>SDBS01000768.1_pt1 | contig 31921 bp, 35 predicted proteins | sample 2277091 | NCBI WGS metagenome assembly SDBS01 (sample SAMN10404972, study PRJNA504765) | marine sediment metagenome | isolation source: marine sediment core GS10_PC15, 163 cmbsf | place: Arctic Ocean: Southern Knipovich Ridge | collected 2010 | reverse complement strand
ACTTACTTTTCCTGATGGAACGGTACACAGCAGCACAGCTGTTTGTACCCCGGAAGATATAGAGGTCATTATTGGGGCCCGGCCTGCTATTGGTACCTCGGGGATAGAGTTTACGGAGCATTTTCAGGGAGACTTAGACGAGTTCGCTGTGTATAATGATGTAATGAGCAGCGGAACTATCAGTGGGGCCTATAACGCTGGGGTACCAGGAGCGGATCTCCTTTCCTTAGCCCAAGTACCGGCTCTTCAATTTTGGTATCGAATGGGAGATGATCCCGGAGATGTGGCACCGAGTGGTACGTTACCGCCTGGTACGTTCTTTGATCAGAATCCTTTCACCCAGAGACATGGGGTGGTATCCTCAGGAGTAACAATTTCTTAGGATAATCATGCAAAGCCCCGGGGCCTGGCCCCGGGCAGCATGCTGCCCAAATTTATGGGCCATAGGAAAGAATAATGTCTTATGATAAAATAATGCTTTATAGTATCTGGTTAAAGGCAAAACCTATTGCCGGCTATGATTCTGACGTTTGGAGACATGACGATTTTGGTGATGTTATCAAACGGCCTGAGTACGGTAATCGGGATTCGGAGTTTGGTTGGGAAGTAGATCACATTGTGCCTAAAGCGCAGGGTGGATCAGAACACGCCTCCAATCTCCGTCCTTTGAACTGGAAAAATAATGTAAGGCGATAACTTCTAAGAACACCGCTAAGAATAGTACCTCCTAATAAAACATTCTTCTTAGTAGATTCATAGATCGGGTTGGCCCTGCCCGTGAAGAGGGGCATAAGAGGAATATGAAAGCTTGTAGCCGTTGTAGTATTAGTAAAGAACAGAGGGAGTTTTATCGTAAAAATACAGCTAAAGATGGGCTTTCTTCTGAATGTAAGTCCTGCCACTTGAAGGCTAAGAAACAGGTATATCGGAAAGATCCTGAAAAGTTTAGGCAGCGTAGCATTCACAATCGTAGAGAAAATTCAGAGTATTTGCAAGAATATAATAAACAATACAGGAAAGATAATCCTGAATATATAGCGAAACTCAATAAGAACTGGTGTGAAAACAATAGAGAGCGTGTGAATAAAAAGAGCCGAGAGTGGCAGAATTGGAAGATGCGTACTGATTTAGACTTCAGACTTCGAAGCCTTCTGAGACAACGTCTTTATAAAGCCGTTCGAGGGAGATACCGGTCAGGGTCAGCAGTTAGAGATTTGGGGTGTTCTATAGTTTTTCTAAAGCAACATCTTAAAAGTCAGTTCCAAGAGGGCATGTCTTGGGATAATTATGGTTCGGAGTGGGAGATAGACCACATAAAACCTCTCTCACTATTTGATTTGTCTGATAGAACTCAGCTTCTCAGAGCCTGTAATTGGCAAAATTTACAACCTTTGTGGGTTTTTGACAATAGGAGTAAAGGAAATAAGTATGAAGAGATTAACTCGCGATGAGTATTTTCTCAGTCTGGCTAACATCGTTGCTGCCCGGGCTACTTGTGATCGCCTTTGGGCTGGCTGTGTACTTGTACTTGACGGCGAAATTGTAGCGACTGGGTATAATGGTGCCCCCTCAGGCTTGCCAGAATGCGATGAGGTGGGACATCTCATGGTGGAGGGTGACGATGGTCGTCCCCACTGTAAGAGGACCGTTCATGGGGAACAGAACGCTTTGTACCAGGCTCGGAAGAGGCACCGCAATCTGTTGGGGGCTGTCGCGTATATCAATGCAACACCCTGCGAAATATGTCTCACAGAGCTTCTACGTTGCGGTGTAAGACGAGTTGTTTGTGGGTCGGTATATCGGGGCGCAGAGCGGGTAGAAATGACCGTACGGCTCGCTACAGCGTTTGGCGCTATTGTGGAGTACCAGCCTATGCCAGATATTACGTTGACTTTTGGTGCGGAGGTGGAAGATGTCAAGCGAATCAAAATATCCCGTTTGCCCTAAGTGTGGTAGTACCACTATAGAAGAGCAGACTAAAGGTATTATTTTTCCACCTCCCGAGGGGCATGACCACGACCCTAACAAGAAAATATGCTACGGCTGTGGGCATGAATGGTTTAAGACCTGTCCTGCATGTGACTATGTCTTTAACTCGGGGTAATACTACTACTGCCGCTGCCCGTTTTACCGAGAACCTGCTCCTAGAGCATACGGTAGCGTTGGGGGCGGATGGTGTCCTTATAGTACTTTTGGGCTTTAGTGATGCTGTATCCCCTCCTGGTTCTTTCGTTCCGGGGAGTGGTATCTATACAGCGGAAGTTACTTACAGCGGTTTTACACTAACCTACACGGGCTCAGTACAAGTTCGTGGAGCCAGAGAAGATCCTTATTTAGCGGCCTATATTTTGACCAGCCCAATTACGGGTTCTAATCCCGTAGTGGTGACTATTGGTACTGAGATCAACGACCTATTTGTGGCAGCTATAGATTATCAGGGTGTGGATCAAACTGATCCGATTCTTGCATTTGCTGTATCTTCTACGGCAGATCCTAACTTTGACCTGGGAGGGGTAGGCCTTCAACCTACGGCCTCTGGGCGGGCGATCACCGCCTGTTTGTGTCCAGAAACTAACGGCATCCATGTAGGAGGTTCCGGACAATTGGATCTGTTCAATGAACAGGAAGGGAACTCTCGTTTTTCGGGATTTGAAAAAGAAATACCAGGGAGCGGGTACTTTCCAATGACTATTACCAACCTTGCGGACTATACATCTGTATCGTTGAGCGTGGCCTTGAGGCCCGCCTAAGGAGTAGTTTCATGAAGAAATTTATCGCGCAAATACTGGTCTGTTTTGGCCTAATTTTAGCAACCCTAACTGCTGCGAACATTCCGACTGTCAATGCAGATACTATCCCTGCAATGACAGGGGTTATTGTTGATTCTCCTTTAGCTTGTAGGACGGAAGAATTGAACTCGGAGGCTAAGACCACCTTAAATAGGTGGCGTGAGCTCAATGCTAAGCAGCGCGCTGGGACCCTCACTGTCGAAGAAAATATAGAAGGGGGTAAGCTGTCCGTTCATCCTGTTGGGATTGATCCCGAGACTGGGGAGCTAGTTTTAGAGGGAAGCTGCGGTGCTCTTCCGAACGGACTTCCAGTAACGGTAAAGTTGCTTGATGGATTAGACTATTTTGTTCTAACTGGAGATGGGCAAACGTTCATCCTAAAGGCCCCGGGGTTCAAACAAGATGCCAATTAAGACACACTTCTACCCAACTCGGGTTGTAAAAAGGAAGAAATGAGGATATAATTGTAATGGCAATAGGCCTATTCGATTGGTGGGAAGAGAATGCTACTATGGAATTCAACCAAGAGGATGTCCGTGTCTATGACATGGATGAAGAGAAATATCTCTTTGTTGGTCCGGTTATGTATGCTAGTACCACAGAACGTAGTTGGTACATTAAAAACGTCATGCCCTATGCTAAAGGGAAGTGCCTAGAGCTGGGCCTCGGTCTGGGCGTAGCCTCTAAAGTTATTCTAGCTAGAAAAGACGTTACCCACCTTCTAACTGTTGAGATTAACGAACATGTCATAGGGGCTTTTGGTAAGCCCTTATTGCGTCACAATATTCTGCATGCGGATGCTACAAAATGGGTGTGCGGATTCCCTGTGCTTGAGCCAATGTATGACTTTATTTTCGTGGATCACTACACTTTTGAAGAAGAAGAGTTAGAATCGCTCCAGTGGTTGGGCACAGCTCTGTCATTCCTGCTAAAGCCTGGTGGTAATATGGTCTTTTGGGTTGATGAAAATGCGTCAGAAGAGGATCAAGAAACGATCAAGAAACTATGGATCTTGAATTAAACTCTATCTATCAGAGGGACTGCCGAGATTTTATGGATCAACTTGAACCAGAGTCTATTGATTTGGTAATGACCTCTCCTCCTTATGCTGATATGAGAGGTTATATCAAGATTCCACCGGAAGAATATGTAGAGTGGTTTCTACCAATAGGGGACAGGATCCATAGAGTTCTGAAAAAAAACGGAGTCTTTGTTCTTAACATTCGTAATCACATTGTGAAGAAAGCAAGACTCCCGTATGTATATGAACTCGTCTACAAGTTGTGTAATAAATTTGATCTTATTGAAGACATGATCTGGGATAAGGTTAAGGTTTTACCTAACTCCAAAGGCAGACGCCCCATGGATATGTGGGAGTTTGCTTTAGTTTTTGGTAAGGGTACAGATGTGACTTGGAATGTAGACCAAGTAAGAACACCGTATGGGGAAAGAACCCAGCAACGGTACAAGACAGACGTAAAAGTACGTTGGAATTCTATTAGGGAGGATAGAGGCAATAGGAAAATAGAATTGCATCCCATAGGAGCGTACCCAAAGAATATAATTCGTATCCCCTCCGAGTCTACTCGTACAGGGCACCCTGCTCCGTACCCAGTTGAATTTGCAGAGTGGTTTATACGTGCGTACAGTAACCCCGGAGAGATAGTTTATGATCCGTTTGGAGGAGGGGGAACGACATCCGTGGCGGCCAAAAAAAATGGCCGCAAATGGATTATGACCGAAATCCACACAGAATACATAGATATTGCCCAAAAAAGAGTGGATGATACCATGGAGGCACTATTCTAAATGTCAGATAAACTAGATCGTATCCAACAAAGAATGGATGATGCTCTAGGTAGGTTACAGGATGTGGCTCAGGGTCGAGTCTATCAAGTAGGGACCAAGATTACATTTGAGGAAAAGTTTGGGGTGGTAACCCACCTTAATCAGGGTTCCGAAGACCCGGCCGGATCAACTGTGAGTATAAGGCTTGAGGATGGAACTACAGTTGATGCTGTGTCTGTTACATCTATAGCTTTACAACTACTTAGACAGTAATTAGGAGGAATTATGGGACGCGGCGTAGCATTTACGCATTCCGAAGATCACTTCCTTTTACATAACGCCGAACATAGAACTGCCCGCGAACTACTTGGGCTACACCAGGAGCTTCGTGAGGATATGCTGTGGCCTGAACGTAGTGTTAAGAGCCTTGCACGTAGGGTAGAAAGACTGCGCATAGAAGGCAAACTCGGAGTTAGGGACGAGGATACTCGACGGAAAGCATATTATGGAAGACATAAAGTATAGAGGTTAATAATGACAGAAACACTGTTGGTGGTGTTCTGTGGGGCCTTAGTTCTTTCGGTATTCTTTTGGTATTATTCTCACAGAAACGTTAAGAGGGAGCTACAAGAGTATAAGGAACTATTCGAAAGTGCTGACACTTCTCAAAAGGAAGCGCAAACTAAAGTAGAAGGGTATCTTAAAATCATAGGTGGAAAAGATATTCTAATAGACAGGGCTGCTAAAATTATAGAGGTAGCAATTAGCCAGGAAGAATTAAGAACGGAAGAGATTGTGGGCTTGAAATCTCGAGTGGAGTTTCAAGAGGAACAGTATGCCAAACTTTTGGGACAAAAAAAATCCTCCGAAGTCCGGGTCGGAAATATTACAGAACAGATCGCGCCCTTCTTGGAAGATTACCCATTGGAGCCTAGGACCGCAAGGTTTATAGGAGACCCTATTGATTTTGTTCATTTTGATGAAGATAAAGTCACGTTTGTGGAAGTGAAATCTGGGAAGTCTCAGCTAAGTAAGAAGCAGAGAGCGATCCGTGACCTGATTAAGGAAGGAAAGGTAGAGTTTATTATCTATCGAGTTGAGGGAAAATAATGGAACCTATTGACGCACAGTTTGCTGTAATAAAAGTAAATGAAAATACATTTGACGTAGTAATCATGGGCGAGGAAGCAATGTTAAAATCTTTCGTCCGAGTCTATGACAAGTTGTTTTATATCGAAGAGTCTGTTTTTGATAAGAAACCTGCGGTTATTGCCCCAGATTTTCCCAACGTACAACACGCTGAGACATGGAAACAATATTGGGTAGCAGCATTTGCTGATCCAGATAACTCTTGTGAAAACTGTCCTACGGTTAAAGAATTGTTGAGTTGGATTGAGAAGGGCCGTTAGAAAAAATTTCCGTAATGAAATGAGGTTGCGGCAAGCAGCCAAGCCACATCGCTGAGTAAAAAAAAGAGAGCCCCTACAGAGAAGAACACTCTGTAAGGGCTCTTTGCTTATTGGAAGAATTAGAAGAAGAAGAACGCGTTCCGAAGCACTAGTACTACTGGGAAGGTTTTCCCTCTCTCTTACTGTTGGTATCCCAGTGAAGCTCGATTAAACAGTTCTCGAAACGGAAGGTGACCGGTAAGCGTTATCGAGGCCGATACGCTTGCGTGACTCTCCGGTACCACCGACTGCATCGGTAGCGATCACTCTCACCTTGACAGGCCCGGTATACTTGAAGGTAATCTTGCTGATCTCCGGGTGCTCCTGGCTCTTGCGATCTCTCTGGCAGACCACGTCTGTGTGGCAAAGTTCGCCATTTATGTACCAGTTCCACAGGACGATGTTGTCCTTGTCCTGGTCCTTGGCAATGGCTACGACTTCAACGTTCTTGTCGTCTTTGGACATCTCCGTGATCTCTACCAGAGGCCTGTGGTTTATCTTGAGGAAGCTTCCTACTTCTACCAGATGGATTAGGATGTCCTCTTCGTTCTTGAGGCGGGCAACTTCGTTCCTGGCACCAGTACCGAAGCTCCAGGCGATGATGTGGCCTTCCTTCTTCTTGGCTCTTTGGATAGCTGCCTTGAAGTTGTCCACCACGTTGCGGTCAATCTTCTGGCTCTGCTTGACCTGGATAGGTGTGCCTTCTAGGTGCCCATCCAGGCCCATGTCTCCTCTTCGTTTCTTGTTGGGAGTACCTCCGAACTGACCTACAACGAAGCCCTCGAATTCGTAGGGGTCCATGTTATTGAGATCATCGAAGTCCAACGGGAAGTTCACGATGAGGGCATGCTGGTCCTTGAACATCCCGAAGTGATTTTGGATTCGTTCATCGGACACCCGGATGGCAGCCACGGACTCGTCGATTCCTATGTAGCGGCGCTTCAAGTTGGCGGCCGCTATGGGAGTGGTACCTCCCCCTACGAACGGGTCGAGAACAATGTCTCCCTCATTAGAGGAGGCTTTGACGATTATCTCTAGGAGGGCGAGAGGCTTTTGAGTGGGGTAGCCTACTCTTTCCCCGGACGTGGCAGCCAATACGGGAATGTCAATGATGTCGTTGATGCGCTTCCCCTCTTCTTTGGGGTAACACTTACCGTAGTAGACTTCCCCGTTGGTGCGCTTGCGTTTAATGAGGGCATACTTCTTGCCCTCCTCGTCCACCTTATTGTATCGGCGCATGTCGGGGTCTTTGTATTCTTGGTACTGATTATTCCACGTCCAGGTGTCAGACTTCGAGTAGAACAGGACTATATCGTGGGCTCGTTGATAGATGCTTTTTGACTCGGTGCCCCGAAATCCTTTATTCCAGATTACTTCATTCCGGAACTGGTTGTAGCCAAAGACACGGTCACACATCACCTTCAAATAGTGAGAGGCATGCCAATCACAGTGAAGGTAGAAGGAACCTGTATCCTTGAGGGTGCGGTGCATCTCCACGACGCGTTCCTGCATCCAGGCGATGTAGACTTCCATGCCAGTCTTCTCTGAGCCACCGGCCCAGCGGTCCTGGAATGAACGTATCTCTCCATCGTCTCCCCAGACCACATTGTAGTTGCGGCCTGAAAAGAAGGGAGGATCTAGGTAGATCAGATCGATACTTTCGTCAGGGATCTCTCGAAGAGCTTTTAGATTATCATCACAGACAAGTAGATTGTCTTTTTCGATGAGATCGAACCATGACATAACATACTCCGATGGGTAGATTATTCTTTTTTCTTACTGTTGGTACCCCAGTGAAGCTCGATCCCCCCGAGGAGGAACAACATGACGGTGGCAACAACTGAGATCAGGAATCCGAACAAAGGAAGGCCTAATCCTATGGTCATTCCGATGGCAGATACTAACCAAATGGTGGATGCAGTGGTGATCCCTACGATGTGAAGTCCGGTTTTCATGATAACACCGGCCCCAATGAATCCCACACCCGTGACAATTTGGGCAGCGATTCTTCCAGGATCTACGGTAGGTGAGGCTCCGGCAACGTATTGCCAGGAGTATACCGAGGCGAGGGTGAAGAGAGTGGAACCCAGGCAGATCATCATGTTGGTCCGTAGACCAGCAGGCTTGTCTGCATGTTCCCTCTCAAGGCCAATCATGGCCCCACAGACGGCAGAGACACCCATTAAGAGTAAAGCTCTACTGTCCGTTAGGAAGGACCACTCTTCAGCTATAGCTTGAATGAATGTACTACCGGCAATACTGATTAGTTCAAGAAATTCCATTAGGCTACTTCTTCGGGATCATCTTCCTCATCGTATAGGTAAGGCTCTATCTTTAGGATAGGGCACTCACAGAAACCGGGATCGTCCGGATCGCCAGCGGCTTCAGTCCACTTCTCCAGCTGGCAATCCGGACAGATCTTCATGGTTCTCTCCTACTCCGTCCGTCGCAGCCGCTTGATGGACTTTCCAACCCGGAAGTAATCCCAGGCCTTTAGAACATACTGCCTCTGCAACTTGTCGGAGAGTTCTGACTTCTCCTTGAGCCTTCGTGCCTTCGAGTACAACGCCCTCTGGGGCGTCCCTGCCTTGGTGTTACCACTCAAGATGGGTTCCCAGAACTCCTGGGCCTTCTCGAAGCTGACTCCGTCCACCACCTGGAAGGCTGCCATGAATCCTGCGACAGTACCTTCCGTGAAGATGGTGCCCCGGTCTTGTAGGTTTTCTACCCAATACAGGGAGTCCACAATCGCGGGATATTGATGGGCTAGTTCATAACCCTTGGTGGTTGATGTGATTGAGCCTCCCTGTTTGTTACCTACCTGGAGCTTGTGAAAGAGCTTCACTGCTCTCTCCAGGTATTGGGGATTCACATCCACGAAGAGCCCCGTACTGGTCATCACATCCAGCAATCGGCGACGAGTGGTGTCGTCTACGGCAGCGAATACGCGGGGAGGCAGATCTACATTCTCCACCAACAGTACTCGAAGAGTCTTTCCAGTCTCGATTGCTGCTGAGAGCCGGTGGTGTCCCTGTCGCAGGAAATAGTTGGCATCCACTATCATAGTATCAGCTATGAAGTACCACCTTCCTTCCTGCATGTCTGAGACATACTTCTTGAGGGGCTCTTTCCTTAGTCTTCGATTGAGGTCGTTGAGCCGCCTGAGGTCGGCACATCCCTTGGGGCCAAGCATCAACTCCGTTAGGGTTTCCCCATTGGATAGTTCTAGAGCGGACTCCGGAACTCCCCACCGGTCTTTGATGCTTTCTAGGAATTGCTTTCGGATTCCCTTGTTGGACCCGATTAGGTCAACCTCTGACCACTCGTCTATGTCTACGTGGCCTAGCGGTCCTTCCACTACGCCCTCCTTCAATACCTTCTCCATTGTAATATCCTCCTAGCTGCCGAAGCCGCTTCCTAGGGTGGGGCTGGGAAAAGAGGTCTCTTTCTCGGGCTCCGCTTCCAGAGTTACGTTGGCCACTGGCTCGGGAATTTCCCGAACGGGCTCCTCAACTACCGGTTCTATGTTCTGGACCAGGCTGACCTGGCCTCGAACGGAGGTATCGAACAGCTCGGATTCCCGCACCTTGCGAGAAAAGTTGTGGTATGCCCACTTACTCTCTCCGATCAGTCCACGTTCTTGTGCAGCGGCTACCAGGACTTTGGTGCTAATCGGCCCGCCCCCGAGTTCCTGAAGTACCGCCAGACCTGCATCAATGTAGTTCGCGTATGCTATTCTACCCATCTTTCTCTCCTTATAGAGCCCTTTTTCAGGCTACATTAGAATAATAAGTTACATTCCCCTATTTGTCAAATCAAAAGCCACTGGTGCTGGTAGTGTTCATAGGATACCACTTCATCCCGCCGTTACCGGCTGTTGTGGCATTGGTTACGGTGTACCTTGTGGAGTTGTCAGCCACGATCATGCCTGGATCTGCTATAGTAAGGCCGATTGCTGGCCTCTTGGCCTTCTTGATCCGTTTGGCTCCGGGTTTATCCGAAGCGGGTTTATCCGAGGCGGGTTTCCATTCCTTGTAGTCCTGTTGGAAGTGGGCCCACTGAGGGTACATGGAGGCGAAGTGGGTTCCGCACTGTTCCCCCAGCTTGAGTAGTGCTTGGATGACGTGTGCCTTTTGGGGCATACGTCGTAGCTTCGAACCTTCACTGGGGAGAACATACAGGGGCTTGATGTCGAAGTCAGTGTACTTGGCACTAACTCTCAGAACAGCGTAGCCTCTGTTGATGGTCGCTCTCTTGAATCCCTCACAACCTTGGGTTTCTGCCAACAATGTACGGTAGTTACCCCAGGATATGGTGTCACAGAAGAAGTAAATATGGAAGCCTCTTCGTGTCTCGTATACCCAGGCATTACCTAAACCATACTCTTCCTGGAGGAGTTTCACGTCTTTTCGGATGGTCTTCTTGATGTTCTTGCCGTCGTAGTCAAACATGGGCATGTGTGATTCTGGCTGAACGAGGCTAGTACACCCGATAACATTATCTCTCCAGTTCTCAATCACCCCCCAATGGGCATGGCAATGGATGAAGAACCTGGCTAGAAGGTCTTGGATGTTGTGGTAGTAGAGGGGATCTACAGCGCAGGTGGGGTCCTTGTATCCTCCTCCCGATCGACCGCGGGGGTACCAGACCAACACCTCATTCTGGCGCTCATTGATTGGTGGAGTCTTTGCTATCAAGCTCTCGCGCTGATTAACTGGCAAACCTAGTGCTGCCAGGTCAGCCATGTTAGCAACCTTCTTGACCGATATCTTTTCAAGAGGTTCGTACTCACACTGATATTCATTATGTTTAGCATCGATAGCGTGCCAGCCTCTGGCGTCGCGCATCATGAGCTGTTCTTTCGTCCAGAAATCTTTGGCCTTGTTGTAGGGCATATTATTCTTCCTTACCAAAGAGCTTCAGAATCCTGTTGGCATATACCTCACATGTCGTGGCGTTCTCATCCGACAGACTCGGAGTGGAGTTTACTTCCAGGACATAGGGCTGCTTGGCCCGAATTCTGTACATGACATCCACCGCACCGAAATCGAGGCCCAGGGCTGCGATAGCTTCTTTCGCAGCGTGTCTCACCACATCTAGTTCCCCTTCCCTGCGATCCTTCGGGGCCATGAAGGTCCAGCCGAACTCGTGGTTCTTTTGAGGCTCGGAAGGGCTAGGCTCGCCCTCAGCAGTCCACCTTTTTTCAGAGATCTTGATGGACACGTAGCAATCTGCGCCCCTCTCATCCGGCGAAAGGTTTCTAGACTTCATCTTGAGAAAGGTATGGACCCGGTACTCTCGGGTGTCCGGAATGAACTCCAGGAAATGAGTGGCTCCTGCTTTGGAGGCCTGCCTCACCTGTGTGAGGGTTTTGCAGAACCAGAACCCCTGACCTTTGTGGTGGTAAGAGGTTCGTCCAATAACCGGAAGGTCATCTTTCGACACATCACCCGGCTTGAGAAAGAGCTCAGGAGCAGGGACTCCCTGTTCAGCGAAGGTTTGGCGAGCCTTCTTCTTGTTCGACGCTGTCCGGACCATGTCCTGGGTATTGATGACCGTTCCCTCATACGGTAGGTCATCGGTCACTCCTAGATTGATGACTATTCTAGGCAGCTCTCCGGCCTTTACCATACTAGCGAATCTTTTAGGATATCCACCTTTTACACGTTCGTCGCACAGGTTTGCCAGCATTTTCCGCAGGGCTCTACCTGAGTGGACGCCTGTATTCTTGTACAATACGAACATAGTTTATACCTCTAACTAGTGATTAACGAGGGAATGAGGATCTCTTGCCCTCTCCGATTACTACGGTCAGTCGGTCATCCTGGGTATGGGCACCAACGCCTTTATCACGGACCCCAAGACCGGAACATCTCAACTGAGAAGATTACTCTTCTACTGACCAGGCCTTCGACTAAGCAGCTCCGTTCGTGGTTTGGACTACACGGGTCATAGCTTCAACGCTACCGAGTAGCTGGTCCTTGCCACAAACATCACACCTTGCCTATAGCACCTGGCAGGCCAGTTATCTATAGAAAAACCTACATCCCAAGGTGGCAGTGACAATGCAAACGCATGTATTACGACCCAGAGACATAGTTATGGCCTTCGAGATTCCGGCAGTAGCTCCCCCAGCTTTAGCCCTGTTCAAGAGCCTTTGCTGAGTACAGTGATCCCCCAAGCGACACAGTGCCGACCTTTCTTCGGAGAAGTAGAAGATACCTTACTAGCCCTTTCGACCAGGCCCCCAAGGAATCAGGTCCCTATTTCTAGAGGCTTGAGGGTCCTTGGTTCGATCCCGACCATCCAGGTCAGTCCCTCCGATAATCTTTGTGGTATCTTAATTTTATTTTTAGTATCACGGGCACGAAGCCCGAGCTTCCCGGATAGCTGACAGTAGTTCAGAAGCTCTCTCCATCATAAGAAGAGTCCACGGAACTTTAGCTGCTCCTCCGGAGAAGATGGTTAGACTGGTTGTGGGGCGGGGATTTGAACCCCGCTTACATCGTTCTCCAAGCGAGTTTTGCTTCCGAGACAGGGAAGCTACTCCAAGTAGACAGTGACAATCTCGGGATGTAGTCCACCGAAACGAAGAGGAAGAGACACCAGCGTGTCCCATGGCATGTCCTCGATTGTGTGTCAGCCGCTTGGAGGGTAATTAGGTCAGAGAATAGGCTCCCGGGACTCTGGAGGGGAGAACCTCCTTGTGTGGGAACTCGAAGTCCCGAGCCCTAAACCGACTCAACCCAACTACCCGACGCGTTTTAAGCCAGATATAAACTACCCACAGGGAAAGCCACTTTAGCGAGGAACCTTATCCCTAAACCACCGTTGTGTAGTATATAGGGGGTCCAGTGGCGTAGTGGCTGCCATCGACGACGGTCGATGGTCTTTTGGGAGCCCCACGGTTTTACTTGTCCTGAGGTCGGAAGCGTTCATCCCCGCCGGCAGTCCCTTTGGTGGTAACTACTTCCGAGACAGGATCACTAGTCCCTTATTTGGGACAGCAGCTCAGTCTTGCATCTGAGGCCGGAGCCAGAGTGTTACTAATGCTGTCTTCCGTGGTCCGACGCAGGGTTTTGTCCCCTGTAGTTTTGCCGGTAGAAGATCCAGTTCACACTTCTAGAACCTGTTATACCTCAAGAGAGAGGACCGGTCATAGCCTTTTCCGTTGGACTATACGAAGAAAGCCCGTCTCCTAAAGGGATAACGGGCTTTCTTTTTGTCGTGATACTAACCCACGACTTCGAAAGAGGGTTTTTCCCTCCTCTGATTAACTGAAGCTTTCGCCACATCCACAGGTATTACTGGCATTCGGGTTGTTTACTTCGAATCCATTCCTGTTGATGTCGTTATAGTACTCTAGTTCAGAACCCAGTAGATATAGGGCGGACTTCTCGTCGAGCAGTACCTTGAGTCCATTGCCGTACTCATGTACTGCATCGGTTTCTACTGCATTATCCCACCCCAGCTGGTATCGGAGTCCGCTACATCCGCCTCCAATGACAGCCACTCGCAGTCCGTCTTTGGGTTCTTTCTCCTTACTCAGCAGAACCCTCGCTTGCTCTTGAGCGTTAGGAGTTAGCTTGATGATCTCCGTCATCTCCTACCTCCAGTACCACGATTTTCTCCCGATCCCTGAATCCGTTGATGGGATTCTCGACAGTTCCGATGGGTGTTTCCTCGATGAATTTCCGGGACAGCTCCATTAGCTGCTCCCTGGTATTCAGCTCGGGGTTTTCCTCGACAGTATCGAACAGGTACCTGACAGTCTTCCCAATGAGAGGTGAAGGCGCCAGCTGGAACTCCTCCATGATGTCGTTTCCGTTGACCTTTAGATCCCGGAGGCTGTGAGCGGAAGACTTCTCGTACACTTCTCTGATCCGAGCTTGGAAGTCCCTCTGCTTCGGAGTAATAGGCAGGTGTGCCTTAAACTGGTTGCCCATCCGGTCAGCTTGCCGCAACAGGAACTGAGGGTGGGTGTCCAGGGTGTCCAGGTCAGCCCTCTCGATGCCGCACTTTCGGATGAATCTGCGAACCGCCTTGTCCGTCCAGTCACGATCGTACTTGTACTGGTGCCAGCGCACGAGGTGTATTACGTCCTCGGTGAAGTCTTTGGGGAACTTCATCCGCCTCATGAAATTGTAGGCCAACTTTGTGGATACTATCTCGTGATTGTGGAAACTTACGTCATTCGGTCCGTCTCCTCCGGGTCTGACCTCTCGTGTCGGGGCCTTGCCAAGGTCGTGACATAGGGCCCCGAACCGGACGACTAGATCATCGGAGATTGAACACGCAGCGTCTACGGCGTAGATGAGGTGTTCGAAGACCGGATAGGAATGGTACTTCGGGTTCTGACCGCAGCCAACGCATGCGGCCAACTCTGGAAGCGTTATTCCCAGGATACCAGTCCGAGCCATGACCTTGAAGGCCCTGGAGGGCTTGTCGGACTCCATGATTTTGATGAATTCTTTGCCTACTCGTTCTGTGGCCACTGTGTCTAGTAGCCCAGCATGGCGCTTGATCGCTCCGAAGACGTTGCCTTCCAGGCGGTATCCGGTGCGAGCAACCAGGACTGCAGCCCTCAGCATGCGCAGGGGGTCTTCCTTGATCCTGTCTTCTGGGTTTCCAACTGCGACAATCAGTCGTCGTCGGATATGATCGAGACCGTGGTGGAAGTCGATTACCGCTCTGCGGTCGAACCTTCCCGTGCCGTCGATAGCATCGATGCTTAGATACATTGCGTTCAGGGTGAAGTCTCTCCTTAGAGAGTCCTCCTCGATTGAAACTTCTGGGTCGCACACTGCTTTGAAGTCGGTGTGTCCCGGTCCTGTGCTAATCTCCGTCCGAGGGAAGGCGATGTCTACATGCCCCTCCATCCCGGTTGGCCTAAACAGGTATACTCCGAAGGATTTCCCTACAAGTTCTAGGGAGCCCCTTCTCTTTAGGAAGTTCTGAAAGTCGCTAGGTGAGACACCCCGTACTACGAGGTCCAGATCGTTGGGTACTTTATTCCGGATTAGGTCCCGGACTGTACCTCCGACCAGAAAGATCTCTGCACCTAGCTCCTCTCGAAGCTTCCGCAGAGCTTTCAGTCTTTCCATTTCTTTTCTCCTATGGCACTCCCCTGTGTGGTTCGTGCCGGTTTACTCTTCTATTGCATCTTTGAACATTCTCGTCTTCACGAAGAAACCCAAGGTCTCTTCTTTGATCTGCCGAGCCCGCTCTCGCGTGAAGCCCATTTCTGCACCAACCTCTTCCAAGGTCCTTCCTTCCAGGAGTAGGGATATTACTTCCCGAGCATCGGGGTTGAGGTTGCTGAGGAATTTACCCAGAAAGTCTCGCTGAGCGGCTTCCATCTCCGGCGTTATCTCATCCTCGTCTACGTTCTCGTAGTCCTCGATGTTCTTTTCTACGTCGAGAACTTTCTTTACCATCTCTTCGTATGAGCGATCGGTGTTCCGGCCTAGAGTCTTAATCTTTTCCTTCAAGTCCCGAAGTCTTGTGGCAGCACCCTTCGGGGAGGCTGCCTCAAAGTTCGGAGCCTCGTAGCTCCTCAAATCCTCCTCTGGATCTCCATCGTATTCACGAGCGCGAAGAGTGTTGCGGATTTGGTCTACTAGGGTTAGAGCCCTGGCCATATAGTTCGGGATTGTGTAGACACTATTGTTCGAGAGTAGGTATTCGAACATATTGCTCTTAATCCTGACCACTGCCAGATTGTGAAAGGCCTTCGGGTTACTTCCTGCCTTATCGGGATCCCAACGCCGGATGGCATCAAGAAGACCCATCAATCCTTCCACGACGAGGTCTTCGTACTCAACTGTGGGTCGGGTGTACTTACGAGCCAAGAACAAAATTTCTCGGAAGTAGGACGTCATAATTTCATCTGTGCTGAATTTTCGGGGATCCACGATTCTCTGGATGGGCCCCTTTAGATTGTCTTTGAGAATCTTGAGTTCTTTGCTCATTTAATAGGCTCTCCCATAAGCCTTCCTGCTCTTCCAAGCCGGGGCTCATCTTTAAGGTATCCAGCTTCAATGAGATATCTAAAGCCCTCATCCGTGAGAACTCTACCTCTCTTGGTTCTTACTACCAAACCTTCATGAATAAGGTAGGGCTCAATAGAGCTCTCTATCGTTCCCTTATCCTCATTGGCTATAGTAGCTAGCATGTCCACTCCTACTGGGTCGGATTGCTTAGCCAATTGAATTAAAATCTTGATGTCGGTCTTCGTCAGACCTCTATCATCTACCTTGAGAAATTGCTTAAACATTAGTTCAGCAAGTTCTAGGGTGATTACATTTTCTGTGCCTGGATTATCTCTGGCAGCAACTATTGCTGCGTCAGAGAGTCTATCCAGGTACCGAACGATAAGTCTAGGAACGCCTCGAGACCTCTTGGCTACCGCATTGGCTACTCCCTTACTCAGCTTCAAACCCTGGGTGTTGGCATGGAGATCAGTGACCTGCAGGGCTTCATCGTGGGCATAGGTCTCGAACTCGGACTGGATTTTGAACCGGTCTAGGAAAGGCTTAGAGAGCTTGCCTGGTAAAGTCGTTGCCCCAATCAGGGTGAATCTAGGTACCCATTCAAATACGTCCTGATTGTTCACTCTGACTGGCAGCTTCCAGTCCTGCATGGCTATACCTAGGTTCTCTTGAGCCAGTAGTGGAAGCTGGTGAATTTCGTCTACAAATACAATCTGTGGTTGAATTCTACCTGTAATCTCACCTTGCTTGCCATACCCATCTTCTGGCATCCGAAGAAAAAGTTTTCGGAGGTCTTCCACTTTCTTCGCTGTGCCCGGGGTCAGAGCCATCGGTTCTGTACCAAACTCACGGGCTACCGCTTCTGCCAAGGTAGTTTTTCCCGTACCTGCAGGACCTTTCAGTAGGATGTGGGGAAGGGCTGCGTTTCTAGCTTTGGCAGCCTCGATGGAGATTCTAAGCAACCTGATGAAGTCAGTGTTGCCTATGAAGTTGCTCATAGTAATCATTAAATACTCCTCTAGACACCTATAAGTATAAGCTACAAATGGGTAAATGTCAAGTCTTGGACTCAGTGGATGCTGGATCCTCCGTTGAGAACCCCCCCTCCGAACGCAGTAAGGTCGATATCTTCGTTACAGAATGCCGGGGAACACTCATAACTGCCGCAGTCATCACAGCGACCATTAAATGTTTGGGAATTCGTGCCGGAATCCGGCGTGGCCCCGGCCTCGGACTTTTTTTCGGTCTTGGCCTCCAACATCTTCTTGAGGGAAGCTTCGGGATCAGGCTTTCCCTCCTCCTCCCAGTTCTTTTGCTGTTCTCGATGGATCATAGCCCCCACCTCGTCACCCGATACCCGGTAGTAAGCCTTCTTGGGCTCGTAGGCCGAGGGAGTTCTGTTGGTCCAGTGTTGGCTGTGTTCGTTGGGTCCGTAGAATTGTCCAGCGTAGCCACATTGGGCAATAAGATCTCCCTCTCCATCGGCCTCCCAGTTTTTGAGGACTGTCAACTCGGATTTCTGGAATTTGAGGAACATCTTTTCCAGGACAGACCACGCACGCACCTGGTTTTGGGGTGTGAAGTGGTCGGTGGCGGAGCCTTCTTCTCCACCGAGATATACATCTATTCGAGTCAGCCAGACAGCTCCGGCCCACTGGGTAGTGGCTAACCTCGCTAGCTTCTTATAGATATCCCACGTTCGCCCAGAGATCGAGTAACTATTGAAGTGTCCCTTGGGAGGCACAACGTCAAGGACTACAAGCCTCTTCTCGACCTTACTCTGGTGGTACCTCAGGGTGACCTCTATTCTTTTCGGGCCTGCCAGTCCGGACAATTTATCATCCTCCATTTCTTCACTGTCCCATATCGAGGAAACTACTTTTTCTTCCTTACAAATGGACATCAGGCTTTCGAAGGCCTGGGTTTGCTCGTGTTCATTAGTACTATACTGTTCCTCGTACCCGTCCTTATACGTCCCGTCATACAAGGTAATGGACTGGACTACATAGTCGCTTAAGGGGACAGTTTGCATAGTTATGCCACCAAGGTGGCGGGGAGTCATGATAGTCAGGTACCTGGATCCGTTATTTAAGCGCGTTCGGATGACATCAGCTTCAAACGGGCTGTCTCGCTTATCTGCGAGTCGCAGGCTGACCAACTCAACTTTGAGCCGGACTTGGTCTTTTTCCATTGGGGACTCACCCTCACAAGTAGGACTACCCTGTGGTCTACCGCAGAATAGTTGCCTGATCTGCGAAATCCGAAGCTTTCGAACAGCTTCAGGCTGGCTTTATTGTCTTCCCTGATGGTGGCGTATACCATCTTGGTGGTTACCAGGCCAAGGGCCCGTTTCAACAGAAGCCTGGCGACGCCTTTGCCTCTCCACTCTGGGCGTACTACCAGGTGTTTAATCTCGGTGAACGTGTAGCTCTGTCGATCCAGCCCCACTGCCCCGAGAACCCATCGACCGTGGGTTTCCACTATGTAGTCGGTGGCCCCATTCTGGACGTCTGCCACGGACCTTTTCCGTGAAAGGTTGTTGTGGCGGTTAACAAGGCCTGCTACCTGATATGCTATTTGCCCGTGATTTAGATTAAAGTAAAACATAGGGTTACTCCTCTAGAGACTGCAGTACCTCTTCCGCCTTCTCTGCGCTGAGACTTTTCATCTTTCGATACAGTCGTGCGACCAATTCTGGAGAGGCTAATCTCTTTTTCTTGGCTTCTTTCTTGGTTGCCAGATCCTTGGTCTTGCCGTCGTTGTTGACGAAGCTGAGGATCTCCGCTACATACATCCCCATCTGATCCTCGCTAAGACCAGGAGCAGTGGTGATGGATAATACTCTTGCCACCCCATCGACATAGGAGATGCTGACAGCGCCCATGTCTAACTCAGCTGCATCCACGGCCTCAATAGCTAGTTCCGCCACCTTACCGGGGACCAAATCCATGCCCCAGTCCATCCATTTCCAGCCCATCTTTACGCTCTTCTTGAGTTGAGATGCGCTGGATGCCAGCTCTCTCGCAGCGATTTGTGCGATCACTTCTCCGGTGCCTGCAGAGTATTTCGCCCCTTCCTTTTTAAGGACTTTTTTGGCTTTACTGATAAGGGTGCGTGCCGTAGCGAAAACCGGATCTTCTTCCATGTCCTTCTTCTGAGCACAGAGGGCAGTGTCTCGGAAGACGTGGATCCGGTACTCGTCACCCTGGTCGAAGGTGCGGACGTAGCAGAGGGGGTGCTTCTGCCTTGAGTTGCCCTTGAGGGCGGCCTTCACGTCCTCCACTGTGTAGCAGAAGATAGGTTCGCCCTTGTTGTACTTGGTCAATAGGACCAGAGGTAGGGCGATCTCTCCTGCCCCCAAGGCGTGTGGGATCAAGGTTCCTGATGCCACCTGGGGGCGCTTAGGATCGAACGCCAGGAAGCCTGGAACTGAGACTCCAAGTGCTTGGAATCGGTGGAGCATGTGTAGCTTGTCTCGGTTCTGCGCCACCGAGTCCGGGTGGTTCAAGACCCGGACTTGATTCTGAGCGATCAGTTGGGCTAGCGCCTCTGAATCGTACTTCTTTCCAGGCTTGCATCCCCACCCCACAATCACGTCGTACTTGTTGAAGCTGGGAGTCTTCTTGCCTACTTCGAACCCCAGGGCCTCCCCAAGGATGGGGCCGGTCTTGTCAGATCCGAATGAGTACCAGATGTAACCGCTCACTTTATCTCTCCTCCACCGCTTCCAAACACTTGCGCAGATGAGCATCAGCCTTTGGGAGTAGCGGTTGGTCAGTTTGCCAGTTTGTCCGGACGTCAAGGTTAAACTCCCCAGGGGCTGCCGCAGCCAAAGCCATCAGAGCCCTTAGCTCGGGAGCATATTCGTCAAAGAGGTCCAACCCCTCTAACTGCCGTTTCCAGGACTTGACCATCTCGGTTGTTACTTCCTCGGGCTTGGCTCTGTTAATGATTCTTTGGGCTCCCCTGATATCTTTGAGCTTGAAGCTCTTCAGGAGTCCTTTGCGAGAAACGGGTGCCTCCGCCCACTCGAGGTCGAATTTCTGATCCGCGATGCGCCCGTATGCAGTTTCTGCGATACATTTAGCCGTTCCCATAGCTATCTTAGCTAGCGTTGGGTGAACCAACCAGAGGCCACTGAGCACCCTGTATTCGAAGCGATCCTGCTCTGGGTAGTCCGCACGGATGTCTCCTGCCTTTCCATATGCGTACTGACATCCATTTCTCCTCCGATGAGGATCAGGAGTGTCGAAGCGACACATTGGTAGGGCCAGAAGCGAGTCGAGAGCGGTGGCTATTTTCTGGTAGATACCGTACGCAGCATCTGCCTGTATCTGGATGGGCCTCCCCAGGTGGATATGCCCGCCAAACCAGTAGACTCGGTTCACATCCTGGTAGGTGGCTCCTCCTTGCCAGCTAAATTTGCCTGCGTCTTCGGGAGGATTCTTGAGGATCTCGTCGATTCTCTGTACTACGACTAAGTGGTCTCTGTCCGGAGGAGGACGAACCTCTACGCTGGGCCCATCACTGCCGAAGCGGCCGTTGTGAGGGACAATGGTGTTACCCCTTATAAGGATTCCCCCCTGCCCGATCAAGCCGAACTCGGGATCCGCCCCAATGGTAATGCTCCCGACTCCATCAGAGACCCATATATTGCCTTTCTTCCGACTGATCCTCCGCTGAACAGTATGGGTAACGAACCCAACAGAGGTCGCTTCCTCGTCTGTCAGCTTACCCCGCTGAATCATGTCGGCTAGATGATGAACATCTTCCTTATATGCATGCTTGACCTTCAGATTGGTCTGATACTTGCCTTTGCCCAAGACAACTGAGTTGTTGGAGAATCCGAAGTGCTCCCTGGCTCTCCTGGGGAAGCGGATGGTCGTATTCTCACTCTTGTCGGTCATCGTTTTCGATGACAATAAGCGTAGCTGTACTTTCCGTGACATATGCCCTAGTCCTCAGAGGTGGCTGTCTTTTCTGCTCGCTTCTGCTTACGTTGCTCTGCATCCTCGTACTGCTGGCCAAGGTCCTGGACCATTTTCTGGACGCTCTTGTCCTCGAAGATGCTGTCGATCAGTTCGGTGACATCCTTTCGTCGAGAATCGCTGAGCCCAGAAAAAGCTGATAGTGAGAGGCAGGCGTTCTGTTGAGTCAGTGGGTACCCGGCGTTGTCCAGGCCCAGCAGGAGGGTGATTAGCGTCTTTAGCTCCCAGATTCGATTCTCGGACTTCTTCTTCTTCGTCTCCGCTTTCTCCAGGCGTTTGGTTAAATCGCGCCCCCCTTTGCGGTTCTTCTCTATCTCTACCTTAGCGTCAAAGCGAGAGACGGCATAGCCCAGGTTGAAGTGTGCCTTGGCGATCAGATTGGCACGCTCGATCCTGGTTAGTGCATTCATCTCTGTTGGGGTGAGCCCGATGGTCTTGGCAATCTCTTGCTCACTATCGAAGTGGGTACAGACACCCATTGACGTGGCCCTCTCGCAGGCACGCTCGGCCTCCTCCTTACTCCCAATCTCCACTTCTACCACCACGACAGTGTCGTCTTCCTTCTTGCTTCCTGCACCTGCTGCCAGAGCTTTGACTGCAGGCTTAGTGACTTTGGCCTGTGCAGCTGCGTTTGGCGTACTGCCTGCCTTGTGCTGGGAGGTCGACCCGCCCGTACTAGTGTTAGACTTGGTGGAAGGAGTGTACCAGCCTTCTTCCAGGCCAACATTGGAGGGCTTCATATCTCCCCGTTCAGAGATCTGGTTTAGATCTTGGAAACTAGGACTTCCAGCGGGCCACGGCTTGGATGTGTCGAAGATACGGAAGTCTTTCTCAGTCAGAGAGGTGTAGTATTTTTCCAGCTCGGGCAGCTCGCTGTCGAACAGCACTCTGTAGAGCTCGTACTTCTCCAGGGCGGAGTCTACGAACTTCCTCTCGGAACATATGACCACGATGTTGAGCGGGGTGATGAGAAAGTATTCCATGGGCCTGCCGAACCTGAACGTGGCCACCTTCTCAGGAAACCTGGTATTAACCACGATGCACGCGGCAGCACCATCTAGCCTCCTCCCCAGCTTCTTCATCATATCTGCGTCCCACGGCTTAGTCCCGTGTTCGCTGAGATGAAACATCAGGTGGAAGATAGACTCACTGTCCACCCGACCTTGGCGCTTAAGAAACTTAGGTAGCTTCCTGAAGATGATTTCATGATTGTACAGAGTTCCATTGTGGATGCCTAGGACCGAGTGCTTGTCATCTAGTTGAACTGCGAACGGGTGATTGTCATCGTTGTCCAGGCCCCTGCTACCCACAGTTGCCTTGCGGCAGTGTCCGACGAGAGCGGTCAACTCCTGCGGATGATCGAGCCAACTTTCCATGAAGTCACTGTACTCTACCGGGTCATCGGAGCCTCCGTCCTGGAAGAGCCACTTGGAGGACTTAACGCCCTTCTTGGACATGACCCAGTCCCCATCAGTATGGACCTGGTAGATGCCGGTGGCGTCCTCTCCTCGAGTCTCGGTTTTCAACATGATATCTGAGAACAAGATTTTCAGGGCCCGCTGCCGAACCTCTCTTTCGATCTCGGATTCATATTGAAGAATGCCTACGATTCCGCACATTACGTGCCTCCTAGCCCATCATTCCGGACAGCCATCCGCTGTATCGGTTGACATAATCCTTCTGCACTGGGATGTCGAAGTCGATGATGCTCGTGGTGATCCTGCTCTCGATGTTGAGGTCGAAGAGCATCCCTGTACCGTCATACATGTACTCACACGATTCCTTGGCTTTAATACCGAGTCTCTTAGCTACCCGATCGTAGAACTTCGCCTCGGAGACGGCAACGATCATGTCATAGTGGGGAAACCGGAATACGCAGAGAGGTCGTTGGTGCTTGAACATGACCATTTGGGAGGGAGTTCTCATGTCCACTAGCGCACCAGTGAAGGCCCCCTGAAGTAGGCTTCCGGTCTGAGCCATTGCTTGCTTTGGGTTCAGACCTTGGTCTACAAAGTGGAGATAGAGCTTGAAAATCACTTCGGAGTCCACGTCTCCGTCCCGCTTGAAATCATCCTCGAATCTGTCAAAGAGTCGATCCTCATTGTACAGAGTACCGTTATGGATGCCGACTATAGGCTCGACGATAATAGGATGATTGTTGAAGTTATCTTCAGTTGAGCCTACTGTGGTAGCCCTAGAGTGAAGCATAATGAAATTGGTCTTGGGTCCAATGAGCTCTAGCGTCTCATCGAACATCGGTCGTTCCACCATTCTCTCGGGTCGAAGCGGCTTCTTGAATACTCTACTTGGCGCCCCCTCATTGATAACTGCTATGCCAGTAGCATCAATCCCACGAGGTTGCAGTTCGACCATTAACTCCTTGCACATTTTGCGCAGAAGAGCGTACGGAATTCGCCCCCTGGATCTGCGTCCTAGGGCGACGGTTGCAATGCCACACATCCTGATCCCCGGCCTCCTATGTCGTTATGAGAGATCCCACTGGATCACTCCAGCGGAACTCACCGTTCTGGATAAGTTGATGAACCGCATCCGCCACCGACGGTGGGTTCTGACCAAGATATGCTGCCAACTCCTCGATCCACATTTCAATGTGATCGCAATCCATTACGCTCCCCAGATCTACCGCCTCACGAATCTCGTCGGCGTTCAGGATCTGACCATGGCCTCCTTGGGCGAATGGGGCGTACAAGTCGTCTTCGATTTGCTGCCAACTCCTGCCTTCGATGAGTCTTATGGAACAGGGTTTGTCGGCTAGGGAGATGAGGACATCGTAAGCGGGACCGAGGTTGCTCAGTTCAGGTTTAAGCCAATTGATCATTTCGCAGGCATTCTCGCGAAGCCACGGAATGTAAGGCCGGATTTCAGAGGTGTCAGCTGTTCGGTTATCCCCCCAATCTCGTCGTTCCCCATCAATCAAGTGAGGTTGAACCTCCTTAATCTTCAGGCGGTAAGCATCACTACCGTCTTCCATGATCCCGTATTGGGACAGCCGAACAGCTTTCAGGACCAGTGCGTAGCACAGCATGGCCCAGGCAGTTGCTACCGCAGGGGACAAAGTACCATCGGCGATCCGATTCTCGATGTGGAAGGTGGTGACGTCTCCGGCATCATCGAACTTGCAGAAGTGGTATGCTACAGACGCGTACTTGCCTTTCTGGTTCGACGCGGTATTCATGCCGAGTACTGTCTCGAACATCTCAGCTTGAATCTTCTGCATGCGGCTGTGGAGGGCACTGAATCTGCGTAGAGATTGACGGAACCGAGCCCATCTGGTTAGAGCGCCAGCTGTGTCACCCGCACTCATAATCCAAAACATGGCTAGCTCATAACGTCGGTGCAGCTGGTGAAGGTTGGCTACCACAATTTCCGGGATGGGCTTTTCCAGTTCGGATACCGCTCTCCCGAGTCTTGGACCGGCGATTCCCTTATCCCTACCATCCCCGAGATAGCCAGCCAGGATGTGGTAGTGTTGACCACATCTCTCGTTGACGAAGCCTCCCCGCTCGACGATGGGATCGAGGATGTCCTTGCACATACGGTAGAAGCTATTCCAATGGATCCGGCGTCCAACAGTTGGAACTTCGATGCCCCCGTTGTTAATCAAGGAGTTGTCCTTCTTAACCTCGAAGACGCCCTTCTTACCGAAGTCTCCCACAAACTCTGTCGGCTGGAGTAGTTCTCGCATCTCCTGCCTGATAGTCTCTGCATCCAGCCGAATGTCTCCCTTCTCTACCACGTCCCCTTCCCGTTGGAAGGTTGGACAAATCGTGCAGAAGGGGGTGTACATGGAACAGTCCTTCGAACCCCGACAGTCTAGCATCCAAGCCTCGCAGTTCGCGCAGGCGCTTACGTCACCTTCGTCTTTGGCCGGGCATGCGAAATCCTTATCTAGGAATTTTCCGGTCGTTCGGGTGAGGCAGAGGGACGGGTGCCGGTCTACGAGGCAGGTCTCCAAGTTGGCACAGTCAGTGGCACAGGTCTCCGCAGCCCGGACGCAGGGCTGGTTGTCTTTGATCCGTAAGACACGTTCCGGGGAAGGTAGATTGATCTCGAATTCGGTCCCGATCTTAAGGACCTTGGGCAGAAATTCCAGCCAGTACTCAGCATCGTCACGGCTTAGGACCGGACGACCTTTTCTCTGCTGAAATCTAACCTTGTCGCGCTTCCGATGGGCCACGCTTACTCCCTCCAGTTCTGTATCAGGTTAGGGCCAAGGCTCTCTCTGTTCTTCACTACTCTGAAGAACGTCTCTACTGCTCCCAGATGTTTCTTGAAGTTGGACAGGCTCATCAATTGGTCATACAGTTGGGGTAGTTCGTCCAAGGCTACGTTGTTGTTTCGGTGTCCCAGAGTCGCCTTGATCTTCTCTGGTTTCGGGATTGGCATGATCTCATGGAGATTCGCTGGAGTTAGCTTGTGGAGGTTGACGAATCCATTACTTGCCACCTTCATCCGGCTTACGATGCTTTCAGTTACCATGAGGGTCAACCCCAACAGTCCCCGAGCCAGTGTAGGTGAGCGTAAGTAGTAGCCCCCCGGAGTTCGATACTCCAGGGTCACATTGGACGGTCGGTAGTCCCCAGGTTGTCCGTATTGGGTGCCTCCGAGCCGTCGTTGGTGGGCCACTTCTAGAGGCATTAGTGGTACCGAGACGTACCAGTCTAGACAGCGGACGATGTGGTTTATCGCCGCTCGATTGAAGTCCTTGCGTGTGTTCAGAATCTCAGGAGGAATCCCTAGGTGGACGTGGAACCCCGCAGGAGTTCCCAGGAAGTAGGAGTGGGCCTCATAGGTGAAGTCCTGTCCGTCTGTGGGATATCCCTTGAGCCACTTACTTCTTCGAAGGCTGCGAGGAATTCTGAGGATTAAGGACCGAAGGTTGGATACCACTTGGTCCTCATGACGTCCGTACATGGGACGTAGCTCACCTAAACCCCCGTCTGAACCTATCTGACCCCTGAAGGGTAGATAGTTAGCTGCGGTAATACTTTTGTTGCCCCACATGATGAAAAACTCCGGGTCGCAACCCAGGGTTACATCTAGGATCTTGAACTCTACACTCGTCCCTTGAATCTTTTCGAAGATCTCAGGACTTACATAGGCGCAGGTTTGGAGGGGGTCCAGGGGGCTTGCAATCTCTAGGACCACCTCTTCCGTAGCTCGTAGTTGCATGAACTGCCCGACCAGAACACCTATCTCTTCACGGAGTTCTTGGGGGAGCGAAATAGATCTCAGGTTTTCCTGCATGAGAGCGTTCGGTTGAATGTCGAAATCCAATTATAATTCCTCCTTATAATTCCTCCACAGGCATGCCCATTCTTTCATATACCCTGTGGTACCTGGACTCTGCTTGGTCGGCAAACATCCTAATCTCTCCATCTACGTAGTCATACACTATCGCGGAGGTCTTACCTTCTGCAGGCCTCTGGATTCTTCCGACAGCTTGGATTACGTTGCCTTTCCACTTGATAGGAGAAGCTAAGAAGAGACGGTTCAGAGGCTTGTAGTTGAAACCTTCCATGAGAAGGTCGTAGGTTGCCACTAGAACTTGGAGTCTACCTGACTTGAAGTCTTCGGTAACTTGCTCCCTGATCTTCTTCGGGATTGCTCTTTTCTTCTTGCGTTTCCTCTTTTTGTGTTTCCCTTCCACTGGGTCGTCTTCTATGTCCACAGACCCGACCAGGAATTCACATCGTATTCCTCTTTCCTTGAGCATGTCTGTCAGTACTTCAGCATGCTTAGTTCTCTCTACTAGGATTACGCAAGCGTTACCGGGTTGGCATTCTGCGACTACGTCTTCTACTATCAGGCGGTTTCGAGGTTTTTCGTGGACCATCCTGTCCATGAATTCATGGTAGTCCATGAGGTGGGCACCCTGAGGGTACCACCTGGTTTGTCGCCTCCGGATATTGGGGAGCATGAGGTGTTCTTCTTCGAACAACTCCTCGTGCTCTATCCTTGCCACCACTGGCCCGATGGAGTTGAACATCACAGTCTCCAGCTTGTCCCTGCGGTAGGCAGTGGCTGAAAGACCGTATACATACTTAGCAGCGAAGCTATTCACCACCGTCAGGAAGGTTCTGCTCGGAACGTGGTGGGCTTCATCCACGAAGACGACTCCAAACTCTTCCTCCAAGGAGGAGAGGTCCCTCTTAGCAAGGGTGGGGATCATGCCAACGGTGATCTGTTCACCTATCTTCCACTTTTTACCGTGGATAATACCAACTTGGTCTCGAGGAATGCCCAAGTGCTCTTCGATCTCGTCTAGGACTTGGTCCAGCAGCTCCTTACGGTGTGTTAGCCAGAGACACTTTAAGCCAAGTCTCTGGGCGGCTATCAGACCCATGACGGTCTTACCACTTCCCGCAGGAGCGGACAGGAACCCGTTATCATAAGATAGAAGCTCAGCTACAGCAGGTTCCTGGTCGTCGACCCTGAGAATAGTGTCGCTCTCGGGATAGATCTTCTCCGACTCAGGAGCTACTCTGTTGTCCTCTACTTCCCACTCTCGACCCAAGTCGTTCATCAGGTGGTTGAGTTGGCCTCTAGGGATAACTATTCCACCGTCATCTAGCTCTGTGTACTGCTTAATGTACTGTTTGATCTTCCAAACCGAACGACCAAAAGTTTGAGCTTCTACATAAGCAGGATTTAATGTGGTCAAGAGAGACTTTAGGTAGTCCCTAAGTTCCGGGTCCGCTCCCTGTATGTGTATGTTTCTGCGGATCTTCAGTCTCATTATAGTATCTCTTATTATACCATCCGGAGCTCGAACACGCTAGAACAGCGCGCCCCTTCTCCTTTCGGATACGTTCCTTACGTTCCTTACGGCTTCTTTTCTTTTTACTCCTACCCACCTCATTCCTCCCTACGTGGAGGAGATCTTGATCCTCACTCTCTAGTACCTCTTCGTCAAAACATTTGGCTAAATTTCCCGTAGCCTGGGGACAGCTCTGAGCTAGAGAACAGTGGGGTCCGCAGAGGTTAGTCAGGAATCGATACAGCCTGCTCGCGGTGGACTTCGGTACCCCCCTCTCCATGGCTTCCCGGATTCCTGAGCCCTCCTTCCACAGGGGGGCTAACTCTTCCGAGGGAACTTCTGTCTGATTGGGGTCCAGACCGCATCCAGCACACCACTCTTCGCCCCCTTCGACCTGAACTTCATTGATGGTGCGGCAATGAGGGCAGGATAAGAGAGAGGCAGATGTCTCGAATTCGGATTCTTCTTCATCGTAAGAATCCTGCAGGACCATGATGATCCCGCAAGCATTGCAGATGAGGGTGTTACTCTCCTCGTAGAAGCACCTCTCTTGCCCGCCCAGATTGTCTGATCCACAGTCAGGGCACCGCTCAGGGATTGAACCTATCATTCGAAGCATTGTTCTTGAATCTCCCCGTTACCTCCCCGATGGGGGTACCAGCGACGTCTTTCCAGAACTTCCACCCAGACCTCCTGTTCCCTGAAACTCCGAGGGCCGCTCCTGATAGACTATCGTAAATTCCCCCATCACTGCACAGGTATCCTTCTTCAAGGGCTTCTAGAGTATACTCTCTACCCCGGCTCTCACCTCTTAGGGTGGTGCCTATTTTCAGACCCTCTTTGTTTTTGTCGGATACTGGGGTGGCTTTGCTTTCCAGATCTAGCATCCTCCTTTCTAGCGAGGATATCTTTTTCTCCAATAGATTTCTTGGGGCAGGGATCACAGTTGCTGTGACTTTGGTGACCTCGTCTGACCTCTGGGCTATACTGTTTTCTACGTCAGTTCTTTTGCACCTTGCCTCCTCGAACTCTTCTACAGAACTAAAGACCTGACCGGGAAAACTAGGATTTGTAAACGGCATAATGGTCCTCCTTCATATAAGTTCTAAACTAATACGCCTCTCTACTCTGAGAGAACTATAAGTACAGCCCGTGGTAGGATATTGGCTTCGGGTTCTTTTTGTCTTCCATGTCCCGGATCCAGAGGTTGATCCGTACTTCCTGCATGAGGAAGTCTCTGGCCCACACCATGAACTCTCCATTTCTGGAGTCCGTGTACCAGCCGCAGTGGCTGGTGGTGAACCAATCCGGGATAGCGTCGTCCAACTTCTCCGTACTGATCCACACATCTTGGCTGTTATACTGATCTATCTCCAGGTTGTATTCTTCCCGAAGCTCCGCTTCTAGTTGGACGGTGGTCATCTTGGTGATCTCTCGCACACGATCGCGGAGTTCGGGATTCTTTCTCAGGATTCCGAGTTCCTCGGCGGCCAGCCCATTTAGTAAGCCTTGAAAGACCGCGTTCCCTTCACTCATATTTAATGCAATTGCCTTTTTGTTGTGGAACTGGTAGTCGTTCATCGTGACCCCACGAAAAGGGGGGGAGAGAAACAGGTTCCCTCCCCCCTTAAATTATACGCCAGCTTCGAGCTGCCGGCAAGTCCGTTCGGTCCCAAGGCCCTCCTGGATCAGATGACCCACGAGATCTCGGGGTTCTGCCTCCAGGTGCTCCAGGAGATCAACCGGATGCAGCTGAGCCCGAGTTGCGAAATACGCGTGGTGGAAGCGTCGAATGATTGTGTTGATAACGTTGGACCGACCTTCCTCTAGGTGACGTTGGAAGTGTGTCTGGAGAGCCCGGTCCCCTCTGATTCCCAGCTTCGCTGCGTATTCTCGGATGATCTGGCAGAGTTGGTAAGTCTCCTTGGTGGGGAATCCCAGCTTTATCAACGCATCAGCGTCGGCCAGACACACAGCTTCTACACACTCTTCCCTGAGACTCTTAGTCCCATGCTTCTGAGAGAATACAGAGTTCCCCACCTTGTCGAGAAAGACTTCGACGTTGATGTGAGCTTCCCTTTGATCGTAGGGAATGTTTCCCTCAACGATTCTCATCAGATTATAGCACAAAGCGATGGTTGGGCCAGTCCACAGCTTTACAGCCAGGGACGTAGCGTTTAGGTCGCCATGTTCTTTAGGGGTCATAGTTCCGAAGACCTTCAGGCCAAGATCAGGCAGACTCATGGTACGAGTCATGGGAACCTTCTTCCCATTTAGCCGGTCTAGGACTTCCTTAACCCTCGGGTGAGGGTTGTGGAAGTTCTTGGCCAGTTCCATGCGAGAGCCGTCCGTGTGGAAACTCATGATGTAGATGACATCCCCGTCGAAGTCCAGGTTCATAGACACCAGAGAGTTCTCACTGACTCGGATGACGTACTTGCACTCAGGATCATCTGTTACGGTTACTCGCTGAATGCGGGTGGACATGAACCCCAGACAGGGGAACCTTTCCACCAGGACGTAGTCGCCAGTCCGGACCTTGAGGTCCCGAGCCATATCCTCATGGATTTCTACCCAGTTCCGCTCCAGTTTGTCACCCAAAGACGCTGTGGCTTTGGAGGACCAGGGATACCGAACTGCCATGATATACTGGCTGATCTTTCCAGTCTTGAGAGACAAAGATTTACCGACACTATGAAGGTAGCGGAAGACCGCGGCGGAGACCTCCTCCTCTTTGGCTTCCCCAAACTTCAAGCGGTCGATTGATTCCAAGATCTGGTTCAGCTGGGTTGCAATGTCCGACAAGCCCATCATGCCTGTTGGATGCTTCCACGGTTGACGTAGTCCCTTAGACGGAATCAGGATGCGGTCGAACTCCATGGTGCGGAAGTCCACATTCTCGTAAGCATTCTTTCCAGCAATGCCCTCGGTGATGTGGCTTTTCCATCTTTCCAGAGGGATTTGGACACTCAGTGTGAATGGGAGCTTAAGGTAGCAACCCTGGGGGTATATTTCCTCGTCGGCTACGGTTCCCACCAGACGTTGTTCGTCGTGGAATGTTCCCATCCCAGCAGGCACATAGACAAAGGCATCAGGCTCTACCGTAGGCAGAGTTTCCTGATACCTCCCCCGAATGCCCTCCAAAATGAGAAGTAGCTCGCGGACCTCCCCAGCTCCCTGCCTATGCGATAGGATTTCCTGGACAACCTTGGACCCGGAGCCCAACAGAGTGGTCAGAGCCTTCAGTTCGATAGTAGAAACCTTGTTCCCCCTGGTCCGGATACCCTTCTGGTTCTCGGTCCAGACGTCTCGTCCTTCCCACAGCTGTTCCTCCGGAGTCTTGATCACACCCCAATGGACGTAGCCACAGATGGTTCGGAAGTCGCCCCACGGGGTAGTGACATCCATACACCCATCTTCGCCAACCATGTGGTTCTGTCTCTCCAGAGTAGCTTTGAGCTGGGTCTGCGTGACCTCCAGATCGTCCGAGATGATGAGACGGTCACGGACGAATCCGTTCCCTTTTTCGTACCGGAGTTCCTGAGTCATAGTAGCCAGAGCTTCCAGGATCTGCCCGAAGTTCTTCCGCTTCTGGACTGAGCGTGCAGAGACGATGACATCGATGGGAGCCCCACCGCATTCTCCGTCCCACACTGTGCCCAAATCCATGAGCCTTACGATGCCTTTGTTCCCATGCTGATTGGTGATCTTGAATCCTTCTTTGAAAGAGTACACCACCTCCAGAGTCACATATCGTACCGGCTGTTCCTTTCCGTCGAACGGAACGGCTCCATTCTTACACTCCAGGACCTTGGCATGGTCACAGTCGATATCAAAGATGACCGGACTCTCGTCCTCATTGATCCCCAGGATGCGTCCCTTGAGGATGTTGTCTCCTGGCATGACTGTCTCTTCTCCGTAAATGGTAAAGCTACGGCGGTAGGACACAGTCTTCCCAGCGTGACGCTTGTCTACAAGGATCTGGTCCTCGAAGTTCAGAGGCAAGTCCAAGAATACAGTCATCCAGTTCCAACCACCACGCACGACACCCTGGTCTTCCAGCTTCCGGGCGGATTCGGACACCACGAGTGCAGGTTCCGGTCCCTTCATCCCTAGAGTGGAGTAGAGGTTGCGA
>SDBS01000767.1_pt1 | contig 31937 bp, 22 predicted proteins | sample 2277091 | NCBI WGS metagenome assembly SDBS01 (sample SAMN10404972, study PRJNA504765) | marine sediment metagenome | isolation source: marine sediment core GS10_PC15, 163 cmbsf | place: Arctic Ocean: Southern Knipovich Ridge | collected 2010 | reverse complement strand
CCATTTTTTAGAGTTTAATCTCATATTGCCTCCTTTCACCCTTTTGGGTTGAGTTGATAGTGACATCGTAATAACTTCCTTCATCACTCCTCCTTCTTAAATAAGGAATATTCAACTTTGAGATCAGGTCCTATTCCCTTAAAACCTGGGCTCAGAATTATTTTACCTCTCACCACCTCCTTTCATCATCAAGAATATCTAATTTCCACAATGTTCTCTAAAAACAATTTAAAGAATTATATTGCAGAGCCTTCTAAAAGTCAAGTGTTTTTTTAAAAAACATCTTCAATTCAGACATACGGCAAGTTCCATTCTTTTCATATGGTCCAATGTACCAAATTCTGTGAGCAAAAATTAGTCGAATTTAAAACAAAAAGGGTCGGTAGAAAACTACCGACCCTAATTTGTTTAAGTATCTATCGCTTGAAGAAATTACTTGATGTTTAGTATCTTACCAACCTTTCTTCCATAGGATGATGTCAGAGTATAGAAATAGATACCGTTTGCCTTCGGAGTCCAGGTTATTGTGTGATTACCTGCTGACTTCATACCAGTTGCAGGTGTAGCAACAAGCCTTCCAGAAGCATCATATATCTCCAAGGTTACTGAAGAATTCTTAGGCAGCGATAAGTTAAAGATCGCTTTGCCTTTGATCAGATTACCTTTTACATTAAACGAGAAGACTGTGGGTGTATCTGGATTCTCCTCAACAGCAGTAGTTGGCGTGAACTCGTAATAGAGTGTTGTGTCTGCTGGGTCTCGTGATTCCTTCCCTGCATTGTCAATTGCCCAGATGTAATATTTTATCAGTTCAGGTCCGGTTGTTATCGCAGGTATCTCACCCAGATACCAGTCATTTGATCCTTCTGACATTGTATCAGGGAAGAAGGCAGGATCCTCCGTACGTTTGTAATGTAAAACAACCTCAGCTATTCCCCAAGTGTCGGTAACCTGGCTAAAAACATCAAAAGGACCTGGCGTCCACTCTGGGCTGTGGTATGTGCCAGCAATCAATGGATCATTCAGGTCCATCATAAAGGTCTCATAACCAGAATAGGGTCCCTGGTTTCCTGCAGCATCATAAGCCTTTACATGCCAGTAATAATAGAACTCACCAGGAAGCTCCTCATCCTTGGTAAGCAAATCCGTAGTATCAGTATAAAGAGGAGATGCAAATCCAGAGGTTGTGTCTACTTGAATTATGTATGTTACTGGTGAAGGAACCTCTCTAAGGAATGTTACTGCCTGCCAGCTGAATGTAACGGTAGTATCAAATTCATAGACATCATTTATCGGGCTCGTTAGTACAGGGGCAAGAGGATTTGTAAAGTCAAATTGGAATGACCAAATATCTGAGAATTTGCTCAGATTCCCATTGCTGTCCTTCGCTTTTACTGCCCAATACCATGTTGTATCAACTGCAAGAACAATGTTTTGAATTGTGTCTGTAGACCAAACACTATCATATGTCGTTAACGCTGGATCCATACTATATCCAACGTAGTAACCGGATACAGAGGTTTCAAAATCCCCAGAAGCCAACCAGGTGCAAGGAACTGTGAAACTATTTTCATATGCATTGTCTACAGGAGAAACCAGTTCGGGAATTGTTGGAGGGAAATTCTGGGAGAAGCCTAATGCACCCATCTCATAATAAGCGGCATCGAGCTCAATATTTCCTGCAACGTAGAATTTCCCATTATTCGAAACATCAATTGCCATTCCTACATCTTGCTGACTTACAGGTCCATCATACTGGTAGACCCATATCGTTGTATCAGCAAGCGAATGCTTTGACGCGATGATGTCAAAATCATTACCTGTTTCAGTGCTGTATCCTGTAGCATAAACATAAGTACCAGCAGGATCAATATCAATGTCCAGTGCTTGGTCTGCGCCGCCTGCAGTACCATCATAGACCCACATCCAATCTAGCCCAAAAGCCAGTGAAGCAACTGTATACTCACTACCTGCCCTTGCAGTATTATTAGTATATCCTGCAGCAAAGACCCTATTCCCAGGAGCGGTAACAATTCTGTTGACCTGGTCAGCACCGGCATTTGAATATACCCATCTCCATACCTCACCGCATGTGGCATCGAGTCTTACAACACACATATCATAATTGTTGCCGGAATTATAGACACGTCCGCCGGCATAAACCCCGGTACCACTCCAGGGCACACAAAGATCATAGGCATATTCCGCATTGCTGGCTTGTGTACCACTTGTCTTATAGTAGTTTTGCATTACTAAGGAAGTATTCAATTTTACAACATAGAAATCTACATAACCACTGGATATTCTTGCTCCTCCACAAGCCCAGACATTGAGACTAGCATCCTGTCTGACTCGGTAACATCTTGCATTATATCCGTTAATGTCAACGGAATACAAAGCCTGATATACCAGCGCCTGAGTGTATTTTATGACCGTGAAATTTTCTTCATAGTCAGTATCATCAAGCCATCCACCAACATAGACATATCCATCAGGTCCCACATCAATTGACACAGCATAGTCCTGATAGCCCGAATAACCATTAATGGCGTGATAAGCTTGATAAACACCGTGAGTATCAAATTTTACTACATAGAAGTCCCTGCCGCTGGTTACTGCACGTATGGATGCTGCTATGTAGATGTTACCGGTAGCGTCAAAATCCAATTCATAGGCGTCACCATAGTAATCTGTACCAGGAGGATCCCAAGCCAATGTCCAGACTGCTACTCCTGTTGTTGGGTCAATTTTCTGTAAGGATATCCTGGTATAACTTGAAGCACGGTAGTATGTTCCACAGGCATAGAGATATCCGTCATAAGGACTCCTTTTGACATCCCTGAAAAGGTCATTGCGGTCATAAGTAGGGTTATCATAGATGTAAACCCATTCCTCCTGTCCTGTTGTTGTCTGAGCCTGAACCAATCCACCTGCGAGAACCACTGCGAAACATCCCAGGATGAGAGAAACCATCCATTTTTTAGAGTTTACTCTCATATTGCCTCCTTTCACCCTTTTGGGTTGAGTTGATAGTGACATCATAATAACTTCCTTCATCACTCCTCCTTCTTAAATAAGGAATATTTAACTTTGAGATCAGGTTCTATTCCCTTAAAACCTGGCTCAGAATTATTTTACCTCTCACCACCTCCTTTCCTCTTTAAGAATATGTGATTTTCACAATGTTCATTAAAAACAATTTAAAGAATTATATTGTGAAACCCTTCAAAAGTCAAGTATTTTTTTAAACATTGTTATTGCAAATAGAAAATGTCAGGTTTTTACTGTTGCCAATCTCCTTCCTTTCTGTTTAGCTCTCCTTTTCGGTACCTCTTTTTGATTTAGTTCCCTTTCCTTATAGAATATATATGTGTATTGACCCATCTAAATGTTCATGTACCATAACCTTTGCTTTGACATAACTCATTCTATAGTCATCTGGTAATATCTGAAATATCCTTGAATCGTAACTTATTGTATTACCTGAAATAGCAGTCCTTTCTTCTTTTCTTTCCAACTACTTAAACCCAACATAAAAACTCATCCTCTTTGAGAAAATAAGTAATTTCCCAAAACTTTTCCAAAATAGTATTTTAGAAATTATATTGCATAACTTTCCAAGAGTCAAGGAATCTTCGAAAAATTATTGACAATGGAACAAAATAACTGTATAATGTCATTCTAATTTTAACGAAAACATGACTTAAGAAAGGAGGCATAATGAGTGAACGAATACAGGTGAATTTGAGTGTTGATGACATACCACATCAATGGTACAATATCCTCCCGGATCTTCCAGAACCGCTTCCACCACCAAAGGATCCAGAAGAAGGGGAATCAAGGCTCGCAACACTCCCAGAACTCATGATAGGTGAATGCTTAAAACAGGAAGGGTCAACGGAAAATTGGATAGACATCCCCGATGGTATCAGAAACCTCTATGCTCAGGCTGGTAGACCAAGACCACTTTTCAGGGCTTTAAACCTTGAAAAAAGGCTTGATACACCTGCGCGGCTGTACTACAAAAGCGAGTTTTTTAGTCCGACTGGAAGCCATAAAGTCAATACTGCTTTAGCACAATGCTGGTATGCGAAACAACAGGGATTTGAAAGGGTAACGACCGAGACAGGTGCAGGGCAGTGGGGAACAGCGCTTTCCTATGCATCGGCAATTACTGGTATGAAATGCACTGTCTTCTGGGTTCGCAGTGTTTACAATTGGAAACAGGACAGATTAAGCTATATGAAACTCCTGGGTGCTGAAGTTTATGCATCGCCAAGCCCAATGACCGAATTCGGAAAAACATTGTACGATAAGAATCCAGAACATGTCGGGTCCCTTGGAATAGCCATCTCTGAAGGTCTGGAAGATTCTCAAAAGGATCCAAAGGCAACCTATTGTCTGGGCTCAGTTTTAAACCATGTTCTAATTCAACAATCAATAATTGGGCTTGAGACACAAAAACAGTTTGAAATATTCGATGATTACCCGGATATGATTATTTCATGTCTTGGAGGTGGTTCGAATTTTGGTGGGTTTGCCCTTCCTTTTGTAAGAGATGTATTGAAAAAGGGAAAGAAGATAAAGTTCATTGCTGCTCAGAGTCAGGTTGCTCCAAATCTGCAGGGTACTTATGAATATGATTTTGCAGATTATGCAGAAAAGACACCCATGCTGAAGATGTATACATTAGGGCACAAGACTGATATGGAACCAATTAAAGGTGATGGACTGCGTTACCATGGTTGTTCACCAATCATCAGCCTGTTGAGAAATAAGGGTTATATTGACACTATTGCATACCCCAGTGATGAGAAACATGTTTTTGAGACTGCGAAAATATTTATGGAAGCAGAAGGCTGGTTGCCAGCTCCAGAATCAGCATACTCAATCTGTTGCGCAATTGAGGAAGCACTTAAATGTAAAGAATCGGGTGAAAAAAAGGTAATAGCATTCAATGTTTCAGGTCATGGCTTTATGGATATTCCGGGTTACAGGGATGTCCTTGGCTTATCCTGACTTTTAAAGAATACTACCCTTTTGCTGATTCAGCAAAAGGATAGTATTTCCGTTATGTAAACTTCAAGCTACTATCTTGGTTTATCCACCTATTCCAACTCCACCTACTTCACCACCTGGTGTTACTCCACCTATTCCACCACCTGGTGTTACTCCACCTTTTTGTATTATGTCACCACCACCTGGATAGGTTACTTCACCACTACCTACTCTAACCTCTCCAATCTGCCCAACCAGAGTGAACGAGACAGCTTCACCTCTATCATTCTCTATTGAGAACTTATTCGTTTCTATTAATCCACCATCACTAATTGCTGTTCCATCCCTGTAGAATTCATAAGTCAAATTAAGACTGGATACTGAAAACTCGCATCCTGCTGAAAGAGTTCTAACATCGGAAATAGCTCCTCCTATTGGTCCAGATGAGATTCTATTTGCTGCTCCATTAAAAATGACCTGCCAGTCACTAGTCCCAGTTGCAGCGTGTACTTTTGCATCAAGAATAGCATCCTGTACCATTCCCTTCCCTTTGTCTAATGGACTTCTTTTGTACGTTGCATTAAAAGATGGAATTGCAACACCTACAACAACTGCTGCAACTACTACAACAATCATCACTTCAATCATGGTAAATCCTCTTCTTTGCATCTCTCTACCTCCTTTTTAATTTCTTATCTATATTAATAAGCATATTCTATGCCAGATTCACAAAAAGATTTAAGACAATATACAACAAAGACTTAACATTTTCTTGCCGATTTGTCCTTCCCCAAATCTTTCGCATTTTTGCAGATAGCTTCGCATTTTGCAAAGATTTTATGCTTTTTAGCATAAAAAGGTGTTTGATTTCTTGACAGATGACCACTTACAGAACAATAAGGAGAAGGTAGCCACAGGCTTTAGAGAATGTACCAAATTATGAATTTTCATATGGTAGCCGCAACCTTTAGGTTGCGTAATTTATTGTATAATACGGGATTAGCTTCGCAGGCTAAAGCCTGCGCCTACCTAAAAGCAAGATTTTGGTACAGTCTCTTTAGCCTGCGCGGAGTCAAGATGGAGACACAGGATAGAATTGATTCTTTGGCTGGAATTTGAGATTGCTTCGCACGGGTCGAGCATTAAGAAGTACTCGCAATGACAAGCTTCCTATGGCTGGAAGCTTCTCCAATCTTACGAAGGAGTGAGAATTGGGAGGGATTATGTAGGATAGAAGACAGATAACAGAGGACAGACGACATACGAGGGACAATCAAAAAAGAGTAGGGAGTAGAGCGTAAGGCGTAGGGAGAAACTGGAAGGATAAAGGTTGAAGAATAAAGAAACATATGAACACAGGACAGATGATAGATTACTAGAGAATCAGGATCTCAGAATACCAGAGCACATAGCAGAAAACAGAAGACGGATAACAGAGGACAGACGACATACGAGGGACGATAGACGAAGGACGTAAAGGAAAGAGGATAAAGTAAGGGAATGACTAAACCGGAAATCATAATGACAAAAAAACCAGTAAACAGCAAGAAAAAGTCTTGGCGAAGTGGATGGGTAATTATGATAGAATCCTTATCAACGATTATCTGTGAAATCTGTGGCAAAAAAGACGTTGTTGGAGCGGAAGGGTAACCAAAACAAACCTCTGCGGTCACTTCGATCTAAGCATGTGTGATAAGAAACAATTACTCAGTGTCGATGACTCTGCGGTGAGAAGAACACAAGGCAGAAAACAGAAATCAGCGGATGGAGATCATTTTCCCAGTCTCTGTTTTCCAGGGCAACTTCAGACAATAGAAATAGATGCCAGTTCTTTCCGGACTCCAGGTAATCTCATGTGTACCAGCAGATATTATACCTGAAAATGGTGTATCAAGTAATCTTCCCGAGATATCAAAAACCTCTAAAGTCACTAAACAATTCTTAGGTAGCGATAAGACAAAGATAGCTTTACCTTTGATTGGATTATTTCTTAAACTAAACACGAAGTCTTTCAGTGTATCAGGGGATTCCCCTGCAAAAGTATGTGGAATAATGTAGTGATAATCTGTAGGAGGATCTCTTGATTCCCTCCCTGCATTGTCCCTTGCATAGATCCAATATTTTACTGTATCAGCTGGTTGTGTCAGCGCAGGTATCTCACCCAGATACCAGTTATCTGATCCTTCTGACATTGTATCAGGGAAAAATGCAGGATCTTCCGTACGTTTGTAGTGCATTACAACTTCATCTATTCCCCAAATGTCGGTAACCTGGCTAAAAATATCAAAAGGACCTGGCCACCAATCTGGGCTATGGTATGTACCATCAATCAATGGATCATGTAAGTCCAACATAAATGCTCCTGCTCGCGAATAGGTACCTAATGAATAACCACCCTGGTTTCCTGCGGCATCATATGCCTTTACACGCCAATAATAACAGTATCCCTCAGTTAGAAATCCCAAAGTTATTGTCGTTGAAGCTGTTGTATCCATCGTCATCATTGAAGACGAAAATCTACCAGTAGTGTCTATTTGAACTACATAGGTCACAGGTGACGGAACCTCTCTACAGCATACTACTGGCTGCCACACAAAGATAACGGAGGAATCAAACACAAAGCTTTCATTTATAGGACTAATAAGCAATGGTGGGTCAGGTGCACTAAAGTCAAAACTAAAGGTCCTGACTTCTGACCATAAGCTTTGTTCTCCCTCTGTATCCACTGCTTTCACAGCCCAGTACCATGTTGTATCGGTAAAGGTAACAGTGAGAAATGTATCTATTTCTAAAACAGTATCATATGAGCTAAAAGTCGGATCAGTACTCCACCCAAAGTAATAACCAGCCACAGATGTCTCAATATCTATTGAGGCATGCCACAGAAAAGAAACTGTTGTATCATTTAAGAAAGCACTGTCTGGAGGAGAAATTAATATGGGAACTGTTGGAGGAGACCTTCGTGGTTTGTGATGTGTAAGTAATTCCTGTCCTGTTATTTCCTGAGCCTGTATTAATCCGCTAACCAGAAGAAGCGTGGTAAATACTAAAATGAAACAGAATTTCCACTCTTTAATACTTAACCTCATTTTCCTTTCTCTCCTATCTCCCAGTATCAATTAAATAATACTATTAACTCTGTTGAAAGTCAAGGAATCTTTGGGAATTTTTTACGCTGCTGCTCTCTTAACTTATTTTGCTGCTTTTTGTAATCGTTAGTGAAAAATGAAGAGTACGTCATGGCGTGGCAATCTCGTAGTGATTACACACCCCGTCATATACCATTCGGTATATGACACCCCTCTCAAGAGGGGATGAGATTGCTTCGATAGAAATTATGGAAAAATACTCGCAATGACAAGCTTCCTATGGCTGGAAGCTTCGCTAATCATATAAAGGAGTGAGAATTGGGAGGGAGTTTCTTGTTCTTAAGTATCTTACGTCTGGGGTTAATCTATCTTACCAAAATATCCACCCTGTCTGTCTTGACCTTGCCAACCACAGCGTAGCCTGCTGTATGAATTACTACACCTGGTGGAAGAATGACTTTGTTTCTGACAATCATTGCTATATCATTTGCTCTCTTTTGAGAGAGTGTCTCATCTGTGGAATAAACCTTCACAGATATTTTTCTGATGAACTGTTTTCTCACAATATCGCATGCTTCTGTCAAAAGATCCATTGCTCTTTCTTTGAAGTCAGATTTATCTGGTTCAAAGACCTCTCTTCCGTCAAGTCTTATAATCCAATCCAAATGTTCCTGGTAAAGTACACCACTGACCCTCATCTCCTTTCCCATCACCCTCGATCTGTTACCAAGTTTATCCACTGCCGTAGCATAGTATGTATACGATGAACCAACATCAATCATCTTATCCTTTTCCCCACGACCATCCCAGTGAATGCTCTTAGGTGGTTTTCCTTTTCCTGTAAATGTCCTAAATTCCGTCCCTGCAGCATCAGTAATAACAAGTTCCCACTCTGCTACATCATGACCATAAAGTGGATGAAAAATAGCAATCTCACCTCTATTGATACCTGCCAGCCAGGGACGGTATAGTTGGTCACTTGATAGAGTAGGTAAGGGAGTACTCGCAATATCTGAGTTCTTTATTAGTTCTTTATCATATATAAAACCCTTTTCACCTGCATAGGATTCAATAATTTCAAAAAGATCAAATCTGAGTTTTGTTTCGGGCTTAACCTCATCAATAGTTCCCTTGTATTCTCCCTTCACCTCTTCTTCAAAGGACCGTCCTACACTCCCTTCCTCACCTGCTTCCTGCGCAAGTAGCTGAGGATTTGGCATAAAGAGCGCAAGCACTATTAACAAATAACACCCCAATATATTGTTCTTCATATTTCTCCTAATCTCTATAATGTAAACTTTACAGTAATCACTCCCCATTGTGTCTCTTGAACAACATTGGGAGGAAGGGGTGCAAACCTCCATTGCTCTAATGCCTTTTTAACAGATTTGTCCCAGGAGCCAGAACCACTTGTTCGTTCTATAAATGAGTTTCTTTTCACCGAACCCTCAGGTGTTACCCAGAACCTTAACTGGACAACAGTTGATACTCCTTTTTCTAGAGCCCATTCAGGGTAAGGTGGTAAAACCTTTTTCAGTATCTTTCTGCTCGAAAGTGGACCGGTTATACTAATTGAAGGACCTGAGCGTTTTCCAGCATCCTTGATTTTCATTCCCTCATCCTTCGATGATGTAATAGGTGCAACAGCAGGTCTTTCCGCTAATTTTGAAACTGGCTCTTTTTCAAGCTCAAGAGGTGCTTCAGTTCCGCTTCCACCGGGAGTAGTGAAGAGTCCGAGTTGTCCTCTCTTTGGTCCACCTTTATCCTTAATAATTATGGGGGGAGCAGAAAGAATTTCCTCAGTTGATTTTTGCGATGCCCCAACCCTTATTATGTCTGCAGCTCCACCCTCTTTTCCTTCAAAATCATCATAAGCTTCCAGGTCAATTGCTGTCTGTGATCGGTCAATATCCTTACTTGAAAGGTCTATGCCTTTTGTCTCATCCACACCAGGAACTGGCGGGAGGGATTTCAACATTTCACTAACATCTTCGTTGCTTGTTAACGGATCATCTTTCGAGAAGAGATTCTTCAGAGCCTGAAGTGGGCTTATCGTAGGAGGTGCTTTCACAGAACTTGGCGGTAAAGTCTCATCGATAAATTCTACGCTTTCAAGTCTCTCGAGTGGGACAGTACCCTGCCTATGTATTACAAGAAAGAAGAGCAAGCAATGAAAGGCAATAGAAATGAAGAGATTGAAAAATAATGGCCTTTCATAAAAACCGAGTGTAACACGCATTTCTCATCGCCTCCTTTAAGTCCTCTGTACAGTTCCTATAGAGATATGTTGTGCCCCGAGTTTTTTTACTGTCGAAATAACAGATAATACAACACCGTGTCTAACAGATCTATCCGCCTTTATTATAACCAGTCTATCTGGATGTGCCTCTATTTCCTTTTTCAGATACATGGAATATTGCTCAAAAGGAATCACCTTTTCATTGATAGAAATCATATTTATATTATCAGGAGGAAGTGCCGGAGTTATTGTCACTGTTATATTCGCACTTTGCCTTGGTTCAACTGTCGCAGCCTTCGGGAGAATAATATTCAAAGGGGATGTTACCATCATAATGGGAGTTGTCACCATAAGAACAACAAGCAATGTGAAGGATACATCACAGAGCGGAGTAATCATTATTTCTGCCTTCGATGACCTTGTTATCCTTTTTGTCATGTTTTTAACCTCCCTTGATGAGATTAATTGCCTTTACTGTTTCCTTTTTTTTCTTTTCAATATTGCTAACTTCATTGCACCCTTCTGTCTTGCAAGGTCAAGTATTGTAACAACGCTCTGATGGGGAACATTCTCATCTGCACTCACCAGAACAATCCTCGAAGTACTCCTTGCTAGAAGTTCAGCAAGTAACTGTGGAAACTGTTCTTCAACCACAGGTTCGTTATTCAATAGAAGCTGTCCTTCATCTGTAATATGTATATTGACTTTTACCTCTGTCTCCTTTTTCTGCTCACCTGCTTTTCTTAATGAAGGAGCAGAAATGGTAATACCTGAATGGTACATCATTGGTGCACTCATCATAAAAAAGAGCACCAAGAGAAGAGCAACATTTATCGTGGGTGCAATGGGAACTTCTGGTTTTTGAGGCTCTTCTTCTGCTTTTGGAAATCTCCTTTTCATTTTGACTTATCCTCCAAAAGATCAGAAAGATCAATGTCCTGTTCTTTCCTTGTTGCAGTTTTTTCTGATCTTGAAATAACATCAATAAAGACAAGGAGTTCTTTTGCTGTTACTTCTATCCTCACCATGAAAGTCCTTATATGGTTTATGAAAAAATTATATGCTATGGAAGCCGGAATTGCAATAAGAATACCAAGAACCGTTGTTACAAGTGCTTCTGCAACACCCATCATTACTACGCTTGGACCACCACTCCCTGATAGCGCAAGGTCTCTGAATGCACGGATGATACCGAGGACTGTTCCGAGCAGACCAAGTAATGGTGCAATAAAACTAATCGTGCTCAGTATACTCAATCTCTTTTCAAGAATGGTCCTTGTTTTTAACATTGAACCATCTACTAACTCTGCTACATCCTCAATTGGTATACCCTGATTTTTAATGCCAACCTTGAGCACATCCGCAAGTGGATTAGTTGCAGATTCACATATGTAAATAGCCTCATCCTGTTTTTTTCTTTTCAGTGCAGACTTAACTCTTTCCATTAACCTTTGTTCATTGATTCTCAATCCTCTGTAAGCCCAAATCCTATCTATGATCACAGCTAATGCAAAGACGGAAAGTACAAGTAATAGATCTATTGCCCAGCTTGTCCTTACCAGTTGAATAAAACTAATCCCTGCCATCTGTTTCTCCCCTTTCCTAATTGTTTTTTGTTATAGAGACCACTTTTTCTTTTAGTTCCTGAACAAAAGGAATAAAACTTTCTTTGGTTACTATCTCTGTTTTGTTTCTATCAATAAAATCAGAAATTTCTCGTTCAATATCCTTAACCTCCTTTTTTAGATTTACTACCTTGTCTGTTAACTAATTGAACTGTTCTGAAAGATAATGAAATACCAACTCGTCACTCCTTCTGAATCTTATACTATCTAACTTTTCACCTTTGTTTAATTCCTTCATATGATTACGTAACCGGACAAGCGGACCAAAAAGATTTCGTGATATCAGGAATGAGACCCATAGAATTAGCCCGAAAAGAAGTACCGAAACTATAAGGAAAACCTTTGCAAGGTTCAAAAAGAGTGGAGAGCCAGAATGGCGAAGTCCCAATTCCTGTGCAGTGGATGACCAGAAAAGAATCATATAACCAAGCAAAGCTAATATTACAAGGGAAAAGAAACCAGCAAAAATAAGGTTTCTTACAATTTTCAATTGAAAAGATTCCCTAAATATTCGTGCCTTTCTTCTTTTCATTTTTACACCTTGTTTACCACACACTTTAAGAAAGGTGCGAGGATTTATTGATTCTGTCTGAGATAGGATACTCTATCATTCGCACTTTTTTTCACCTGACCATCAGTAGTAACCTGAACAAGTCTCTGGTATGTATCTATTGCATCGTTCCATCTTTGTTGCTTTTCATATAGAACTGCAAGTTTTGCCAATCCTTTTATCTGATTGCTGTTGTCAACAAGAGAAAGAGTTCTAAGCCTCAGATATGATTGGATTGCATCCGCTTCCTTATTAAGATTCTGGTAGCACGATCCCATTAGTTCATATAACTGCGCTGATTCTTTAGCAGTTGTTGGTGTGATAGATTCAAAAATTGTCAACGCTTTCGCGAAATCAGATTTTTCCACATAAACAATGCCTGCTTGAATCTTTGCCATAACAGATTTTTCTTCGCTCCCCTCTTCCCCATACTGCTGCAAAATCATTGCCGCCTTCTCCGCCTTCCCCATCTTTTTATAGCATAATGCTAAGTTATATCGTGCACTCGATGCAAAATCGCTTTCAGGAAAATCTTTTGTGATCGAATCAAATGTTTCAGCCGCTTCCTTATAATTATGAACTTTGAAATATGCCATACCCATACTGAACTTAACTTGTGGAATCATCTGACTGTCAGAAAAATATCCAATAAACTTTTCCGCTTCAGTAATAACATTACTGTACTCTTCCTTTTTCTTATAACATTCGACAATGTTTGCCTGTGCATCAGGAGCGATTTCACACTCCGGGAAATCCACAACAACCTTTCTGAATTCTTCAATTGCCTCGTCATACTCCTGTTTTTCATATGCCTCTATTCCAAGATTAAACTGAGCTTCTGCAGCAAGTTCACTTGCCTGGAACTTTTCGATAAATTCCTTCATCTTTTCTGGATCCTGAACACCTCTTCTATAGTATGCTCTTTCAAGACCCGCCAAAGCATCAGGAGAAAGTTTGTCATCCTTATACAATTTCAGAAATTTATCATACTCCCTTATCGCATTTTCATCATCATTCTTATTATAATAACAGTTTGCGACCTCGAGTTGTGCTTGTTTGACGAGAGGAGATTCAGGATAATCATTGATAACAAGCTGGTAGTAAGCAACTGCATCATCATATTTGAGTGCCCTGAAATAGGTGCCCCCAATTTCAAAAGCAGCGTCTGCTGCAACGGGGTGTTTTGCGTACCTCTTCAGAACATCCTCCCAAGTGCTTATTGACCTGGCATAGTATTCAAGTTGATAATAACATTTCCCTGCATAGAACAGCGCTTTTGCACTAGTCGGGTCATCTGGGAAAGTCTTCTGTAGTGCTTCAAATGCATCAAGTGCTTTCATAAACTCCTGCGAATTGAAATATGAAACCCCAATTCCAAACTCCGCACTTATTACAGCAGATGTATCTGTGGGGTAACTTGCAATAACCCTCCGAAGGTTCTCAAGAGCAATGTTATTTCTGTTTTCATGTATCATATTCCAGCCAAGACCTGTTAGTGCAGCTGCTATAATTGTTGGCTCACTGTACTGATCAATAATCTCTTGATAAAATGGTTTTGATTTCTCATAGATTGCCTTATAGTAATACGCATCAGCAAGATAGAAAAGCCCTCTACCATACCAGTGACCTTCCATTCTAAAAGGAATCTTTGTCAGAAGTGGATTTCCAATAGCAATACTCATCTCATAGTTTGCGATACGGTTATAAGTTCTTAAAAGCATTGTAAATGAAGCATCAATTAGTTGAGAACGTTCATAATAGTCAACGATATGCTTGAAGTGTTCAAGAGCCTCTTCGTATCTTCCTGAAAGGAAAAGATTTGAACCAGCGAGATAGTCCCCCAGCCCAGCAAAATCACCAGTCCTATAGAGTGTTGATAACTGTTTGAAAACAATAAGCGACTGTATGGAATCACCCTTCAGTGTATACGTTCTTCCAAGCCGAAGGCTTGCAAGCGCAGCGATCCTCTGATTTGGGTAGTTTGAAGATACCCTCTGGTACGCTCTTATTGCTTCATCATAGTTTTCAAGCCCCTGGTAGCTCTGTCCTAATACATAGTTACTGTGAGAAGCAAGAAATCTGTCTTTTTGTACTAGAAGAGGCTTTAGGTATTCCATTGCCTTCAGGTACTCACCCTGATTGTGATAACAAACTGCAAGTTTAAACTTAGCATAATCTTTAAGTTCGCTTCTTGGATATTTTTTTAAGAATATTTCATATCTATAAAGAGCACCTTTGAAATCACCTGAAAAGTAAAGCACATCGCCCATACCATAGTAAGCAAATCTTGCGAGGTCACTTTCCGGAAAAAGCTTTATAAGTTCTTTATATGATTGTAGTGCTTCTAAATACTTCTCTAATGCAAAATAGGCTTTTGCTCTGTAAAAGAGGCCTTCCTTTGTATCAATGTCTTCGAGTTTCTCAATTGCACTCTGGTAATTCCCTTTTCCAAAAAGGAGAATCCCTTCTGCCATCAGAGTCTTCTTTGCATATTTGTAACCAGGGTACTCACCTGCCAGTTTTGTGAAAATATACTCTTCTGCCATTTTCCAATTCTTCAAAGCAATACAGCACATACCAATACTATAGAGGGCTTCGGGTGCAAGGTAAGTTCCCTTATTATGTTCGTATACTTCATTGAAGGTTTTAATAGCTTTTTCATAGTTTCCCAGATTATAAAGACATTCCCCCACTCTGAACTGTGCTTCAGGTCCAAAATGTTTATGTTTAATTAGAGACCTGTACTTATTTAGTGCAAGTTCCCAATCATGTTCCTCAAGTAACTGTTCAGCCATTTCAAAATCACCGCTAGGGTCTCCAACAGCAACTTGAACATAGATAAAACCCAATAAGATTGAAAGAATTACAATTTTACATAGCGACTTCATCATTGTCACCTCTTCATCTCTTATTCACCGCCGTTTTTACCTTCTTCTTCCGTCTCTTCTATCTCTGTTTCTTCCTCTTCCAGGTTCTCCTCAAGTTCAGGTATCTCTTTTTCCTCCTTCTCATCCAGAATACCACCCTTATCTTGGATAATCACTGTTCCCTCTGGACCAAGGGTGCGCAATCGAGCAAGATGACCGTAGGAAAAGAGTGTATGTCCTGATTCTTCAACAATTAAAAACTCATAGAAGTACTTCCCATCTTCCACAAGATTACCTGTATCATCCCTACCATCCCAATAAAGCCTTGCAGGTGGGACTCCCCACGCATTGTAAACCCTGACTATTTCGCCTCTGCTGTTTTTTACACGAAGTTGCCATTTTCTTATGGGTGCCTTCGTTGACACATTCAATTCCATCCAAACTATATTATCACTTCCACCAGCAAGAGGGGAGAAGATGGACGCAGAAGGAATAACCTTTGCTCTGAAGCCACCAAAATCAATAACAAGCGAGACAGTGTGTACAGGTGACAGAACCCCCTGTGACTGATAATGGTGACTGAATGCATAATCAACACCAGCAGTCCATAAACCTACATCTTTTCTTACCCCTAATCCACCATTTAAGCGATTAACATCAACTCCTGCTCTGAGAATAAATGGCCACCAGGGTCTATATTCAATTCCCCCGTAGTACCTCATAGATTGGTATTCGCTCAATCCAATATCGGAATCAAGAACCAATCTGCCTTCAAGTAATTTCAGGGAGATACCCGCTCTCAAAGTCAGGGGATACACATCACTTCGTGATTCCATTGTAATAATTGGCTTTATGACATTCTGAACGTTGATTCCAACTGAAACGGGTTTGTCAGGGAGAAAGAAGAAACCTATATCTGCTCCATGCCCAATGGCAACCCAGTGGGATATCTTGTGGTAAATAAGCTTGTAATTAACTCCAAAAGAGACATATTGCCCTACCTGTTTGGACATTGTAAGAAACCAGGCAATCTCATTCTCGCTGAATGTGCCAATATGGACATTACCTTCTGTTACATCCTCTATATCAGGTGTTCTCACTAACATAATAGAGGTTCCGAATGTACCATACATACTCGTTGGATGTGCATAACTAAGATAGTTAAATGTTGTACCTTCAAAAAGCATACAATGTTGGAATATGACCTCTTTCGGATCCAGCTGCTCAAGTCCTGCAGGATTGAAATATGCTGCATTCGCATCGTTTGCAAGACCTGTGAAAGCTCCTCCCATTCCAATTACTCTAGCACTTACACCATATTCAAGAAACGCTCCAGGCAATCCACCATCACCTTTCCCTAATGCGTAGCAGACAATTGGAAAAAACATTATGAAAAAGATAGAATACCTTATTATCTTCATCCTCATCTCCTTTGTCTATTTCACTACTGCAATCCATCTCTTGTAATCTTTCAATATTTCAGTTCTATAGGATGCCCTGACTGTCAAAAGATAGGCACCATTTGCAACCATCTTTCCTCTATCATTTTTACCATCCCATATCAGGTAATTATCACCTGTTTCCCCGTTTTTTTCCCACGTCCTGACGAGATTCCCAAATCTATCATAAATTAAGATATCTACATCACTCGGCTGCCCGAGCCAGTAGTATATTGTTGTCTCTTTAAAGTCGGCACCAAAGGGATTGGGGAAATTTACAATTGGGTCAGTTGGTGTTACATTTGCTCTGACATGTATTGGATTAACATTCCGTCCCGGATTGGTTTTTCTTAAAGTATCCGCTGAAGCAACCTCGAGATAGAGATCCTCCTCCCAATCAGTGGTGTAGTAAACAATCGGGTCAGACCTACCAGCTGTAAGGGCCCTTATTATTGTATCAGTTGGAGTGAGATGACCAGAACTCCCATATCCATATATCTTTACATTGTGATCAAAACCTGTTATTATATTTTGTTCCTCATCTTCATAGTATATGTGAAGATGGATAGGATCACCGGAAACAATGGTGTCATTCTCTTCGTCCGCTTCGACTCGGTAATGAGCGCCAGCAATATAGATCGGAAGCTGATATTGTGTAGTAAATGAAGGATTATCTATATCATTTGCCTGCAAATACAACCAATTACTTATATTGCAAGTAATTGAAAAGGTTACATTCCCTCCTGACAAAATACCGGTATCTACTACTGTCTGATTTCCTATAGTACCATAGATTCTAATTCTATCCTGAGGGGCACTGCTTCCAACAGGGTTCCAATAATCATCAACAGCATATGCAGTTACATTGAACGGTGTACCTGCAACCTGCCATTCTGTTGCATTGGGTGTGGCTCCTGGTAAGAAAGAACTGTTTGTAGTTGTATCACCAGGAAGCACCGCCAGATCTGGAGTTATTAGAAGAAGCTTCGCAAAGGCATCAGGGATAATCCTGATTCTTGAACTTGTATCGGGTAAGAGAAAAGAAGCTTCCTGAGTCACCTCTTCAACAAAGAGTGTACACGCATTCATAGCGGTCCTTAATCTCACATTAAGGTTAACATCCCCTCCTGAGAGCATTGTATTAGGAGGAAGAACGGGAAATAGATTATTTGTAGATAGGTGAACTGTATCCTGTCCATAACCCACAGGATTCCACCAGTGATCAGCAGCTGCTATATTTGCACTAAAACTAACATTTGCTGTATTTACATAATATATTGGATTTCTACCTCTCGAAGTAGAATCTCCTGGTCTTGCTGTTTGACCAGGAAGAAGAATTCTTAGCCGTTCTGGCAGATTGGGATCAACATCAAGTTGTGGACTTATATTTGTATCAGTATGACCAAAATCAGTGCAGTTAATATGAAGGCTATCCGAAGCCATAAAAACGGTAATATACCCTCCCCATCCACCTGCATCAAACACTATCATCGTATCCGGCTTCATTGGATTGTACTCCGGGTTCCCGGGAACTGGGGAAATACTCAATACTCCTCCTCCATTAAAATTCGGAGTACTCGTACAGTTAATATGAACATAAAAACTATCGCCAGCAGTAGCATTTGACGGAAACTGGTCAAACTCAAATGTCTCCTGAGAAAACAGTAGAATCGGTAAAAAGAGCAGAAAAGTAATTAGGAATAAAAACACCTTTTTCATAAATTTCCTCCTTTCACAATAAACATACAGTTTATCACTATATGTTTAAATGTCAAGGAAAAAAAGTGAATGTAACCCGGACTTCTAACAGGTATGAAACTTTGGCAGTCCGGCAGTCTATTATTATAATATAGACCCGCGACTTTGCGTCACCTGATCACTCAGGGTTTGCCCTTTTCAAAGTCATTATAATATAGTAGTTTTATAGTAGTTTGTCAAGGACAATATCGCACTCATAAGATTTTGTCGATTATGAATCCAGAATATAAAAAAGTTGAAGAAAATGGAAATTCTACTTGACAAAAGGAAAAATAAGTGTTATATTATACCCTATACCCGTATGAGGTATCAAAGGAGGTTGTTATGATAAAAGATAGTATAGAAAAAAAGACGGTTTCCAGGTTGAAAAAGATTGAAGGACAGATAAAAGGTATCCAGAGGATGATAAAGGAGCGACGATACTGCATTGATGTAGTAATGCAGCTCGAAGCAGCTGAATCTGCCCTACATAAGGTCTCGGAAATTATCCTGAAAAACCATATTGAAACATGTGTTCTTAAAGCATTCAGATCTAAAGACTTGGATGAAAGAAGGCAGAAAGTGAATGAACTAATGGATGTATACAAAAATCTCCGGTCACGGTAACTCAAATAAAGAGAACACGTTACTTCAGTGGCTTCCTCTTTTTGAAATGGAGGAGTAAATGAATTGGCTTAGAATATTATCTGGTTTCTTTTTCGTTCTTTTAGTATCCTCAATCGAAATACATGGATTTAACCTTAATGATGTAGTTGAAGAAGCAATGGAGAGAAACCCTGAGGTGCTTGCAGCAAAGGAGATGTGGAATGTAGCAAAAGCTAAAATACCTCAGAAACTCAGTTGGCCCAACCCTCAATTTGGAATGAGTTTTGAAAAAATACCAGATCCAGGCTACTCACCTGCTGATGCAGAGATGAGAATGTATTCAATCTCTCAGATGATACCATTCCCTGGAAAACTCACCATGAAAGCCAGAATTGCTCTGAAGGATGCAAGGATTGCCCGAGAAAACTATGAGAAAAAGAAAAACGAGGTAGTTGCGAAGGTAAAATCAGTGTATTACTCTCTCTATTATATCCACAAATCAATCGAGACCAATAGAGAGAATAAAGAGCTGATCCGGAAGTTTTCAAAGATTGCAGAGAGCAAATATGTTGTTGGGAAGGCTTCACAGTATGATGTCTTAAAAGCACAGGTCGAACTCTCTTTAATAATAGATGACCTCATCAGTTTAGAACATGATAAACTACCTTCTGGAGAGGCTCGATTAAAAGCACTTCTTAACCGTCATCCAGACTCAGCACTTGGTACTCCTGAAGACTTTGAGATCCCTGAATTGGATAAGAGCCAAAAACAAATCGAAGAGATTGCTATTGAAAACCAGCCAAACCTGAAAATTATGAAATATGCTGTCGAAAAGAGCGGAGATGCTCTTACTTTAGCAAAAATGGATTATCTTCCAGATTTTATGGTGAAACTCATGCAGGAAGAAATGCTTATGTCAATGGGAAAAGAAACAACAAGAGGCATAATGTTTTCTATGAATATCCCACTCTGGTTTTGGAAACAGGGTTTTGGCATAAAAGAAAAGTCTGCCCAAAAAAGAGCTCTGGAAGCTTCTTACCAGGCAATGAAGAATATGGTACTTTATAAGGTTCAGGAAGCACTGTCTAATTTCAATACTTCTGAGAGAAGAGTAAACCTCTTCAGGACAAGCATCATACCCCAGGCTGAACAAGCTCTAAAAGCAGCCACGATTGCATATCAAACTGGAAAAATAGATTTTCTTACCCTCATGAATAGTGAGCGAATGCTAAGAGATGCAAGACTAAAATACTACAAAACCCTATCAAAACATGGACAGAATTTTGCAAACTTAGAAATGATAGTAGGGGTAAGCTTATCTGATGATATTAAATAAGAATCATAGAAGTTAGCCAATAAGGAGGATATTATGCGTCGAATCATTATATACTCTGTATTATTTCTCTTCTTGTGTGGATTGATTTTTTACTCTTGTAAAAAGGAGGATATATCCACTCAAACAGGTAAAGCAGAAGAAATCGAAAGGCAAGAGAAAAAGGAGTCACTCTACTGGACATGTGGTATGCATCCTTCTGTCAGGGTGACTCAAGAACAGTATGAAAAAGGTCAAACAAAATGTCCTATTTGTAATATGGATCTTGTCCAAGTATCTGATGAAGAAACCCCAGGCGAAGAAGGAAAGGTGGTACTAAAATTATCTCCACGAGCCCAAAAATTGGCAAGTGTTAAAACAACTAAGGTTGCCTATCTCCCTCTTACAAAGGAAATCCGAACTGTAGGCATCATAGATTATGACGAACGAAAAAAGGCTTATGTGTCCGCTCGAATACCTGGAAGAATTGACAAACTTTTTGCAGACTTCACAGGAACAGAGGTAAGAAAAGGAGAGCCCCTTGTTTGGATCTATAGCCCTGATCTCGTGTCTACCCAAGAGGAATATCTGTTAGCATTAGAAACTTTAGAGAAGGTAAAGGAAAGTCATATAAAAGAGGTAATTGAAAATGCGACATCTCTTGTAGAGTCAACAAAGAAAAGGCTTCTCCTTTGGGGGATCACTGAAAAGCAAATTGAGGAATTATGGAAAAAGAGGCAAACAGAAACACATATGACAATCTATGCACCCATATCTGGTACTGTGATTCACAAGACAGCCCTTGAAGGAAAATATGTAAAAGAAGGGGAAAATATTTACACAATAGCTGACCTATCCAACATCTGGGTCCTTGTAGATATATACGAGGAAGATATTTCCTGGGTTAAGCCTAAAATAAATGTAGAAATAACGTTAGTCGCTTTCCCGGGTGAAATTTTTCGAGGAGGAATTTCTTTCATCGACCCCTATCTTAATGAGAAGACACGAAGTGTAAAGATAAGGGTTGATATCCCAAATTCAGAAGGAAAATTGAAACCTGGTATGTATGTCGATGCCCTTATCAAAATACCTTTGAGTGACAAGAAACAGGCATACTACACATGCACCATGCATCCTGAAGTAAAAGATAAAGAACCGGGTGAGTGTCCTGAATGTGGAATGTATTTAGAAAAGGTCGAGGGAGGACTTGTTCTGGCAGTGCCAAAATCTGCTGTGTTAGATGTTGGCATGAGGAAGCTTGTTTATGTTGATAAAGGCAAAGGAAGATATGAATCTCGCGTAGTTAAACTTGGTGCTGAAGCAGAAGCTATCGTAGAAAACAGAAAAGAAAAATTCTTTCCAGTTCTTGAAGGTCTGGCTGAAGGAGAAAAGGTAGTAACACGAGCAAACTTTCTACTCGATTCTCAGACTCAACTGACAGGAGCAGCTGTCGGAGTATATGGAGGCGCTATTGAGGTTGAGGAATAAGAAATGATAAATCGCATAGTAGAATTCTGTCTCAACAATAGGTTACTGGTAATATTCATTACCATTCTTCTGATCTTAGCAGGAGTATGGGCACTCAAACACACTCCAATAGATGCTATTCCAGATATTGGAGAAAGTCAAATCATTGTATATGCAGATTGGATGGGAAGAAGTCCACAAGATGTTGAGGATCAAGTGACTTATCCACTTACGATAAATCTTATGGGCATACCAAAGGTAAAAACTGTCCGCTCCAATTCAATGTTTGGCTTAAGTATGATTAATATCATATTTGAAGAAAGAGTGGATTTCTATTGGGCACGAACAAGGGTTCTGGAAAGACTTGACTGGGCTAAAAAAGACTTACCTAAAGATGTAACCCCGGTTTTGGGGCCAGATGCTACTGCACTGGGCCAGATATTCTGGTACACGGTAGAGGGCGAAGGTTACGATTTAGGGGAGTTACGATCCATCCAGGATTGGTACATTAAATATCAACTTAATTCAATACCCGGAGTATCAGAGGTAGCTTCTGTAGGTGGCTTCGTAAAACAGTATCAAATTGATGTCGAGCCCAACAAGTTGTATGCATACAACATACCCCTAACCAGGTTAATCATGGCTGTTCGAGAAAGCAATATGGATGTGGGAGCAAAGACCTTTGAAGAAAGTGGAATGGAATTTATAGTTAGAGGTTTGGGTTTCATCAAATCCATTGAGGATATAGAAAACATTGTTATAGGTGCCCACGGTGGAGTACCAATCCTGATCAAAAATGTATCCACTGTTACTATTGGTCCTGATTTTCGAAGAGGTGCACTGGACAAAGAGGGAGCCGAGGTTGTCGGTGGTGTTGTCTTAATGAGATATGGAGAGAATCCAAGGGAGGTTATCAGAGGGATAAAAGACAAGATAAAAGAGATAGAGCCAGGGCTTCCCCCAGGTGTACAGATTGTCCCCTTCTATGACCGAACAGAACTGATTGGTAAAACTACATCTACACTCACCATAGCTTTAATTATTCAGGTCATCGTAACCACTCTTGTAGTATTCATAATGCTTCGACACTTTTCGACAAGTGTGGTGATTTCCATAGTATTACCGTTTGGTATCATGGTCGCTTTTTTGTTGATGTACTTACTGAAAATATCCTCCAATTTAATGTCTATCTCAGGCATTGCTTTATCTATTGGAGTGATGGTAGATTGCGGTATCATAATGGCTGAAAATATTCACAAACACCTCGCTAAATCGGAGTCAATTATACATCCGAAAGAAAGGTTGGAAATAATTGGTTTTGCTGCCAAACAAGTCGGTAAACCTATTTTCTTCTCAGTCATAATAATCATCATTGCTTTTGCAAACATCTACTTTCTAACCGGACAATCAGGGAAATTATTCAGACCACTTGCATTTACTGAAAATTTTGTAATGATAGCAGCGGCTCTGCTTGCTATAGTACTGATACCAATCCTTGCCAGTTTAGTAATTCGTGGGAAATTACAGCCCTTGGGACAGGGAAGGTTGATGAAAAACCTGATCAAATGGTATGAGCCAATAATTCGATGGTCTGTAGGGCATAAAAAGATAGTAATAATACTCGCCTTTATATTTCTCCTGTCATCTCTTTCTCTTGTTCCATTTATTCAGAGTGAATTCATGCCACCTCTTAATGAAGGGGATCTCCTTTTTATGCCAGTTTTACTTCCAGGAGCCTCGCTTACAGAGGTTATGGGCATAATGAAAAAACAGAACATAATTCTGAAAACCTTTCCTGAAGTTGATATGGTCGTCGGTAAACTTGGAAGAGCAGAAACAGCTACAGATCCTGCACCTGTTGCTATGATCGAGACAATTGTTAAACTTAAGCCAAGGAAGTATTGGCGGAGGGGTATGACAAGAGAAAAACTAATAAAGGAAATGGATAAGAAATTAAGAATCCCTGGTGTGTCAAATATTTGGACCCAGCCTATACGTAATCGAATTGACATGCTTGCAACTGGTATACAAACACCTGTTGGTGTTAAAGTATTTGGTCCAGACCTGATAAAAGCTGAAAATATTGCCATTAAGGTTGAGGAGGTTATTAGAAGTATAGATGGTGCAGTGAATCCATACGCAGAGAGAATAGGAAACAAGCCGTATCTTGAGATTGCAGTTGATCGAACACAAGCAGCGCGATACGGCATAAAGGTTGGTGATGTGAATTCAATAATTATGACCGCAATTGGCGGAATGAATCTTACTACTACTATTGAGGGAAGGGAACGTTATCCGGTTCGAGTTAGATATATGAGAGAACTGAGAGATAATGTTGAGGCTATTAAACGGGTCATGGTTCCTACTGCAACAGGAACTCAGATCCCGTTATCCCAGATTGCAGATATCAGGAAAGTTCTTGGACCTGCAAAAATATCAACAGAAAATGCAACACCGTATGTCCGTGTTTTTGTGGGAGTCGATACAGACAAAAGGGGAGTAGTGGACTTCGTTAAAGAGGCAAAAAAGAAGGTTAGCGAGAAGGTTGAGTTCCCTCACGGCTATTTCCCATCCTGGAGCGGACAGTATGTATATGAAATAGAAGCAAGAAAAAGGTTTATGATTGTACTACCCATATGTCTCTTTTTAATCTTTATATTCCTTTACATAGAGTTTAGAACAATCCCTTTAGCATTACTTGTCTTTTCTGCTCTTCCCTTCGCTTTTACAGGAGGAATTCTTCTTCAATTCATTCTGGGATACAAGTTCTCAACCGCAGTATGGGTAGGATACATTGCTTTGTTTGGTGTTGCGGTGGAAGATGGATTGGTCCTTATTGAACACCTGAAGGAAAGATATGAAAAGTCAAAGCATAACAACATAACTGATACGGTTATTGAAGGGGCAAAGTGGAAACTTAGACCAATTCTGATGACAACCGTTACAACAATATTTGCACTTCTTCCTATAATGTTTTTAAGAGGTGCAGGAAGTGAAATTATGAAGCCAATTGCTGCCCCTATAGTTGGAGGGATGGTCACTGCAACAGTTCTGAATCTTATCCTTGTTCCTGTTCTGTTTGCAATATTAAAGGAATGGGAGACCAAACGAAATAAACTGGAGGTTAGCAGTGAAGTTAGTTAAAGCTTACATAAGAATATTGATGGTAGATGATGTCCTTCACGCTCTTGAAAAAATAGCGATCTCTAATATAAGTGTGATTGATATCCGCGAAATGGGAAGAAACATAGATAAAAACAATTTCAGATACTCAATGGAATATACTACTGCTTACACACCTATGGTGAAAATAGAAATTGTATGTAGAGATGAAGAAGTGTTCAACATAGTGAGTGTAATCAAAGAGAATGCTCATACAGGTAGGAAAGGTGACGGTCTTATTTTTATTTCTCCAGTTAAAGATGCTATTCACATTCGAACCGGGGAGAAAGCTGGAAAGTTCCTCTAATTGTATCAAATCTCAAAAAAGGAGGTGATAATTATGACCGTAAAAAGCTTATTAATGTGCATTGCAGTTATCTTACTCCTGGTTATCACAGGTTGTGCAAGGAAAGAACAACCCGAAACAGGAGAAAAGATTATAAAAACAGAAGGTATTGCTATGAAGGTAACAGATCCAGTGTGTGGCATGGAAACAAATACGAAATCCACAGAAAAGACTGAATATGAAGGCAAGACCTATTATTTCTGTTCGGAAGAATGCAAAGAACAATTCCTGAAGGAACCTGGAAAGTATAGTAAAACAGGAGAGGTTAATGACCCAGTCTGCGGAATGAATGTCTCTGAGTCTACATTACTGATGGTTGAATATGGAGGAGAAACATACCACTTCTGTTCAGAAGGTTGTCAGGAAAAGTTCAAAAAGGAACCTGAAAAATTCTTGAATAAGTAAGAACAAAAGAGGAGGTGATTCTACGGAAAAGGATCCAACTTGTGGGACGGAAGTCGATCCAGCGACAGCACCAAAATCTGAATACAAAGGAAAGACTTACTACTTTTGTTGCCCTACCTGTAAGGAGGTTTTTGATAAAGAGCCGGAAAAATATGTGAAAGAAGAGTCTGGAGGATCAAGCTGTTGCGGTGGATAACCTAAACAGTTTCTAAGGAATTCAGAATCTCAATAATCAGAGGTCTCTGAAAAACAATTCAGGGACCTCTGAACGTAAAGGAAATATAGAATGGAGAAGGTAAAGGATCCTGTTTGCGGTATGCTGATAGATAAAGATGCTGCTCAGGATAAATACCATTATAAAGGTAAGGATTATTATTTCTGTAATAAAAGCTGCTATGAGAAGTTCAAAAATGAACCCGAGAAATATTTGAAGACAAAAGTGGAGATTGAAGAGTCTGTTAGTGCTCAGCCTCAGTTTTTTCTGCAGAAAGAATCGGCGAAACTCAAGATAGGAGGGATGACCTGTACTGCCTGTGCAGCCACAATAGAGAAGACATTGAAAAAGAAACAGGGTGTACTTACTGCAAATGTAAATTTTGCCACTGAGGAGGCTACTGTATCATACATACCAGGGAAAATCGATATGAAGGGTTTGATGAAAGCCGTTGAGGATTCCGGGTATAGTGTTATCAAAGAAAGAGAAGAAGGTGAAATAAAAGAGGCACAGGCTGCAAAAAAAAGACTGTCTGTTGCGTGGATTATAACCCTTCCTATCATTGTCCTGATGTTAATGAATATGATATTTGGCATAAGAATCCCCTTTTATCTCTATATAGAACTTTTATTATCAGCTCTCGTTCTCGCTGTCCCAGGTTTTTTAACCTTTAAAAGTGCTTTTAAGTCGATCCTACATAAGAGTGCAAACATGGATGTTTTGATTATGATGGGAACATCTGCCTCATTTCTAACCGGTATACTCAGGATTTTTGGTTTTTCAATTGAAAGTTTTGCAGGTGTGGGGGCAATGATTATGGCTTTCCATCTCACTGGAAGGTATATAGAGTCCGCTGCAAAAGGAAGGGCATCAAGTGCAATAAGGAAACTTCTTGAACTCGGGGCGAAAACCGCTAAAATTCTCGAAGACGGCGAGGAAAAAGAGGTTTCCGTTGAAGATGTAAAAGTAGGTGACATTATGATTGTGAGACCGGGAGAAAAAATACCAACAGATGGTGAGCTCATAGAAGGTGAAAGTACAGTGGACGAGTCTATGGCAACAGGAGAGTCTATGCCCGTTAAGAAAAGGCCTGGAGATTCAGTAATTGGAGCGACACTAAACCAGATGGGGCTAATAAAGGTGAAAGCAACAAAAATCGGCAAAGATACATTTCTTTCACAGGTAATTAAACTTGTGGAAGAATGCCAAGGCACAAAGGTTCCTATCCAGAAATTTGCAGATAGGATTACTTCCTATTTTGTCCCCTCTGTAATAGGTATTGCTATTCTCACTTTCTTGCTCTGGATATTCTTTCCCCAGATATTTACATCCATAGCTGAATGGGCATCGGGTTTCCTCCCCTGGGTGAACCTTCAGATCTCTACTGTCTCACTTGCTCTTTTTGCCATGGTTGCTGTCCTTGTAATTGCCTGCCCCTGTGCCTTAGGGCTTGCAACCCCGACCGCACTAATGGTGGGTTCAGGAATTGGTGCACAGCATGGTATTCTTTTCAGATCAGGTGAAGCAATACAGACAATTAAAGAGGTTAAAACCATAGTTTTCGATAAAACAGGAACCATTACAAAGGGTAAGCCTGAGTTAACGGATTCTATTCCCTTAAACGGGTATACGAATAACGAACTTCTAAAATATGCAGCCTCTCTTGAGAAAGGTTCAGAACATCCGATAGCTAGAGCAGTTCTTGAGAAGGCAACTTTAGAAAATATTAAACCCGAGGACCCAATAAATTTTGAAGCAGTTTCAGGTATGGGGATAAGAGGAACAGTTGATGGAAAGAAAATACTCGTTGGAAATGAAGGTTTAATGAATTCAGAGGGAATGAATTTAGGTGCAATAGAAAGTGCAAAAGAAGAACTTCAGAACGAAGCCAAGACCGTAATTATTCTGGCAATTGATAAAAAAATTGCCGGACTAATCGCAGTCGCGGATTCCCTTAAGGAAGATGCTGTCGATTCCATTCAGACATTAAAAGAGATGGGATTCAGAACCCTTATGCTAACAGGAGACAACGAAAAAACTGCACAAGCAATTGCAAATAAAGTAGGGATTGATGAGGTGCTTTCCAATGTTCTTCCTCAGGACAAACAGAAGCTGATTGAAAAATTACAGGAGGAACAAATGGTTGCAATGGTTGGGGATGGGATAAACGATGCACCTGCACTTACACAGGCAAATGTAGGTATCGCGATTGGGACAGGAACGGATATAGCTATTGAGGCTTCGGATATTACACTTGTAAAGGGCGATATCTCTTCAGTCGTAAAAGCTATAAAACTTTCACTTGCTACATTCAGGAAAATAAAAGAGAATCTTTTCTGGGCATTCTTTTACAATATTATTGCCATTCCTATCGCAATACTTGGACTTCTTCACCCTTTGATCGCAGAGGCTTCCATGGCATTTTCGTCAATTAATGTTATAACGAACTCCCTGCGGTTAAGAAGATTAAAACTTTAATACTTAACATAATTGGTTAAGCCACTTAAAAAGTCCATAGTCGAAATTTCCTTAGGAGCAATAATCTTCTGTATTGCTCTGGTGTTCAGAAATTTTTTTCTCGTTAACCTATTCCTCTTTTTGGTCAGTTACTTAATCATAGGGAGGAGTATAGTATGGAAGGCTATTAGGAATATTATTCATGGGAAGGTCTTTGACGAAAACTTTCTTTTAACTGTGGCAACAGGGGGTGCATTTGCAATAAAAGCATTCCCCGAGGCAGTAGCAGTAATGCTTTTCTTCAGGGTTGGAGAGCTTTTTGAGGAAATGGCAGTAAACCGCTCAAAGAGGTCCATCAAATCGCTCCTGGATATAAGAGCGGATTATGCAAACGTAAGAATAAATGGTAAAATTAAGAAGATTCGCCCTGAAGAAATTAAGATAGGCAGCCTGATTATAGTAAAACCGGGTGAGAAGATACCATTAGATGGTACTGTAGAAGAAGGGGAATCGATGGTGGATACATCTGCTTTAACAGGTGAATCTCGACCAAAAATGCTAAAAAAGGGTGATACTATTCTTTCTGGAATGGTAAACACGACGGGTGTTTTAACCATTTATGTAACAAAAAAATTTGGCGAGTCGACTGCCTCAAAGATAATTAATTTAGTGGAAAAAGCCAGCAGCAAGAAAGCACCAACCGAAAGGTTTATTACTAGATTTGCACGGTTTTATACACCTGCAGTTGTTATTCTTGCCTTCTCTCTTGCTATAGGTCCAGTTATCCTCTCCAGGATACCTTTCTTCACTCCCTTTTTCTCACATGAAGAGAGCTTTTCAGTATGGATATACAGGGCTCTAATATTTCTGGTAATTGCATGCCCCTGTGCTTTGGTTATCTCCATACCACTCGGATTTTTTGGAGGTATAGGCGCGGCTTCGAGGAGAGGTATACTCGTAAAAGGTTCTAATTACTTAGAAGGATTAAGCAATCTCCACACAGTGATTTTTGATAAAACCGGCACATTGACAAAAGGTCTCTTCAAGGTTACCAATGTGGTTTCTTGTAATGGATTTTCAAAGGACGAACTTCTGAGACTAGCTGCTGAGGCAGAGGTACATTCTAACCACCCTATTGCAAAATCCATATCTGAGGCTTATGGCAAAGAGGTTGATGAAAATTGCGTTAAGGATTACGAAGAGATACCCGGATACGGCGTAAGAGCGAAGGTTGAGGGAAGAAACATTTTGGCAGGTAATGATAAATTGCTCCATAAAAAAAATATCGCTCATGACACCTGTTATGTTGAGGGAACAGTAGTTCACATTGTCGTCGATAATAGGTACGGGGGATATATTGTCATATCTGACGAGATAAAAGAGGATGCCTATGCCACAATTGAAAATTTACGAAGGGATGGAATTAAAAAACAGATTATTGTCACTGGTGACAGTAAGGTAATTGCCCAGTCTGTTTCCGAAAAACTGCGAATGGATGGCTTTTTTGCAGAATTGTTGCCACATGAAAAGGTAGAGGTAGTTGAGAAATTAATAGAAAATAAAACCCATAAAAATGAAAGAATAGCATTTATTGGGGATGGAATAAACGACGCACCTGTTTTAGCTCGTTCAGATATTGGCATTGCTATGGGTGCTTTAGGTTCAGATGCTGCCATTGAGGCGGCGGACGTTGTGTTAATGACAGATGAACTAATTAAAATCCATGAGGCTATACTAATTGCACGAAGAACGAAGGTGATTGTCTGGCAGAATATTGTCTTAGCGTTGGGAATAAAGTCAGCGTTTTTGTTCCTTGGAGCAATTGGATTTGTTGCAATATGGGAAGCAGTATTTGCTGATGCAGGAGTTGCCCTTCTTGCAATCCTTAACGCATCAAGGACAATCGGGTACCGGATGAAGTAATGAAGAAATCCGAACACCCATGACAAATGGTGAATAACTAATTACAAAATTTGGTATTTTAGAATCGTTATTCTTTCGTCATTCGGATTTTCTGTCTTTCTATTCTCCTTTGAAAAATTCCCGTGCGTAGATTTTTTTAAGCTTATAGATATCTCCGCTTTTTTCTACAAGAACACCCACATTAAATTCATACATTAAATCATATGTTCTTCCATAGATAAGAATAGTGCTATCAGAACAGGCAAGATTCCATGTCTCTATATGATTAAGGTCCAATTTAGATTTTTGATTATGTATATCATCCTTTATTTTGTCTATGAGAAGAGAGTATTCCTTCTCGACTATATCCTTAATTTTTTCCACACTCTCATAAGATATTATATCTACCTCCGTAAGGAATGTCTCGCCATTTTTTCCAACCCTCCCACTCAATCCTACAACAGTTGTCCCGGAAATATAGGGGAGACTGTCTTCAAGCAGAAAATAATATAATCCGGAACTATCAAATGTCCTTAAGAATGATATGAATTTTTCCTTTACATAAATCCCTTTTATGTCAACCTGCATGTCCTTTCCGAGTGCTTCCAATCCGTTTCTTCCATTCACTCCAAAGTATGGAAGCTTTTGAAAATAGGGTGGAAAATCTTCTGTTTCAAGAAATCTCTGGGGATTGTTAAAGTATTCAGAAGACTTTTCACAGGATATAAAAAGAAAAATTGCAATTGTAAAGAAAAATCTCACATTACCTTTACTAAAAGACAATTAAATAACCAATCCTTCCCACACTTTTTTTACAAAAACTTAGAGACACGACATCCAATATAATGTCGTGTCTCCATGTTTTACCCCACACAATTCCCTGAAAACCTTATTATGCCTCTTCTATTCTATCTTTACGAATTTCCTCTTTGCAATCTCCTCACCCTTGGCTGTCTTTGCAACACAGAAGTAAACCCCTGTCGGAACAGACCTGTTATCGCTGTTCCTTCCATCCCAGACTAACTCCCTATACGTATCCTCACCCTTCGACTCAATACTCCTCACCTTCTGCCCTGCAACATTGTAAATAGATATGTTAATCTGCTGTCCCTTCTTGCAGGAGAAAACTATCTTCGCTGAACCACTGAAAGGATTCGGATATACCTTGAAGACTGAAACATGCGTTGCATCCTCTTCCTCCTCCTCAACACCTGCATGTGCATCTGCATAGTTCCCTGTCCTCATAGGGTTGCATCTGAACATAGCCCAATATGTTCCATATCCTCTCTGTTCCTTGTAATCTATGGCTGAAACACCTCCAGTATGTCCAAAGAATATCTCCATATCACCATCAAAATCAATATCTTCTACTGCAGGGGTTGAAGGCGCACTTGCTATTGGATATGTTGCAACTTCACTGCCATCTCCCTGGAATATATAGAGATGTCCATCATCTGCTGCTACGATAATCTCAGGTACATCGTCATTATCTAAATCCGAAAAAACAACCTGTGCCCTGATA
>SDBS01000766.1_pt1 | contig 31982 bp, 20 predicted proteins | sample 2277091 | NCBI WGS metagenome assembly SDBS01 (sample SAMN10404972, study PRJNA504765) | marine sediment metagenome | isolation source: marine sediment core GS10_PC15, 163 cmbsf | place: Arctic Ocean: Southern Knipovich Ridge | collected 2010 | reverse complement strand
CTGTCCACGGCGCCGGCTAATTCGTTCCAGTCGGCAATGAGGGCCTTCATCTGCTCCTGCGAGTAGTTGTAGTCGTATCGCTCCGCGCCGCCGGCGTACCATTTGCCGCCGTCCCGCGAGTGCAGACGAAGATAGCCCGTCCTGCTCGTCGCCGCGGCCGAATGGTGAAACAGGCTCGCGATGTCGGGCACATCCGGGATCACCAGCGTCACGTTCCGATCGCGCAGGCCGTCAAGCGTCGATTCGTGCTGCCAGGAATTCTGCCTGAACTCCACCGCCAGCGGCACGCCCGCGAAGTCCTCTATCACATCCGCAAGATACTTGCGGTTTTCGGCCGTGCGGTGGAACGACTGCGGGAACTGAAGCAGCACGCCGACGAGCTTTCCGGCAGCCTGCATCGGCTCGATGCCCTCGATGAACCGCCCGGCGACGCTGCGGTCCCGCTTGTGCGTGGTAGCCTGGTTTGCCTTCACCCAGAAGGTGAAGTCGTCGGGGCTCTTGGCCGCGATGGCGGCGATGGTTCGGGGGTCCGGCAGGCGGTAGTAGGTGAAGTTGATCTCGGCCGTCTTGAAGTGCTGGACGTACTGCTTGAACATATCCCTCTGCTGCGTATCGGGCGGATAGAACGTGCCGACCCAGTCCTTGAACGAATACCCGCTGGTCCCGACTGCGAACTGTAGCTTGTCTTTCATCTGTGGGCCCTGCTCATTGCGGCTCCGGACGTCAGTATATGGCCGCAGTCGCCGAGATAGCAGGGATAAACACGGATGGACACGGATACGGATGTTCTATTATTCATAAGATCGGATTCATCTGCGTTCATCTCTGCTATCTGTAAGTCTCTGTGTCGCCTTCACGGTCGCGAGTTCCGGCCAAGGCCATAACACTCACGTATGACCGCTCACAAAACCGGGAACCATGTTGGCCGATCGCCGTCTGTTTGGCTTTTCGCCCTGCTTTTTTTTCTGCCAGGTGTTAACCTGAGGCGTTCCGGGCCTATCTAGTCTGTGGAAAGGGACAGAATGGACCTTAACGACCTAATCCGAAGGGCGAAATCCGGTAACGTGGAAAGCTACGGGCCGGTCGTCACCGAATTCCAGGGACGCCTTCGCGCGTTCGTCGCCGCCCACTGTCCCGACCGGAACATGGTGGACGAGGTGGCCCAGCGCACGTTCATCTGGGCGTACGAGCACCTGGGCGAATACGAGCTGGGGACGCGGTTCTATAGCTGGCTGAAGGCTATTGCCCGCAACACGTTGCTGGCGGAACTGGAGGCACAGAGCCGCGAGGCCGTGAATCGGCGGCGGTACCTGGCCCATTTGCAGGCAACGATGTGTCGTGAGCGGCTGGCGACGGAAGCGTACGACGTGCGGCTGGAACTCGTTGAGGCGCTTCAGACCTGCCTTGAGAAGCTGCCGGCCGAGCGCCGCCGGCTGATCCGCCGTCGCTACGAGAAGCCCGAGCCGATTGCAGCGATCGCACGTGATCTCAAGAGGTCCGAAGGGGGCCTCAAAGTAACTCTCTTCCGAATTCGCCAGGCGCTGCGGGAGTGCATCGAAGGTAAATTGGCCGGGGGCTAAGGATAAACGCAAATGGACAAGAAAATCGAACAGCTCGTCGTTTCCTTCCTTGAAGGCGAATTGGACGAACAGGGCGCGCAGCGCCTGGCCGGGCACCTCGAGACCCACGACGAGGACCGGGAGGAGTTCCTCGACTTGGCGAGCCAGGCCCGGGCGATGGAGGTGCCCTTCGCGCCGGCGAAGGATCTGTCCGGTTCCGTCCTCAACGAACTTTATGCCCGCAAGAACGGTTCCCGCTTCGTGGGCAAAGTCCTGGAGCGATTGCCAAGGCCCCACCTCCGGTGGCGTCGGGCGATTACCCTGGCTGCGGCCGCGTTGGTTCTGTTGGCCGTTGGGGTGGGAATCTGGCATTCCGGGCCCGGCCCGATGCCGCTGGTCGCTCTGGCCGCACCGGAAATCATGCTGCTCGGCTCGTCAAAGGAAGGCATCGAGCTCGAGTTCGCCCCGCCGGCGGCCAAGGCAGATACCCTCGAAGCGGAGCTGTACGACCTGTCCGGCAAGATACTGGCCAAGGTCACGCGCGTACACAGCGGCGAGGCGGTCAAGGTCAATATGTCCGCGCCCATCGACCCCAAGGACCTGGCGAAGTATTACCTCCGCTACCGCACAACCGCAAAGACCGAATTCCAGAGACGCAGCCTCTACTTCCTCAAGGAGATTCTGGAGACGACGGTCCTGTTCCACCGCAAGCTGGTGGCGGGCACGCGGCCGATGATCCGCGTGATTGTGAAGGACCGCGCGGCCGGTAAGGCGATGGCCGGCGCGAAGGTAACCCTCACGCTGAAGGACAAGGATAAGACCATCGCGAATCACGAGGGCGTCACGAACGCTCGCGGGGAGCTCAGTGCGGCGATTCCGCTGCCCGACCGCCAGATCAAAGGCGCGCAGCTCACAGTCCTGGTGAAATCCCGCACGGCAGAGGACAAGATTGAGGAAGCCGTAGACATCGCGAGCGCCACGCGGACGCTCCTTACGAGCGATAAGCCGCTGTACCAGCCCGGCCAGACGATCCACATGCGGGCGCTGTCGCTTCGTCAGCCGAGCATGAAGCCGCTGGCGGCGGTCGATGCGGTCTTCGAAGTGGAGGATGCGAAGGGTAACAAGGTCTTCAAGCAGGTTTGCCAGACGGACGAGTTCGGCATCTCGCACGCGGACTTCGTGCTGGCCGACGAGCTGAACAAGGGAACGTACAAGATCCGCGCGATAGTCGGCGGGGCCAAGGAGGAAAAGACCGTCACCGTCGACCGCTACGTCCTGCCCAAGTTCAAGATCGCCTTCAAGACCGACCGGAAGTTCTACCGCCCCGGCGAAACGGTGAAGGTTGACCTTCAGACGGACTACTTCTTCGGCAAGCCGGTGGCCGGCGGAAAGGTGGCTGTTAAGTGCGCCAAGTTCGACGTGAAGTACACCGACTTCCGGATGATCGAGGCCACCACCGACAAGAAGGGACATTACTCGTTCGAGGTGAAGCTGCCGGACCACTTCGTGGGCCAGCCGCTCCAGGCGGGCAAGGCCTCAGCGAAGTTCGACATTAAGATCACCGACACGGGCGACCACAGCGAGAAGATCACGCGCAACGTGACGGTCAGCGGCTCGCCGATCATCATCGCGGCCGTGCCGGAAAGCGGCGACCTGATCAGCGGGCTGGCCAACCGCATCTACATCGTGACCACCTACGCCGACTCCTCACCGGCCTCGTGCAAGGTCACGTGGTCCGACGCGCCCGGCGGAAAGGCCGTCGAGATCAAGACCGACAAGGGCGGCTTCGCCGAGGTCACCATCACCCCCAAGGCGGGCACCAACGTGCCGATGACGCTGGCTGCAAAGGATGCGAAAGGCAACACGGGCCAGGCCAAGATCAACCTCAAGCCCAAGGCCCAGGCCGGCGACGACCGCGTTCTGCTGCGGACCGACCGCAGCCTCTACAAGGTGGGCGACCGCGTGACGATCGTGGCGATGTCGACTCGCAAGACGGGCACGCTGTACGTGGACGTGATCAAGAACCGCCAGACGTACCTCACCCGGACGCTGGAGCTGAAGGACGGCAAGGCGGCCGACAAGATCGCGCTCGATGCCAACCTGGCGGGCACGGTCCAGATAAGCGCTTACTTGCTCGGCGCCAACGGCGTGATGGTGCGCGACCGGCGTTTGGCGATTGTGGACCCCGCAAACGACCTGCGGATAAAGATCGGCAGCGACAGCAAGACCTACCTGCCCGGCACCGAGGCGAAGATCTCCTTCAAGGTGACCGACTCCGGCGGCAAGGGCGTGGCGTCGGCCCTGGGCGTGATGGTCGTGGACGAGGCCGTCTTCGCCCTCCAGGAGATGCAGCCAGGGCTGGATAAGTTCTACTTCTATCTCGAAAAGGAAATCGCCAAGCCTCGCTACGAGATCCACGGCTGGGAAATCGATTCGTGCATGCCGCGTCCGTGGATGCCCGGCCCCGGGCCGATGCCCCTGCCGATGCCGAGGGCCGAGGGGGCTCGCCGCGAGAAGGCGGCCCGGGTGCTGCTGGCCTCGGCCAAGGGTGCAGGCAAGCACTCGATCCACGTCAACACGTACCAGCGCGACAACCGGGCGGTTGCGTTCCAGCTGAAGATGCAGCAGAAGATGCAGCCGGCGCTGCAGAAACAGTACCAAAAGATAAACCAGGCGATGAACAAGTACTCCCAGGCCCATCGCAAAGACAAGAATAAGCGCAAGACGGGCATTGCTCTTGCGGAACTGGTGGAAGAGGGTCTGCTCAAGAAAGAGGACGTCCTGGATTCGTGGGGCGGCACGTTGAAGATCGCCGGGCGGTGGTACGTCAGTCATCAGAGGTACTACGGGTTTTGGCTGACTTCACCCGGCATTGACGGCAAGGAAGGCACGGCCGACGACTTCAGCTACCCGGTGCGATATGCAGTGCGCGACGAGTGGCAGATGGACGGTAGAATCAAGGGGGTGGCGGGACGGCTGCGGATGATGCGGGAGCTGGTCGTCGACGATGCAATTATGGGCAGAGCCGACCTCGAAAGAGCGCGCAGGGATAAGAGGAAGGACGGCAGCGGGAGCCACGCGACCGGAGGAACAGGCGGTGCAGCCCCGCCGCGGATCCGGCAGTACTTCCCGGAGACGCTCTTCTTCAACCCTGCCGTTATCACCAACTCAAAAGGCCTGGCCACGCTGACGGTGCCACTGGCGGACTCGATTACCACGTGGCGGATGACGTGCATGGCCTCATCGGGCGCCGGCGCGCTGGGATCGACCACGTCGGGCATCCGGGTGTTCCAGGACTTCTTCGTGGACGTTGACTTCCCGGTGAGCCTCACGCAGAACGACCAGGTCCACGTGCCGGTGGTGGTCTACAACTATCTCAAGACCAACCAGACGGTGCGGCTGGAGGTCAAGAAGGGCGACTGGTACGACCTGCTCGGCCCGGCCCAGCAGAAGCTCCAGCTCGGGCCGTCGGAGGTCAAGGCGGTCTATTTCCCCATCAAGGCGACGAAGATCGGCTTCGGCAAGTTCACGGTCTTCGGCTACGGTGCGAAGAAGTCCGACGCCGTGGCCCGCAGCGTTGAGGTCGTGCCGGACGGGAAGGAGCACCTGTTCAGCAGCAGCGGGCGCCTGGAAAAGGACGTGACGTGCCGGATCGAGATCCCCACAACGGCGATCGATGACGCCAGCAAGATCTTCGTGAAGGTTTATCCCGGGATGCTCGCCCAGATGGTCGAGGGCCTGGACAAGATGCTGCGGATGCCGTTCGGCTGCTTCGAGCAGACCTCCAGCGTGACCTATCCGAACATCCTGGTGATGGACTACATGAAGAGCACCGGGAAGATCACACCCGCGATTCAGATGAAGGCTGAGGGCTTCATCAACGCCGGCTATCAGAGGCTGCTGTCGTTTGAGGTCAAGGGCGGCGGATTCGAGTGGTTCGGGAAGGCCCCCGCGCACCGCATCCTGACGGCGTTCGGCCTGATGGAGTTCGACGACATGAGCAAGGTCCACGAGGTTGACCCCGCGGTGATCCAGCGGACACAGGCGTGGCTGGCCAAATGCCAGGACAAGGACGGCTCGTACAAGCCGAGCAAGGGCGGCATCCGCGAGGGCGCGATCAACAAGTTCACGGATGACGTACACCGCAACACGGCGTACATCACGTGGGCGCTGGCGTCCACGGGATACCAGGGCCCGCAGATCGACAAGGGCTTCGCGTACCTCCGCAAGGGCCTGGACGACATCAAGGACAACTACACGCTGGCCCTGACGGCCAACGCTTTCGCCAGCGTCGAGCCCAGGGGCAAGACAACGCTGGCCGTCCTGGAGGCGCTCTTTGCCCGCCGCACCGAAGAAGACGACCTGGTCTACTGGAAGGCAAACTCCCAGACGCCCACGCACGGGCGGGGCAGCTGTGCGGACATCGAGGTGACGGGACTGGCCGTGCAGGCCTTCGTGCGGTGCGGGCGGCAACTCGGGGCCATCGGCAAGGCGGTTTCGTACCTGGCCAAGAAGAAGGACGCCTACGGCACGTGGCAGTCCACTCAGGCGACGATCCAGGCCCTGCGGGCGATGTTGATGGCCGAGCGGGGCGCGGCCCAGACCGCCGAGGCCACTATCGGCGTCGCCATCAACGGAAAGAACGTCAAGAGCATAAGGATCGACAAGTCCAACAGTGACGTGCTGCAGCTTGTCGACCTGAAGGAGCTGACCCGCAAGGGCGACAACTCCGTGGCGCTCAGCTTTGAGGGTACGGGCGGGCTGATGTACCAGGTGGTCGGCAGGTACTATCTGCCGCATCCCAAGCAGGTGAAGATCGACCGGGCCCAGCCGCTGAGCATAAAGGTTGACTACGACCGCACGGCCCTTGCCACCGAGGACATCCTGGCCGTGACGGCCACCGCGAGCTGGAACCGGCCCGGCAAGGCCAAGATGATTATCGTGGACCTCGGCCTGCCGCCCGGGTTTACGCTGCTGCCGGACAACCTCAACAGCATGGTCAACAGGAACCAGATCGAGAAGTACTCGGTCACCGGCCGGCAGATAATCGTTTACCTCCGCGAGCTGGAACAGGGCAAGCCCATAAAGATCAGCTACAGCCTGCTGGCCAAGTACCCGCTGAAGGCCAAGACGGCCAAGAGCGTGGTCTACGAGTACTACAACCCCAAATCGCGCGCAGAGGCCGCACCCATCCAGTTGACGGTCGTGAAGAAGGGTGTTGCGAAAGGTTAGTGTGCGGTTGTAACGGCACGCCCGGTTTAACGACACGCGCGGTTCTTGCGAACCGCCGCTAAACATCACGAACCGCCGCAAAACGTTTAACGGAGGATCGTAATGTCAATGTTTAGCGGGTGATCGTCAGACTTGTCCCTCGGGGATCGCCGTTTTCCAACGCGCGGTTCTTACGAACCGCCGCTAAACATCACGAACCGCCGCTAAACATTGCGAACCGTCGCTAAACATTGCGAACCGCCGCCAAACAACGTATTGATCCGGTTCGCAGAATTGCGCAACACCTTGCCCCTGGCGGGGGTTCAAGTAATAGTTTTGGTGCGGTGTGTGTCTGCATTGTAAGATTCCCCCAGAGGCAGCCCTGATTACATGGACGGTATCAGAGAATTGTGAAGGGGCCGATTATGGACAACATTTCCCCTGTCAGCAAGAAGGCCTCAGCCGCCCTTCTTGGCATCCTTTGCTTGACCACATTTGTGTGGGCGCAGGCGCCGACGACCCGCCCGGCGACCCAGCCGGCGACCCAGCCGGCCGAACCCGCCGTGGACGAGACCGCCGAGGCCCTGAAAGCATTCAACACCTTGTTCGGCCAGAAGATGCGTGGTGTAGCCGCCACGGGAAGCAACGCCGACGACGCGGCGCTTGCGGGTGAGCTGCTGACGGTCGCGGAAAAGGCGAAGGAAAGCCCCGCCCTGGTGGCCATCCTCTGCGAGAAGGCGCACTGGCTCGGGGCGCGGCACGTTACCGGATATGACGCCGCGATAGCAGCCATGCACGTGCTGTCGGACATAAGCCCGGAAAAACGCGCGGACTGTCTGGACAAGATAGTACTGCTCCGTTATCGCCAGTACCAGACGGCCAAGGGCACGCAGCGCGGGCAGATCGCAAGGAAGCTCGTGAAGGAGCTGATGGAAGCGGCCGACTGCCAGGCCGAAGCCAAGGAGTACACCAAGGCTGTGGCCCTGTTCCGCCGCGCCCTGCCCATAGCCAAGATATACGAGCCGGACGAACTGGCGAAAATCCAAACCACAATAACCGAGTACAACAGAATGAGCGGGATGCTGCGAATCATCGCCGGCCTGAAGGCACGCGTGACGGCCAACAAGGCAGACCAACCCGCCCGCGACCAGCTCATTCGCCTTTACGTTACCGAGAGGGATGACCCCGCCGAGGCTGCCAAGTATCTCAACAGCAGCGTGCCCGCCGGTTTCGCCGATAACGTCCCGCTGGCCGCAAAGCAGATGGACGGCCTGGACAAACTCGCGTGCATGAAACTGGCGGCCTGGTATGAGGGGCTGGCACGGGGAGCTACCAAAACGGCCAAGATAGTGACCCTGCTCAGGGCGCACAAGTATTACGAACGGTTCCTGTCGGTCCACGATAAGAAGGACATTTCCCGCGTGAAGGCGACGATGTCTCTGGCCAAGGTGAAGAAGGAACTGGCGGTTCTGGGGATCAAGCCGCCGGCCCAACAGAAAGTGCCCTGGAAGAATGTGCTCGCTTTCGCAACGCAGGACAGTTACCTGGCAGCAAGGGGCAGCTCCAGCATCACGTACGTCACGACGGCGCACCTGCTGAAAGATTTTACTACCCGAACGATAGAGCTGTGGATGCTTCCGTCGAAACATGACGGGGTCATCTTCGACCTCGGCGAGGAAGAGTCCGGAGTTGCGATGGCGATCGTGGAGGGCCAACTCAACCTGGCCGTCAGGAGTTGGGGCTATTACACCTACAAGAAGAGGATGCCAAGCAAGACAAAGGGGGTGCCGGGGGAGATAAGGATTATCCAGACAAAGAAGAAGATTCCCTACGGCGCCTTCCTGAAAACGCTGCTGCCCAGCAGGAAGAACTGGTCTCACGTAGCCGTCGTGATCAACAAGGGCAGGGTATCCCTGTGGGTAAATGGGGAAATGAAGGGCCGCTCCATGATGGCCGCAAGAACGATCCAAGTCAGCTATAAGTCGGCCATGGCGATCGGCGGCGGCTACAGTACAAACGCGGGCAAGTGGCCGACGAAGGGCTTTGCCGGACACATCGCCCTGCTGAAGGTGTCCGACAACGCACAGTACGGCAAGAAGTTCACCCCCCCGGCGAAACCCGTTGCCACGGGGGCGCTGGCCTATCTCCAGCCCGACGCGATTCCGAACGGGCAGATAGGCAAGTACGGATTGAGCGCCGGCGGCCTGTCCTGGCTGCCTCAAGGCAAGGTAAACGTTGCTTCGGCGGCCGTCGTCAGCGGCGTGCCTCTGGCGCCGGTGGACGCAGGCAAGACTGCCCCCGGCCTGGTGTATCGGCTTTACTCGGGCAAGTTCCAATCCTGCACCGAGATCACCACCAAGGGCGCTACCCTCAAAACCGGCTACACCAGCGACATTGGCCTGGATGTTGCACAAGGGCAAAGTGGGCGATTCGGCCTTCTCTTCGCTGGCTTCATCGAGGCGCCGAAGACGGGCAAATACGTGTTTCACGTGCTTTCGGACGATGGCAGCAGGCTGTACATAGGATCGGTGCTCGTCGTGAACAACGACGGAGTGCACACGGCGCAGACCAAGAGCGGCAGCATTGCGCTCAAGGCGGGCAAGCATCGCATCAACCTCTATTATTTCCGTTACGGCACGACGGTGGCTCTGTCAGTGGCCTGGGAAGGCCCCGGCATCACGAAGCAGAAGATTCCCGCCACGGCTTTCAGCCGCAAGGTTACCGTCGTCAAGCCGCCCGTCCCCAAGCCGCCTGTGGCCAAGCCGCCCGTCCGCAAGCCGCCCGCCCGCAAGCCGCCCGCCCGCAAGCCGCCGAAGAAAAAGTGACCTCTCAACTTGCCCGGCCCTGTTGAAGCCGATTGGCCGATATACCATTTGTAGCCTTTCATGGCATGGCAGCAGGCTGGAGCAGCGATGACAGACAACCAGATCGCCGCCAGTGGGTCAAAGACCGCGGACCACCGGACAAAGATTATATTCCTGGTGGTGATGGTCGTTGCGGCGGTCCTGGTGTACGTGCTGTTGCAGCGGCGCACCCCGGGATTCAATTGGCCCGAGGACCTGGACAAGGCGCTGGAGCAGGGACGCACCCAGCAGCGTAATGTGCTGGTGTTCTTCACCTCGTCGCCCAAGAGCGCCACCGCGCGGCGACTCATTCAAACCACCCTGCGTAAGAACGTCCGATCGATAGCCCAGCAGCAAGTCGTAAAGGTCAACGTCTCGCTCGACACCGTCAACTGCGACCTGGCCGCACGCTACAAGATAAGCTCACTGCCGACATTCGTGCTGCTCAGCCCGGAAGGCAAAGAGCTTAACCGGCGGGAGGGATTTGTCGGTGAAGGCGATTTCCACAAGGGATTCCTGGACTGCGGCAAGGTGATCAAGCCGAAGGAGTGACGGTCTCCGGCAGCGGGCCGAACGGGCCCGCAGCGCCCGATCACGTACGCTGATTCAGAAAAACAGCTTCGCCACGCGCAGAATCCCCTGCTTCCAGACCGCGCGGTGCGAAATGCCTGACCCGCCCTGCAATCGGCCGAGGTTCGCCAGGTACCACCTGTAGTTGCGGACCAGCGCGTCCTTGTTCGAGTACCTGGGCGCGAAACCGAGCACCTTTTGGGCCTTATCGATCGAGACGAACGAGTCTGCGCAGGCTGTCTCGTAAACCCACTTGTACAGCGGAGAAAGATGAAGCAGCTCGAGGAACCGAAGCGTCCAGATCGTCGGCCAAGCCGGGAACGCCTTGATCTTCCTGCCGAACCCGGCCTCATCCAGGACGGCCTGGAAGTCTTCCTTCATGGTGGTGAACTCTTTGGCGCCGATGTTGAACTCGCTGTTGACAACGTCCCTGTCCCCAGTGCCGGCAAGATAGATCGCCTCGCAGAGGTCCTCCACGTCCAGCAACTGGTAGCGGTTGTTCCCGCTGCCGATCATGGGAAAGCCCCGCCCATCTTTCGCCCAGTCATACAGCATAGCGAAGACGCCGAGTCGCTCCGGGCCGACGAACGATTTCGGACGGACGATCGGCACACACATGCCCTTTGCCCGGAATTCGAGGCAGACCTGCTCGGCCGATATCTTGGCTTCGCCGTAGGGACCGACGCCATCGAGCTTGTCGTCCTCGAAGATCGGGTGGTGATCGGGGATACCATAAACGGCGGTGGAGGAGATGTGGATCACCCGGTTGACACCGGCCTTGTCGGCCGCTTCCAGCACGTTTCGCGTGCCGTCAACGTCCGTGGAGAAGATGTCCTTCTTCTTGTAAAGCGGGAGGGCGGCGGCGCAGTGCACCACAATTTCCGCGTCGGCCATCGCCTCTGCGACCTTCCCGGGGTCCCGAATGTCGCCTGTAACAACCCGCACCCTGTCGGCGCAGTCCGGATAGTCGAACTCAGCCAGATCGAGCGACGTGACGTCATGTCCCTTGCTCAGGAGGAATCGGACGAGGTTAATGCCCAGGAACCCCGCTCCTCCTGTGATAAGGTATCTGCTCATGCCGGGGGTTATCCCTGGGCAAAACCGGCAAGCCACTGCTGGAGGGCTTTGCCCCAGCGGATGATTCCCACAAGGGCCGCTACCCACAGCAACACGGCCAACTGCATGGATCTGTCACGCAGAATCAGGTCCGTCGGATCCTTGTATATTCCCTTCATCGACAGCATGGCAAAGCGGAAGACCCCGTAGATGAAAACCGGCAGCGTATAGATCAGATAGTTGGTCTCCAGGTTCATGATGGTGCGGTCGCTGGTGGCATAGAGCAGGAAAGCGACAACCGCTATACCGGCGGAAACAGTAATCAGATGGGTCAGCAGTTCGGGGGTGTATTGCGCCAATGTCCCCCGATGCCGCCGGGCGGCAACTTCCTCGCCCGCAGTCACTATCTCGTTGCAGCGTTTGCAGAAGCCCATGAACAGGCAGATGGTGAACATGCAGACGAACAGCCACGGGCTGATCTCAACACCGATGGCTACCGCCCCCGCTACCGCACGCAGAACAAACCCCAACGCAATGCAGATGACATCCACCAGCATCTTACGCTTCAGGAAATATGTGTATGCAAGCTGGAGAACCAGATACGCCAAGACCACGAGCAAGACCATCGAGTTGACGCCGATGGCCACTGCGGCCGCCGCAATGGCGAGCACGCCGGCCGCTATAGCGGCCACAGGAATGCTCACCCGGCCTGTAACAAGCGGGCGATCCCTTTTGCAGGGGTGCAGGCGGTCTTTCTCACGGTCGTAGATGTCGTTGATGATGTAGACAGCGCTGGCGGCAAGGCAGAACGCCGCCGCGGCAAGGGCAGCGGCCGCCCATGCGCTCGGGTCGTCCATGCGCACGGCAAGGACCACCGGCAGAAGAACGATCAAGTTCTTGATCCAGTGGGAGGGCCTGGCCAGTCGCAAGAGGCTGTTAAGCATCATCGTTCTCCCTTGGAGGCATTGTCTGGGATATGATATATCGCGGGCGGGCCTTGACCTCGTCGTAAATCCGGGCGATGTATTCACCGATCACACCCAGGCCGAACAGAACAAAGCCGCCGATGATCAACTGGAGGATGACCACCGTGGTAATACCAGAGGCGGGCTTGCCGGCGAAGTAAACCCACAATGCCCGCGTGCCGAGCACGACGGCCAGCAGGAAGAACACCGCGCCCATCAGATTGACGACCCTCAGTGCAGATGAAGAGAAAGCGGTCAGCCCCGTGGTTGCCAGTTCGAACAGGTTGGTGAATTTCCACTTCGAGCGGCCGCCGACGCGTCTGGCCACGTCGAAATAAACCTGCGTCCGCTTGAATCCCAACCACGCGACCATACCGCGGAAGAACAAGGCCCGCTCCCCCATCCTCAGGTACGCTTGGCACACGCGCCGGTCCATCAGCTTGAAGTCAGACGCGCCGGCCAGGTCGAAACCGGACAATCTCCTCAGCAGGTGATAGAAGAGCCAGCTGCCCAAGCCTGCCGCAACGGGCCTGCGCGGCCGCCCACGCTTCACCCCTTCGACAATGTCGACATCTGTCTCGCGCCACAACTGCACCATCTCGGGAATCATCGAAGGAGGATGCTGGAGATCGCCGTCCATTACGACAACGGCCTTGCCCCTGGCGGTTTCCATCCCGGCAGAAATAGCCGCCTCCTTGCCGAAGTTGCGGCTGAAGCGGATACCTCGCAGCATCGGATGGTTGGCGCCCTGATCCTGAATGACCGACCACGTATCGTCGGTGCTGCCGTCATCGATCACAATTATTTCGCAGGTTGCCCCCAGCGAATCGATCGCCTCTCGCAGCGCCCCGAGCACCTCAGGCAGAACGTCCGCCTCCCGGCACACCGGGACGACCACCGAGACCTCAACGTCCCTTTCAATCGCCACTATCGTCCGCCTTCCGCAACACGCATGCCAGTATAGCCCCTGCGCCAAAGTCGAGCCACGCCTCCAACTCGGCCAACTTCCGGGCCAAGGCCCAGCTCAACGGGGCAAGCCACGGGGCAAGGGAGCAGAATGATGCAATTCTCTCGACTTCGAACCCGGCGTCAATGCACAACTTTCGCAGTTTCCAGCGATTGTATCGCTGCACGTGCTGGTGTCCGCGCAGAGGCGGGGCCACGCCCAGCGCATCCATCAGGCACTCGATGACCGGCCAAGCGCTTGCGTAGTTAGGCGTGGTCAGGAACACCTTGCCCCCGGGGACCAGCAGCGAGTGGAAGGTCCTGAGCATCCGTGTAGCCTGGTCAGCGTAAACATGCTCGATGACCTCGAGGCAGTAGACTCTGTCCGCCGGCCAGCGGGCACGGAAAGTCTCGTCGACCAGCCCGTGGGCGAATCTCACGTTGTCGGTGGCGAATTTGCCGGTGGCGAACTCGACCGCCTGCGGATTGCTGTCCACCCCAAGCACCTCGGCGCCCCTCCGGCCGAGAAAGGAAGATATCACACCCGATCCGCACCCGACGTCGATCGCGCGCTGGCCCGGCTGCACAGGCAGGTACCTCGAGATGGCCAGTTGCTTGCTGTAATGCCAAAACCGCTGGACCGCGGAGCCCTCGGTAAGGGCCCTGTACTGATAATCGCCGCTGATCTCGACAATGTCCCCTATTCGCCGTCTCATCAGTCTGCTAAGCTTCTTGAGTATCGCGCCGCCGGGCCGTAAATCCGAGGCACGCATAAGGTGTCTGACTATTATGAACTCTCATGCTGGAATTGGCCATCGCATCCTCACCTGCTCACACCCCTAAGCACGCTAAGGCGTTGGGGCTGTCTCGGTGTGCTAGGGAGATGTGGTCTTCTTTGGCGGGTACCGCCTGAATATCTCACGTTTGACCTTTTCGGAGTACCGTTTGCTGTCGCTATCGAGTTTTCTGACGTCATATGACTTGTGGATGGCTTTGCAGCGAGTCACATAACGAACGTCCATAATCGTGTACTGCAGGCACAACATCAACAAGACTGCGCAGAACAGGAAATGCCGCCATCGCCACCGACACGGCGCAGAAGCCCATTGTCCGAAAGCGACGGCGATAAGCAACGAATAGGCCACCACGCCAACAAAGTGCGAGCGGGGACGATATATGACAAAAACCGATGCGGCCGTTACGACCATGATCGCTGCGGCGAGAGCATACTTTTTCCAATTATTGCGGCGAATACGCCACAAGACCATTGCAAGGAGAATCAGTTGGCATACTAGAGAACTTCCCTTGAACAACAAGTTTTTGATGCCCATCTTCGCAGGATTGAACCAGTACCATCCGGTACGCAGCCTTCCCCATCCTGTAAAGAGGGACGGAAGTGCCATGCTAACGAAATTGGCCACGGGCGTGTATATGAACAGTGCCAGACGTTTATCCCAGGGAAGTTCCTGAAGCTTACAATTCGGTAAGTCGGATGTCAGAAGGGCCAGGTCCTCTCCGCCATATGTGCCGATCAACGTCCCCAGAGCAACAAATCGCAGTGTAAAATAGGACACCAATACAGTCACAACGAGCAGAACGCCAAAGCGAAGGGGACATGTTTTGCGACGCCACCAAGCCAACAGCATAATAGCCGGCAGGGCGGCGATTCCTGGCTCCTTCGCTCCGACTGACAACCAAGCCGAAATTCCACAAAACAAGAGTATCACAAGTGATCGATTTTCTTGGAATCGTAAGAACAGAAGGATCGCTGCCACGGCCAGTAGGCCCGAGAGCAGGCTCTGGTGAGTCTCCACAATCCAACAAAATACGCTCAAGTTCTTTGCATTCACAGCCACGAATAGTGCGGCCGCCGCAGCGCCGTAAACTGAATCGGAAAACCTGTAGGCTAAGAAGAACACCAATACGAGGAGGGCCGTTCCGTAAACCAATCCGCTTAGCCAATATCCCCACGCCTGATACCCATACACCTTCATATCGAGCCACATGGCCAAGGCGACTGTGGGTCGGAAGCCAGGATAATTCTCTGTGTAAGCCACATTATGGAAGTAGTACGGCGCTGGATGTGCTTCGACCGCTGTCATCCATAGCACGGTATCAGGGTCAGTCGGGGGAATCGTAAGCGTTCGAGCGTAAATTCCCCAAAAGACGATAACAGGCAGCGCCATTGCCAGCAGCTTCAATCTCGGCCTTCCGGCCGCTACAGTTTTGGGAGAAAGATGAATTGGGTCGAGACCGTAAGCTTGGCCATTCTCATCATTCGAACGATTCCTACCGAGTCTGCTGCTGTTCATTTTGCAACCCACTGAGCGGCCCGACGACCAATTGCGCGTCATGCTGTGCGTCTTGCGCCCTTTCAAGCAGTTGTGGTCGAGTGTCTTGGATTATACTCGACGAATTGCCAGAGAGCCTGCAGGTAATCTGAACCCCCCGGAATCGCTTTGTGTCTGCCCAGGTTTTGCCCCACTCGACATGAAAAGTCTCGTCGACCAGCCCATGGGCGAATCTCACGTTGTCGGTGGCGAATTTGCCGGTGGCGAACTCGACCGCCTGCGGATTGCTGTCCACCCCAAGCACCTCGGCGCCCCTCCGGCCGAGAAAGGAAGATATCACCCCCGATCCGCACCCGACGTCGATCGCGCGCTGGCCCGGCTGGACAGGCAGGAACCTCGAGATGGCCAGTTGCTTGCTGTAATGCCAAAACCGCTGGACCGCGCCACCCTCGGTAAGGGCCCTGTACTGATAATCACCGCTGATCTCGACAATGTCGCCTGTTCGCCGTTTCATTAATCTGCCAAGCTTCCTGAGCATGCCCGCGACGAACTGTAACTTGCGCACGGCCACAAAGGTTACCGATACAATATATCGTCATGCAACAGGCAACCAGTACATATCGAACCAGCCGTGACCTGCCGACTGTCAGGTGGCTGTGGCTGGCGTGCCTGATCGCCTTTGCCATCTTGTACCTGGTCACGTGCCAGCGCGGCATCAGTTGGCAGGACAGCGGAATGTTCCAGTGGCGGGTGCGGGTCGGGGACTATCATGGCGATCTTGGCCTGGCCCTTGCCCATCCGCTATATATAGCGGCCGCAAAGCTGATGGAACTGGTCCCAGTCGGCACCGCGGCCGGACGGCTTAACTTTTTCAGCGGCCTTGGCATGGCCGTAGCGCTGGCGAACCTGGCGTGCCTGATAGCCGTTCTCACCGGCAGGCGGTGGATCGGTGCGGCCACCGCCGCAATGCTCAGCATTGCTCACACGCCGTGGTGGCTCGCGACGATCGCCGAGGTATACACCTGGAGCGCAGCGGGATTGACCGCGGAGCTTTGGCTGCTGGTGCTGCTGATACGCAAGCCCAGGGCGGGCGTGCTTGTCGCACTGGCGCTCATCAGCGGCCTCGGGGTGAGTCTGCACAATTTTGCCCTCCTGCCGTTGCCGGTGTACGTGGTTGTGGCGATGATCCTGATTCTGCGGCGCAAGGTGCCTCTCTGGTCGCTGGCGGCAGCGGCAGGGGCATACTGCCTCGGCGCAGGGCTATATATTGCCATGACCGTCCACCTGGCCGTCCGCACCGGCGATTTGTCCGGAGCGATCCACTCGGCGCTTTTCGGCAGCGGCTATGCAAAGGCCGTGCTCAACGTTTCGGCCGGTTCGAAACACTACGAGGCCAACGCCATCCTGGCCGCTGTGAACTTCGTGTCTTTCCTCGGCCCGTTGGCGGTGGTCGGCTGGGTGAACCTGCGCCGAAAGCTCGGGTCCCCCACCGCATCAGCGATGGCAGCCGTCACCGTCATCGAAGTCCTTTTCGTCATCCGGTATCCCGTGCCGGACCAGTTCACCTTCCTGCTGCCTGCGCTTGTAATGCTGGCGCTCGCGGCAGGGGTCGGCATCTCGGTGCTGGCTGATGCTTCCGCACGTCTGCGCAAACTGGCAATAGTCTCCTGCGTGCTGTCAATCATCGCCCCACCGGTTTTCTACGCAATGGGGCCGTCACTGGCCAAGTGGCGGAGCCCCACCTTCGCACACCAGAAGCGTAAACTCCCGTTTCGCGACGAGCTGCGATACTGGCTGATCCCCTGGAAGCACAACGAGCAGTCCGCCGAGCTGTTCGCACGGGCGGCGCTGAGCCAGGCCGCCCCTGACGGCGTTATTATGTCCGACAGCACAGCCGTACATCCGCTGCTTCTGGTGCAGGCCCGCGACGGGCTGTCACCGGGGGTGTCCGTGCAGTACGAGGGCCGGCCCCTGCCGCCCTACGGGCGTGATCCAGAAGCCTTCCGAAGGGCGTTGGGAGAGCGCAAGCTCTATACCGTCTCTTCTGCAAGAGGGACTCTGGGGGGTGAACTCCTGAAAGACGTTACTCTCAGCCGGCCCGAAGGTGCAGCGCTCTATCTGGCCCGATGGAAGAGGCCTTGACCGGGCATTGCTGAGCCGCCGGCATGGGGCCGAGCTGGTGGCACAGGCCCCTCGGGCCCCAGGGCGGGTTTTCAACCTGTGCCTCGCAATAAAGCGACCTATCCCACCGATGCGTCGTATAAACAGTAGGTGCACGGCGGCGGCCCATGCTGTGGGACAATTGCCGCATTGCCGCAAAGCTAGATCGCAACTATAATTAAACCGCTTTGCTTCTTTCGTCGATTCACTAACAGGCAGTGTCTCCGCTGCTTTCTGCCTAGCACACGGCCATGGAAGAGTCCGCAACAGATCAAGGTACGGCCACGGTAAACCACCGCAGGCTGACGTGGCCCGAGGCGATACTCTTGCGCTATCGCCTGACGGCCAGCATTGCGCTTCATGCCGTGCTGTTCGCCACGGCCCTTCTGGCTGCACACTTTGTGCGTTTTGACGCGGTCGGGCGGCACACCCAGGCATGGTTCTTCGAGCGATTCCTGCCCTCGGTTCCGATCTTCATCATCGTCAAGATGATCATATTCGGCAAGATGAAGCTCCTTCGCGGGGGGTGGCGGTACGCCAGTATCCGTGACATCTTCGATATCCTGCAGGCGTCCTTCGTGTCGGTCCTGGTAATATTCATCCCTACCTTTCTGTTGATAGACGTGCCTCTATTGTTCGACCACCCCCCCCTGATCGCCCTCCGGTGGTACTCCAAGGGCATCCTGCTTGTGGACTTTCTGGTCACGGTCTTTCTGACGTCCACCGTGAGGCTGGCATTTCGGCTCTATCGCGAGGAGCTCCGCCCCGTCGCTACCGAGGGAGTGCAGCGATTGCTGATCGTAGGGGCTGGGGATGCCGCCGACACCCTCATACGGGAGATCAACCGCATGCGGGTGGAAAAATATCGCGTGATCGGCCTGATTGACGACGACCCGATAAAGAAACACTTGCAGATTCACGGCGCTTCGGTGCTCGGCCGGACCACCAATATCAAACAGATTTGCAAGAAGCACAAGATCGACGAAATCTTCATAGCCATTCCATCGGCTACACAGAAACAGTTGTCCCACGTGGTGGGACTGTGCATGGGCACGAATCTGAAGTTCAAGTCGCTGCCCAGCCTGCAGGACCTGATTGATGGGCGGGTAACGGTTTCGCAAATCCGTCCGGTTGACATCAACGATCTTCTGGGCCGGGAAGCCGTGGAGCTGGACGATAAGGCCCTTGCGCAATTCCTTCACATGAGGCGTGTCCTGATAACGGGCGCCGGCGGAAGCATCGGCTCGGAGATGTGCAGGCAGGTGTGCAGGTACGGCCCGGCGCGGTTGATTCTTGTCGAGCAGGCCGAGAATCCCATGTTCGAAATCGAGGCTGAACTGTGTGCTTCCCATACGCGAATACCGCTGGCGGTCTGCATATGTTATGTGTTCGACCGTCAGGACGTCATGGCGGTCTGGGAGCAGCATCGACCGGAAGTTGTCATCCACGCGGCGGCCCACAAGCACGTGCCACTGATGGAACAGAACCCGTGGGAAGCCATAAAGAACAACGTGCTTGCCACCAAGAACGTAGCAGACGCTTCGGTCGCATACGGCGTGGGTGAGTTCGTGATGATATCAACCGACAAGGCGGTGAACCCGTCGTCGGTGATGGGCGCCACCAAGCGGGTCGCGGAGATTTACACGCAGGCCCTCAACGCCCGAGACGCCTGCAAAACGCAGTTCAAGGCAGTGCGATTCGGTAACGTTCTCGGATCGGCCGGCTCGGTGATCCCCATCTTCCGCAAGCAGATCGCAAAGGGCGGGCCCGTGCGGGTAACGCACCCGGAAATGAGCCGCTACTTCATGACGATCCCGGAGTCGGCCCAACTGGTCCTCCAGGCTGCTGCCACCGGCACCGGTGGGCAAATTTACCTGCTGGACATGGGCGAGCCCGTCAAGATCGTTGACCTGGCCCGCCAGATGATAACACTGAGCGGCTTCCGGCCGGGTGAGGATATCGACATAATCTTCACCGGCATCCGCTCGGGCGAAAAGCTGTTCGAAGAGCTCCACACTAAAGGCGAAAACATCGAGCCGACGGTACATCCGAAGGTGCTTGTCTGGCGGAGCAGGCCCCTCAAATGGGAAGCCGTGGAGCGGGCGATTGAGGAATTGGCCAAGCTACAGACGTGCCACGATCGCCAGCCGATTGTAGAGGCCTTGCGCAGGATTGTCCCGGAGTACAATCCGAACGGTCCATCGAGGCCTGACAGGCCCGCGAAAAAAGATGAATCGCCGCTGGCCGTCGAAGCCCGCGGCACCGGTGGGAACTGACTGGGAAATTGGAGTTGGCCGGACCCCGGCCGGCACCGGTTTGTGCGTGGAAACGCTCCAGCGGCCGCGACCCAAGGAAAGGTAAAGCGTGAGCGACAACCTGATCCCCCTGTCCAGCCAGGATATCACCAAAGCGGAAATAGAGGCGGTCGCGGCTGCCCTGCAAAGCGACCGGTTGAGCTTAGGCCCCCGGATAGAGGCCTTCGAGGCTGCGGTTGCTGCTCGCTGCGGCCGCAAGTACGGCATCGGCGTCAACAGCGGCACCAGCGGCCTGCATCTGTGTATCAAGGCGCTGGGGATCGGCGAGGGCGACGAGGTAATCACCACGCCTTTTTCCTTCATATCATCCACCAACTGCATCCTTTTCGAGCGGGCCACGCCTGTCTTTGTCGATATCGACCCCCAAAGCTACAACATGGACGTCCAGGCGACCGAAGCCGCGATCACGCCCCGGACCAAGGCAATACTCCCGGTGGAGGCCTTCGGCAACACCGCCCATTTCGAGGCCTACGAGCGAATCGCCGCCGACCACGGGCTGGCCATGATCGAGGATTGCTGCGAGGCCCTTGGCGGGCTCGGGCTTCTCGGCGAGCGGGCCGCCGGCAGCTTCGGCGACTGCGGGGTGTTCGCCTTCTATCCGAACAAGCAGATCACCACGGGCGAGGGAGGCGTGATTGTCACCGACCGCGAGGACATCCGGGATATGTGCAGATCGCTCCGCAACCAGGGGCGCGGCACGAACGCATGGCAGGAGCATGTGCGCCTTGGTTACAACTACCGCATGAGCGAGGTAACCGCGGCCCTCGGCGAGGCGCAGATGCAGCGCCTCGACGATATTCTCGAGCAGCGCCGCCAAGTCGCCGGGTTATATCAAGCGGCCCTGGCCGGCATCGATGAGATTCACCTGCCGCCAATGGCCGGGGGGAATGACGTCAGTTGGTTCGTCTATGTCATCCGCCTGGGGGACCGATTCACGCAGGAAGATCGCGACGCAATTATCGCGCATCTGCGCGGGGCGGGCGTCGGATGCAACTGCTACTTCGTGCCGATTCACCTCCAGCGGTACATCATGGAAACGATCGGCACAAAACCGGGTGACTTCCCCGTAACCGAGCGCATCGCCGCACGCACGATCGCCCTGCCATTCTTCACCAATCTCACCGACCAGCAGGTTGACCGCGTGGTGGCGGCGATTAAGGACGCTGTCGCCTCGGTTTCGTGAGCCCCCCCGCAAAGACATGAACTGTCTGGCAAGACTTTACTGGACCGCCAAAGGCGTAGGCTGGGACAATCTACCCAGGCGGATGCTACAGGCCTGGCGCATGCGAAGTGGCCTCTTGCGCAGGCGCCTGGGCCCGGGGCGATTCAGCGACGGTGTTTTTCGAAGCCACTGCCCCCCTGCCGAGGGCGACCAGGCGGACCTCTGGGCCCGGCGGGCAAAGCAGTTCTTTCAGGCCCCCTCAGCCAAAGAGCTCAGCGATGTGGTGGACGACGACCCCTGGCGCCAGGGGGTCCTGACCGTAGCGCAAAACGCCCTGGCCGGTCAGTATCTTTTCTTCGGCAAGTGGTATGGGTCGACAGGCTGGCCGCCCCAGTTCAATCTGGATCCGGTACACGGTATCGACTGGCCGGTCGGTGAGCACTGGTTGGCCTCCGCACATCCGAGCCCACCCCGCCACGACATCAAGCTCGTATGGGAACCGTCGCGCTTCTCGCTGGCATACTTTTTCGCCCGCGCTTACGCCCGAAGTGGTGATGAAGAGTGGGCCGAGAGCTTCTGGCGGATGTTCGACGCCTGGATCGAGCAGAACGCCCCACAGCTCACAGTAGCCTGGGCCTGCGGGCAGGAGATGACCTTCCGCCTGATGGCCATGTTGTTCGGAGCAATGGCGACCCTGCCCAGCAAGGCCGCCACCGTCGAGAGACTCTGTGCACTCAGCCGCCTGGCGTGGCAGACGGGCATGCATATCAGCATCAATATCAACCAGGCCCGCATGCAGGGCAACAATCACGCAATCAGCGAGGCCGTGGGCCTCTGGACCGTGGGGCTGCTGTTCGGTGAGTTTCACCAGGGGCAGCAGTGGCGCGACCGTGGGCGAAAGGTGCTGGCCGCCGAGGTCGCCCGGCAGGTTTACGACGACGGTTCGTATGTGCAGCACAGCCTGAACTATCATCGTGTCATGATGGACGATCTGCTGTGGGCAATTCGCCTGGGCGAACTGAACGATGAGCCTCTGGGACCAATTATTGCAGACCGTTTCGAGCGGGCTACAAACTGGCTGTTGGAGATGACAGATCCGGCAACGGGACGCGCGGCGAACTACGGCGCGAACGACGGTGCACAGGTGCTGCCGCTGAGCACGTGTGACTACACGGACTTTCGCCCGGTCGCCCAGGCGGCGTATTATCTCCTGCACCAGAAGCGGTGCTTTGAGCCGGGGCCATGGGACGAGAAAATGCTGTGGCTTTTCGGCCCGGAGGCGATGGATGCTCGCGTAGAAAAACCAAAACGCAAGACCTCCTTCGCCGCGCCTAACGGCGGGTATTACATCCTGCGCGGGGGCGACTCCTGGGCCATGACTCGCTGCCACACCTACCGGGATCGTCCTTCGCAGGCCGACATGCTGCACGTCGACCTCTGGTGTAAGGGCAATAACATCCTGCGCGACGCCGGCAGTTACATGTATCGCTGCCGGGAGCCCTGGAATCACTACTTCCTGTCAACCGCTGCCCACAACACCGCCGAAATCGACGGGAAGGACCAGATGGTCAAGGGGCCGCGATTCCTCTGGTTCAAATGGACCAAAGCCAAGGTACGGCGATTCGAAACATCGCCCGACAGCCGCGTGGGCTACTTCGAGGGCGAGCACTACGGCTACACCCACCTGCCCGGACACGTCATTCACCGCCGCACCATGTGCCGTATCGACGATGCCTATATCATCGTGGATGACATCCTCGGCTCAGGCCGGCACGAGGTAGCCGTGCGATGGCGGCTTTGTCAGGCCCAGTGGCGCCAGGAGGCAGACACGTGGCATGGGGAAATATCCGGAAAGGATGTAGCCATCAACCTGACGCCGGCAAACGGAATGACAGTTGAGATGGTGACCGGGCGGGAATCGCCCGGGCCCGAGGGTTGGGAGTCTCAGTATTATGGCCAGAAGGAGCCCGCGCCGACACTCGTGATGCACGGGCGCGTTGATCTGCCGGTGTGCATGGTTTCAATCATCGCTCCGGCGGACATGGGACTGTCTGCTAAGATAGTTGTTGAACGGGCACCCCAAACGCTGCTGCTGCGCGGGATGCGCAATGGGAAGTTGGCTTCGATTATCCGGGATCTGAGCGGTGGAAGGGTAAGGTTTGAGTAACAGCGTCGCAGCCATGACGAAGCAGCATGCTCAATCCGCAGCCGACATCGAAGACATCCCTTCCATGCGACGATGGGAAGCAAACGACCATGGATAACTCGTGCGTCCTTATCACCAATGGTAACATATTCTCCATGATCGCATTGGCCGGATGGCTCGATCAGTATGGCAAGAACATCCTCAAGGTGTATGTCACGCGCAGGCTGCCGTCCAGCAAGGGCAACATACGCGGCGCCCTGAAAATGCTCAAGAACAGCGGGCTTGCATACACGTGGTTCAAGGTCTGGGGCAACAAGTTCCTCCCCATGAAGCTGCGCCTCAGGGGCCTACCTGCCTCCGTGGAAGATTATCTTCGACTGCACGGGCACCAAACCCCGGTGGATTACGTGGACTCGGTTAACACCGAAGAAGTTGTTGTGGAAGTGCGATCGTTGGAAGCCGACTATCTGGTATCCTTCAGCGCGACACAGCGCTTCAAGGAGCCGCTGATTCAGGCCCCGAGAAAGGCCGCCATAAATACGCACTACGGAGCGCTGCCGGGTTACGCGGGGCTGTCACCGTATTTCTGGCACCTGTACAACAAGGAGCCGTTCTTTGGGGTCACGCTGCACCAGATAATTCCCGAGCTTGACGCCGGTCCCATTATCGAGCAAAGGAAGGAAACCATGGAAGGCGCGCGGACGGCCCTGGAGGTGCTGCTCCGCATGGCCGCTTGCGTGTCCCCAATGCTGCTGCGATTCTTCGGCGCCCAGACCTCTCTGGCCAACGCCCGCCCCCAGGATCTGTCGGGACGCAGCTATTTCAGACATCCCACTCGCCGTCAGATGAGGGAATTCCATGGGAGCGGATTCCGCATGATGGACCGTTCTTGCCAGCAGGCCGCGGTCCGGCGGGTAAGAAGGCTGGCTCAGTCGGTCGGGTAGAAGAGGAAACTGTCTATGAGAAAGCCCCAGCCGCCTGAGCCCCACTGAGAAACATAACCAACACCGACTTGCCGACAAAGGTAAGTATCTGATAGAAATAGACCATGCCCCAACCGGAATATACCTGGCTTGAGGTGCTTCAGGGTAAGTGGTGGGTCGGCGCGATCGCCCTTGGCGTGGCGCTGGTCGCAACGCCGCTGGTCCGCCTGGTCGCATACAAGACCAAGTTGGTCGATCGCCCCGACGACCTGCTCAAGCCCCACGGCAGACCCATTGCGTACCTCGGGGGCATCGCCATGTACCTGGGTTTGCTCGCCGGGCTGGCTGCATATGTCTGCCTCATGCCCAACATCGAAGCACGCTGGTCCGCGATAAGACAGGCCCTGCCGGCCGGCAACTTCACAAAGCTGATGTCAAATCCTCTCTGGAACCTGCTGGCCATTGCTCTGAGCAGCGCCGTGATCACCGCCATGGGGCTTTTTGACGACATTCGGAAGATCAAGCCGCGGCAGAAGGTTTACGGACAGATCCTTGCGGCGGGAATCCTCCTTGTCGGCGGCATAGGCACCCGGATGGCCATTGTAATCCTTGCCCATACACCGTTTGCGACGTCCTTATGGCTGTTGAGCATTATCAGCATGGTGATGTGTGTGATCCTTGTGATCGCCACGTGCAACGCAACGAACTTTCTGGACGGCCTGGACGGCCTGTGCAGCGGGGTCACCGGCATAATAGCTCTGGGCTTCCTCGCGTTGGCGGTGTGGCTGGCCATGTGGGGACATGCTCCCCTTAACAGCGAACTCCGCGTGGGACTGTGTCTGGCCATGGCGGGGGCAGTATTGGGCTTCCTGCCCTACAACATGCCACCGGCAAGTATCTTCATGGGCGATTCGGGCAGTATGCTGCTGGGATTCTTCGTGGCAACGATAATGGCTATGTTCTGCCACGAGGGCAACATCCGGTGGATCATGGCCGCCTGCGTGATCTTTGCCCTGCCGATCATCGACACCGGCCTGGCGGTCGTTCGCCGCGTGCTGCGAGGCCGGAGCATCTTCGCCGGAGATCGAAGCCACCTCTACGACCAGCTCGTCGACCGCGGAATGACCGTCAAACAGGTGGTGGTGCTGTTCTACATTCTGGCCGCCCTCACAGCCTTCTTTGCGGTGGTGCTGGCCATTACGGTAAGGGCGCGGTACACGGCCGCAATCTATGCGGTTCTCCTGGTGGCAATCAGCGTAATCCTGCACAAGATGGGCATGGTAACACCGCCGCCCAGGCAGCCGGGGGCCCCCGGTGTTGAGGTAGATACAAAGATCCTGAATATCCTCTTCACGTCGGTAGGGCGGCGAGTTTCGCTGCTTCGGGAATTTCGCAGGGCCGCAACCGACCTGCGAATCCGACTCAACATCCACGCCGCGGATTCCTGGGAATTGGCCCCCGCCCTCCAGATAGCCGATCGGGCCGCCATCGTGCCGACAATTGACTCAGCAGACCATATCGACAGCCTGCTCGAATACTGCCGACACAACGAGATCAACGCGCTGATCCCGCTGATCGACACGGAACTGTTGGTGCTGGCCGAAGCACAAGGCCGGTTCGAGCAAGTCGGCACAAAAGTGATTGTATCCTCGCCGGAGGTCATCGGGATCGCCACCGACAAGATACTGACCGCCGAGTTCCTGGCCAAACACGACCTGCTCACCCCGAAAATCCTCACAGGAAAGGAGCTCGACGCGGCGCAACTGCCGTTGCTCACCAAGCCCAGGTTCGGCAGCTCCAGCCATAAGGTGGACAAGATTACCACTGCCGAGGAGTTGGCCTTTTTCCGCGGCCATCGGCCTGATTCAATCATTCAGGAATTCATACATGGAGTCGAGCACACAGTGGATGTCTTTGTCGACTTCGACGGCCGCCCGGTGTGTGCCGTCCCGAGGCGCCGCCACGAGGTCCGCGGCGGAGAGGTCACCAAGGGCCAAACCGTACGCCACAAGGGGATCATCGATCAAAGCCTCAAACTCGTTGAGGCCCTGGACGGATGCGCCGGCATGATCACCGTCCAGTGCTTCCTGACGCCGGATGACCGGGTGGTGTTCATCGAAATCAATCCTCGCTTCGGCGGGGGCGTGCCTCTGTCCATCCAAGCCGGCGCGGACTCACCCAGATGGCTTCTTGAACTGCTTCTGGGGCGCACACCGGTCATACAACCGGACTGCTGGGCTGACGGGATGCTGATGCTCCGTTACGAGGAGGGCCTGTTTACAATGCCGTCGGAGCTGCCACATGCATGATGCGGCCCGATCGGGCTGTTGATGTGGGCCTGGCCTGGCGCCCGTTCATTCACACCAAGTTCTCTTATTCGCCGCCACGGCCAGGACAATCCTCAGGTATCTCTCGGCCAGCTTTTTTCGTGAGAAGTTCTCCCGCACGAACGGTGGGCCCTTTTGGCCCATTTGTTGGGCCAGCTCCGGAGAATCCTTGAGTTTCATGATGGCCGAACACATGGCCCCCGGATCTTCCGGCTCGGCATAGATCCCTGTCCCCGCATCCTCCACAAGCTTTCGGGCTACGCCGTCAATGGCAATAATGATAGGCCGCTTGCACGACATGTAATCGAATATCTTGTTGGGATAGACGGTCTTGAAGGTTTCGTTCTTCATGAGCACGGCTGTGCATACGTCGGAAGCGTTGATATAGTCGCTCACGCGGTCTTTGGGCACGGCGTCCACGAAGATTACATTTGACAGGTTCTCTCGCTTCGCCCGTTCGACCAACTGGTCTTTTTCCATTCCGTCCCCGACCAGCATGATTCGGATGTCGCTGTGACTTTCTTTGATCCGTTCTGCCACATCGAGCAGTTGCCCAACGCGATTTGCCCTGCCGTGAGCGCCGAAGTAACTGACAACGAACTTACCCTTGAGGCCGAGCTGCCGGCGAACGCAGTTGTCCCTGGGCCCCGGCCTCATGATGTCCATGTCCGCTCCATTGGGGATCATGCCTATTCGCCGGGGCGAAACGCGCTTCTGGGTCACCAGGACCTGTTCGAACGCGGGCGTAAGGACATTGATCCAGTTCGCTCGGCGATAGGCCAGCTCCTCCAGTCGGCGGCCCAGCCAGATCAACGGCCTGGATGTGAGAACCCCTGTGTCCACGGCGCTTTGCGGCCAGAGATCTCGAACTTCGAAAACGGCAGGCACATCATAGAAGACCGACAGAAGCCACATCGTCACCGCTACGGTCAGTGGCGGGCTGCTGGCAACGATCACGTCGGGCCTCGGCGCACACACGAGACCGGCGATCAGTGAAGAAACTACAAAAGTCAGGTAGGCCCAGAACCGTCCCAGAAAGCTGCGATTGTATGCCTCGCTCACGTGACAGCGGTAGACGGTTACGCCCTGTCGAGGCTGTTCTCGGACAATGAATTCACCCTTGTATTGGGCCGCTTTGGTGCCTTTGGCGTAGTGAACCATGCCGGCCAGAACCGTCACCTCATTCCCTGCCTCCGCCCAGTACTTGGCAAACTGGTTCCAACGCGACCCGCCCGGGTCATTTTTCCCCAAAAAGTATTGGTGTATGACCAGAATCCTCATAGCCTTGCCCGGTCAGTCTCTTGGAAGTGAACTACGTCTCGTTCCGATGAACAGGTACACCTTCGGCTTACGACCCATAGTATTGCCGCAGGAGTTCCTCGAAATCATATTCGCTTGCGCCTGCCTCTACTGGCTGGCCGTAGGCTTCGACCGGACTCTTAGCTTCACGCCGGAACACTTTCATGCGGCCAAGCACGACGCTGGTCGTCACGATGAAGAAAATAGCTATGTTGCTTGGACTGTTCAGCTTGCTCTCGAAAAAGGCCACCGCTATGGTTCCAACCATAATGCCGAAAAACAGCCTGCCAATATCCCTTATCTGGACGCTCGCCCCCCTGATCATCAGGCCGAACGCCTGGAAGGCCATTGCAATCATTGCACCACCGAAGAGCATCAGCCCCAATATTCCGAGATTGTACCAGACGACCAGAAATGCATTGTGCGGACTGAAACCAAGCTTAACATCTGCACCAACACCGTGGCCGAAGAAGGGCTCTTTCATACACGCGTCCAAGGCGCCGAGCCACCTTTCGACCCGTCCGGTAGTGTCCACACTGGCGTATCGGCCCATGACGAACATTTTCTGTTCCGGCATTTCTCCCAAGACACCCCACGTAATAGCCACAGCCACACCTATCACAACCCCCGCAAGGAGGACTTTCTTGATTCCGAACCGGCCCATCGCAAGGGGTATGCAAGCGATGATGCCGGCAAAGGTGCCGGTGCGCTGGCCGCTGATTAGGCACAGCAGCAAGATCACAATCCCCACTACAATGCAATACATTCGCATGGCCTTATGCTCGATACACAACGCCCCCCAAAGAGCCACCGGCAGCAGTAGCCCACCCGTCAGGACGAATAACGGCGCCGACGTAATCGCCCCGGCAAAGCGAGCGCCTCCAAGTGCACCAAGCGAACTGAGCCCGAGGACGACATACAGCCCGGCACCTGCAAGAATAATCCACAGCAAGATCCGAATATCCTTGGGCGCCCGTATCTGGTCGGCAAGAGCCGCGCCCATCAAAACCGCTATCGCAAACATCAGCCCTGCCTTCTGCATCGCCCATGACAGCGACGGGGCCAGCGGGGAAGTTACTATCCCCCAGATGGCCATCAAACCTATCATGACTGCGCCGGTCCCCGGCGACTTGACGCCACGTATGCAACTCACCCCCAACAGAAAAATCACCACCCAACGCAGCAGCGTCGAGCCGGCATCAACGAACTCAATGTGGTGCCCGGAAAACATCAGTGCAACCACAAAGACCATCAGCAGCCACCATCGCTTACCCGTCACGGCCAACACACCCAAGGAAAGCAGCGCAACAAACAACATGGTCGCGCCAACCGGGCCTGCGGCCTCCAGAAAGCCCATCAGCCGCCCAATAAGGTCTCGTCCCATGCGACATCCTCTTAGCTACAGCTTCACCACATACGACACGGCGCCGGCTTCATCCAGGGCGGGGCCATCCAAAATTGTACATCGGCAGAAAATGATTCCTATATCAATCCGCTCATTAGTCCACGGACAACCGGACCATCAGCCGGTCCTGGGCGCCACTTGTCCCGGCACACGAGCCAGGGCAGCATACAAGCTTGCCAATCGGCCTTCCATTTTCTCCCAGGTGTGGCCGTTAACGAACAACTCTCTCAACCGTGCGGCCCGGGTCGGCAATGACGCCCTGGCGGACTGAAGGCCCAGAACTATTTCTTCCAGGCCCTCGATATCGTCGTACCGGCAGGCCCAACCAACGTCGTTGTCCAAGACCAACTGAGCAACGCGTATTTCACTGTTGATGATTACCGGCCGGCCCACACTCATGGCATCATAGATCTTGTTAGGGCTGGCATAGAGGTTATTGACCGACGTGGGGGCATAAAAGACCAGCACCGCGTCGCACTGAGCAGCGAGGCGCAGGGATTGCCGCGCGGTTACAATGCCCTTGAAGGACACCTTGGGATGCCCGGCGAAAACATGGCTCGCATAGTCATCGTACAACCAGCCCGCAGAAAGGATCTCCAGATTTTCAACACGCTGCGCCACTTCAATGATCTGCCTCAAGCCCCTGTTCTCATTGAGTGTGCCGGCCACATAGATCTTGGCCACGCCTGAGGGAAAATCGCGAGAGAGATCGTCACCAGGGTCCTCCGGCACATTTTCCACGATCACACATTTGCGCCGATATCGCCCAAATCGCTCGAAACGCGCCGCATCAGTGGCAATCAGCCGATCGGCTCCGCTGCGAACGAGTTCGGAGACAATGCGCAGGACCCAGAGTACCGGCAACGCCCTGTCACTGTGCCGGTCAACAAGTGAATCGAACACGTCACAGACAAGTCGCTGGTAGAACAGGCCGCGAAACGGCAATACAAGCAGCCCAAAGTCTTCATTGACACATTGAACGGTCTGTGGGCGGAGCTTCGCAAGTGTGCGGGCAATGTGGAGGAAGAAGTGAAACTGCCCGGCTACGCTGGCGCGACCAAAACGCGTCTTGCGCACAAGGATGTGCGGCGTTGCCCGGCCCAGGTCAACTTCCTTCTCGGTATCGGGTCTTCGGTCCCAGCCGATGAAGTGCACATCGTGTCCCATTCTCGACAGCGAACGGCACATCTTCCCGATCCGTACATCCGAACCGTCATTTCCATGGACTATGGCAATCCGCATCATCAGGCCTTGGTTGGCAATCTCCGGCTACGCATTGCCGCACAGTGCAGCCACAATCCTCTGGCTGGCATGGCCGTCGCCGTAAGGGTTCCGGCCGCCGGACATGGCGGCATATGCATGGGAGTCTGTGAGCAATTCCGCGGCTTCGGCAACGATCTTGGCTCGGTCCGTGCCAACCAGCTTTGCCAGACCGGCCTCCATAGCCTCGGGCCGCTCCGTAACCGCCCTGGTCACCAGTACGGGCTTGCCTAAAGACGGGGCCTCTTCCTGAATACCTCCGGAATCGGTGATAATAAGGTAGCTGCGGTCCATCAGGTAAACAAAAGGCAGGTATTTGATCGGGTCGATCAGGTAAACTCGATCTTCGCCGCCCAGGATATCTTTAACAGGCCTCTGGACGTTGGGGTTCAAGTGCACAGGATAGACCAGGACGGTATCCGCGTGGGATCGGACGATCTCCGTGAGGGCCTGGCAGAACTCCTCGAACGGCTGGCCGAAGCTTTCCCGTCGATGCCCCGTGACAAGGATGAGCCTCCGGCCGTCCAGGGCGCCCTTCGGCAGGCCCGGCACCCCCGGCGATTGCTTGCGGACCATCTCCCTGGCCATCAGCAGAGCATCGATCACCGTGTTGCCGGTTACAATAATGTTCTCTTCGGGAATCCGCTCGGTCCGGAGGTTGTCCGCCGCACGTTCGGTCGGGGCAAAACACCACCGGCAGATCGGGTCGGTCAGGCGGCGGTTCATCTCTTCCGGCCAGGGAGCGTCAAAATTATACGTCCTGAGCCCGGCCTCCACGTGGCCGACCGGAATCCTCTCATAGAATGCCGCCAGCGCCGAGTAGAGGCACGTCGTGGTGTCGCCGTGGACCAGCACCGCATCGGGCTTCATATCCGACAGTGCTCTCTGCACGCCCTGAACGACCCTCCCTGTCATTTCCGAAGGTGTCTGATCCGGCCTCATCAGGTCCAGGTCCACGTCCGCGTTAATCCCGAAGACCGACAGGACCTGGTCCAGCATCTGGCGGTGCTGGGCCGTCGCCAGCAATTTGACATCAAAACCCGGATCCTTCTTCATCGCCAGATAGACCGGCGCCATCTTGATGGCCTCAGGCCTCGTGCCGACAACTATTGTTATTCTCAAATCGCTCATGACATTTCCCGAACAGTCTCAGGCTGTGGCCTCGCGCTCGCCGGGCTTGTGTGAAAAGAGCCGGCGGGCAATGATGTCACCGGTCAACTTATCCTGTAGACAGGCCTGCCCCCAACCGCAATGCCTATTTTTTCGATCGTATTCAGGGCCGCCCAATCCTTTACAAGCTCGGCAAATTCGTCAGGCTCGTAGTTTCGATACCACCCCGCGTTAGCGTATTCTCGAAACAACGGGGGCTCGAAGAAGATGATTCTTGGCGATAGGCGCGCCAGAAGCTTGATTAGGCTATCCTGGTCCGACTTTGTCTTGAGAAAAAAGTGCAATACACTCAGTGCACTCAAAATATCCACACGCTTCGATGGACAATACTGTCGGATATCGCCAAAGAATATTTCATGTTTATAGCCGAGCTGG
>SDBS01000764.1_pt1 | contig 32014 bp, 33 predicted proteins | sample 2277091 | NCBI WGS metagenome assembly SDBS01 (sample SAMN10404972, study PRJNA504765) | marine sediment metagenome | isolation source: marine sediment core GS10_PC15, 163 cmbsf | place: Arctic Ocean: Southern Knipovich Ridge | collected 2010 | reverse complement strand
CATTTTGTTTAGTTGCTTTGCAGCTCCCACGGAAATATCCTTTGTTTTGGCCATAGCCTGACTTTGCAAGAACAGAGAATGTTTCAATGAACCGGCTTGCCTGAATGATATTTTGTCCGGTAGATTTCCGATTATTGTATACATATTCTGACCAGCCTCGGTTTTCCCAACAGTAACAAGATCGGCCATATTGTGTTTAGCAAAAGACTTTAATGATTTTATATCTATTAAATCGGCGTTACCCCCAACTCTTTTAATCAGCTTATCTACCTGTCCGTACATGGCCCGCTTTGTCGCCTTCCATACGGTCGCCTTGCCATCGAGTGTATCAATAAGGATATTACCGGCTTGCGTGGGAGTCAATGTGTTAGTTAACTTTCTTGCAAATACATCTCGCATTTGGTCTACGGCCGCCTTGATAGCTTTTGGTTGGCCGAGCGTTTTTAGTTTTTGAAGACGCCCACCTGTGAACGCTCCCTCGGCAATACTTTCGGCAATGTCAATTATTCGATTTCGGGTAAGTTGGGCCAGTGTTGGGCGAGACCCATGCTTTAATAATACCTTACTCACTTCTTCTGCGCCCGGAGCGGCAATACGTTTTATAGTTCCTTTAGCAACGGGCTTCAAAAGTTTTTGTGCACCTTTAGCAACACCCCTTCCAACAAGCTCTCCTGCACCTTCTTCAAGGCCGGCAATAAGCTGTTCGGTATACATATCTTTTAAGGATTGAACTTCACCGGTTTTCTTTTGGCGATAGTATTGCTGCCAACCCTTGCCGCCCATGCCGCCGCCAATAGCGCCTAATGTCGCACCACCCAACACCATTCCTCCTTTCAATAAGGGATGTCCAGCCGGAATCCTCGCTGCTGCTTTGGCACCCATCACGCCCCCTGCAAATCCACCAACGCCGCCACCGCCAGCCTGCGGCAGTTCTTGCAACACCCTATCCGTCAATGTCGGAGGTATTGGCTCTATATTACCTTTGTCTACTTCTTCTCTGGCCCACGTGCCTACTCTTTGATCGAAGGTTTCTGATGGTATTTCTCTGGGGTCAACAGGGACTGATGTAATACCTGTCGGAGTTTTGCCTGCCATTCTATTAACAAACTCAGGATAAGGCATATCGGAATAATGCTTCCTGTGGATACCCTGCATAAGCTCCGTATCACTAAGGTCATTGTATTGAGGATACTTTTGTCTGTATTCTTGTATGCTCATTATCTTATCCCTAATGGGTCATTCTCTGGGGTGCTGCCGATAGTGCCGCGAGGCACGAGAGAGCCTAACGGCGAACCCGGGGCTTTCAGTCCAGATTGCCTTAATACTTCTTTCCGTCTCCGCTGGAGAAACTCAAGGTTTTTAAGGCTTTGCTCCCATTTGGCTTCCCATCGAGCAGGCGGGTCTGTTATAAGAGGTATTTGTTTCCTAATTCGATTTGCCTCTACCTCGCTCATTTGTGCGCCTGTAATGTCTTTGATTATAGCGTTTTGGAAAGCAAAAGTAGCCGCCATGAAATCTTCTTGCTCTCTCGAAGTCATGCCCACTAACCCTAATACCTGTGAGGTGCGACCTACTATCGGGCCGCTTTTTGTCTTTACGTTGTTATATAAAGTTTTCAAATTATTAAGGGCGTCAATACTTGCATTTGTTTCGGCTATCGCCGTTCTCTCGCTTGGAGATGCACTGCCTATGTCTATATGAACCGGTGACACTCCACCTAACATTTTTTTAAGCATCTCGCTTTCTGGCTTCGTTATTGAGCCAGCATCTTTTTTGGTTTGCAATTTTTTTATCAAATCAAGTTTTGCCTGAGCAATTCCCTGAGTCGGAGTCTGCACTGGCGGCCTTCCTGTTTCAGCAGCCCTTTGCTTGTAATACTCAGTCTGTGCCTGTCGAAGAGGGTCAGCCCGTTGTAATTGGTTCTGCATCCCCAACTGCATCTGCATCCCCCCGAACTTCGGACTCTGTGGCGCAAAGGCGTCCCAATTAAAGCCCGGCTGATTCATCGCCTGTATGTCTTGCTGTTCTTGCCTGCGATCAAGGTTCTGCTGCCCCCTTTGCTTGCCTGCGAAATAGTTTTCTGTCGCAGCGTTAAGCCAGTCGAACTTACCCGGCTCCCTGTAAGGCTGTGGTGCCCATCCGTAAAACTGTCCCATTATACGTCCCTTCTAATAATAATCATTACCATACCTGTCTGTTCTTACTAAACCACCATACATAGAGGCATCGTCTTGATTTGCCTGATATTGCCATCCCGGTTGTTGTGGGGTATCTATTTGTTGCTGCTGGCTGCCCACATAACTACCGTACATACTCGCTACCGAGGGCATTATCTGACTTGCAAGTGATGGTGTGTACGAGCCCGGTATGCCTACCGCTGCGCCACCGGGTCTGGGAGTAAACGCATACGGTAAGAGTTGATTTGTTCTCGGATCGGCTCCCGGCAAACCCATTTGGAATTTCTGCAAATTACCAGCAACATCCGCCTGAGCCAATGCTTGTTCTCCACCTGCTACTCCCTGCCCGAATCCCAACCCACTCATGCCTGCCTGGGTCTGGGTTTGTGCGGCTTGTAACATTCGAGTCCTGTCGTCCTGAGCGGCGCCGAAAGCCATTGGAGCCATCTGTGCGTTCATACCGAGATTCAAATTCCCGGCCTCGCGAGCAAGGGCATCGAACATTCCACTACTTCTCGCGGAGTCCATAGAAGCAAAACGGTTGGTTATATCAGGTACGGCACGGTTCATAAACTGGTTTTGCTGCCATTCGGCCAACGGATCGCCCACCTGCCTCGTGAAGTCATCCATACCCATTCCGGGCTGGTTAAGATTCTGCATACCCTGAGTAAAGCTCTGAGCGGCCGCAGGAGTTGTCTGTCCAGCCAGGCCTTGCATTTGCTGAGTCAAGGGCTGTGTAGGGGCTGTTAATGGAAAGCCCGGAGTCGGCCCCGGCTGATCCATCAATCCTCCGCTTCCACTGATGAGTTCACCGCTCGTCCGCTGTGCATTTTCCAATACTCTTATTCGGGCCAATGTATCTTTTTTCTGCCAACGATTTTCGTGTTTTCTTCTTTTGTATAACTGTGCGATCTCTGCACTGTTATCAATCGTCGGCGGCCCATATGTACGAGTATCTTGAAATAACTGATTCAGATTAGCTAATGTCCCTTTCTGACTTGAAAACATACCCTTTGGGTCGATTTGTTGTATATACGGATCAGAAGAGCCGCCGCCTCCTTGCATCATTGATGCCGCAGCTACTGATCCACCTGCCATTATTAACGGGGCTATCCAAGGCATATTATTTCTCCTTAATTGAGATTTCCATTATAGTTGCTTCTGCTTTGTGCCAACCCCTCTTCTCGTAAACCTTTGGACGGGTCGTTGCCTGTATTATGGTATCTTTTAATTTAATGTTATTGTCTGTGATGAACTTCTTTGCCATTTCCGGCACGGCTCTTAATGTTTTAAGAACGTACTCAAGCGACTCGCCGTTATTGTTTTGGTATTCTTTGTCGATTGTGATAAGTCCTAAATACAACTGCTCGGTCAGGACGTTAATCATCGCCCACATGAAACCTTTTGCAATGTTATCCTCGTTTACAAATACACCCATGATATTTTCAGGACTCTCTATAATAAACGGAACCATCCTAAAGAACTGCTTCGTCGTAAAGTCCCTGCCTTTAGTCTGCTCGATGAGATACTTCGGTATCAGCCTGGCGTTTTCAGCCCTTGTAAGACGAACGAATTTTAATTCTTTTATGTCCATTAGTTTATAAAGATTACCTGCCCGCCGCCTGCCGGAGGCGCTCCTATCCCACCGTACCACCACACCGGAAAGACCGGCTCGAACATGGCGAAGGGGTTTATGTAAAGGGACTGGATTTCTCTGGCAGAGAGGGCACGGTTGTATAAGTAGATGTAATCAATATGGCCATCATAAGGAAACCCTGATAAATCTTCGTCGATACCAATATATAAATTAACTACTGATACAGGAATTGAAGCTGTTATAGATGAGTCTGTTGCACCTATATCAATGCCGTCACGATAAAAATCTACTACCGCCCCCTTTTTGACTACAGCAGCATGTTGTAAAGTGTCTATGGTAAATACTGTATTGCTTTCTGCCTTAGAGCCATCACCATAATTATGCAACCTTATTTGTGACCCAGCAATGGTAAAAAGCGAGTAAGATGTGTTTTTATGGATTATTCTCTGAGTACCTAAAGCATCTGGAGTAAACGAAAACACTATCGTCATATCACCAGTTATGTTTAGGCTTGAATTATTACCACAATTAACACCGCCACCACTACCGTCAAAAAGTAAGTTTGAACCATAAGGCCCAGACGACCATGTCGTATCAGATAGGATTGTTCCACCATTCCCATTCCCGCTTAAATCATTAACAATATTCCCCCCGCCCTCGTTCATCAGCCAACAGCCGATGAGATCTTGGGCGTTACGATGGAGCCAGTTTATCTCCCTACCGAGCATAGGCTTCTGGTTCCAGAACTGCGCCTGTGCAGTCGAACACAACAAAAGTAATATGAGAAGTTTCTTTATCATTCTATTGCATCCTGGTTGGCATAATCAACCCTGCAAGCGTAATTGGCGTCAGCGTCTTGATTGTAGAACAGGACTTTTGCTTCGTCGCAGCCGTTTGGCAACAAAACATGCCATTGGCTTACGACTGCCCAAAGTTTAGTTGTGGTAACGGCGTGTGTGGCCACTAAATTATCAATAACAGTAAGAGTATCCGCATCTGCATGAACACCACCCCATATTACCAATTCTGAGTTTGCTAAAGTGGCATTATGCAAAAAGTAGGTATCGCCTATTTGACCAACTGAATCATGTCCCGCCGTTGCTGCTACTGCCAATACCGCCTGGGCCGATGCCGCCTCTAAATCAAGTGTAGTGCTGACTCCTACTGCTACATCTGCTTTGCGATCTTGCCATTCACGCCAACCGTCATCTGCCGCTCCGTACCTGACAAACACCTTAAATCCGACAGAACCGGCATCTGCTACAGCTCCAATGTTCACCATGACGACATTGAGTACGGATTCCAATGTACCAGTATACGAATGAACACCTGTCTCAAGGTGCATCGCCGGAGTGGCACCAACATCATCCAGCAGCGTCCAGTCGTATAACTCGCCCTGAGATTTGGTGATGTCTACGGCTTGGGCCGAAGCACAAAACATAAGCCCAATAATTAGAGTTGTTAGTAATCGTTTCATAATTTACTCCTTAATCTTCTCGTATAAATCCATATTTACCGGCCCGGGAATTATAATCCCCTGCTTTTTGTATTCCTGCCACAGCCTCTGCTGAGGACGGGGCCACGTTTGCAGTAACGATTTCTCTTCTGGTATTCAATCGTAATCATAAGTTATATCCCAAATCATTTGAGTAATGTCCGTATGAGGAGCAGAGTCGAACTGAAAGTAAACACATTTGGTCGCTGGAACCGCCGCCGTGCCCATAGCGCTGTCATTCAGCACACCACTTGATGTATCGCAGATATTTATAACAACCGGATTGGCTAAGCCGATAAATGTGTCCGCATATTTCAAGTCGCCAGCCACCTCGTTACCAGCAGCATCGAGGGTTATTTTGATATTAGTAATTGTTAGCGCCGCTGATGTTAAAGGCACAATGCAAACCTGAGTATCCAATGTCTGCACCGCCAACGGGTCGAAGAGATTGAATCGAAAATGCTTGGGTTCGCCAACTATATCTGATCCCAATGTCAATGCCCCGGCCACGGCGACATCTGCTCCGGTCAGCGTTATTGATTTAGTCAGAGAACTACCAACGGCGGTGTAGAACTCCATTGTAGCGTCAGTAGTAGTAGCAGTAGCGTCCGTGAGATTCGTTCGAATCTCACTAACTTCCTCCAGAGTATTGTTCGTCTCAGTTTCCATCTTGACAACAAAGCCGGTAATATCGTTATTAGCCCCCGTTCCAGCCCCTCTGTCTTCTAGATGGAAATGAAACTTATCTCCTGTATCGCCAAAAATCTGAAATGCAATATTGCTTGCAGTTTCTAATTGCATCTTAAACTCATCATCATTTGCATTTACCAACTTAATAATAGGAGAGTCAGCAGCCCCGCTATCCAGTAGCATATCGCCTGTCCCTCCAAAATCGCCGTACTCCTGAATCGTAAAAACAACCCCACCCGCGTCTTCGCATTTGAAATAATCGGCATTGGCCTCGTCGTCATCCACACTGTAAAGCAAATGTATCAGATAGGTATTTGCAGCAAGAGCGGCATCGGAATTATCAATGGTGAAAAACGACCCCGCGCTGTCCTCGGCTGTTGCCCAAGTTACGGTCTCGCCATCGGCGAAGGAGATCGAAGACGCAGCATCGGGGTCGCCAATATCGTCGTAAGCCGTATTTCCACCTGCATTTGCTACCCAGGTTAAAACGCCGCTTCCGTCCGTTTGTAAAACTTCCGTATTGGCACCATCGTCAGGGGGAAGGGTAAGTGTATAATTTGTGCCGGTAGCATCTACTGCCTGAATCGTAACCGTCGCATCACCACCAACATCATCATCGTGAATGACAATCGTTCCGTCCCCGGTAGTTGAGCCTGAAACCAAAGAGGAAGTTGTCAAGACACCCGTAATATCCAGACCCCCCGTCAGGGTCGCTACGGCCTCGCCTGAGTTACAAGCCAGGGTCACGTTGAAGTTGTCGCCGTCCTCGTAGATCGTCAGCGTACCGGCGTCGTAGAGACTCAGATTGCCTGCCACAGTGGCGGCTGTGCCGACAGTCAATGTTCCAATAACGTTAGCGGCGGCATTGAATGTAGCAAGTCCGACACTGTCTATAGTCAATCTTAATGTTGGTGATTCTGAGGCATCGGCAGACGTCAAGAATTCCAATCTGCCTGGCATATCGCCCGCACCAGTGGTGTTGTCTACTATAGCCCTGATTATGGCAGCAGATGAATACGCATCGCCCCATCCTTGAAATATTATCTCCCCTAAATAGTCATTTTCTGAAACAGTTAATGTAGGAGCCCCGTCCCTTGCTTTTTGAAATGTTATTCCATAATCCGTTGCCGCAGTATCGGATGAAGACCGACCAGTAAAACTGCCAGTTGAATCTATTGCGTTGACGTTTAATGTTCCCGTGGTATTGATATTATCGTTAGCAAAGTCAAAATCTCCACCACCGGCCACAAACTTCAAATCCCCTGCTGTGGTTATTTGTATATCCGCCGTACTCTGTATAACTTCAAGTTGCTGTGTACCGGCAGCGTCACTCATTATTAGATAGTGACTGTTCGTATCGCCGTCGTCTGTAAACGCAAGGGTCAGGAGTTCAGAATCTCCGGTGAGGTTAGCCGCAGTATTGCTTATGGTTAGACCTACCCAATCAGTAGTGGCGCTGGTATAAACACCCGCCTCGGCAGCGTCGAAAGATATTGAGCCAGAGGCAGCGGCATCGCCTATATCGTTGTAGGCCGTAGTTCCTCCGGTAGCGTCTACTACCCAAGTAAACCCTGTAGTTCCTGAATCGTAAGATAGGATATAGTTATCCGTAGGCCCGGCAGTACAATCAAGTGCGGCCTCCTGAATGGTATCGTCTTTAATATCTGCATCGACAATAATGGCGTCAGCCAACTCGCCCTCTGCAATATCGCCAGCAATATTATCGGATACATCTGATACATCAAGGGCATCGAGCTTAACGGCGTTAGTGTTGATTTCCGCCGAATCCACCGCGTTATCCGCAAGATGTTCGTTGTCAATAGAGGCCGCGATATAATGGGCAGAATCAATAATGTCCGTCTCGGAAGCGTTCCACACAGCATTGCCGCCTTCGGTAATGGTACCAGCTTCCACACTCACAACGTTAAGTGCACCTGTCTTGGACCATGTACAATCGGTAATCACACCGGTCTTGGCCGTAGTTGGAGTCGGAGTGCCGGGATCAGGAGCCTCATTTCGTATGATTTTAATCCACCAACCAGCAGTCGATTCACCTACACCGGGGTCCCCATTGTTCGTCCATAATCCCGATATATCCCCCAGTGTCCAGCGAATAAGGCCCGATTGCTGAAAACCTAACGTATCGTCAGCGGGAAAAAATTCCGTCCATAAATCCGCTGCCGTATTATACCAGAAGGTCGGGTTTACGGATCGGGTCCCGGGCGTGCCCATTATCACTTGAATTTCATTGAATTGGGCCCCGGTAGCAGCGTCATCGCCCAAGTATACCTCATCTGCATTGGCAACGAAACATTCCTGGCCATCCACGTCATCAACCCATGCGGCGCCGCCACCTGTTTTTCTACCCTGCAATTCGAGATTGTCTTGAGTGGTATAAACCCCTATAGACTGTTTTACCGGACCTATAAAGGAATGCGTACCCAATGCGTACACATCACCAGCGGGATCACCAGCAGATAGAGCTATGTCAATAGCATGGATGGTGCTCGCGGCATTCAAAGTCTCGGCATGAATTACCACATCGATAGCTGTATATTCAGCTCCAGCATCCGAGCCGGTGGTGAAGTCTTGATGTATTTCACCTTCTTCAATATCCAAGGCCACTCCACCAGTTGGCATCTTCAGGTCTAAGGCCCTTACATAAGGATCGTTCGTAAGGTCCACGCCAGACAAGTCTACTGCCACACCAAGTATCCTGTTATCCACCGCACCGGGATCGAGAGCGGCCCCGTCTATCTTTATGCCATACCACGCAACATCGGCTTGAGTAAGAGCGGTCGAGGGGATTATGCTGATTATAGTCGCGTCATCAACTCCGCTGGGTGTCATTGTCACCTTGCCCTCTTCCTCGAAAACTATCAGAGTAGAACCTGCATCTTGTAAACGGATGAAGTCGGCGTTGTCTTGAGTGGTATCGACAGAATAATCAAGGTCCAGCATGTAGACTTGATTCGATACGTCGGCATTGGAGTTGATAAGAGAAAAGAACGAAGCCGCGGAATCCTGTACGGTCGCGTACGTCGCGGTTTCATTGTCACCAAACCCTATCGAACCTGCGCCCGTGGCGTCCGCGATAAGATTATACACTGTATTGCCACCAGTATCGGCGTCGGCTTTCATATAAAAACCGTCAGCAGCGGAATCGTAAGCCACGACTTTGTCGTCGTCACCGTCAACCACATCGGTTTCCAAGTCTACCAGCATACGAATGGAATTATCGTCATACCACCTCAAGACACCGCCAGATAATTCGGCTATCGTTGTATCATATCTGATTTCGCCCGCAGCAGCAGGATTGTGGTTTGCGCCAGTTATTGTAATTCCCGTTGTAAACGTCGGGGCCGTTCCAAAAACAAGGACACCCGTACCCGTCTCATCGTCCATTAAAGCAAGTAATTCCGAAGATGCGTCAATCTCGGTTTCTATAAGGAAGTTAAGCGCAGCGCATATCGCCTCGAACTCCGCTTCGGTGTCTATGGTATCAAATAGATTGAGGACGGTTATCTTCTTAGATGTGGATGTTCCACCGGGATCGTCTACGATATGCATAAGGTCTATGTCGGCTACGGTAGTGAGTTCCGTAAGGCCGGTGGTCTTCGTGTCGGCTGCGTTAAGCGTGACACTCAAGGTCAATACGATTATCAATAATAATAGCTTTTTCATATTCTACTCCAAGAGTAACCGGCTCCCATTTTCCAAGAGAAGATAATCACCGTTTTCAAGCAAAAGAGCGTCCCAGTGAGATAACGCAATTCGTCGCCAGTCACCGTCTGCAACGCATACGTGCAGGTAATTTGTGTCCCACGCCCACTGGCCGGGACTGCCTGATGTATCTCCGTCTACATACGGTGTTAAAATCGTTCGTATTCTTACCTTATCACCTGCAATATCGAGGCCATCGCCATACGACCACCCACCTACCAAAGTCCACGTACCGTTTATTTTGCGCTGTATCTCGAAATCGTCGGTATCCACCTGGATTATTCTCGTGGTGTCGTCGGCGTAAGTGCCGTTGGCGTCCGGCAGGTCGTAGTAACGTATCGTGGGATTGTCCAAGTCCACGCCGTAATTGACGGCATCGCGTATCTGATTGATTACCTTTTCAAGCTCAGATACCAACTCTCTCATATAAGGCTCAATCTGGTTTGGATCTCGGATGCTTTCCGGCCAATACGGCAGGGCGACCTCATTGACCTTTTCAATATCGGCCAAGGCCAAGTTGCATAAGAATAATAATATTACTAATCTTTTCATGCTTTGACCTTAATTATTATCCCCTCTTTTGCCGGGCAATTTCTTGGTCTGCGACAAAAACTTCTTTCTCCAACGGCTCCTTTTTTATCAAGCCTATACCACTTAGGGCAATCAACGCCACAACGTCCATGTTTTTCATTAGCCACCCACAGAGGGCAGTTACTATGTCCTGTGATTTCAATCGTTTTCCTATTCAAATTTCAACTCCCCTCCCGGCATGAAGAACGGCATAATAGCATGTATGCGAGGCCGGTTATTTCTCTCGTCGTGGCTGATTTTAATCCTGTGGAAGTTGGCAACTTCGCCGTTGAGATTAGTGGTTATCCAGAACTTGTCAGCACCGTCGTCGCTGCTGTCGCAAGACAAGTCTCTGGTAGTCCACGCCGTCGAGCGCATGTCCTTGTAGTATGACACCGTAAACGAGGCGTCCTCATCGTTGTCTACCAAAAACAACATCTTGCCTAACGCCGCCTGTTGGTTCTGTGCGATAAACGGATTCCATCTTGACGATTGAATGTCAATGTCTATGGTTCCATCGGAGTCGTTTGTGCCATCGTAATTGCCCGTATTCAGCTTATAGATTGTGCTTGCGCGAGTGCCCATTAGTGTAAATGGGAACGGATCTCCGAGTACGTCTCTAACGTCGAAGTCCATCGAGCTTATCAAGTCGCCGTCAATACCAGTGTAAGCGATGTCAATATCAGTCCATATCGGAACGTCTTGTCCGTCGAACGTACCCAGGACGTGAACATCGTACTTGTGGACCGACCACGACTGTTCGAGGACGTTGTAGTCGAGCATCCTGTTTGGGTAACTCTCTCCCAACGTCGTGTAGGTGAAATACACGTGCTGGTCTTCGACGGCGTGAAGGGATGTCGAATACTTTAACTTGGACTGGTCGAAATCGTCTACGATGTCCCTTATATTGGCGAGGTCGAGATACTGCACTCTAAAGCCGTCGTAAAAGATGATGTTATTCAATCCTATTACCGCTATGCCATCGTTAAACTCCACGGCTGCATAAGGGGCTTGAGACGCCAGGGTGTCGGAGATTTTGTCCCACCTGAACGGCAAGTCAGTGTTTCCCGTGGTACGCAGCTTCCAAAGACTCCCTGAATATTTGCCTCTGAAGAACACCACGATGTCCTTGCCGACCCATCCCGCACTTACGATTCTGTGTTCGGTGGGGGCATCGACATACCCACCACCGGCTATCGAGAAGTCCGTACTTAGTACAGCAGAGAACCTGCATCTCTGAGGTATCCAGTTACCGTGTTCCACGACGTCCAACAGCAGGAGCCTGTCGTTCTTGACAAAGATGTATCTGCAAGTCTGGACGTGATTAAGCTCACCAGCACCGTCCACCTGGATATTGAACGGCGAGACAGTCCCGGAACCGGAGTACGTGAATATCTGGTCTACGTTATTCGTGAAGTACCCAACGCCAAGCCAATTGGTGAAGCTAAAGAAATCGTCGTCGCTGCCTGTAAAACCTGAGAACCTTGTAGTAACGTCGAGGATGGTATAATTCGTCGAGTCGTCGTATTCGCCATTTCTTACACTGTCTATTTCGGCTACGGTCAGGGCGTCATTCCAAATCACGACTTCGTCAAGATTGCCGTCAAGAGCGTAATAACCTGCCGCAGCCTCGGCAGCAAAATAACTTCCTTCGCGTATAGCATCTATTTCCACAGCACTAAGAATGTCCTTGAATACAACGTACTCATCAAATTTAATTGCCGTTCCATACGAAGCACCGATTTCAAAGTTCCCATCTGATATGTAAATATTCTCAGGAGACGTACCTGTGTATTCTACTCCACCTAATAATCCCACTGCGGTTTTGTCCCATATCCGTAATCGCCATGACTTGTCGGAATCTTGGTATGTTAGCCCAATATGATACCACCTGCCCGATGTCCAGGAAGCAGTCTTTACTAAACTTACGGTTTGGGTGGCATTGTAGCCCAAAGAAAGTCTAAACTTGCCCTCGCCGTTATCGAGAATTAAAGACCTGTAACCATCCCCGCCCCATTTATAAAAAATAACGTCGGGGCCACTATCAATATATACCCACGTACACATACTTATCTTTTTATTAGCATCTCCGTCCTTTAAGGGAAAGCCAGCATCTAAATTGCCGTCTGTTATTAAATAGTAATCCAACACACCCATCTCTACGGAAGCTGACCCCTCTTGGTAATCAGATGTATCGGCTGTCGGGGTTCCACCTGCCACTAATGTGTTCGTACCCTTGGAATCAGTAGTTAAGGCACCACTTTCAAATCGCCACAGAGCTACACAGTTGTCGTCGAGAGTAAAGTCGTTCGCTCCGAAAGCCATTGTGGTAAGAAGTAATATAATAGCAAAATATCTCATCCAGAGTACCCCAAAGTAACAGCGGCGTCGCTGATGAATGTACTTATCGTAATCCCTGTAGCATCTGTGCCGTGTATTGCACTTGCGTCGTCGTCCCAAATTCTGATTCTGTACGCTCCGTTGGTATCATCGTAGGTTATGGTTACTTTATAGAGTACATCTACCTCTAAAGCCGTGTTGTGAGAAAAATTGTTGTCCCACTCAGTTCCGTCTGAGGATAGAAATACTTGGACATAATTATTCGTATTCACAACCATGTTTATTGATTTATCAGAAGCACCGTTGCCTTTACGTAAAAGCGTATGAACACCTATAACGTCTACTGTATTCAACTCTACCCAAAAGGCTATCGTCCACGACTTTTGAACTTCACCATCCTTTAGAGGGTAGTCCGTATCCAGGTCGGTGTCGGCAATAGTCATGTAGTCTGATTCTGAGCGAACAAACAGTCCCCATGCCGAACCCTGAGGCTCTCCTGTGACATCGGCGGTCACGCCTGAATTAGTGAGGGTATTTGTGCCTTTTGAGTCAGTAGTCAAGGCCCCGGACTCCATGTTATAAATCGCCATACAGTTAGCGTCAACGGTATAAGGCGCAGCACTACCGCCCCACGACATCGTAGTGCTTTCGGTGGTGTTGACCTCGACTTTTACATATCTTCCGTCTTTATCCGTGGTGTCAATCACAACGAAGTCGTCGGTGTCCTGCCACGTCGACACACCGGACGATACAGGGCTTCCCCAGTCGGTTAATGAATCGGAAACGTAAATGTCCACACTCGTAGGATCTGTAGCGGAGTTCGATCTGCCGCTTACTGAAATGACCGTTTGCTTTTGGTCCAAGTCCATTATTAAATAAGGAGTCGGGGTAAGGCTCGAAGCCGCCCACGCGGCGTCGCCGTTAAGGGCTTCAAAACCGGAAGTACCATTACTGGCCTGGTAGAACGTGTCGTCAATCCCCAACGCTCCACTGACAGGCCGCAAGTCCACCATATCGCCGGTGGCCACGTTGTACCTGTTGACGTTAGTGGTGTCGAAGATAATCAGTTGGGGCATGGCGTTATTCATATAGGTTTTGATACCCATTATAGTAGTCGCCGACTGCTCGACGGCCCCGTGCCTCATGGTAGCGAATAACTGATAGCCTCCGCGTTTCTCCAAGACTCCCTTGTTTACCCTTGCATTTATCAGGACAGGGAAAGCGTCTTGAGGGGACTGCCACGGCTCCATACCGATACTCTTGCCCGTTCTGAATGGTGCAATCAAAAAGGGTTGGTAATCTTGAGCCTTAACAACCGTACATAACAAAAGTATGAATATAAATCTTTTCAACTTTGCCCTCCCACTGCCGCACCGTCACCGTTGGCCGTCGGCGCGGAGGTTTTCATTTTCAAATCGCCGGTATTATCTACGAAGAAATAGAACGGCGTGCCGTCAGGGGAATCTATTTTGATATACGGAAATTCATTCGAGTCCTTGACCCACATAGTCAAGATGCCCTGAACACTACCGTCTGTTCCAATACCCACGCTTATACTCGTAATGGCTTGATGTACGCCGGTCTGAGTAGAGGAATTAAAGTCGTGTTCATTATTGAGGGCTTCTTCGATAGCGGCATTATTGTCTCTTACCTTTTCGAGCGCGCCGTCAACGGTCCCGGTATTGGCCGGCTCGGTTTTGTCCCACGCACCCATAAAAAAATAAGGCATCATCCACGCTATGAGAATTACCCACACAATCCAGAGTCTGTCTTTTTGGAAGTTTTTCATTATTTACCTCATATATAAGATTACCCGTACCGTCGCTATCTTAGACCCTACTTCAAGAGCATCGGGTGGATCGGCCGGAGTTATCGTGCAAGTTAATGTGCTGGCCACTGGAATAGGATTGAAGTCGGCGTCCTGAGTGACTTTCTCGCTTTCGGCATCCCTCCAATGCGTCGAATTATCGGCAAGAGTAGCTTCTGAAAACAAGTCAGCGCTATTCCCTGACGTAAGGGCCACTGTATAAGTTATACCGTCTTGGGTATCGGTAGTGACGACCTCAATAGCGTATATCGTGCCGTTTAAGTTCGCAAGAGTCGGGGCCAAAGCCGCCGAAGCCGTAGCTGGAAATGTCTGAGTGGCAAATTCATATCGGGCCACCGTAAATCTACCGCTTTCATGCCTTCTGTCTACGGAAGCCGCCATCAGTAACGGAACTAACAATAACAGCCATAAGTTCTTTTTTAGATACTTCATAATATTACCTCATATATAGAATTACCTGCCCGGTCATCACATTGCCCGTGACCGCATCCGGAGTTATAGTCGCAGTTAAATCTCCGCATACCGGAATGGGATTAAAATTGGCGTCCCTTGTACCTTTGTCACTCAAGGCATCCAGCCACGTCGTTCCATTGTCGGCAAGCGAACCTATCGAAAGCAGGGCTGCGCTGTTTTCCGAAGTCAGGGCGATTGTGAATGTTACGCTATTCGTGGTGTCGTCAGCTATAAACTCAATAGCATATATCGTACCATTAAGGTTGTACTGAGTATCGGTATCCGCGGCCGACTGATCGGCCGCAATGGATTCGACGGCAAACTCTATTCTTGCCACGGGAAATCTTGAATCTTCATGCCGCTTATCTGCGGTAGCCGCCAGCAATAACGGAACCAAAAACAGTAACCACCAATATCTTTTCATGTCAATATCTCCTTTTGACTACTTCACCGAGCAGTCGTTTGATTTTGTCTTTCTTGATATAGCCGAGCTTGTCTTTTAGTGACACGCTAAGAGTGGCCATCTTCGTAGTGTCCTGGGCCTCGACCGCCCATTCCCTCGCCGCCCCGCACGCTATGGCCTTCCACCACTTAACGTCGGCCACTACGGAATCGTCCGCCGATAAGACCGTGGGGCGGTCGGCTATCGACATCGCCTTGAACTCGGCGACATCATTGGGTTTCGGTCTGATATAGAGCTTTGTGCCGTACAAGAGCGCGGCTTGAGGATATGAACGGGTCTCGAAGAGTCCATCGGTGTAAGTGTCAGTGACCGTACCGGCGTCCAGGGCCGTTGTGCCGGGAATAAACCCCGCAGCGGCGGTACATATCACCGTTACAAACCCCATGTAGCAACTGTCGCCATCGGAATAGCCAAGCCCCTCTAAAGCCAGTCTGGGCGTATCGTATCCGGATGAGTTGCCACTGGCTTCGGCAATGGTAATATCGCCGTCGTCATCCACCTTCAAAGAGAACGCTCCGTATTTATTCTGAGGAACGGTACTGAGTCCCGAAAACGCTGTTTCCGCAGCGGCTTTGGGGTACGAATAATCGTTGATTTTGTACGTGAACGCACTATTGGCGACTTTCTTTGAGTCCGACGACCCTGCCGCCAGGGACGGCGCTGTAACGTACTGCTCTCCAGTTAAGGGGAAGTATTCAAAGAAGTCTTCCCTGTCCCTGAAGAACCGTATCTCCGCACCATTCACTGTTACGGGCTCGTCGAGGCGGTCGATCTCATCGTCGATAGTATATTCACCGTCGTCTGTAGGCAAGAGGGCCTGAGTAATCCAAATATCGAACTCATCGACCATGGCATCGTGAGGGAAACGGTGAACGTAATAGTCGTTTATCCTGTCATTGCACACAGAGTCCGCCATATCGGCGGTTTGCGAAAGTCCCGTGTACTCACGAAACTTCGCTCGCAACTCTGCCAATGTTCCAGTGTAGCTCATAAACACCTCAAAACAAGGCAAGGCGGGCGAGCCCGCCCTACCTTTGAAGGAATAACTATGCGCACATAGTTACTCCATACTGTTCGGATCGACTATCGCATTAGGGTCTACTGTCGGTTTCGGAGTAAATGCCGCTGTCAATCGAGCCCACTTTATCTGATACTCAAGTATGCTCACTCTCAGCCGCACTTCTTCCTCGACAACCCTTAAAAGTACGATTCGTTCTTTCGCTTCCTCAAAAGCTAAATCAGACCGTGCCTGTTCTACGGCGGTCGGGCCTTGCGAAATCGCAATACCTGCCGATACAACGAGTATCGACAACGCCAAAAATGTAACTGTCCTTTTCATAGTCTTTCTCCTTTTAATCAATTCCAAGTTCTGCAACAGTATGGGTTCGGTAATAGGTGATTACCACAAGAGGGCTATCGCCGTTATTGCCCCATTCACTGGTGCCTGTTCCGTGCAAGAAAAGGCCCTTGTTAGTAGAAGCTGCCTCAGTGACTAAAGCACTTGTAGTAGGTGCTGGCCCGGCAAAACATATAGTGTCCTCTGTTGCGTCGGCAAGGCCGGTGGCCTCTATTACATCTGAGACAATAACGCCTGTAGTATTCGTGTACCTAACGGCAAAGTTGTCATCGCTTTCAGTATACGCAACACTACCCCAATCAAGAACGACAATAACTTTGACGAACTCGTGTATTTTACCAGCTTCGGCAGCTACCAGTTCCTTTGGTGTAGCGCGCAGATTATCAGCCTGTACTGCTGTGACCGCCACAGTAGTCTTGCGAATTACATCGTCGGGTAACGTTATTGCACCTGTGACTGCAAATACAAGATCACCACCAACGGTAATAGTCATATCATCCGCAGAATCAATAGCAATATCGCCTTTGTCTCCGCCATCGGCGTCCAAAAGAATACCGCCATCCGTCGTTTCAAATACAATTACATTACCAGCATGAACGCCGGTAGCATCAACCTTGAACTGATTAGCTGCGGCCCCGTCGAGCGTTGCAATAAAGTCATTGGTAGTAATGGACATTCCGACCGAAGCTGCAAGTATCTCCAAATTATCATCGGTCGTCTCGTCGTATATGATCGAAGCGTCGGCATTAGAACCGAAAACAAGGGCCATCTGATCGCTAAATGTCACTGTGTCACCGGTGTAACTGTAAGCGACAGTACCCGCAGTCTCGAAATAGTAGGTCATATCGAAACCAGTTGACGTATCACCTATTAACCAACCTTCAGAGGCGGTAGATGCGTCGAGAATCAGGTTCGTTCCGTTAAATTGCAATACTACGTCTCCGGCGGTCGTGCCCAGTTGAATAGGCGAATCATCGTCCATGTGTAGTTGCACACCAACAAACTCTAAAGCCTCATCGGATTCGTCAAATGTTACGGTATCAGTTGTGGTGTCGGCATAAATAATAATATCCACACCTTCGGCGTCAGCACCGAAATACCATGTATCAAGACTTTGGTCCCACCATACCAACTGAGAGGCCGTAGCTCCGTAAAAGAGAACGTCCTGTCCGTGGTCGTCAACGCCGAACTTCATCTGGCCGTTGTTGGTATCACCACTGGCATCGAACCATGTAAAGGCCGCTGTATCGGTATGGGAGGTCAATAACTTGAAGTCGGTGTTTGTAGTGCCATCGCCTATCTGGACAGCGTCCTCGGCTGTAGTAGCTACAATAACCAGATTATCAGTGACCTCATCGAAGTCCAAAGAGAACGAATCCGTGGCACCATCACCGAAGAACATCTGGTCGTCGTCATTCAATCTAAGATCAGCGGCATCGAAAATAGTTTCTGCTGCACTTTGGTCCCATATCATAAATGAAGTATTCGTCGCGGCGTGAAATTTAACGTCGAGAGCGTTGGTGTAACCAATGAGCAAATCCGCTGCGTCTTCGGTTGCGACCTCGATAAGCACGTTAGTGCCGTCGCCCTTAAAAGTCAGATCGGCAGCACCGTCATGCGCGCCACCGAGACCGAGTTCGGCATTGTCCTGAAAGATGAGCATATCCTGGTCGGTGTCCCATGCAACATCATAAGTGTCGTCGAACAAGACATCACGAGCCGTAACCAATAACTCGCCAGCGGTTTCAATAGTTACACCGCTCGCGAATCGTCCAAGACCGGCAATACTGACATCCCACGAATCGCTCGTACCTTGAATATCATAACCGCCCGTACCGTCAATTTGGATACTAACGGAACCGCCGTCACTTGAAGCGTTTTCGATGAGAAAAGCAGGGTTGTAGTTCGTATTTTCGTCGTGGTCGATAAACAAAGCGGAGTTATTGTCGCCATCGGCAACTTCAAGTTCTATCACATCGCCATCGACGAATATCTTTACCCCGGTATTATAAGCCTCGTCAAGACTGTTACCACTCGCCGTTGCAAAGGCCGTCCACGTCGTACCGGCTACGTAACCGTAAAAGGTGTCGGTATCGTCGTTATAGTACACAGCGCCCTCTGTGGCATCGGCCCCGGATGGAGCGGTCGTTCTCGGCGTGAAGGCATAAAAACCGGTGTTGACATTGTTATTTATCCATGTCATAAGAAGTTGGGGATTCGACGCCTGGTCGTAAGTGATATTCGCACCAAAAGCCGATGCTGCAAACAACAATAACGCAACTAATCCTACGAGCGCTTTCATACTCACAAATCCTTTCTTTCTGCCTTTGGCCTTTGGCTTAACTTTCGGTTCCGGTTTAGCTTTTGGCTTAGGACTTAACAATTTCTTGACATCTCTACTGAGCTTGCCAAGTATCGCTTCAACTACTCCGAGTTGTGTTTCAAGTTTTTCTATACGCTCGTTTTGTGCGTAGATAGTCTCTTCGTGCCTTTTGATGTGCTTGTGAACCTCGTCCATAGAGTCACATTGCGCGAAGGTAATATTTCTTCGTTCCATTACGAAACTCCTTAAAATAAAAGTTTTAAGGGTCGATTCGTTCGTTGGTCCCGTTTTCGGTTATATGACAATTCCAAACTCGTGTCCGTCAGGGGCGTCGCCTTTGAACTCGAAAATCCACCGTTGGGCTTCGTTTTCAGTGTCCCTTACGTGCTTCTCAACGCCGTCCACCGGGTCTACCACCTTTTTGTATTCGGGGGTCCTGCACTTTTTCTCCCAAAACTTTACCACCCACGCAGGAAGACAATGTGTTTTGCCCGGAAACAAGTGGAAGAAATACTTACCGCCAACGTTAGGATTGACATCCAGTTTTGGGTCGGCGACGTTAGTGAACTTATAGAAGGCCCTTTTGCTCTTCTCGATAGCAAGGGTCTCGGGAGAAGGTCTGGGTTTTAAGATTTCCATACCCAGTTTCCTTTTGAGCCTCACTATGTCCGCAGGAGTAGGTTCGTCGGGATATTCAAGAGTGACATTGGCCTCTCTTGCGGTCTCCCTGATTTCCGCCATAGCAGTCTTCATCTCGTACTCAAGTCGAATCTTCTGCCGGGCTTCTTCTTCGAGCCGTACCTGCTTATACATCAGAGCGCTTCCTATCTTATCGCGCAAGGTGTCGGCCTTAATGTTCGGACCGACGGCAATGTTCAAGGACTTCGCGGTCTGCTTCAACTGTTCGGTTGTCATTTCATCGGTATTCATAGCTTTCCTTTCTCACAAAGGTTAAAAGTTGGGGTCAACTCCACCGGGCCATGTAAGCACATCGCCGTGGTCTTCTACGGTGTCGCCCTGAATTGCGATATACCAGAACTCGTAGCTATCGGTCTGAATCGCCGCAGCACAGCCGAAGCCCTGATAACCCTTCCTGAAAGTGGCCTCATTGACTTTCTTCCAGGTAATACCGCTATCGACAACTATGCCACCTATCTCTACGGGCCATGCCGGTTCGGTACTGCCGCTTGACCCGGCATCGACTGAGACCTCGTAGATAGCATCCCGGTCTGCGATATTACCATCTTCGTCAGTGGCATCTACAGTCGGATGAACGAAGCATAACGTTGCATCGGAAGTTTTTAAGGCGTAGTTGGTGGAAGCCGCCCATTCGGTTATGGTCGGTGTCGCAGAGCCGGTGTCGTAAACGCTAAAGCCACTGCCATCGGCAAGCTCGGCGTCTGTGCCGTTTGTAATACTAAACCCGTCTTTGGGAGTAGCTGCGGTCGTGAGTTCTCTCCACCATACATAAAAAACGGCACTGCCGCTTGCGGAGTTTTGGTCCATCAAAAGCATCCAGTCGGGCTTAAATCCACAGGGGATATAAACCAGCGCACCGTCCTGCTCCCAATGTCCGATTTTAATCTGACTCATAATTTATGTTCCTTTCATTGTTAGACCGTTGACAGGAGGTCGTGGCCAAAGTGATCGTTGAGGATTTTGCAAGCGTAGTTCCACACAGCCGCAAGCGTACACCATCTCTGGCCCGGCGAACCGACCTTGTCCTTCGGCGTGTAAATCAACGGCTTGTCCGCCGAGTTGCCTTCGATTTTCACATTACCGAAGAAGTCCTTACCGAAGATCATCGAGTGATGATACGTGCCGTCATAATAGGCGTTTGTGGTCAATAGCCATCTAACGTCGCCGGTAGAACAGAACTCGTTCTTATACACCGGACCCTGGTTGGCGTAATTCGAGACATGCTTAAATCCACTTACGGCTTCGAGTCTCGGCCTCAAGAGTGTGTGACCAACGGCAATGTACGATTCCCGAATAGGAGACGTACCCTGCGCCATACCGGCGTCGATTTGACCGGCAACCATCGCACAATTCTGGGCAACCATATTATTGACAACAGTATCAATATCGGTTTTGTTGAGAAAAGTAGTCGTGCCTGTACCGGTTGCGCAGGTGCTTTGACTGCCTACACTTGTCAGTACATTTCGGCACAACGTATCTATCGTCAACTTCATTACGTCCATGAGAATGTTGGCAATTTGCTGCTGGTCGTCTGCGAGACCGGTAAACTTCATCCATGAACTTATCTTCGTCCATATCTCATACTCTTTTACCATGACCTCGATGTCGTTCTTGGCTATCAGGATCGGTGAGTTATCGACTCCCTCGCCTACGGGAGTCGGCTGGGCGATGGGAGTAATCCACCTTCGCCACTTAGACGTATCTCCGGCGTGTTGAGGGATTTTATCCTGCTGCCCGAACTGCTGGTAAAGAAGCGCGGCCAACACCCTTGTCAATACCTTCTTTTGGTAAAAGAGATTGACTGGGTGGTCGATCCGGCTCGTTGTCATAATCGCTTTTTCAGACATCTAAATATCCTTTCTTTAATCGTAAAGACCCGCGGCTACGTCGGCTTCCATTCTCCTGACATCCTCTACGGTCTTGAGCGACTTGCTCAAGTCCCTGTCACCGCTACCGCCTTTAGATCCCGGCGACATTGGTTTGAGGTTGTCGTCTATGGCCTGCGCATCGGTATGCTCCTGCAAGGTAGCGAACTTCGCATCATTTTCCGCCTGCTCGCGATGTTTCATAACGATTTTCCACGCTGATTCAGGGCCTGATATTATCGAAGCGCGTAAATGCGGTTCTTTCATTAGTATTTCGTTTACTTCTTTCGACGGCATAAACACGCCTGTCACTGGATGGTTCATACCAACCACCTCATTGAAATCTGGATGAGAAGCGACAAATTGATTGCCCGACATCTGGGCAATGGCATTCATGTTCCGAGCGCGGTCGATTTCTTCCTTCCTCGACTCAATCTTTATCCGTTGTTCAGGACTTGGATAAGGCTCGTCCCTAAGTCCGGTTTCGGTAAGGGCCTGCTCATAAGAGCTTACCGGCCCCTTACTCTCCTGAACGGGAGGGGGATTAGCGGCGGCGACGGCGGCCTGGTCTTGTAAGACCTGGTTCGCGGCCTCAGCCTCTTGACGCTTCTCTTTCTCAGCTGAATAAGCCTGTTTCATGCCTTCGTATTCTTCTTTTTTGTCCACAGTGGACGTTTCTTTAGTCTGGTCGGCATCACCAGTTTGTTCTGTGCCCGTTTGTTCTTCAGCCATAACTTTCCTTTCGCGTGGTTAAAGGCCCGACATCGGCCTGCTGGCGGCATCCCAGTTATTATGCCCGTGTCCGTACCACAAAAAACTCCAATAAAAAAACCCCGCACTTCCTCACGTCGAGGAAATATGCGGGGTCGATTTGCTCGTTGGTCCCTTACTTAATTGTCTTTAGTTATACAGTTATCCTATAAATGTTCTTTCGTAATAGTATTTCGGTCCATGACGTACTCTCTTGACTTTCGACCAATTTTCCATAGTGCCAAACTCTAATGGTCCGTCATATCTTTTTGGATAGTCGCTGACTTTCTTCCAACACATCGGACTAAAATTTGGATTAAACTCCACCAAACTCTTGTCAGCAACTTTCGGCAAGGTTGCAACTACGAAAAACCCTAATACCGTTTGCCAGCACCTTGTTAAGAAATCACGGCGATTCATTGATTTCCTTCCTGTATCTTGATGTCAATAATTTCCCCAACCGTCCTCTTGCCTTCTGTATTTTGCCATATAAATATAGTCTCAAATACAGTTTGTCTTTTCTCTAACGCCTTGACTCTCTGTTCTAAAAGTATAACAGTAAACAAACTTAAATCGCCAGCTTGATATTCTTTGAGATCTGTCGGCATCCAATTAAGGTCGGGGAACCGATGGTTGAAATCTGCTTTGAAAAAATCTTCATTAGTTTTTACGCTAAGGTCTTTTCCGTCATTTGTAACGTTAAAATAACTGTCATTTGGTTCGTTCAGTTCAGTGGAATCTATTCTGACATCCCCGTATACTGCTGGATTAAAACTAATATCAATGCAGTCTCCCATTGTTGTAGGATCTATTTTGCCTGGTACGTTCGGCTCGACAAACATATACGTACACATTTCTTCATTTTCTATCAATAAATATATTTGGCCTTCAATAGGATTCATCGGCAAATTTATGTAACGAGAATCGCCATTCTTAATTGTTTCGTCTCCGTCAATTCTACACCAACGTCCTTCCGGTTCGTTCGGCTCGGCGAATGCCGGGTCAACTATCGTTAATAACATATCTTCATTGGCGTCATAGACTACAATCTCAAATGGTTCGTTTGGCTCGACTTCCCACACATATGACCTGATAGTACAAAGCGGACAATCACTCCCGTCTTCCGGGGCCGGGTGCGTAAACGTATCAATCACAACTTGGTCAAACGTTTTGGCAGTTTCTCTGGAAGATAAGTCGTCCTTGAAAATCAGTACACCAAAAACGATGATTATTGATATGCTTACGCTTGGTATTATATATCTCATTAGTTTCCCTTCCTGAAATCTTCGTCCCTGAGTACCTTACTGCCGTTGAGATTTAGGTTCACATGGGCGCGGCCCGGCTTTAAGTTGAATTGGATGTTCCCCTGAAACCGAGGGAACGTCTGTTTCAACTCAGTACCCACTTTGTGCAGGACCCTATCTTTTTCTTCGTCTGTCAGCACGCTTCTTGCCCTTCTTTTTACCTTTTTTGCACTGCATTTGGAATTTCTATCCTCGGTCTAACTTTAATATGCAAGGCCCCTGTGGAATCGAAATACCACTCCAATTCACTGGCCCTGACTTTATATTTCTTCGCAGCGTCTTTGAGCCCGTACTCCAACATTCCCGTCTGTTCGGGACCGAGTAGTTTCAACGCGCTCATGCCCTGAAACGCCGGGCCGATCTTAGGGCCGGGCGGGGCAGCGTCCCTCTTTATGGCGACGGTCTGCATCATGCCAACCATCGCCAAACCCTTGCTGTTCGGAATTATTTTACTTAGAGGCAACGGGTTTCCTTTCTGTTCGGGCCTGTTTCATTATTTCTAATTTCTGGCCCTCTTGCATTAACTTTGCTATGGCAATGGGCGCTTTTGTTTTCATGTCTTGTATTTTAGCAGCGGTATTGACCCTGTCAAGGGCTGCGCCGGTTCTATTCTCCATGGCCTGCGAGCGGCTCTCCTGGGCCTCTGCCCGTTTGTCTTGAGTCAGGGCCTCCTGCATGGCCTGTGCCCGCTTTTCATCGGCCTGGGCGGCCTGGGCCTGCTGTGCCATACGCTGCTCGCCCTGCCTGATTATATTTATCAGAGACGACTTAAAAGCGGTCGGGCAATATTTGGCTATTACCGACAACGGCAGTAACTGCGCGCCGTCCTCAAAGTCCTTGCGAAGCTCTTTGAGTTCCATCCAGAACAACTCCTGCTGACTGGAGGTCAAAAGACCCTCGACAAGAGCGCAATCGTATCTAATGAAGTCCTGTTTATAAAAGCCCTGTGCCGGGTACTCGTTTATCAATCTAAAGACTTTTTCGGGAGGATAGTTCAGTTGGACTAATTCGACGATTTTCCTGCCGAAGATCACATTGCTTCCATTGAAACTGTCGAACATCGGCATCTGGCCCGTTAACGCCTGGCCCGTACGGTGTCTGCTCAGCATCGCGGGAATGTCTTTGTCGTCGGAACCGAAAATCTCGTTATTCAACCCACTGGCCTCGGTTTCGGCCCGGTCGGCGGTCTCTAAGGCCTGGAACAGACTCGGAGGCACGTCGGCCCCGGTGCCTTGATAAAGAAGCTCCTTGAGATTCATCTCATCGGGCATTTTGTCTGTGGCGTGTATTACAATGCCCTGCCCGGCTTTATAGGCCTCTGCGGGATTGAGGATGTATTTGTCCCTTATCACTCGAATCGACATGATCTGGGACTCGATTATGTCCATGATCTGATTGTATCTGCGATTAAAAGCCTTCTGAGGGTCTCTTAACCGCCTCGTAAACGATTGCAATTTTAAGTCAGACCTCGGACATTCGGCACAATACTCGCCCCTGTACCATACGAAGTTAAATCCCCTCGAGCGCAAGGGGTTGTTCCCTTTCCATACCAACTCGTCGTCGAGGAATATTCTCAACTTCACCCTGTCGACGGGTTTGGAATAACGACTGAACGCGGCGTCGCCCCTCGGTGTTTTTATTTCACCTATCTTGTACTTGGCAAGTCTCTCGTCGCCTTGATAAAGCCTTTGGGCGAAAGAAGCCAAAGGTAATTCCTCGCCCCGCTTAAAGACGCCGGGTACGTCTATTCGCGGTACTACCATTGAAATGAACTCGGTGTCCCTGTGCCACCACTCCTCGTACATCCGCATACCATCTTGATTACCTAACGCCGGATTCCCGGCCTTGGGCCAACGGTCGGTAAAAGTCAGGGGTGTTATTTTGGTTATTTCATCGGCATTTTCAGGTAAGAGTTTTCTTACATTGCTCTCGGTAAGCCACCTTCCTGTAATAATGTCGTCACAATCGCTTAAATCCAAATTCGACACACCCTGGTCGAGAAGAAATTGATTGTATCCCAGTCTTGAGAATTGTAAATCGCCGTCTCTGTTACGCCATATCTCCAGGAGATTGGAGCCCGTTACCATATTGGCCCACCGGAAGCACGCCGTTGACATATCGTAACCGCCGTTAAGCTCCATGAGGTTCATGACGATCTGTGAATGCTGCTCGCAGGCCTTGTCCTCGACTTCGTCGGGCTGGCCCTGCGGAGCTATTTTTAATATGTGACGGTTCCTTATCTGGTATCCCACGATAAGATTTACCTGCCGGCCTATCTTGTCGATGGTCTCGAGATCGCGCTCCTGCTCCTTGGCGAGTTCGGCCTCTTTAGGTGTGTGCTGGGCACGAAAATAGTAATCGAGATCAAGCTCGGCCTCGTCGAGATATGGACCCCACGCACTTGACATCACTTCGTGCTTATCTAAAAAATCAGACTCTATTTCGTTGTCGGTGCTCATACCGCCGTCCTTCTGTATTTATTGTGCCAGGCGTTGACCTGGGCCAAAGTCACTCCACTCGAATAGCTTTCTAACTGGTTTAAGCCCCACAAACCCATAATGTAACAATCGCCCTCGTCGGGGGACCGGCCTATTCGCTTTTTAATTTCCTCTTTCGGCTCTACTAAAACCCGCTCACCCTTAAAAGTATAACGAGGAGCGCATAATTGGTTTTGTAATTTAGAATCCTGTTTCGTCAAATGGATTTCGTGATTGGAAAACCTCTCCCCGGCCGTCATCCACGCCTCGGCGCGAAGATTAAAATACTTGTCAGGCTCCTTGGATTTTGCCGCCGAATTAAAAGGTATTACTTTAACGCCCAAGTCCGTGAGTTCGTCACATACACCGGCGCCAATACCTATCTCATCGACTATTGCCGGCAAATGACCGTTCTCGTAGGACAATTTCTTTATCCTTCTGCTTATTTCCGTGGTCTTGCACTTGCCCATAATTTTCTTCTTTTTAATGTCAGTGCCCTCCAAGACCATAATAACGGTCTCGTCGTCGCCAAATCGCGCGGGATCGCAACAAATCAACCTCTTGCCCATTAAATGTTCCTGGGGATTGTCCTTGGCCGATAATATCCATCTGAGGAGAATGATTTGGTCTCCGCCTTCGAAATCTTCCCAGTTCCCGTCTTTATACGCCGCCAAAAGTTCGGGGCGATGGCCGAAAGCCAGTTCCAGGGTCTTGATATAACTCTCTCCCGTCCACTTATTGTCGCTCGGCAAGGACTTAACGAACGGCATACTGGGAATAGGATGGTCGATAAAGACCTCTTTTAACCAGCATTGGGCGGGATTTGCCGTCCACAAAACCTTACTGGGCACCTTTTGATTGTTTATTACTAATCTCAAAGACGCTCTCAAAACCGAAATGTCATCTAAGGAAGTTTCCTCGGCCTGGTCTATGAATATCCGGGCAAATTCCGCTGAATTAAACTTCTCCAAATCCTCCTTGGCTTCCAATCCGCCAGTCCGTATCAAAACCCTGTCAGCAATGGTTATCTCGGCGGGGTCGCCTTTAATAGTGTACCTGTTAGGGGGAATGAACCTTTTCCATGTGTCTAAAGTCGTTTCCTTAAAGTGTTTAGCGACCTTTCGACCCATGAAAGCAACGGGAACCGGGTGCTTGAGAGGCTTGGGAATATACTTGCGCGCTATTTCATAACAGTCGCCGTACAACCAGAAACAACCAAAAACGCTTTTACCACCACCCTTAGCGCCGCCGAAGAGCAATTCGTCTACAAAAGCCTTCCGCAAAAGCCAATAGGCGTCCGATTGCTTCCTCGAAAGCTCAGGCTTCCATTCATCGGGCTGGTGTACGATTTTAGCTACCATTAGAACTTATGCCTCACTCATACGTATTAAATACCGCCATCCGCCAATTCACGTCGCCTGTCATCTCGAAAAGGAAATCAGCGACTTTTTTTATCCATGCCTTGCGACTTCCACCTGTCTTGCAGCGATTACTGACCATGTCCTCAAACCGCTTCTGTTCTTTTTCTGTAAACGGCATTATTTTCTCCTAAACCTTTGAGTTCTTTTTTAATTTCAGCAAGACGAAGCCTTAGCCGTCCGACACGAAAGTCCAGTATTTTAGGCTTTTTGGGCATTACTTCTTTTTGCCCTTCTTCGACTTATTTTTTGCAAATACACCTTCTTTGCGACGCTCCAAACTCCGCCGGGCAATTGAAGTTCGCTTTTTGTTCTCACCTGTTACCATTTGGAGTATGCGACCATCCAAGACAGCATATTTCGTCCTGTGAGTAAAACCGCAATCACAACATTCTTCACTGCAATTCTGAGTAACATCCACCCACTCGCCATAGTATTGCTGTGTGCTCATTATGCCTCGTATCTCGAAACTGCCATCCGCCAATTCACGTCACCAGTCATTTCAAAAAGGAAATCAGCGACTTTTTTTATCCATTCCTTGCGACTGCAATCGGCGCTGCATTGCTCGCTGACCATGTTCTCGAACTTCTCTTGCTCTTTTTTTGTGAATGGCATTAGAATTTATACCCCATATAACGTAAGTCCTGTATATGGACCCTATTTACGGTTGACCTTTTTCGACATTTCTACCCTTTGTCATTATGTCCACTAAAGCGACGTATTTCATAAATAACTCGTCATAAGTTAAACTAACTATTTCAGGATTGATACCACCATCCGGCACGGAAGACTGATCAAGAATCTCTATCCTCGACTCTAAACGCTCAATCATCGCCCTGTCCCTGTCTTGCCTGCTCAGTAATTCATTGATTTCTGTGTTGAGACGACTAATCTCTGCCACAAGAGGTTGGTCAGGGCCGTCTGTCAACAACTTGGATCCCAATCTTTTGAATACAGTCTTTATTTGACCGGCTTTTACATCAGAATCACATCTTAACGCTGCATTAGATGACTCTAAAGCATGTAATCGCCCCACTATCTCTTTCCACCTATCGGCCCAACCACAATTTATCTTAGTCTGCGTAGAATCCAAAGCCTCTAAGTTCTCAAAACGCTCACGGGCCTCAGCGCCTACCTTCTGGCTGTCTAAAAACTTAGCGGACAAATCTTTATCTAATTGCTCAGTTGTCATAGTTTCTCCTTAATCATCCTACATAACTCCAATGAGCCTCTGAAAAATCGGTCTTTTCGATAAATTTAGACCGACCACCACCAAAACCTTCTATTGATAACACAAATCCCACCACTGTGACCGCAACAAGGACAAATGTACCTTTCGTCATAATTACCTATCTTAACACCCTACGGGAAATATTGCAGTATATTTGACTTTCTAATTTAGGAGTCCCTTTTTGTCAGGCAGGAGAGAGAGGGGTTTCTCTGTTATTCTCATATGGGACCCTTTTCAAAAAGACCTTCGCCTTCTGAGCGGCCGAAACGCTGCCGGATTCGTTTTGGTTCTGTAAATCATTACTGTTCAATGGTTTATCCCCTTATCCCTGCGTGCTCTGCTATCCATTCAGGGGTACAGATGCCATCATAGTCCTCATCACCTGGTATGCTGACTCTGTTGTGCTTGCCTTGTGGTAGCTGTCCTGCGCTCTGGTAGTCCATTGGCCGGGTGAACGGGCCTATGTCCGTGCCAGTGTTGGGTCTGACTCCTATCACGTGCTGGTAGTGCAAGGCGGTGGCTATCCTGTCCTGCCTCTCGACAAGCTGCACAGCCGTCTGAATGTCGGCAACAAGACATAGCCCGCTGGACGTCCACTGGCAGGCTCTTAAACGCCTGTTTAGCCCGATATTTAGCCTTGCGCTCGGCTTCACCTGATTTGGGACATTTGTCTTCCATTTTGGGACATTCCATAGTTACTCCTTCTCTGCCTGTACCTGTATCTGCATCGGTAACAGTGGCATACCATCCTTGCCAGTGATTTCCTGCTTGTCGGTCTGATTAAGTACGTTCTTGCCTAAAAATATAGCCACAGCGGGCTGCTTACTCATCATATTCCGTTGGGCTTGACGCAATTCAGCCTTGTGTTGCTGCCTTTTTAGCAGTAGTTTCCCTGCAATATCTTTCCTCTTAGCTATAAATCCAGCATCCCATCCCATTAATCCCTCTATTGTACCGTCTTGGCAGTTTAGAAGTGCATATCCTTCTGCTTTCTTCATATCTTCATCTGATATCATGTTTTTACATCCTCTGCCTGCCATTATGTTTTACTCTTAGATATTTTGTGAAATAGTCTCATTATATACTTGAATTCTCGCCAAAAGGCCAATGTTATTGGATCATCCGCTTGGTATTCTTATGACTGTAACGTCTAAATTTACTGTATTTAGTGCTCATTAGAACCTATACTTGCCTTGAATACCAACGGACACATCGCCGGCAATTTGATCGCCATCGACATATTCGACGTTTACTGCGATGTTGTCCTCTTTGGATTCGGTTAATGTGAAGGCCGTGCCCACAATCCAATTCGGCCGGACGTTACTGCCTATATGCCTGGCACTGCCGACAAGCTCTAATCCGGCATAAGGCTGGGCGTGCAATGCCTCCAAAAACGGCTGTATTAAAGACGGATCACGTGTGTCTGCTATAGTAATGTCCTGGCTCAGGTAAAATATGACATAAGCACCCAAATCGTCAAATCTCGGTCCCCAGTCTATATCACTGGTTTTCCCGCGCCGCGCTACTGCGCCAAACTCTGTATCACCTTCACGAATTCCACCGCGAAGTGTCAAATCGGTGTCCTGGCCAGTTAAGGCCGTGAAAGCCGCTGTTTGGTCTGGACCACAACCACTTAACGCCAGTAGTGTTGCAATTAGAATTGTTAATAAATACTTCATTTTGTTCTCCTTTTTATTGACTTCGATAATATGGTTATGCAAATTTTACTATTTTCGGCTGTTTCATTCTGCTTAAATGTAGCGTTTCATGGCACTTATTGCATAATACCACGCCGTTATCAGGATCCATTCTTAATTCTATGTTCATTTTGAACGTTTTTATATGATGAACAACTAGCCTTCCACCTGTTTTTTCGCAGTGTTGGCAAGTATAATTATCACGTTCTAATACTGTCCTGCGCCATTCTTGATACTCTGGTGAACATCTGATCGCAGCCTGTTCTGGCGTGTCCTTCCAACCTGCAAATACTCGTTTCTTCCATTCTTTTTTCTTCTCAGATTTAGCATAAGCTACTAAAGCATCTTGTTTTTTTAGTTTCTTCGGCCTTCGTTTAACTTTCTGCTTTCTGTTCCATTTCTTAACCTCCTTGTCTATTTTTTCTTGAATAACTTGTTTGCTTTCGGACACACTCCATTTCCTTATATTTGCCACAGAAACAGCACCAAGTTCTTTTTGGATAGATAGCATCGAAGAGCCTGCATCATACATTGCAATGGCCCTTTTTCTCTTTTTTTTCTCTTTTGCATCCATAACAGTTACCAACCGGATAAGCTCACAGGTCGTTGGATAACAGGACAAAGCTTTTGATATCTTAACCTTTAGTACTATGCTTCCGTTGTCCCATGCTGTTTTGACTTACTCTATCCTCAAGGCAGTTGGCTATCCGGTTTACCTTCGCACTCCCGCCGTTAATCGGGGCTCGTTTCCAATGATCCGTATCATGGGCGAATTTTGTCAGAAATAGGTTGGTCATAGACTTTTTTGTTACCCTGAAACTTCTCTTATATAAAAAATGACCGACACGGATATTGTTTCAGGATAACCGCGCCGGCCATTTCAATTCTATTTGTCAAATCCAGTAACACTATTAACTCCATTCTGTCATAACGTCACTATTCAATTTACACATTCTAACACACTTTTGTTCGTCTGTCAAGCATAATTATGTAATCTGCCGAAAATACTTTGACTGCTTATCTCCATCATCCGAGCGCATCGGCCAAAAGTCTGGTTTCTATCATAAGCAATATCCTCCTCGGTGTCAAGATATTTATCGTCAATTATACGATGGTTTTCCTCCCAATTCGGTAAATGTTCTTGTGAATGACAAGACTGACATAACCATTCTATTTCTAATGGTTCATTGTAATCTTTATGATGTCCGATTATACGACAGCCTGTTCTGCTGCACCACTGGCAAGACGTTGGCTTGATTAATATCCCTTTATGTACGGCACGGTGAAACGCTAAAATTGCCGTCCGATTTTTATCATAATACGATACCATGATTATATTATATTCGTTCAAACCATAGATTACAAGACACCACCTATATTTTTACTAAATATTTTGCTCTTGTAAGTCTATTAACAATAACGATTTGTAAAAATATGTATGTCCCGATGTATTTTTCTCGTGCAATTTGCCCAAAAAGTCGATAGAATATACTCAGACTTAATGCTCTTTTACAAGTCAATAGTGGGGAATGCAGAAAGCAGGGAACACCTATGAGC
>SDBS01000763.1_pt1 | contig 32016 bp, 17 predicted proteins | sample 2277091 | NCBI WGS metagenome assembly SDBS01 (sample SAMN10404972, study PRJNA504765) | marine sediment metagenome | isolation source: marine sediment core GS10_PC15, 163 cmbsf | place: Arctic Ocean: Southern Knipovich Ridge | collected 2010 | reverse complement strand
CAGGCGAGCTTGTTGTCCTCTTATCGTACCGTTGAGCCGTTCCATATGAGAGGTGTTGATCTTGCGGCCGATACCCAGTTTTTGAATACGCCTTTCGATTTCCTTCTTTTTGCCAAACAACGCTTTGGTCGACACCTTCAACAAATGGCCTCGGCTGTCTCGAATTTTCTTCACAACGCCAACCTGCAAATCCGCAGGCGGTTTGAGAGAGGGGTACTTGAGCCTGCCTCTGCCATTTTTGCGACGACGATGTTTGATCTGTCCAAATATCGTAAGAATGGCCCGTGGATATGGCAGATGATCGTCTATCAAAATCAACGGAGGGTCTTTGTCTTTGGAACAGACAGCCACCGAAGCGGTCAATTGTATAGCATTGTGAAGAGTACGGGGGCCGATAATCGAATCGAGCAGAAACCTGCTCTTTACGGCCAGAGCCGTATGAAGCCATGTTTTGCCCTTTTTTTACTGAGGCGTTTACGCAGCTTCTTTGGAACCTTGACAAATTCGGTTTTGTCTTTGCGTTTGACTGTTCCCTCGACTGCGCTCGGGACAAGCTTGCCGTGCAGTTCATCCATCTGTACTGCTTCGAGAGGCTTATCGATATCTGTGGAAATCAAAGGCGCGTTTACCTGCTTTCTCCAGCAGACGCTGGACGGTGCGGGTATCAACTTCGCAGATGTCCGCTGCTGCTTCAACAGAACAGCCATGGGCGAGACATTTGACAATGCGTACAACAGCAGCTTGCGGTAGTTTCGTATATTGCATGAGTGAGCCTTGTCGCTCACTGAACCGTGTGCCGCAGGTTTTACAGTATAACCGTCGGATGGCTTTGTCTTTTCCCATCCATTCGGCGATTGAGAGGTTTTCTGCGTCGAAATGGTTGAAGTCTGCACAATCGCTGTTGGGACAGGCAAAGAAAGACAGCGGCAGAGTCGCCGGTTCACCTTTGTCTTGGTTTTTAAGACATTTTTGTTTGGGCATATCGGGCCTCCCTGCAAGAAACGAGGAATTGTCCGATAATATATCGGCCAAATACGCGCCAAACGCTCATTTTTATAGTTTTTCTTTGCCAATATCATGAGTGAGAACCAAAAGCTCCATATTTCGATTCTAACAGCACTTCCTATTAGCCCGACTCAAACCACCCATCCAACCACTTCAAATCACTGCTTTAGTAGGGTGTCAAAACTCATCTTAACTCTAAAGCGACATGCTCTGACTGTGAAGAACAAAATAACTCACTTGCTCCAGCAGTCAGGCAGTCATAGATTCAGACTTTATACACTTTTACCATGGTCAGTTTAGACCTTCTACGCTCTCCTTCAAACGAACCAATTGTCACATTCTTGTTATGCAGCCCTCCTGTAGGATTTCAACAACCCGCCAAGCCGTTCATGGCAGACAATCTCACCATCTCCCTGCGGTAGGGGGTCTATCATATTATTGCCTATGCCCTGGTGTGGTCGCTCTGTGTGATAATGCTCCATATACTCATTGACAACATATCTCAGATGAGATTCACCAAAGATAAGCATCTTGTTGATACACTCTGATTTTATGCTCCTGACAAACCTCTCCACATAAGGGGTCATATTAGGAGAAGCTACGGTAGTTTTCTTGCAAGTGATGCCACCAGCTTTGAGTATTGCTCTGAACTCCTTGGTGAAGAGTGGATCTCTGTCGTGGATGAGATACTTCTTGTCTCTCAAAAAGCCGTTGATAGGGTCAGTAAGATTCCTGGCTATCTGTTTCATCCAGTCACCATAGGCTTGTGGGATAATACCAGCTATTTCAACCTTCCTGGTTTTGTAGTCAATCACTACAAGGACCATATATCTGACAAGGCCTTTGATAGTGTAAATCTCTGTGGTGAAAAAATCGATAGCGGTGAGAGAATCCCACTCTGCCTTTATAAATTCATTCCAAGAAGTTCTTTCAGGGCGGTCAGGACAAGGCTCAATGCCATGTTCTCTCAGCACTCTGCTGATAGTAGCAGGGGATACTTTTAGACCTAAGTATTTCAGGTAGCCATGTAGTTTTTTACAGCCAAGGTGCTTGTTGTCCTTGGCCATGTCGATGATGAGTTGCTTGAGTTTGTCAGAAATGCGGGGACGACCACCTTTGCCACGGTTCTTCGATCCATCGTACTTGCGGGCAACAAGTTTTCTGTGCCAGAGCAAAATGGTATCAGGGGAAAAGGCACAACTAACTTTGCTCAATAAAGCTCTTCCAAGTTTCTTACCGAGGATGGCCAGTCTTCGTCTTTGGCTGTCATTCAGGATAATACGTTTCTTACCTGTTGCCTTTGATAGTTCGTCACGTAGGATGCTGTTCTCTTCTCTGAGGTAGTCGATCATGTGCTGTTGTTCTCTGTTGATCCAACCAGCAAGCATTATGAGAAGCATTGACATAGGTTTTGTTTTCATTGCTCTTCATCACCTTAATAATTATGAAATAGTTTTCTCAATTCCTTGGAGAGGGTATTATAGCTGGATGGTTTAGGAAATCGACTGAAATCGATTGTGATCACTGGTAGTGGGGAAAATGGGAAATCCAGTAAAAACAACTTTTACTGGAAAATACATCTTCGAAGCTATATACTTATTTTTCAAATTACTCGAAAGGACTTGAAATATGCCTTGGAATATCAGATTCGTAAGCACCTATCCTCCTCGCAAATGTGGTATAGGCACATTTTGCCGTGATCTGTCAAACTCACTTGCCAAACTTACTGGCGAGATAGGTCATATACGTATTGCTGCTATTGACAAAAACCATGGTCCATACAATATCCCTGTCGATCTGGTTATAGACCAATACAACCCAAAGTCTTGGGCAGATGCAACCAACGCTATTGTTACCAGGGCAAAGGAATCTGATAATCCAACAGCTATTGTACTTCAACATGAATATGGTCTTGATCCGTCAGATGATGGCCGTGATGGATGCGGAGATAACTATGTGAATATAGCAAAGGAATGCACTGAAAATGGCCTTACAACCCTCGTTTATCTTCATACGGTCATTGAATCTCCTAATGAACACCAAAAGAAAACCATTCAGGATCTAGCGAAATACTCGAATGGTCTAATAGTGACTACGGAAAGTGCCATTGATATCCTTGAGTCACCCAAGTATGGAATAGATCATCTCAAACTTAAGCACATTGATCACGGTATCCGTATGCATAATCCTACACAATATGATCGCTTCTCGCTGAAATCAGAAGTAGGTCTCAAAGATTTCTTTCTGGCAGCAACGATAGGACTATTATCACCAGGCAAAGGGATAAAATATGCAATACAGGGCTATGGGAAATTTATAAACCAGTCATGTACCCCTGCTCAGCGAAAACAGATGATATATCTTGTTGCAGGCCAGTGTCATCCTGAATTCGCCAAAGCCGAAGATGGAAAATATTATAAAGAATACGTGGCAACTCTTGAGAAGGCCATTAAAGATTCAAAAATGAAATGTGCAATAGTCAATAATATAAGCAACGTTGATTGGGAAAACAATGACATCGTATTTTTCGACAAGTTCCTGGATGAATCAATGTGGCTGAAAATTTACGGCATGTCCAACTGTATTATACTTCCTTATACAAATATGGAACAAATATCCAGCGGTATCCTTGCAGACACCGTTGGTTCCGGCAGAGTAGCTATTTCTACAAAGTTCCGTTATGCACTTGAGTTGATATATTCAAATAAGCAATGTCCACTCGGATTGGTCATTGGTCGATATGCTCGTGGTATTTTGGTAGATCCAGAAGATGATTCTATCGACCAGATAGCACAGGCTCTTGACTACCTTGTATTTGAAAAAGATAAAAGAATACACATGGAAGAGCAGGCTCATCAGAGAGGTTATCAAATGAGATGGGACAATAGTGCATGGGGACTATCGCAGTATATTCAATTTGTTAGTGAGAACAAGGAGATTACAACTGGCAGAGGAATAAAGTTCCTCAGAGAAAAAATATCTGCATTACAAAGGGAAGTGTTATAGTCACATGAGTTCCAGCTATCAATTTTTCTATTCTACTCCCCAACTCTTCCCAACATCATCATACTATCGATAGTCGAGATAATCTCAAATTCTATCATTCTCCAACCAGAAAACCACCTATCGACACTTTCGAAAATCAGGAGTCACAGTTGAGTGGGGAAATGGTCAGGACAAGGATGTAGGGGTGGGAGTGAGGACAACGGAGTTTGTCCAGTTTGAACGATAATAGGAGATAGGTATCTGGGTATCCCTGACAGTTTGAGATGCTGTGGGGCAACAGGGGAGTAGTGAAGCAATAGATAGTTAGATTTGTTCTTCCTGTCTCTTGGCAACCACCTGCCTCGGTAGGTGAGAAGATTGGCAGAGCAATGAGCAGACCAGTTGGGGAAAGAATTGCCGAAGTGGGGAGGGCTTCAGACTAATAGTCCTTTCCTCTGAGGATATTGACATCACTTCTACACTTGGATTTTAGTTTCTGCCCAAATATATTGTTTACTCTGGGCTGGGTCTTCTTGTCTTCAGAGAGCAAATCAAACAGTTCATCCACAGAACCAGAAATTGTTTTATTCTTTCTGAGCCATATAAAACTTTGCTCTTTAGATAAGGAAATCTGCACACACTCATTGGCAATAAGTCCATTTATGGATGCAATGTTACTCTTCTTAGCAGAAAGGACCTTTGATTCCTTTTTGAAATCTAACATCAGGCATGTATGAGAGCTTAGTGGGAAATACAGGAGTGCTTCTGGATCTTCAGGCCATTTATCATACTTGCCAAGTGGGCTATGTGTCATCACTGCTATTGGTTTATCTGAAGTTATGAATTTGGCTTTTGAAAGTGGAGGTATATAGATCAAGTTAAAGTTCATGTGATAGAAGAGATTCACTAATGGTGCAGCATATAACATCATCTCCTTTACGTAATAGGTTCTGGATATTTTCATGCTAGTGTCTGAATTTGCATAAACCTCTTTTGCTTGCTCGAAAGTCATGTCTTCGTCTATGCCAGTCTCTTTTCTTAAACCCTCCATTGTTTGATTGAAAAGCTTCTCATCTGTGACAAGTTTCTCAACTAGGACGTTGGCAAAATGCTCATGCACCTCCAAAAGAATTTGCCTGAACCACATTCCTCTCGCATACATTATGGCAAGATAATTAGAAAACAGAGCTTTCTCATGACCTGTCGGAATATACATCTTGTCAATCATCTTCTGTATGATTGGATTACCAATTGCCTCTATGGGGGCCAGTAGATTCGCTTCAACTATGTCGTCCTTATCCTCCTCGGTGGTCTTGACTGTGTAGAAATCAGCAATGCAGGCCGCATCCGTGATGTTGTTCACATATGACTGTCGCTGGTGGAAGTTGTGAACCCACACCTGCTCTTTATCTGCGAATCTTGCGAGATATGACCTTGGCAGAATGTGTTGCCGCTTAGTTCTTGGTGTCGTATTGTCTCCCGTCTCATCCATACAAGTATCTCGTTAACACCTTTGGTTAAACCGACTAGCACTCTTCACATGTAATAACTGTAACGCGGGCATAATTCTGCCTCTTCGGGGAGATACTTAAGAATATCTCCAACCTTGCCAGCAGCACACAGTGTAATAGGCATAGAATGATCGAACTGTGTGCTGTTCCAATTCATTTTTGTCAAACCCAATATCTCTGTGGCAAGCACCTCAGAAGGACGTTCAGACAGTTCCGTCTTAAACAGGATAGGATGTGGGATATATTTGCCTGGATAGGTTTCATAAAAATAGACACTTCCCCGCGTATAGATAACGTGATTGGTGTCGTCAAGGTCCCACAGCATTCCACGTACTGGGGGATAGTTTCCTATGCGATACAATCGCGTTCCCGTCTTTCTAATGCTCATAAGGTCGTATTCAGAAATCCCAGACTTCTCTATACCGGACAGAAATCCTTCCCTCTCGCTTTTGGCAAACTGAGAACTCTTATGCACGACAATGCGAGCAGGCATTGTCTTGTGCTCCTGTCGGTATTGAGACAGGGCATTACCTACGAGTGTTTCCGCATCTGATGCACTTAGATGTGGCTGTCGATCTTCTTTTGTCATCTGAGCCTGAGCACCCCTGATTATGATCCCGTCCCCCAGTTCATTAAAGACTTGGGCAATGCTTGTATTGACTGATTGCTCATCTAAAGTTCGATAGAAGCTCACGCCAACATAACATGTAGTCAATTCTGCACTAATCCGTGGAAGCCTCCACGGCGTTCCGTTGGCCTTGTAGTACAAAGCAGTGAAGAAATTCCAGGCCCTTGTTGCCTCGTCTTGAAGGTCACGGCTTAAGATCTTCTCCCTAATCTTGATCTTCTGCCCATAAGTAGACGGAATGACCAATTGTATTGGGATTCGAAATGCCATTGCTTTGGCTTTAAGCATGTGATGGAAATTGTACTGTACAACGTTCGCTGCCTCGCTCTCGTCTGTTTCATCGTCTCCCATTGGTGGTGGTATCTTGAGTGCCAAGATCTCTTCTGGCAAAGAACATATGACAACATCGACTTTAGATTCATTTGCAAGGAATTGTATTCCATCCACGTACAAAGAAACAGCATTCTCGATAGCCAGATTCCTATCTCCACATTTTGTCAGCTTGTCTATTTCCCGCTCAGGAATATTGCGTCTATTTCTTTCTTCCACATGAATCGATGACTTGAAACAACTGTCTTCCGCATAACCTGGAAATCGAACAAAGAGATTCCTCAGTGGGCTATCTTTGGCGGGGATTGTAGTCTTGCATCTCTCAATCCATTCCAAACATCCATGTATTGTCTTGGCAGTGCCCACAATCCCAAGATTGACTTGAGACGGAGCGGTCTCCAAATCAGCATCATAAGGATGATAATTCATGATGCCGAAACGAATATCTTCATGTTGCCCCAGATTAAAATCCAGGAGAGGTTCTTTTATGTGTGTAAGCCTCATAGGTTGAATAGCCCCATTTCACAGCCATCTTCCAATCTTGCTTCAGCGTCCGGATCTTTTCTCGCCAGCCATATCTCATCCTTAATCGAACAATCTGTTTTGAGTAGCACCAGCCTCTGGAATCTGAGCATTTCATATTCTGATCTAAACAGAGTGCTTTTTTGAGTAAGGAAGCGATACCACATAATTACCTGACCGCGAACCGCTTCGTTCAATTCCATACGCTTAATCCCTGAAAGCCTCTCTGCTGCGTACTTGCTTGTGTTGTAACCATCGGAGGTAAAAACGTATGTGGGATTGATCTCAAGATACCACTTATTATCAATTCTCAGAAAAAACCCTTCGAAAGCACTGTGACGATAATAGGCAATTCGGCCCTCAACAGCCTTGCTCTCATAAGGGCCAAACACTTCACGGCTCGTTCTTTGTTGGTGGCTCCGATAACGGAATTGCTTGGACTTCAGGTTCTTTGTTGCCCAGATATGATAGCAATTATACTTCTTGCTATAACTACAGCCATGCCTGCGTAATCTCGTATTCAAGCACCTATTTAGCATTTCAACGAACACCCGCCGTTTGTCGCTATCATCTGACAACGCCCACTCATCAGTGTCGAATTCCTCTACTGTGCCTCTATCACAGAACCTTGCCCAATCACCCTCTCTCAGATCATGAAAACTCAGGATACTCTTGTCTCTTAAGACCCATTCGTTGGGCATTTTCAGGTCGTTCTCTTTGGCTCTGGCCCAGAACCACTCTGATTTGCGGATATCTGTTTCTGCCACATATATGCTTGGAGCGTACTGTTCCACTTCTAACAGGTTAGTGTATAAGGTCTCTTCGCGTCTTGGTGGTGGGAAATAAACGCCAGAATCTTCCAGGACAGCGAGCGTGGCCAATGCTTCAAGGCAATTCTCATTGAATCTATGTGTGGATTTGTCGAAGAAGACACGTAGAGCCTTTCTCTTCTGTGAATCCTTGAAATACTCGTTCACATGAATCCAATAGGCCTCTTCGCTCTTAGGCCTGGAGACAATCAAGACAACAGGCACATTGCCGCCAAGCCAATAATCTACATCCTTCTGCCGACATACGTATTCAAATCCTGTGTCTGTCTCCCCCGTAAATGGCTTTTCCGTAGCCTTGCTTTGAACCTTGACAATACAGTTCGATACTTCGCCTGTTTGTGGCTGCCGTATTTCTATTTCACCATCAACACCTGTGTCATGAACGTCAGTCGGACGCCACACCTGCCCCATGCCAAGAACAATCTTCTCAATCAGATTGATCCCTTGTTGACCTATCACCTGTCTGGAGGGCAATGTCTTTCTTGTATTGTGCCGTTCTTTGCTCATCCTTTGGCCTAACTAATCACTACATCGTTCATTTTTCAGCTTTCCCTCATCCCCTTCAAACGTTCCCATTCTCCAAGAAAGTCCTTCAAATGGAGCTTCCCCTTTTCCACAACTTCTGAATTGATCAAATCCCTCACCAATTGTTGCTCCTGCTCATACTGCTCAGTCGTGAAGTGCCCACCGAAGTGAGCAACTCTAAGCCAAACGAGATAAGTCGTAAGTGCATCAAACTCATTGTAAGCAATGATCTTGTTCAGATTGCCATCCAGCCAGAGAGATGCAACCTGCTGACCATCAACATCCATCTTGCCAGGAATGCCTGAGAGTGTTGCTATCTCATTAAGAGAAGGGGTAGCCTTACCCCATCCTCCGAGGACATCTTTGAGGTCAACACTTGCCTCACTATTTCGACTGTCAAAGTAGTCCTCACCTTCCCATGGTTTATTTGGACGCTTACAGAAAGCTGGCATTGAAAGCCCAAGCACTACGCTTCTTTGAATCATTGCCTTAATATCTGCTGATGCGGAGTTGAATCCTACAAGTTGTGGTTTATACTCTCCTACCTTGCTGAGGAAAGTGCCGACAACGTTTTGCTCATCCGTCTGGTCCTTGTCTTTGCTATCTCTTGGGAGTGAGAGTAGATGGAGCTTAACCTCAGCCCCTTCTTTAATCCTCTCAACTGTGGCTATAGAAACAATGCGGCACACTACTGTTTTGAGGTATGGCATAGGGTCTTCTTCTGTTGCTCCCCCCTTTTCCCACATAACTTCAAAGATTTCTTTGCTTGGCATGTCATTTGGCAATTTATACAGCATCCGCCCAGCCAACGGATCTGGAATCCACTCAGCATCAAATGCCCATACCCTGTTTTTTACCGTCTTGAACATAGTGAATTCCCTTTCTCTTGCTCAAATGGTATCTGAAAAGGGGGAAAATGCAAGCTTTGAAAATGGGGTCAAGAAAAAAACAACCTTTCCGCACCGGGTGCGGTTACGACAACAGGGAAGGAGTTGTATGGGATACGGGAGTTTAAACGTACCCGCCGGTTTCGTGAGGCGTTGTATTTAAGACGCTTACCGTTGGTTGTAGAAAACAACTACTGTCATCAGGCCGTAAAAGTCAGCATCTCCGGATATATCCCCCCAGTGACCATGTGCTGAACGATGCCTGAGGTACTCTATACGATCTCCGATATTAGAGACAATACTCCCGTCCGGCATTTGAATTCCCTTAGGATACAGCACATCGTCGATATCTTTGCATACTTGGGCTAACGGTAACTCAGTATTGGTCTTCATAATTTTGTAAGCTAAGGCTACGCTGTTGATGCGTGGTCTGCCTAACCCTCTGACTCCTGCCAGCAGATTCTGCACATCCTGTTTGTCTTTGTCAGTCTTCCACATACCATCCGCCTTCAACCGACTGGAAAGCACCCGGAAGTAAAACTCGAATCGAGTGGCAAGATAAACCGATCCTACTGCGGCAGAACTGGAAAGAAAGCCGCCAGAAGCTACCATCTCTAACGCGCAGGCAATGTGTTCCTTATGCCTGTCTGGGAACGCATTGGATGGCTTCACTTGCAACATATCACTTGCCGCCTTTGTCATGACATCATAAGGGCTAGACAAGCCCGATATGCGAGCACTTGTATCTCCTGCACCCATGCGAGGATACCATTTGGTGATGTAAAATATAGCTTCTTCCGTAGGATTCATGTCATTGCCAATACCGTTCATTCATCGAAATAAGGGTTCTTGGGTATGGGATTGAATTCGACTCTGCAATAGTCAGAGTTGTCATATGATTCCATGAGAACCGCAGCAACTCTATCACAAAAACCTTCTCCAATACCTACGAATTCAAAAAAATGATCGAGGTAATCGGTTGTGGTCAGATCGCAGATATCTGCGAGGCGGATAAAACCGACTTTATTTGCATTTCGTCTGGTGTCGATGGTCTTCAGGAGCAAAGCATATGCGACAGTCCTCTCGCATATCTTGTGTCGAATCAGGGCCTCTTGAAACCTGTCCTTGACATCATAAAACTTCCGCCATAGTGCCCTGAAATATCCCTCAGTAAGGGTATCTCCCGCAAATAATCTTAAACCAAATAAGAGGTCCTTATGAACATCTGATGCTGTCATTATGCCATTCTTAAGGGCGGTAATTGCAAGGTCTGCACATGTTTCCATCACATCGAAAAAATTATCCAATCCATTGAGATTGGGCTTCTTGATATGTCTTTTGAGAACCTTCTGATGATGTCTTAATATAAAGTCAGAGATTCCCGTTGCAAACTTGCCCCGTTGATCAGAGGTAAGTCTCCAGATCAACTCCGTTGCGTCATCATCGGTTATGGGGGAAGAAGGCATTCGTATTATCGCTCTTGTTATTATCCCACGCCCACCGTTATTGAATCGAATATCCAAACGGGCCAGAAGGTCTATTGCCTTGTCGATCATACCATGTTCGACATAGTTGTTGATGAATTCGATCAGACCTTTTCCAGATTCTCTAAACTGTTTGGCAATCTTCTTGTAGTCTCTGTCCAAGGAAGCATGCATTTCGGTAATATTGAGCAGCCACACATAATTCGATAGTAGCTCTTCATCTGCTGTTCTTGCATGAATAGCGACAGTCGTTGCTTTGCTGAGAATAGAACTGTCCTCTTCACCAACTGAGAAGTCAAGAATACCTTTCTCGATTTCTGTGTGGGCAACCTTGCATACGGTGTCGGGACTGGCACTGCCAATCTTCTTAACTAAGAGGTTGTAGTCGAGAATGGATTCACTTACGTTCTCATCCACCTGACATACGGTCTTTATCAAGCTTGCTTTTGAATCCAATTCAGCATGATAGAGCTTGATCTTGGTCTCCGGAGCAGTCCAATTATCATCTTGCAGAGAAGACCTGACATCCTCTAAACTCACTTCCTGCGTTGAAAATACTCCACTCTGCATCGATTTTCTTACTGACTGAGCCATGTCTCCTTTTAGGGTCAGACAGAGTTCGATATTGCCGTCGGTGTTTGCGGTCTTAAGTAAGGCAGCTTTTGTGAAATTGGCACTGCCTATTAGTGATGTACACGTCTTGCCATCGGGTGATTCCAAGATTAGTGCCTTGGCATGAAGTTTGCGACCCGGAGCAGACAGAAGCTGGATTGTAAGATCCGTATCGGTGTTGTTGTGCCACTGCTTTAGCGACTCAACGTTGAGCGTATTAGTGTTTTGCTGTACGATGATATTGACCGAACTAAGAGGGATTCTTTCTGCAATCACTCCAAGAAGTTCTCCAATGTTGGAGTCGAAATATGGGCTGAGTACTGTCAGCTTGGCAGAAGTCAACTCCTGATTTATCAGGAACTGCTCCAGAATTGAGCTGTCAAGGCTGTGAATAATGTCCATATTACCTTCGCCATTCACCTTCTCTGACAGGACTGGCGATAAGGCATGCAGTTGCTTGATGGCTTGCTTCAGAGTATCCGAGTAGGAGCAATATCCAGTGGCAACTGCCTGTAGAAATTCGTATGCCGATCTGAACAGCTTTGTAGGGGACTTATTCTTGTCACCCTTGGTATAGGCAAACGATGAAACCATCTCTAAGTTGCTCGTTATTCCTGAACGACTCAGGTTAGAACTTCCAACGAACAACTGTGCATGATCTTTGCCTGATAAGAACCAAAGCTTGGGATGAAAGACCCCCGCCCACGACCGGGGCATCTTTACAGGAACTAACATATAACGACGGTTGATCAGCCGACCCCCTTTGGGGTCGTGGCATAGTTCTTGGTACTTAGCTTCATCAATCAGTATGGCTATGTAAGGGCATGACCGAAAAGCCTTGGTTTTAAGTATCCTCTCCTCAAAGAAGCCCGGAGCAAAATTATAGGTGCAAAGGAAGGCATGGCTGTAGCCTCCCTCCTTATCAAATTGCTCCATTATGTTCAACACTTACGCTTTTTCCTCGCTATTCGATTATTTCGGAAAGAATCTTTTCAGTGAATGGACGTATTTTCGGAATGTAATTATCATTCATTTGCATCAGACCGAGATCACATGTTATCTGAGTTGCAGAATTGAACCGTGAACTTCCGGGGCTGGGGCCATCGAAGGAGTTCTCATAGAATAATTGTCCTTCGTCGAACGTGAGCCAAGAAGTTCCCGCCTTCTTCTCAGGAGCCATCAGTTCATGTTGCTCAACAACAAATCGGCGAATAACGACTTTCATAAAGTCTAAGAAGTTCATGCTGAGCCAATTCTTATCAATTCTTTTGAGGTGTAGATACAGAATGGGTGCTGAAATGTTCCTCTGAGGGTCATCTGCTGAGACCTTCAAAGCCCACCCCCAGTATTGATTGTCTTCCAGCCTACAGCATCTTTCAAGTAATATCAGGATTATGGCAAAGCACCGGGCAGCTCCCTCAGCATGTGATGCCTTGATTGAACCACTCAAGCCCTCGATAATACGTTCCTCACTGACTGAACAGTCCGCACTCATGAACGTCCAAGCCGAATCTTTCTTGTTAGAGTACTTCTTAAGAATATGATCCAGCAACTCCCCAACAGACGTATTGGCTACGTTTAATGTGTCCCAACCAACAAGATTCCCAAGATGCTCCGAAATCCCATCTGATTCCAAGGCGGATACAACTCCATCAAGCGTCAAACCTGTCTCTATCGACTCTGACAGGATGTTTAGGACAGTTACCAAAAGTCCTTCGATAGCATTAGAAAAATAGTGATGCATGAAGAAGATTCGCCATCTGTTGCGGATATCTTGCAGTCCCGGATTCAACTCTATTGGTTCTGCCTTTGATTTTGACTCGTTAAGTTCTGAGAAGTATTGACTGAAGTAGACAATAGTCCTGAATTGTGATTCCGTAAAGGGTACATCAATTTCGGAACACCTCTTTGCACAGTACAATATGAGCCGAAGCGAGCTTGGGCGGAAGCTTCGGTGGGGCATGAAACCGTCCGTCCTCTCAAACAAGATGTCTCTGAGGATGTTCCTTTCAGGTGCATCGTCCTTGTTCAGCAAGCACAAACAGACTTTATTGCCAAACTCTTCAAGGACATCTCTTGGAACTGGGCGGCGATGGCAGGCATATTTCTGGTAGAAGGCGGTATCTTTGATACTTGCTTCAAAACAACTGAGCATTTCCATAACCGCCGGTTGCTTTGACACCTCATATACCGTGTCCTGCTGAGACTCATCGGTATGAATAGGCTGAAAAAAGCCCAGATTGATTAGTGATCCCTTGTAGTTCAATCCAAAGCCACCTTCAGAGTTGCTTTCGATGTGTTCTATCGATGCCAGATCTATGGAACGACCCGCCTCCTTCAGGTATGCAGAGCACTTGTCCTTGCCCACAGCACCATCAACTTCGTAATCCTCATCCTTGTGATGTATGAGGCATGCTGCCACAAATGCACTGTCACGCCAGTATACCGCATCCACTAAGTCTTTGTGGCTCAGTGGCTTCTCTCTTTTCATGACATCATGTATCGCCCAGAGTGAATATGAGTAGTATCTGGCTCTATTGCCAATAGCTGTAATTCCGAAAAGCAACTGATGGACAAGTCTTTGGGATACGCGGTTGGCTAAGCCAAGGGGGTCTCTCGACGTAGTGCAGTCTACTTTTTCAGTCCACTGAGCCAGTTTAATCGAATCGTCTTCAGATTTGCCTGCCATACCGGCCCTTCTCAATTTCCTTTAGAAACATGTTTCATCTATTCACCTCGCTACATGGATGGGGGACAGAGGGGTCGGCACCCGGGCTCATGGTTGTCTCCATTCACTGAGCAATACTTCCGGGGTAATTGTGTGTTCATCCGTTTCCAACACCCTTGTAAGCCATCCATGCCTTGGAAGTTTGCCTCTGATGGTATTGCTTGCGTTTCTTCGCATGGCAATATCATCAACTGACCACTCATTTCTATATTCGATCAGCAACTGCTTAATGATTTCCCACAGTTGGATTAGAGACTCTTTAGAGATTATCCGTATGCTTCCCAGCGACGACTCAGCATCTGGGGTAATCTCAGTAATGTGTGTTACGAGTATCCCCTTCACAGTATAACCCAAGCTCTCATATTCAACTGTGGCACGCTGAATTTGATTGTGGACTTGGCCAACATCACTGGAGACAATGCTCGCAGGCTCTTTATCTTCGATCTTTGCTTCGATGACGAGAACCTCCTTAGTGCGACCAAAAGTTCCCTTCCATCGACAGTCTGTCGCTGCTTGACGCCTTGGTCTTGTGGTGTGATACCCTAACAGAGAACCCAACTGCTCAACCCCCAGACAGAACATATTGTGCGAATCGGAAGAGAGATTTTGGCTCAACTGGTTGCACCAGTTCTGAAAGCGAGTCCCCTGTGGACCTACTTGCTCAAGCAATTCATCAAAGCCTTGTATTATCGCAAGTGCATACTCATTTGTGTCCTGCAATGTCCGTTCGTTTCGCACAGCCCTTTCCCTGTTGAGGGATGTCCTCATTCGATTAAACCAAGAAGACTGCCCGCCCCTGTTTATAGCATCTTCCAGTATCCGCAGTGCCTCATCCTTCTCGGACTGCTGACCTTGCACTGCTTGGAGGTAGCGAGCTTTTGCCCAACACCATCCGAGATAAGCTCCCATCTCAATCAGGTTAGCCTCTATTGCTGAATTCCAGCATTGCTCGAACTTCTCCGCTGCTATATTGTAGTTCTGAGAATGGAACATTGCCGTCCACGCCAGAACCTCATTTGAAGCGAAGCCAGTTATTGCCGTTTCATTGATGGTAGCTGGAAGCCCCTCTACAGCCGCACTGAATCTATCATCAAATCGAGTAAAGTCGCTGTCCAGAAATGCAGCCACTTCTGCTTCCACGCCCTCGATATTCTCTTCTGCCATATCTTCTGCCATGTCTATCTGCGCAATGATGCTTTGAGGCAGGTCCTGTCTATTTGAATCTCGCCCAAAGTGTGTGGCAAATCGCCGATCAGCCAGAACATAAACCGCATAATCATGTTCCCCTCTGTTGCATCTCCCCAGAGCTTGGACTATGCGCTGATTCAAACGTCGTTTCATGAAACCGGCATCTCGGAGATAACCACAGAGGAATTCCTCCTGTACGTTGATGGCCCTCGGTAGTGTAGTGAGCACCACCAATCTGCACTCATCGCCTTCAAAATCCATGCCGTCAAATCTCCCTCCGACAAACAAATGCCCTTTGTCGGCTCTTTTGAATCGCTCAATTTCATCTCCCAACGAAGTCAGCTTCCATGTTGGATGACCAATAAATCCATTCTGATTGAGCCACGCTGTTACTACCTCTTTGTACTTAGCAGCTTCATCGCTGCTTGTACACAACCAGACACTCTTAGGGCATTTTCGTAGGGCTGCTAAGATAACTCTCTGCAACCGCAAGGGAATGTCTTCTTTTTCAATGCGATTCATCACGACAAGTCTTCTTCCATTGGCCGCGTCCATAAGCTCATCTGGCACAGGAATCTTCTCAACTTGTCGGATTCCCAATCGACGACTTAAATCGGAAGGTTCGCCTATCGTTGCACTCATATATATCCTTTGAGAAGCATTCGAATAATGATCATTACTGATGAGAGGATATATATATGGGCGAATCCATATAGATCTTGCGCTTACATATATGTTGGCTTCACAAAGAACATCTCTAAGCCTTCTCCACCTGAAACGGAGATCTGTGTCGGATTCCAACAAGGGGGAAGCATCAATTATCTCCCGAACTCGATCTGCGATATTCCATTGATCGATGAATGAAAGGAGTTCTGGAGGCGAAGACGAAAGTGCATTCGCATCAATAGCATCGTGAAGTATTCTGTACTCAGGAAACCTGTTGATCAACTCAGTTACCAAATCCGTAAACAGGGAAGCGTGGGTATAATAGTCGATCTCAATAGACCATAGTGAATGTAGGCAATGCTCTGCCAGATGCGCATCATCCATGATCAGCAAATCAGCATTGTCTACGACGGGGTTTTGATTGAAGTATACCCAATAGTTCATCAAGGCTACTTTCTGTGCCCTTTGGTAGTCACGACGGTCTCTTACAGGTATGCTTGGCCCTGCTCCTTCCATCAGAGCGGCTGGAATGCCCAACTCATCTGCCTCAGCTTTCATTTGACGAGCCAATGTCTTATTGGCGCTAAGGATAGCTACTTTGCGACCCTCTCTCCTCCATGCTTCTGCTATCAGAAGGGCTATCAGCGTTTTTCCCGCTCCTGTTGGCAGTTCAATGCCCACATCAGTATTCTCAGTATAACTGTCGGAATACTGCTGTAAAACATGAATCTGTGCGGGCCACAACCTATTGAACTTGGCTGACTGAAAGCTCCCCATGAACTCTGAATAATCTTGACTAATTGGCATGTGTTTTTCCTCGTTCGGTTTTCGACGGATGGGCTACCGATGGGTCTGCGGGAGGTGGGTCGAGGATCGTCTGACAGGGTTGCCCGGTCTTGATGGCTTCGGTCATCTTGTCATAGATTTCAAGAATCAGTTCCTTGGTGCGGTACGACCCGTACTTTTTTTCATCCTTGCGTTTGACTATTGGGAAGGTGTCCATGATGTAGTCAACGGCGTCCCGCGGCGAGGGGAAATACTCCAGCAACTCCTTGGAACCCTTGTCCTTCCACTCTTGTTTTGTGCCCAAATATAGATGGAAGTAAGCGGAATCCAATTCAGAGCGGATGCTCAACCTCCGCTCCCTATCCCATACAAAGGGCGTACCACTATAGCCGCACTTCCGTGCCAGAGGTTCAAGATCATAACCATGAAAGCACAATTCAAGCACTCGGGGTCTCATCCATTCCTCAAGGCTTCGAGCAGGCAGCCAAGGACAATTACTCTGATATTCTTTTGGAGGAACGACTGGGACTTGGCGGAGATAGAAATAGGATAAATATGTTGTATTAGCTTTGTTTCGCAGTATGAAGTCATACGCAAAAGCATTGAGGTTCCCTGTTAGGAGCAGTGTTATCGTCGCATCAAGTGAGGAAAGAATGATGGGGGCATTGTGGTGAATGGCTGTCCAAGGCAACCATGTGCAAATCATAGTCCTCTCATTCGTTGGAGAAGTTACCCCCTTATAAGCCAAATAGCCATATTGGGCTGATGATCGGGGTAGCACCACCTCGATATCTTTGTCAGAAACCCAGTAATGAGGTAAAGGATAGCGTTTAGGATCTCTCAGAGACGTTTCCGCCAGCTCCGTGGATTGGCCTTTGCGTAAGATGTTGTCTTCATTCACGACAACATCTGCAAACCTTGAATTGTATGCATTAAACATCTTCCCTTCATAGAGGATTGAGAACTCTTCCGCATCTGATATGAACTTTGACGCAACGCATCTGAGACCGCGTGCTTCCAGTTCCTCGGACGTATGGAACAAGTTCGAATCATTAGCCATATCAAACATTCGGAGGAACTGGATTCCCCAAAGATTGCCACCATCAGAGTTGCCCTCATCGATCAAAACAGGCGTACGGCGATAACCATATTTTGTTAGCTCTGCATCAATCTTAGATCGAAAGATGGGGCAGGTCTTGGTATTCGGGTTCAACAGGGCAATTTCCTCGCTTGTCAAAGTGAAATGTCGATCTTTCTCAAGCAGGTGTGTGGTATTTGTGGCAAAGAATACAAAGTCAGTTCCCTCTTTAGCAGAGTGATCTTTTCCTGTTAGAGTTAGAATACAGAATTTCTGGCTCCTGTGAACTTCAGGGAAGATCCCCTCCCGATTCTCGAAGTCGTACAAACTGGCAAGTGAGCCATGATCCATCAAGTCTTGAAAGAAGAACTTCGTAGTATCATCGGTCGCAATACCTGATGGGACTATACAGCCTACACGTCCAGTTGGCCCAATCATGTTGCGTTTCAACTCTGCGAAAATCGAATATGTGTTGATGTCTCCCCGGCCACAGAGAGGATAATACCCACTGTTCCTTGCCATATGGCTGTCGCCCTCTGATTTGCGTCGTGCCTTCTGAAAAGCTGCAAACAAGGCAGGATTGGTCTTTGGCAATTGGGCGATCATAGCTCTTCGACGAGCCGCATTTGGGGCATTGGCGATATCGGAATCGAGCGATGCAAAGAACTCTTTTTCCTGTAGCTTAATTCGTTCCCAAGGAGGATTTCCAAGAACACAGTCAAAACCGCCACAAAGCCCGGAGTATTCGTTATCTGGCTCTTCGCCTTCACCGGGGACTTGAAATACAGATGGAAACTCCAGATACCAGTGGAAAAACTGATATTCCTCAGCAAGAAGCTTTGCTTCAGCCTTTAGCCAAGGAGCAAGGCTATGTGGACTTTTCTCTGCATCGCGAAAGATGTTTTCGGTAATGGCATAATCGAGGTCTTCGTTCTTCCTGATGACAAAGGCTGCACACCAAAGATCGGCTAATAGATGCCCATATTCATATCCAGCCGATTTGACCAACTGTTCGTAACGTTCTCGTTTCTGCTCCAAGGAGGTTATGTTGTCATCGGACAGAGCATCCAGATTAGCTGCCAACTGGGTAAGATCGCCGAGTCTATCCCAAGCATAGGTCTTTCCGTCATCAAACAGCATTAGCCGTTGGCCTCGCCTCTCATCTCTGTTCTGCCGTTTGAAATCATTGCAGACAGCCTTTACATCACCTTCGATGGGCTTGAAAGCATCATCTGGGATTCCTTTGCCCATCAGAGCAGGGGTAGTGCCGAGCAGGCTATTTCCACACTTGATATGGTGATCGAGGAATGAGAGCGGCTTTCCCGGTTCAATAGCTTCCAGCCAAAGGCTGATCTTACAGAGTTCCACACTCATCGGATTGATGTCAACGCCATAAATGCAGTGTCCAATCACATCCCTAAGAGCAGTCCTTAGAGCTTCAGGAGATGGTTCTTCATCGCCTGTTCTAACGGCTGCCAACCGCTTGGCAATTCGATGTGCGGCGGCAACGAGGAAATGACCACTGCCACAAGCAGGATCACAGATCTTCAAACCGAGGACTGCCTTTTCAGGATTAGGCTTCTTAAGAGCTTCTTTGATGACCGGCTCAAGAGCCGAGTCCAACAGACAAGTGATCAGACATGTCGGTGTGTAGTAACTGCCCGTAGTCTTTCGTTCGTGCCCACCCGCTGTCTTTAGCTCAAATGTGCCAGCATCCGCACTGATGTCAGGGTGTAATTCAAGCAGTGACTCATAGATGCTCCCCAATTCTTCCGAGCCAATGTTCTTATAATCCACCGCAATCAGACTGTGGTTCCTTACCGTAAATGCCAAAGCACGGATGCAGTCAAGCAAGTCTCTGTTGGAAATATCGCAGTCCACCAGATCCTTGATTGCCTGCTTTGACCATAGGAACGAACCGAGAGCAGGGATGCCTAATTCACTACAGCCCTCTGTGTCCAGCTTCTCAAAGATAAGAGAGAGTGATTCATACAGGTCACAATGCTGAGTACCAGAAGTCTTCTGAGCCAGTTTTCGCAGTCTTTGGGTGGAGTAGTAATTCGTATAGAGATCCTTAACCTGCTTGTTGGTATCAGGAAGTAGAAGTAGGTCCCTGTCCTCAGCGGTAAAGAGAAAGATCAACCGATATACGATTCTGAGCAGGTGACGATAGTAGTCTTGCTTGTCAAGTTCGCCTGATTGCAGCTTCTGCTTAAGAACCGCGTTAGATCGACAGGCAAGGAAACCACTGCCAAGTGCCGTAATTGCCTTCTCGACCCCGTTTCTAAGGTTTTCCAGTGCTCTTGTTCCCTGCTGTTGAGCAGTCTTCGACCACTTCTCCAACCAACAGTGGTCAGGTGTCTTGCCTTCTTCTGTTTCGATGCGGGACTGATGGCAGAGCATCCACAGCAGAACAAAGTCGGAGTAGACCTCGCCTTCCATCATGCTCTTAATATCGAATTCGACATAGGCTTGTCTGGTCAGGCTGACATTATCCCGCAGAATTCGCAGGCAATAACCATTGGAGACAAATCCCCATAGGTGTGGCTCAGAGCGGTTCAGAAACTCCTGCAAGAGACCATGTGGGCTGATACGGGCTGCTCCGGCAGCTCCTGCCGTTCGTTTGTCCAAACCTATTCCAAAACCAACAAGGTGAATGGGAGCAGGGCCATGGAAATGAGAGACGGGATATTCCTTTCCGTCGAGGACAGTGACCTTGGATCGCGGAAGTGTGCCATATCCCAGTTCCTGAAACAGTGGCAGAAGCCAACGAGAACGGGTAATACCGATTCCGAAATCATCTGGAGTCTCTTCTACTACCTTATAGAAGGTCTCCCATAAACCGAGCAAGCGATTCCATGATCGACTGATTGCTTCGTTTAGTTTCTCGCCCTCAGCAAGGTGGTAGTCCGTAGGTCTTAGCCCATCCAGATCAGAAGATCCCGAAGCGATGCGTTGAAGCAGATCTGTGGGCAGGAGCATACCTTCGGTTCGTATCGTGGAGAATATATTCGTCCTTGTCTGCATCATGCACCTCCCGCCACTGGAAGATAAACATAGATGCCCACTACATCAGCAGGTAGTTTGGGTTCCACCCGATAGGTGATGCCACGGATTTGAGCGGCAGTCCGCACACGGCGATGAGCCTCAAGGAGCTTCTGGCCGTTATCAATGGCGACCTGCTCAATATGCGGCTGGAGGTGTTCGAAATCATCGAGTATTCGTTGAACAGCCGTAGAAGCCATGCCTGTTTCGATATTCGTGTCGGGAACGATTTCCATAAGGGACTCAGCTTGTTCTTCTTTGAGCCAAGTGGCATCTTTTGGAGAACCTTCAAAAGCAAGAAGCTGACAATCCTCGGCAAGGAGTGGTTTTTCTGTTTTGGCAATCTTGGTGATGATGTGATAGCGATATCTGATCAATAGCAAGGTCGTGCGGGTCTTAACCTTGCTGGAGCGAATTGTACCTGACCGCTTAGCAATTCCCTCGGATACTGGATCAAGAGCCGAGTTGAGAACGTGGTTGGCAAGCGATTCAACTATAGGGTGTGTCCTGCTGAGGTACACAACACCATCCGGGACAGGCATCTCGAACCGAGCTTTCAACACGCCTGAAATCCCTAATTGATCTCTCAGGGAACGGGGGGCTTCAGACAGATCGATCTTAAGGATATCCTTGCCCGTCTTGTTTATCGAGGCTTCATATCGTGTCAGAGCCTGTTCTACGAAGCTCTGAACATCGGTATTTGATCCAACTGCCTCTTGAGCGGCATTCAACTCTCTTGAGACTTCCTCCACATATGCCTTACCTGCTTTATGGGCAAAGAGGGTTCGGGACCGTTTCTCCTTTTCGGTTACATTATCCCATTGTGCGTACAAGTCCTCTTTGTGAGGCTTAAAGTACTCCTCAAAGCCCGGCAAATACTGCTCAGCACTGCCTGACTTCTCCCTCAACAGAAGTCCTTCAAAGATTGCTTCTATAACCTGATTGGTGTCCACAGGGACCGGAACAGAGATACCCAGACTGTTTCGTATCGTCTTGTGCTTACGAATCAGGACATCCAACACGATACCATCGATCTGATTGTCAGTTCCATAGTACGTCAGGACACGAACAGTCGGCTTATCTTGACCGAAACGATCCACTCGACCTTCCCGCTGTTCATGCCTTGTGGGATTCCATGATAGATCGTAGTGGAATACAGCGTCAAATTGGTCTTGCAGATTGATTCCCTCACTCAGACAGTCTGTACAAACCAAAACCTTCTTCTGAGCCTTCTCCAGTTCTTCTATTCGTTTCTCACGATCTGCCGGTGGCAGAAGTCCTGTTACCGCCGCCACTTCAACACCTCGAAGCTTTTCACGGAGATACTTAGCCACATACTCGGCGGTTGGTATGAACCTGCAAAACACGATCACTCGAAATCCGTCCTGAAGCATGGACTTAATGAGCTTTGTTGCCTTCAGGAGCTTGTTATCTTGTTCTCCTTGGAGTTTGTCGGCGGTGCGAGCCATGTCGAGGAGCTTTCGACGGTTGGCTGTATCGCCATCGGACGGATCGCCCACATCGCATCCCGGTATAACATCCATTCTCTCGGCAACCTCGTCGTCCTCCAAGTCGAGAACCGTCAGTCTACCGATATGATCGGCTTCGTCAGGGGTTTCGGTATCAGCTACCGCCGCTCGGCTGCGTAGTGTAGCTGCGGCTGCCGCAGGGCTGGAGGCAAGTGATCTCAGAAGGGCTAAGGCAGACCACCATCTAACCCTTTGTCTGTGGCGTCGTCCTGTCTCATCTACAACAGTTTCGCGGGCATAATTCAGAACTCTGTCAAACAGCTTTCTGTAATCATCGGAGAGCTTGTAGGTCTCTTCCGCTTCTTCCCGCTCCGGGAATTCAGTCTCAGTGCCCAAGTAGGTTCGAATATCTGCCCGACGACGCTGAATGAAATGAGCGGCTAACTGTTCCCGATGACGATGATTTGCAGGTCCTGTCAGATCGGTCGGCAGTGCCGAAAACCCTTCTTTCAGAAAGGCAAGTAGAGATCGAAAAGCTTCTTCTTTTCCGCTGTGAGGCGTAGCCGTCACGAAGATCATGTGGCGTTCAGTATCCTTCACCAAACCCTTGATCAATTGATGGCGTTGATGCCTGCCTCGCCCAACTGCACCAGAGGCGCATGTGTGAGCTTCATCGACGATTACCAACTCTGGACATGCCCGCAGGAAATCGTCTCGTCGTCTGTCTGATTTGATGAACTCCGTTGATACGACTACATGAGGATAGACTTCAAAGAGGGACTGGCCCGGAAGGCATCGTCTTTCTAAGCGTCCTGCGGTGCTGGAGAGAACCAGTTCGGTATCGATGTGGAACTTATTAAGAAGCTCCAACTGCCACTGCACGGCTAAATGCGGAGGGCATAGTACTGCGAGCCGATTGGCTTCACCCCGATCCAGAAGCTCTTTGGCTATCAAGCAGGCTTCAATAGTCTTTCCAATTCCTACGTCATCAGCAATCAGAATCCGAACAGGATCGAGCTTGAGAGCCATAAGCAGAGGGACCAACTGATAGGGACGTGGATTAACAGAAAGCCGTCCAAAACAGCGAAATGGCCCTGCACTGGAGCGAAATCCTAAACGAACAGCGTCTCTGAGAAGACGACAGGATAAATAGTCACCAATCTGAGTCGGATCAGGCAATTCGAACTGTGCAGGTCGAACTTCCTCCAACTTCGTATGAATTCCGGTAACCTCAAGCTCTGACCCACCCAAGGGGCGTAATACCAGAACATCATTTGCCGATTCCGGCAATACGACCCATTCGCGACCCCGCACTTGTACTAAAGATCCAACAGCAAAACTCATGAGCAATCCCCAAATATTCCCCGATGGGCCTTGAACTTTTCAGCCCAATTCTCCTCAGTAGTGAACCGAAGCACCTGATATCCGTTGTTCTCAAGACAGTCCATTTGCTGCTTATCTCTATCATGACGATCAGGGAACTTGTGGACAGGTCCGTCAACATAGATGGTAAGGAAATGATCCTTGTAGTAGAAATCCGGTCTCGTCTGGCATTCCGGGATAAGCTTCTGGGCATGAGAGGGAAGATGAAGGTTATGATCCTCTAATAACTGAAGCCACTTCTTCTCAAGCTCTGAACCGCATAGATTCATGAGTCTTTTGAAATGTTCTGCTCGCGGAAGTTGGATTGGACTGGCTATTACAGTGGAATTGGTCAGATCCATGAGGATATCACGGATAACCTTACGATCCAGCAAACGATGATCCCTCTGGTTTCCATAGCTCATCAGACAGTCGTAGCAAGCGGCTTCACAATCATCCTTTGCCTGCGGAGCACGCTTCTGGTCTTCCCCACTGTCTGGGTCGAAGTGGCAAAGCCTGAGAGCCTCCCTTGCTACATTAGATATCGCTTGAGAATCATCGATCAATCGTCGCAGAACACCTGCTCCTCCTTCAGTAGACTCATAGATCAGTATCTTTTGGAAATGATCACGATCCGGCAAAGGCTCCACTGCCAGTTCGTTATCCTCCAACTGATAGATGATCTGAATGGCATTCTTCAGTGCGAACTGAAGGGAGGTAATCTGTTCGGGCTGTAATCCCGACGACCACTCAAGAAGCAGGCAGTTCTTACGGTCTTCCACATAAGGAATGACTCTTTGAACTCTTTGGCTCATAGGATCGTCAAGGTTATCTTCGGGCATCTGTTCATTCTTCGCCCAGTAGCCTCGCTCCAGATCTAAAATATAGCCACGTTGATTTTTGTCCTTTCGTCTTGACCAGCCAAGATTCACCCTGAAGAGCGTAGCTGCATGTCCATATGTGACCTTAGCAAGCTCGTCATCTCCCTTATTGATTGTTGCAGGTCGATACAGTGGGTTGCCGTCCTTTTTCGCAAAACGAAAGCCTGTCCGAATGTCATAGCCAAGACGCAATCTTTCCTCTTCATCTGAGTTGATCTTCTCCCGGCGTTTTGTTGAAACGTTCTCCATCCTGAAGAGACCTGACAATGGTGCACCCAGTGCCATCTGACATCGTTCACACACATCCACAAGATTTGAATCACTGTCAGGGTGAATGTATCCACAGGATTCACACTGTTTCATAGACCGGAGCAGGACTCCATCCTCGGCGACAGGCAGTATAACTCGGTTAATGATATATCGAGACCCCTCATGATAAACCATGGCTCGCGGTCCAAATTCAGAGATCGCCAGAAATCGAGGTCGTGAAAGGAACTCATCGTGACCTTGCCGCCGTCTTCTTCCCGGAATGAATGCTGACAGGGGCAGGCGAGGGAAATTGTATCCCGGCAGGAAGCCCTCGCTGGCAAAATATCGGTAGCTATAGAAATCTGACTGAAAAGCACTGCTTGAATCCGTCAGGAGCTTGAGTTGGGACTCCGCCTCTCTTCGTAGCCGTTCCGCCGTCTTCTTGTCTTCAGCACTGCGGGAGGCATCGACAATGATTCGATTTTGAACAGCCGCTTGGTTTAGTGCTGAATTGTACAGGGATCGCCAACGTGTACAGGCTTCATCAAAAGCCATCGACACATGAGATATGACTTCACCTGCCCACTCATCAGTATACCAGTCACTTTCCATAAGCTCTTCCGATATGCTGGAGAGGACTCTTCTCGCCCGCTGTAATGCCCTATCTTTGGCTCCCTTGGCATTGATGTACGACTTTACGGATTCGAGCAGTTCGAGGGTGGGTCGGTCTCCATTGACATCCAAAATATCGCAGAGTGACTTCCCAAGATACTGTTCTGTTTCCGTCAGCCAGATGGCTTGAATATGAGCCTGAACCAAGTCCCGATTTGAGAGGTCTATTCGAGGAGGAGAGACAGCCCCATTAACCATTAGATCAGGTCGTTTGAAGAAATACTGATCGTGCGGGCTACCCAAGGAACAGTAGGCAAAAACCAGAGCAGGCTGTCCGCTTCGACCTGCACGACCACTTCTTTGAGCATAGTTGGCAGGTGTGGGTGGGATATTCCTTAAACTGACAACATTGAGTTCAGATATATCCACCCCCAGCTCCATAGTTGGAGAGCAATACAGGATTGGTAGCCTCGCTTCTCTGAACTCCTGCTCACGAATGATTCTCTCCTCTGTCGGGACTTGAGCCGTATGCTCTTTGGCGTATATCCCATGAGTGCCAAGTGCAACTTCCCTGTAGAAGTTTACGAAAAACGGGTTTGTCCGAGTACCTTCTTCCGATTCGTTGGGTACGTTGATTGGGTCATGGTAAGCCTGTGTACCGTCCCCAGCCTTCCAGATCAGAGATCCTGCCTGCAATTGATAACCCGAAACATCTTCAGTATCGGTTGGTTCATGGGCAATCGTCACAAGACCAGCAACCCCTAACACCTTCAGCAGATCCTTAATAATCTCCATTTTCTCATCGAGCGTCAGGCGACCAGAATGGTCAGGGAAAGTCGTTTGTCTTCCCAGAAACTGACCGTATCCACCTCGCGAGGAGAGGTAAATATAGCCCCGGTAGTCCTTAGGCCTCCTTGAGCGAGGATATGCAGAAGCTGCGTACTCAAATATCTCGTTCTCATCGATTGCCCACGGCCCTGTAAGCCACTGGTTGTTCCTCTGTAGGATACGTTCCTGCACGTCACGACTCAAATAGTCAACATGAATTGCCAGTTCCCTTCGCATGTAGTCCAGCAACGCTTTGGCTATTCGTATCCGAGTATCCTTGGAGGCAGTCGCCAATGTTGTATGACATCCCACCCACTCCTTATCTTCAGAGCAGATCTCATCGATGGAACTGTATTCGATTTGCAAGAGACCGCACTGCTCCAAGTTAGGCGATGTGACACGCCATCCACGTTTCAGGTCCCTATACAATCGATATCCTAAAACATCTCGGAAGGCCCGCTGAGTTTCCGTTGCAGCATTGTATCTGGCATTCGGATCATTGGCATAGTACTCTGGAGGAAGATCAAGGGCGTGGAAGACCTTCTGAGTAAGCTCATCATGACGAAGGCCCTCACTCCCAGCATCACTGACGGCCTTATATAATCCTGCTCGTAGTAAACCAATCTCGACAAAATCATTGAAGTGGCCAGATTGCAGAGAAGCATCCTGTCGGTTGTCCGTAAAACTAAGAAGCTTGCGGGCCTTCTGTGGAAGAGATTCTTCGGATCGTAGATTCCTAATCACCGAGAGGCTCATGATAGTAGTAGCGGTGCTTCTGCCCTCAGATCCCAGTGCTGTCAGTTTTCCAAAATCTGATCTTTGCCTGAAGCCGTAAGAGACTCCACATTCTAAACAGAAGCGGAAGGGTGCTGAAATGTAACACATCTCCGTGCCGTCATCGTCAGACGCTGATTCTCTTCCATCCAAGGTTACTCGCATATGTTGAGGAATCTGATCTTTGCGATTTTTGCTTAGCCGCATCACGCCATTTCGCTCTTCCAGCCAGTCGTCTGGCACCCTCTCTATTACGGCTGCCGCATCTTGTGGCCATGAGTGGTCATCATTGACAAAGAGAAAACCAACCTCAGAGTCGTCATCTTTCATTCGGTCAGACAACTGTCGAGCCACGAAGTAACGACTACTGGTCTTCTCATCCCATACGGCTCTGACACAGTAGTACTCCTGACCGCAACATCTACAGAAAACAAGCGGTAGAAGAATCCGCTCACGGTCGTTTGGAACATACTGCTGCCCCCTGACGGTCAGAAAACGATCCTCTGAAGGGTCAAGAGATGAGTAGACAGTATCACCTCTGCTGATAAACTGATGCAGGCGAAAGGCGAATGCTGGAAAGTCGTTTTCCGGATTCGGCACTTCATACCCAGCCAGAAGAGTTTTCTTAACGTGTCTTTCACACAGGTCCTGGTCAATGTCAGTCAGATTATGGAGTTTGTTGGAAGCACCTTCTGGTCCTGATACGGACTGAGGTCTGGCTCGAATTAGACGGTTTGCTTCTTGGCTGAAAACCACACCAAATGTGCTCTCGATCCAACTTGCTAAGGGGTCTCTTCTGAAGTCCTCATAATCGGATGGAATTTGCCTTTCAGTCTCTGCAAGGCACTTCCTCAATTTCTCAAGGTGTTGAGCGTCCGCCCAATCATACTCTTCGGTTGCCCTTTGGAGTGTTTCTCCAATGATGTTCTCAGGGCGGAACGTGACGCCGTAGAATCTCGTCGCAACCTCTGCGATCTGACTCTGCTGCTCCTGATGGGTTCCAGGCCCTGCAATTGTGGCTGAAGTACCCACGCATTGCATGTCCGGTGCCGACAATAGGTCTCGCACTCGCCTGACGAGCAGAGCAACGTCGGCTCCTTGTCTACCACGGTAAGTGTGTAGTTCGTCGAGAACGAGGAACTGAAGCCCCTGAGCGGATCGGATGAGTTCCTTCTCCAGATAGCGTGTGAGTATCAACTCCAGCATCACATAGTTAGTGAGCAATATATCAGGAGGGCTTGCCTTCAACTCGTTGCGTTCTTCATCAGATTCCTGTCCTGTGTAACGGGCAAACTTGACCGGCTCTCCATTAGTAGGATATCCATACTTAAGGAATTTCTCCAACTCTCCGAACTGACTATTCGCCAAGGCATTCATTGGATAAACGACAATCGCCTTGATACCATTGCCGCTACCGTTTCGAAGTACCCGGTCTACAATAGGAATGATGTAGGCAAGACTCTTGCCTGAGCCAGTGCCTGTCGTCAGGATGTAATGCTCTCCCTTGTGGGCTATTCGAATAGCATCCTCCTGATGTTTATACAGGTGAAGGGGTCTTCCTTGAGAAACAGATTGGTTTTCCTGCTTGAGACGAAAGACGTTGCCACATTCAGCGTGTAGTACTCCCTCGGAAACAAGATCATCGATGTAGCTTCCCGGAGCAAACGATGGATTCAGTTGGATCAATGGTTCGGGCCAGAGCAATCCTGCATCGAGTTCTTCATCAACGAGGCTCTTGATGCGATCATCCTTGATTCGAATGAAGCTTCTGATGTATGAGCCATAGTCGTCAATCAGTTTTGAACGAAGATCGAACACATCCATCTGTTACTCCTTTTTGGAAGCCCACTTGCCGGTCGCTGCCCGCCCCCCCTCACCCACCGATCAATCTCTTTCACCTGGAACTTCAGAAGCCGCCCGACCTTACGAACGGGCATATGGCGGGTCTTTACCCACTTGTACACGGCTTTCCTATTGACCCCAACATCGATTGTTAGCTGTTAGGACCTCCCAGTCTAACACAACAGCAACTATGCAAAGATCCAGAATGCAACAATTCTATCCTCACCATGCCCACTTAGCAACCAATATTAACCTAAAGATAGCAATAATCAAGATTTGAGTTTCACCCCACCTTTCCCACTGCCACTCACCCCCAATCCCACTTGGTCCAACACTCACCAATAGCAGCAAATGCCCCTTTTTCCCAGCAGAAACAGCCCCTGACTCCCTCCTACCCCTGACCATCTTGACTATGGCATCAAATTCCCTTGGGCATCTACTGCCAATGAAACGGCAAATACTTGCCCATTGAGCAGGATCTATGCCATCAGAGAGAGAACACCAGACCCCTGTTTCAGCAATTGAGGGTTCTGAGAACAATAATCCTTGTGACATGAGCCACTCCTTTACATAATAAAACCACATTATTATTTTGGAGGGCTTCGGAGGGACTTGTTTGAAACCAGTCGGTTCCACCCTATACTGATTATCACTATACATTCCCTACTCATCTTGTCAAGCAAATTTTGAGATTAATTCATTCTAAATTTTCGTGGAAAGAAAGAAGTATCTGCCTGATAATACTACCAATTATTCAGAGTTCTTGTATCCAAGGAGAATAGCTGTCGAGGTTTAGAATGGAACTACTTCCTCAAATAATTCACATAGACATGGATGCCTTCTATGCCTCTGTTGAACAGCTTGACAACCCTGAACTGAAGAGCAAGGCTGTCATAGTTGGGGGTAGTCCTGATAAGAGGGGAGTTGTAAGTGCAGCATCCTATGAAGCACGTAAATTTGGTGTCCATAGTGCAATGCCAATGTCCCAGGCTATCAGATTATGCCCCAATGGAATTGTCCTGCCAGTCAGAATGAAAAGATATGTCGAACTCTCGAACAATATCCATGAGATATTCTCACGATACACAGATCAGATTGAACCTATTTCTTTAGATGAGGCATTTCTTGATGTTGCTGGAAGTACTAAATTATTCGGCAGTGCTGAACAAATTGGTCAACAAATAAAACACGAAATCAAAAAAGAATTGGGCTTGATAGCTTCTGTCGGTATTGCACCAAACAAGTTCCTTGCAAAGATTGCTTCGGATTTGAAAAAACCTGATGGATTTGTGATTATCACAGAGGATAACAAGCAGAGAATTCTTGATGTTCTGCCGATCTCAAGAATATGGGGAATTGGAAGAGTAACCGGAAGAGCACTGAAGGCGATTGGTATAAACACCATTGGTCAGTTGAAGAACACCGACCCAGAGCATCTTAATGACAGTTTAGGCAATCAGACTCCTCACATACTCCGCTTGGCTCACGGTATAGACAATAGGAAGGTGGAGTCTGTTCGTATCACAAAGAGCATATCCAGTGAAGAAACTTTTGCTGTTGATATAGAGGATAAAGACGTTCTGCTCGGTGTGTTGCTTGGTCAGGTTCAAGAGGTTGCTCAGAGGCTCAGAAAAGGAGAGTTTGAGGCAAAGACACTCACACTTAAGCTTCGTTATGGTGATTTCAAGACTATTACTCGAAGCAGTACGTTTGACAAGGCCACAAATACGACTGAAACATTATGGCAGGAGGCAAGGGAAGTTTTCTCGAAGTGGCACAAGGAATCAGCAGGTCATCTCCGACTACTGGGATTTGGAGCATCAGGGCTGATGACTGAAGGGGCAGGTCAGAAAGAGCTTTTTGTAAATCCGGAAGAAGAAAGGCAAAGAAGGTTAGATCAGGCTTATGACGAGATAAAGAATAAATATGGAAATGATGCTGTTAAAAGAGGTGGATAACTGCCCTTCTCATCCGACCTCAACCACCTCACTACACTCCCTCAAAGGAGCAGTGAGCAACTCAAATGTTATCTGTCTCCCTGCTTCCTCAAACCGATCAACTGTCTCACCAACTGCCAGGACAGGCTCATTTCTCTGACTACTAATATGACCCAACATCACTGTTCCATGTTCTTTCCTACTTTCACTAACAACTTCAAACAATAAATTTGCAGTACCAGGATTGGGCATATGGAACAGGCTGTTAGGATTATAATACTGCTCCAACAATTCTAAATCATGATTGCTTTCAACAAAAATAAAATCAGCATCAACAAAATATTCAAGAACATCTTCCCACTCACAAAAATCAGTGACTATGACAATTTTCTTGTCCTCATAAAAAATCTGATATCCATAAGTGGGATAGTAGGGACTGTGGATTACTTCAAAAGGCTTAATCTTGAATTCGCCAACAGTAAATTTCCTGTTCTTAAACGGCTTAATATTCAAGTTCTTAAATCCATCGCCATTAAAGTGCTTTTGTTTCAGTTGGTCAACACAATCGTCATGGAGACGAATCTTATGACCATACTCATCAAGGACTCTCAATGGGTAATATGAAATATGGTCAGAATGGGTATGAGTCAACAACACAGCATCAATCTGGGAAGGATCTCCAAACAGGGAAGCAAGGGCTTGTCTGGTTCTCTTCATAGAGGACAGACCACAATCTATAAGGATCCTGGTCTTTGATGACCACAGGGCAAGACAGTTGCCAGTGCTACTGCTACATATTGATTGAAAATGTAGGGACATGAGTTTCCTTGCTCAAAGAGCCAAAGGTCAGTTGGCAATCCTTACCTGTTGAAAGATATCCTCCTATCTGTGGATCTTCCTCTTGCTCGGTTCTTGTTCCTCATTTCCCCTATCCTCATTCTGTTTGAATTCGGCTTCGGACGAGAACCACCCTTCTCAGGGACTCCCCCTTTCATCAGAAACAGTGCCTTTTCGCATACCGCCTTGGTAGTAGTATTACGATGTTTTGACCCTTCTTCAAGAATCTCCGAAGCCAGCTTCTTCATCCTTCCCTTCATGCTCCTCAGTCCATAGGCTGCTGCTTTCTTAGCTGTCCTTGGGTGGCTTCCAAACAATGCCTCCCTGAGTATAGCCAAACCATCTTCCTGCATCCAAGACAGCTTGTGAGCTGCCAACCTTGCAATTGTGATGTTATCAGAATAGAGCTTCTTTT
>SDBS01000762.1_pt1 | contig 32037 bp, 25 predicted proteins | sample 2277091 | NCBI WGS metagenome assembly SDBS01 (sample SAMN10404972, study PRJNA504765) | marine sediment metagenome | isolation source: marine sediment core GS10_PC15, 163 cmbsf | place: Arctic Ocean: Southern Knipovich Ridge | collected 2010 | reverse complement strand
TATCCTGTCAACGATCTGGTCGACAGTCTGCTTTGTTATCGGCTTTCCACAAATATAGCAAAAAGGTGTCCCGATACGTGCATAAAGAACTCTTAAATAATCGTATATCTCGGTAGTGGTGCCTACTGTGGACCTCGGATTTCTTGAGGCACCCTTTTGATTTATAGATACTGCAGGAGACAACCCTTCTATTTGATCGACATCAGGTTTGTCCATCTGGCCCAGAAACTGCCGGGCATATGAAGAGAGGGATTCAACATATCTCCTCTGTCCTTCAGCATAAATGGTATCAAATGCAAGAGACGATTTGCCGGAACCGCTTACCCCGGTAAATACCACAAATTTATTCCTGGGAATCCTCAGGTCAATATTCTTGAGGTTGTGCTCCCTTGCCCCTTTTATTATTATTTCTTCTTTCATGGGTCAGCTACCTGATCTCTATGCTGGTTATCTTCTTAATTCTCTTGATCTCGTCCCTGATCATTGCTGCTTTTTCAAAATTTAGGTCCCTTGCTTCCAGATGCATTTCTTCTTCAAGCCCGCTCATTATGGTCGCGATCCTGCCGGGATCCATAGCCAGCAACTTGCCTTCATTAAATCCTTTTTTCTTGTCTTTGATTTTATGGCCGCTTCTGGCTTTCCGGGTTGTTTTTATACCGCTATTATATAATATGTCAGATACTGCTTTATTAATAGTCCTGGGAGTAATATCGTGTTTTCTATTATAATCCGTCTGCAGATTTCTTCTCCGGTCGGTCTCTGAAACTGCATTTTTTATTGATCTTGTCATGTCATCCGCATACATTATTACCCTGCCGTTAATATTCCTTGCCGCCCTGCCGATAGTCTGTACAAGTGATATTTCTGACCTTAAAAACCCTTCTTTGTCTGCATCCAGTATTGCTACAAGTGATACCTCCGGAAGATCAAGGCCCTCCCTTAAAAGGTTGATCCCTACCAGTACATCAAAGTCTCCACTCCGGAGCCCTCTGAGTATTTCTACTCTCTCAAGAGTGTCTATGTTGGAATGCAAATATCTTACCTTGATGTCCCTGCCAGAAAGATAATCTGTCAGGTCCTCGGCCATTTTTTTAGTCAGCGTGGTGATCAGTACCCTTTCTTTTCTTTTTACTACTTTTTTTACCTCAGATATCAGGTCATCTATCTGGCCCTTAGACGGCTTGATAGATATTTCAGGATCGACCAGGCCGGTCGGCCTGATGATCTGCTCGGCTATCTGCAGGCTTATCTTATGTTCATAAGGGCCCAGGGTAGCCGAAGTAAATATCACCCTTTTGATTTTGTTTTCAAATTCTTCAAATCTTAAGGGCCGGTTATCAAGAGCAGACGGAAGCCTGAATCCAAAATCTACAAGTGTCTGTTTCCTGGAGCGGTCCCCTTCAAACATACCCCTGATCTGCGGGACCGCAATATGGGATTCATCGATTATAGTAAGAAAATCATCTGGGAAAAAATCCAGCAGCGTATTGGGAGGTTCTCCCGGTTTCTTTCCCAGAATATGCCTTGAATAATTTTCAATCCCTCCGCAAAAGCCCAGTTCTGATATCATCTCCATATCATATTTTGTACGTGACTCCAGCCTCTGTGCCTCGAGAAGTTTTCCATTTTTTTTAAAATAGTCCAATCTTTGGCCCAGCTCTTCTTCTATTGTCTTGAGGGCCCTGTCCACCCATTCCACTGTTGCAAGAAAATGTGTTGCCGGGGATATAATATATGTATCTCTTTCTTCAAAGATCTCGCCAGATACCGGATCAAACTCTACCAGCCTTTCTATTTCATCGCCAAAAAGATGGACCCTTACAGCCCTATTGCTATAGGCAGGAAATATTTCAATGGTATCTCCTTTTACCCTGAATTTTCCATTGGAAAAATCATATTCATTCCTTTCATATCTTATGTTCACCAGTCCGCTTATCAATCCTTCTCTTGGAAATTCTTCCCCCTGTTTTAATATAAGCCTCTGCTTTCCATATTCAGATGGAGATCCCAGGCCGTATATGCAAGAAACACTGGCTACAACAATGACATCATTTCTTGTAAATAATGAATTTGTGGAAGAGAGCCTTAACTTCTCTATTTCTTCATTTATTGAAGTGTCCTTTTCAATATACATGTCCTTGCCGGGTAAATATGCCTCGGGCTGATAGTAATCATAGTAACTAACAAAATATTCCACGGCATTATCAGGAAAGAACTCCTTGAATTCATTACAGAGCTGGGCAGCAAGGGTCTTATTCGGGGCCAATACAAGAGTCGGCAGCTGTATATCCTGTATCACATTTGCAACTGTATATGTCTTGCCGGAACCTGTGACTCCCAGTAGACTCTGGAACTTTAAATCATTGCTTAAGCCTTTTGACAATTGGGCAATGGCCCTGTTCTGGTCCCCCTGGGGGGAGTAGTTTGAGACTATTTTAAATCTGCTGTTTGGCATTGTTTTACATGGCCTGGTTCAAGCTTCAATAATGTTTAATATATTTCCTACCTGCTTATACAGGTCTTTTACAGTACCAGTATTTTCAATTGTAAAATCCACCTTTTTTTGGTCTATATCAATATGCTGGCCCTTTATCCTTAATTCTATATCATTCTCTGATAAATTTTTATTTTTAAGATATTTTTTTCTCAGGTCCATGCCTGCATTTATCAGAATGATCCAGTCACATAATAGATCCAGTTTTGAGTTAAATAAAACTGCAGCATCAATTACTATATACTGCCTGTCTTTAGCATTTCTAATAATATTTTCTATTTCTTTCTTCAATAAGGGGAACATTAAATGATTCAGTTTTTTGAGTTCACCTATATCCGAAAAAACTTTATCAGCAAGAGCTGGATATATTATTTTTCCTTCCTTATCAAAGATATCTTCCCCGAATATTTTTTTGAGCCTGGCCGGGATATCTTTATCTTTTGTATATATATCCTTGGCAACACTATCTGCATCTACCACAAGTACCCTGTCCCTTATTTTTTTTATATAGTCCCTGACAGTGCTTTTACCCGCTGCTATCCTGCCTGCAATACCGATTACTATAATTTTTTTCTCCTTTTTTATGCATTAGAAAATGGTAAATAAACGTATATAGTTTATTTTAACTGATTAAACTTATAATAGGGAAAAGATTATATAAATTCTAATGAGGATAGATAGCTGTGATAAATTTATTAAGACCGGTCCCGGCCTGCCATAAATTAGTTACTCTATACTTATATATTATTAAAAAACCAGAATTATTCTTAAGCCAGATGATCTGCATCCTAAAAGGATCTATCTTATTCTAGATCTGCTTCATCCTTCATCTCTTTTAATATATCATCTATCTGCTTTTTCTTTTTTTCTTCTTTTACTTCTGCTTCCTCGCTGCCCTTTTCTTTTAAAGCCACCTCTCCTGCAGTTTCTTTACTTTCATCTTTTTCTATATCTGCGCTGTCTTCTACATCTGCACTATCTTCGTCTTTGGCTTCTTTTTCCACGGGATCCGCGTCTTTTACTTCTTTTGTCTCCTCTTCGTCTTCAACTGGATTTTCAACCTGTTTAACACTAAAAGCCATTCTTCTTTTATCAAAATCTATATCAATTATCCTGATCATCAGTTCACTACCGATCTTTGCCACATCGCTGGGCCGCTTGATCGGTTCCGGGCTTAACTCTGATATATGGACCAGACCTTCTAATCCGTCTTCAATTTGTACAAACAATCCAAACTTGACTATCCTTGTGACTTTTCCCTTGACTATATCTTTTATTGTATAATCCTTTATCTTCTCCAGCCATGGGTCCTTCTGGGTCTGTTTCAGCCCCAGTGAGAGTCTCTGCTTGTCATTATCAATATCCAGGATCTCCACATCTACGTCCTGGCCCACTTCCACCACTTCTGAAGGATGTTTTACGTGATTCCATGAAAGTTCAGATATATGTACCAGGCCATCAACACCGCCCACGTCTACAAAAGCCCCGAAATCTGCGATACTTGTGATATTTCCTTTCTTGATCTGCCCGACTTCTATACTGCCTAATATTTCTTTCCTCTGTTCTTTTCTTTCATCCTCGATGATGACCTTCCTGGAAAGAACCACATTATTTCTATTCCTGTCTACTTCTATTATTTTACAGGTACATTTTTCTCCAATATAAGATATAAGTTCTTTTGATTTTCTTACATCAATCAGCGAGGCTGGCAAAAATCCCCTCAGGCCTATATCTACGATCAATCCTCCCCTTACACATTCTATTACTTCACCTTCTATTGTCTCGCCATTAGTGAAGATCTTTTCTATCCTGTCAAAATTTTGTTCGACTTCAGCTCTTCTCTTGGAAAGGATCAATCTTCCGTCCTGGTCTTCCTTCTGCAGGACCATTATTTCTATAATCTCATCGACCTTTAAAACTGTATCAGGTTTTACATTATGTCTTATAGAGAGCTCATTTAAAGGAATGACTCCTTCAGATTTAAAGCCTACGTCTACCAGCACTTCATCTTTATCGATTTTCACTACTTTTCCTTTAACAATGTCCCCATCGCTTATATTGATCATGGTCAGGTCATAATTGGGTACCATTTCTCCGTTTTCGTTCTCGATCATGTAGTTTTCATCTGTTAATTCAACACTAAATTTTTCTTCAGCCATATTTTTTATAAATCTCACTCCATTCAATATAATCAAAAAAAAAGGATATCACGCGATAAAATAATAATCAATATTATAAAATATTTTTTTTAAATATACCAATTTTTGCCCACAGCAATATCAACCTTAAGTTTTACTTTTAACTGGATGCAATCCTCCATTGATTCTCGTACGATTTTCTTTAACTTTTCCAGGTCTTCTTTTTTCAGTTCCAGTACCAGTTCATCATGTACATGCAGTATAATATTGCTGTCAATTCCTCCGGATCTCATATTATTATATAGATCTATGGTGGCCAATTTCATTATGTCTGCAGCGCTTCCCTGAATCGGGGTATTTACAGCAAATCTTTCACCAAGGCTCCTTACTCTGGTATTACTGCTGCCGAGCTCCTTTAAGTATCTTCTCCGGCCAAAAATTGTTGCTGCATAACCTTTACTGTGAGCTGTTTCTATCAGGGACTTAAGATAATCATTTACTCCCGGATAACGCTCGAAATACTTTTTGATATAATCCCTTGCCTCATCTTCGGGAATTGAAAGGCGGCTTCCCAATCCAAATTCTGTCATGCCGTATACTATGCCAAAATTAATAGCTTTGGCCTTTCTCCTTAAGTCTTCATCTATATCTTCATACTTTACTCCAAAGACCTCAGAAGCTGTTCTTGCATGTATGTCTTCTCCCTGGTTAAACGACTCTAGCAGATTCTCATCTCCGGAAAGATGGGCAAGGACCCGTAGTTCGATCTGTGAATAATCTGATGCCAGCAGCAGGCTGTATCCCTTACCCGGAATAAAAGCTTTTCTTATCAATTTCCCGAATTCTGTCCTTACTGGAATATTTTGCAGGTTTGGATTACTGCTGCTTATCCTCCCGGTAGAGGTCCCCAGCTGATGGTAAGTCGTATGTACCCTCTGGTCCCCCTGATCGGCCAGCCTGGGCAGTACATCGATATAAGTATTTTTCAGTTTGGCTTTTTCCCTGTAACTCAATAACTTTTCAATCACCGGTGATTTATCATATATGGCTCTTAAAGCACCAGCATCCGTAGATAACCCAGTCCTGGTTTTTTTAGTAATAGGCAGCTTCAATTTTTTGTACAGTATCTCTGCCAGCTGCTTTGAAGAATTTATATTAAACTCTTCCCCGCATATCTCATATATTTCTTTTGTCAGTTTTTCCAGATCCCTGTCATATTCCTTTATCAGGCCGTCAAGGTATCCCTTATCAATATTCACTCCTGTTTGTTCCATTTCAGAAAGTACCCTTACCAGTGGTTCTTCGATCTGCCAGTACAGCTTTTCTAATTCTTCCTCTTTTATCCTTTTGATCAATCTATTTTCGATCTTTTCATACAAACTGAGTGCCTTTAAGGCGGTATCAATATCCTGGCTGCTGCTGTCAGGGGATATCTGTCCCGTGCCTTCAAAACCCAGGCTTAACTGGTCTTCCGGTGTTTTTTCCCTTGATCCGGTTTCCTGCCCCTGTTTACCATTTTTTAAAAATTCTATATTTTTTATCTCAATATTAAATAAGCCATCCACAATGTCATTTATAACAGCATTTGGCATGGTAGGGGTCAGTATTAAATATAATATCTTGAAGTCATATAGTTTCCCCCTGATATCTATCCCTTTACCTGCAAGGACCTTAAAAATATTTTTAAAATCAAATCCTGATTTATTTATTTTCTCATCCTCAAACAAGCTCTTTACTGTTTTTTTAAGATCTCCTTTCCCAAGATCATCAAGGCCCACCAAAAAACCATCCCCGGCTCCATTATATATGATCAGCCCGTCCGGATTCACTGCGCTTCCCGTTAAAAAAATGTAAACCGTGCCTGTTATTATCTTTCTTAACTGCTGAAAGCTTGTATCATGAGTCAAAGGTTTTAATTTTATTTTATCGATTTTTATCCTGGAACCGTCTTCTGCCTTTATGAAATCTATTTTATCTACCAATGTAGGAAGCCTCCTCTGGAGGTTTTTAAACTCCAGGCTCTCAAATACCTGCTTTACCCTGCTGTAATTTACTTTCTTTAGGCTTTTTTCTAATGCACTTTCTATATCAAGATCATCAATGATCTTCAAGGTTACAAGCTCCTTGCTTAGAAGTGCGATTTTTTTATTGTCAGCAAGGATCTTATTAAGCCTCGGATTTCCTATTTTATCCAGGTTCTCATAGATCTCTTCAACGGTCCCGTATTTCTTGACAAGGGAAAGCGCTGTTTTTGGGCCGATACCTGGAATTCCCGGAATATTATCTGAACTATCCCCCATCAGCGCCAGGAGATCTTTTATCTTTCCCGGCTCCACGCCAAATTTTTCCTGGACTTTTTTTTCGTCAAATAGAATCGTATCTGTAATGCCTCTCTTGATGCCCAGTACCCTGACATTATCAGAGACCAGCTGCATAATATCTTTATCCCCGGTCACTATAAGGGTCATCTTAAACTTTTGCCTTGAACGGCTGGCCAGGGTAGCCAGGATGTCATCTGCCTCAAACCCGTCCCTGTTAAAACAGGAAATATTAAAGGCTTCCAGCACCTCTTTTATCAAAGGCAGCTGAAATGAAAGTTCGTCTGGCATCTTTTTCCTGTGGATCTTATATTCATTGAATATTTCATGCCGGAATGTTGGAGCTTTGCTGTCAAATGCACAAATAATAGAATCAGGATTTTCATCTTCGATCAATTTAAGCAGCATATTGGTAAATCCCAGAACTGCATTTACTATGATCCCGGATGAAGTGGTTATGGTATCAGGTAAAGCATAAAAGGCCCTATAGGCGATATTATTGGAATCTATTAAGATTAATTTCTCATTTTTCAATCAAAAGGCTCCTGTTTTCTAATACTGAAGGTATTTTTAAAATATTCATTAGATCTCAATTTTAAAAAGATTTGACACTTCCTGCTTCTTCCAATAGTATATCATTATAACATTTAAAAGGATTAGAATATAAGGCTATTAAAATTTAAATAAGGCAAAGAAGCCTTAGCTTGCGAAGAAGCACAAATTTTTACAGGCAGTGAAGCCTGTTGAGTTTGATGCTTTTTTTTTTGCCTTATATCAGTCTTTTGGCATATTTGTAAATAATTAGCAAAGGAGAAGTCGAAATGAGTTATTCTAAAATCAATGCCTCGTCAGCAACCGGTACCAAAAACCTGTACGGAAGCAGTGTCAGCCCTTTCAGCGGAATGTGTGTCATCTGTTCTGAAGGCTGCCTGGGATTATGTGAGATCGGGGAATCATCTTACAGGGGTTCAGAGACGATCTATCCCCAACCATTTGGTGAAATAACTGCAGCATCACAAAAAGATTACCCGGTAGACTATTCACACTTTAATATTATGGGAACAGCATTTGGAACACATGGCATTGAAGAAGACAGTGATATTGCAACATTCGGTAATGTAGACCTTGAAGTCACCTTTGGGAAGAATAAGGACTTGAAATCATTGCTGCCCTTTACGATCCCCGGCCTTGGTTCAACAGATATTGCTAAAAATAACTGGGAGGGCCTGGCAATCGGGTCAGCTATTTCAGGGGTAATACTTACTGTCGGTGAAAATGTGTGCGGTATAGACCCTGAGTCACAGTTTGACAAAAATGGCCATGTAATAAAATCAGCTGAACTGGAAAAAAGAGTAAAATTATATAAGGACTGGCAGCAGAACGGCTATGGCGGATTGGTCGTACAGTCCAATGTCGAGGACACAAGGTTTGGAGTCCTGGAATATGCCATCGCAGAATTAGGTGTCGATATAGTAGAACTCAAATGGGGGCAGGGCGCAAAAGATATCGGTGGAGAGATCAAGATAGGTGACCTCGACCGGGCAATTGAAATAAAGAAAAGAGGCTATATCGTTCTTCCTGATCCATTGGATCCCGGTGTCCAGGAAGCTTTTAAACATGGGGATTTTACAGAATTTGAAAGGCATTCCAGGATAGGTATGGCCTCAAAGGAATCTTTCATGAGTTCGGTGGAACATTTAAGAAAAGTCGGGGCAAAACATATTTTTCTTAAGACCGGCGCTTATGGGCCCGCTGACCTGGCAAAAGCCATTAAATTTTCATCCGAAGCCGGAATAGACCTACTCACCATCGATGGTGCCGGCGGAGGAACCGGGATGAGCCCGTGGAGAATGATGAATGAATGGGGAGTACCAACTGTTTATCTTCAGTCCCTGGCATATAATTTTGCCAAAGTCCTTGATGATAAAGGAGAATATGTCCCCGATATGGCTATCGCCGGGGGATTTGGGCTTGAGGACCAGATATTTAAAGGTCTCTCTCTTGGCGCTCCATATTTTAAGTTTGTGGGTATGGCACGTTCACCCATCACTGCCTGCATGGTCGGCAAGACCCTTGCTGGCAAGATAAGTGACGGCACTCTTCCAAAATCAATTGAAAAATATGGAACTGATATGGAATCAGTATTTGTGGAACTCTCTAATCTAAGAAAAATATTCGGGACAAAAGCAGATAGCCTGCCGGGTTCTGCAATAGGGTTATATACTTATTATAAAAGATTGTCACAGGGACTGAGGCAATTGATGTGCGGGGCCAGGAAATTTGCTCTTGAGCACATCACCAGGGAAGATATTGTCTCCCTGACCAAAATAGCAGCCTCAGTTTCCGGCATACCATTTGTCATGGATTTCGAAAAAGATGAAGTTACAAGCATACTTAATTCCTGATCATATAACAGGCAGGGAAGATCCTTATATGTCTTCCCTGCCTGTTTTGCCAATACTGCTTTTTGCCAGTCGTATTATCTGCAAAATTTATCCTTAAACTGCTCAATGTCTTTGTTTGATTTTAATATATTAAATTCAAGCCTGTAACGGGTCTTCTCTCCCGGCTCTATAAACTTTAATGTTCCTTCCTCTCTTTCAATTTTTCTTCCTCTGGGAAAACTATTTCCCGGCTCAATGCCACAGGCATAGTCGCCCATTCCCATCTGTTTCCATTGAGTCATAAAAGGCAGGTTATTTTTATTAAATTTTAACCATATGCCTATTCCCTTGCCTCCCGAAAAACTTTCATTGACTATTGCAACATTGGAGTTTCCTTCACTATCGGCTTCAATGTCATGGAAATAGACTTTTTCCTTATAACCTCTTACGGGTTCAATAAACTTATTAAAATCCTTCTCACCATCTCTTGCTTCATCGTCTCGCGGCTCTACTTTTGCATTTGCTTCCAGAAGCTCTGCGCCAATATCCACAACCGGATATCCAATATTTATATGATAAAGGATCATAAGGGGGGAGGTCTCATGCCCAATATTTTCAACCACATCCTCAATTACTACTCTGGGGTCATCCATCCAGGTAGTGATCTTTCTTTCCAGCTGAAGCTTATCCTTAAAAACAGCTGCTTCCCTGACCTTACCCTGGACAGTCATAATGTAATTGTCGTTTTCCCATCTTCCATCTGCTAAAACATTTTCTGCACTGATATTTGATATCCTTCCATGAAGCCCCAGCTCCTCTCCATTATCAGTACTGGGCATTCCCATAGTGCTCAGTCCACAGGTAAGGACAAGTCCTCCATAAAAAGTCCTCAGCCACTGGAAACCTCTATCCTCGAAATATGTTGGTGAAGTCTCCCTGGTGGCAGATTTCCAGTTAATGGGGATAGACTTGTAGGAAAGACTGGAAATATCCATTCCCCTGTCCGGAAGTATGGTCATGTCCAGGCCACAGGGACTTTTAATGTCAATAGCCCTCATGCCCCGGCTGACACCATCTATAAATTCATAGTATTTGATCCCGCCAAACTGGGTAATATCTCCTGTTTTTTTCAATATTTCATCCCTGCTTATTTCTTTACCAAAGATTTTCATAATTTCTCCTTTTTGATTGTTTAAAAACCCTAAAACCCATTTTATATAAATAGATTTTAGACACAAGTAATAAAAATATCATTTTAGCGGTTTTTAATTGCTATGGGAGCATAAAAATAAACGTCATCAAATTTCTTAAAAACTTAATGACGCTTATAAGTACATAAATATAGTAAATTATTATAAAAATGTCAATATAATTTTATATTTTTATTATTATTAGACCGATTACACCTGGAAGAGGCTTAAATATAGGAAAATCTGTTAAAAAAGGCCATTACTTTTTTAATTTGCCAGCTTGATAATAATGGGCATAAATTGTATTATTTCTAGCGTGCCGGAGTGGCGGAATTGGCAGACGCGCTGGACTCAAAATCCAGTGGACCGAGAGGTTCGTGTCGGTTCGACCCCGACCTTCGGCACCATGCGATCGGTTCAGTATTTACATGGACAATATATGGGAAAGCTTATACAGCTCCGCTTGAACATCCTTTTTTGTCTCAAAAATATCCTCAAATTTACTTGCCTGTATTTTCATACTTTTAATTCCTACCATCAGGTCACTTTTCCCTTCCAGTAAAAGATCCACAGCTTTTTTACTAAATTCTGCTGCAAGGATCCTGTCAAGGGCCGAGGGTGAGCCGCCCCTCTGGATATGTCCCAGTATGGACACCCTTACATCGCAACCTACCAGCAGCTTTATGGATTTTGCCACTTCATCAGCACCAGCGGCACCTTCAGCGACTACTATCAGGGTATGCCTTTTCCCTTCCCTGTTTGATTTTATTTCTGCAGCGATCTTTGCCAGGTCGACTTCTATTTCAGGTACCAGCACATAATCGGCTCCACAGGCCACTGCTGAGTTTATAGCGATCAAACCGGAACCCTTACCCATCACTTCGATCACGAAAAGCCTGTCATGTGAAGAGGCAGTATCCCTGATCTTGGAAATAAGGTCTATTATTACATTTAGAGTGGTGTCAAACCCAATACTGTAATCGGTCCCGGAAATATCATTATCTATTGTACCGGGAATACCTACTACCTGGATTCCCTGTTTATGCAGCTCATGAGCTCCTTTAAAGGAGCCGTCACCGCCGATGATCACAAGCCCTTCGACCCCATTACCTTTTAGATTATTAATCGCTTCTTCCTGCCCTTTCCTGGTTTTAAACCTTTCGGACCTTGCTGAATATAAAAAAGTTCCTCCCCTGTCAATGATCCCACCCACAGAATTTGAATCCAATATCTTGAAATCATTGTTTATAAGGCCTTTATAGCCCTCGTAGAAACCATAGATCTCCAGTCCCTTAAAAATACCATATCGCGTCACTGCCCTGATTACAGCATTCATTCCGCTGGCATCTCCCCCGCTGGTAAGCAGTGCGATCCTTCTTTTTCCTTCCATCCTGGCCCCTCCTTTATTTTCTCCTGGACTTTAATTCTCCAAACACTTCATCTAAAGAAATATTTTTCTCAACAAACAAGACCAATAAATGATATATCAGGTCAGCTATTTCATTTATGATATCTTTCTTTTTCTGGTATTTTGAAGCTATTATTATTTCAGTACTTTCTTCCCCGATTTTTTTAATGATCTGGTCTAGCCCTTTCTTGTGAAGGGAATAGGAATAGGAATCAGGGACCTTATCCTTGATCCTTCTTTCAATTATGCCGTAGAGTTCATACAGGACCTCACCAGCTGGTATGCTCCTGCTGTTTTTTTCAAAGTCTATATCCCTGCTGATCTCTCCCAGCACCCGGTAAAAACAACTTCTATTGCCTGTATGGCATGCATTTCCCGTCTGCTCCACCGATACCAGGAGGCTGTCTCCATCACAGTCATATTTAATTTCTTTTATTTCCTGGATACTTCCTGAAGTCTCACCCTTGTTCCAGAGTTTATTTTTGGACCTGCTCCAGAACCAGGTCATGCCGGTTTCCAGGCTTTTTTCCAATGACTGCCTGTTCATATAAGCAAGCATGAGCACTTCCCCGGTGGTGGCGTCCTGTATTATAGCCGGAATCAGGTTTTTATTGTCATCTTTCATGGTATATAGAGCTTGCTCCCTGTTTGTTAAATCATTATAATCTTACATTTATTCCTTCAGATTTCAAATATTCTTTAGCTTCTTTTACTGTATTGTCACCATAATGGAATATTGAGGCTACCAGGACCGCATCTGCATCAGCATCTTTTATGACATCCCTTAAATGCTTTAGCTTCCCTGCGCCTCCTGAGGCGATCACCGGGATATTTATACTTGATGTAACTGTTCCAGTAAGCTCAATATCATAACCATCCATGGTCCCATCCTTATCCATGCTGGTCAAAAGTATTTCACCTGCACCAAGCTCCTCAGCCCTTTTTGCCCAATCAATAGCATTCTTTCCGGTCGGAGTCCTGCCGCCGTTTAAAAACACTTCCCAGAAACCCTTTTTTTTGTATTTTGCATCAATTGCCACTACCATGCACTGGCTGCCAAAGATCCTGGCTCCCTCTTCGATCAGGCTGGGATTTTTAAAAGCTGAAGTATTAATGGATATTTTGTCGGCTCCTTTTCTCAGTATCTCCCTAATATCATCGACACTTTTTATTCCCCCGCCGATCGTATAGGGTATAAATACTTTTTCAGATGTCCTGCTGGCAAGCTCGACTACAGTCTTTCTTTTTTCAGACGAAGCAGTTATATCCAGGAAAACCACCTCATCGGCGCCTTCCCTGTCATAAAACGCCGCCAGTTCCACAGGGTCCCCGGCATCCCTTAAGTTTACAAAACTTACTCCTTTTACTACCCTTCCCCCGGTTACATCGAGGCAGGGTATGATCCTTTTAGTTATCATTTTGCCTGCCCTATTTCTATAGCCTTTTGCAGGTCAAATCCGGAACTGTCTTCATATAAAGCTTTCCCGACTATTACCCCGCTGACTCCAAGGCTCTCGATCTTTTTAATGTTTTCGATATCTCCAAGGCCGCCTATCCCGCCTGCCAGGATAAATTTTATGCTGGTGCTGGCCAGGATCTTTTTTAAGAAACCAAAATCTGACCCTTCAAGTGTCCCATCCCTGGAAATATCAGTGATTATTAATTCATCCAGCTTTATGGCCTCAAGCTCTCTTAACAAGTCAAATATATTAACTGCAGCGCTTTCCTGCCAGCCTTTTTTAAAGACAATACCACCTGTTCCATAATCAATGCTCATGATCACCTTTTTTTCATTTTTAATATAAGCATCCTTAAAGAAATCAAGATCCTCGATGGCCCTGGTTCCAAGAATGGCACGGTCGATCCCGTTTCCGATGACTTTATCAAGTGTTCCGAGATCCCTGATCCCTCCCCCAAATTCAACTTTTATGCCGGTTTTTTGTTTTATCTCCACGGCTATCCCGAGGTTCTGAATCCTTCCGCTCTTTGCCCCGTCAAGGTCGATGATATGCAGCCATTCTGCTCCACAGCTCTTCCACCTCCGGGCGACTTCTAAAGGATCGTCATAATATTTCTTTTTAGTGTCAAACTTACCTTTTGTCAACCTGACACAGGCCCCGTCTATTATGTCTATCGCAGGTATTATTATCACTGGTCTTTACTTTCTACTATTTTTAAAAAATTCTTCAGTAAGAGCTGGCCGTATATGCTGCTTTTTTCAGGATGGAACTGAAGGCCATAGATATTTTCCTTTTCTATACTTGAAACTATTTCTATGCCGTAATCGGTCGTACTGCTGATAATGGTCCTGTCTTCAGGAATTATGTGATAGGAATGGACAAAATAAAAATATTCTCCCTCTTCAATGCCGGAAAATAATTCACTCTTTTTCCTGCAGAACTTTAGCTGGTTCCATCCCATATGGGGCACCTTTACTACCGGGGGGACACGGTCAACAAATCCCTTAAGTATCCCGAACCCATTACTCTTACCGTCTTCCATGCTGTAATCAAAAAGGATCTGCATGCCAAGACAGATACCAAGGAATAATTTCTTTTTTATATTTTTCCTTATAGCCTCTATCAGGTCCAGTTTTTCAAGATTATTATATGCATCCCTGAATGCTCCCACCCCGGGCAGTATTACTGCTTTTGCATCGTCCACGGCCTTTGGGCTGCCTGTTACCTTTATATCGGCGCCCAGTTTTTTTAAGGCATTTTCAACACTTTTAATATTGCCCATATTATAATCAATGATCGCAATATGCATTATCTTTCCCCTTCATCTCTTTTTGCCAAATCACGGATTTGATCCATGATCGGTGTTTTTATATCTGGCTGATACTTTAGGAATAATCTACCCGGCTGCGGCCTTGTGTACCTATATTGAACCTTTGGTTGAAGGTATTGACTTTGTTCCGGTCACTCGGCTTGCATTATATAGGGCCAAGCCAAAAGCCTTGAAAACCGCCTCTGTGATATGGTGCGAATCCAGGCCCGCATTTTTTTTAATATGGAGGTTGATGGAACTATTATCTACCAGGGCCCTGAAAAAATCCCCCGCCTGTGTGGTGTTCATCCCCCCTATTATTTCAGATTCGATCTCCACATCATACCGGAGATATGCTCTTCCCCCTATATCCAGTGAAACAGACACCTCTGCATCATCCATCGGCAGGACAATAGATCCAAATCTCTTTATGCCTTTCTTATCTTTTAAGCAATCAGCTATTGCCTTCCCCAGGCAGATACCGATGTCTTCGACCAGGTGGTGGCTGTCCACTTCAATATCCCCCCCAGCTTTTAAAGTCATGTCAAAATTACCATGCCTGGTGAAACTATCCAGGAGGTGGTCCAGGAAAGGGACAGGGGTGCTGATCCTGGAAATACCGCTTCCATCCATATTAAATTCAATTTTTATATCAGTTTCATTGGTTTTTCTTTCGATCCTGGTTTCCCTTTTCATTTTTGGCCCATTGCTCTTTCCTTATAATATTTTTCCAATATTATCTATAAATCTTTTTATTAGTCTATATTTTACCCTGTAGCTGGTTATATTAGCAATAAGCCTGGTGGTAGAGGACATTATGCTTTCCATCTCCACCAGGTCATTCTCCGTTAAAGTCTCCCCTGTTGAAGTGATATCCAGGATCTCTTCTGCCATTCCCAGAAGCGGGGCCAGTTCTACCGAACCATGCAATTTGATCAATTCGACCTGCATGCCTTTCTCATCAAAGTATTTTTTTGCAATATTAGGATAGCTTGTTGCAACTCTTATGGATCCAAATTGCTGATACTGTTTTTTTACTTTCTCAATGCCATCTTTTAAAGTAGCCAGTATGAGCCTGCACTCCCCATTCTTAAGATCCAATAGCTCATATATATTGTTTCCTTTTTCTTCCAGGACATCTTTGCCGGCAAAACCAATATCACATGCACCGTATTCGACATAAACAGGGACATCCATGGGCCGCGAGATAATATAATCTATGGAATCCCTGCCGGAGTTTATATACAGCTTTCGATTCCCCTTCTCTAGTGGAGAAATATCATACCCTGCTTTTTCCAGGAGCTTTATGCTTTCACCAAGCAGGTACCCTTTGGGAATAGCTATTTTTAATCTATCAGCCATTTTATGTCTCTTTCAATATATTCTCTATTCTTTTCTTTTTTACACTATCTCCGCCGAGATCCTTTACTTTGACCGGTTTAAGATCCTTATCCAGCAATACGATTAAATTACAATTTTTATCTTTTGCCAGGCCCTCAAGGTCCTGCACCCTGTCAAATAGTAATTCTACTATTATATTATCTTCCCGTATCTTATTGGCGATCCTGACCAGTCCCGTAAAATCATGATCCCCATCCGGAGGGTTTAATAATATTTTATATCCTTTGGCCAGGCTGCGGTCCCCCAGTGCATTATGTACCAGGTCCACATCCAGCGCAAAACCTGTTCCTGCCACATCCAATCCAAATTTCTTGATCAGCCCCTCATATCTGCCTCCGCTGCCGATGATCCTTGTTATCTTTGAACTGTAAACTTCAAATAAAAGTCCTGTATAATAATCAAAATCCCTTATGATGCTAAAATCTATTATAACATTTTTGCTATAATCCATTTTCCCGAGAATTTCGATGACCTCTCTCAGATATTTAAAACCATCTATTACTTTTTTCTGGTTTACCTCGGATATCAGGCCGTATGTCTTCTCTATATCTTCCTCAGGCTGCAGCAGCTTTATGAATAATTTTGTTTTTTCTTTGTCCAGGCTGTCCAGGTGATTCCGGACTCCGACCAGGTTTTTGGCTGCTATCTCTTTTTTAATATACTCTGTGCCGCTGCTGTCAAGGCCGAACCATTCACACAGGCCCTCAATGACCTTGATATGCCCGATCCCTATCTTGAAATCACCGACTTTTAATTTTTCAAGCAGGCTTATTAAAATGATCAGGATCTCAGTATCAGCTTTTGTACTGTTAAGGGATCCTATAAGTTCAAGCCCGGCCTGGCTATATGCTCTTTTTATCCCCTTCTGCATTCCTGACTGCCTGAAAGAATCTGCAAAATAACAAAACCTTATCGGGAGCTGGTCCTTTTTTATCCTCATCCCGGTGAGCCTTGCAATAGGTATGGTCATATCTGTCCGTAATGATACCAGGCTGCCGTCTATATCAAAAAAATTGACAAGTTTATTTTTCCAGTCTTTGCCCACTCCGATAGACATATTGCTGGTAAATTCAACAGGTGGGGTCTTGACTTCCCCATAGCCCCATAATTTAAATTCACTGCCAATAATACCCTTTATGCTGTTTCTTTCATCAGCTTCAAATGGGAAAATATCCCTTAATCCAAAAGGCAGCCTGACTGAAAATCCTTTATCATCTGTTTGAAACATGTTTTCCTTATTTTTGTACAATATTTAAGATAAGGATATTATTATAATCACTTAAAAAAGTAAAACAATAGTTTTATATTTTGTTTAATCTTTCTTCTTCGCTGACCGGGTTAAAGTCATCATCTACAGCAAGGTTTTTCCCTTCAAAAAACATGGTCCTTATGGTACCCTTTGCTGCTTTTACTCCGGCTAGATGAGGAGCATCCAGTATGCCTTTCTTTATGGCCGCTGCTATAATAGAAGGAGAAGACAGGGGATCCTTTGATCCATCTGGATCATCCAGCTGCTTTATTTTCTCTATTATAAGCATTGCATCTTTTACCAGTTCTTCCTTCCTGGTATTGACCTCAGGGTCATTTTTCATGTCCGGGCTGCCGTAAATATGATTATCGATGACTTTCCCTGCAATCTTTGTACTTTCAATAATATCTTCCGGCTTTGCTGCATGGCTGGCTTCACAATAAGCTACTATATGCATGATCTGGGGGTCCAGCTGCATCTGAAGCATCGTTGAGGATGCCAGCTGCCCCTTGCCCTGGTCAAAATCTGTCGGGTAACTGTACAGTCCCGACCTGGTCTGTCTCAGGGTCGTAAAATTATTATCATGGAGGGATTCTATCAATTCTACTTTAGCCAGCATCTTGGCAAGATCCATGGTAAATGAAATCTCTGCCGGAGTATTAAACATATACTGTGAGATATAGACTTTCACTCCCATCATTTTAGCATTATATGCAGCAAGATAGGCCGCGGCAACAGCAATTGAATCAGGGGCATAGCGCAGGCTCCAGTGATGCGACTCATTTACCTCAACAGGGACATTTTGCCCGGCATGCCATTTCATCACTTCCTGGTTTTCAGCAATTGATTCCCCGACACTTCTTCCGCTCCTGTTATCCAGCTCATTATACCAGCATAATGGAACAGCACACCACGCATTATTGATACTGTCAAGAAGTACCCGGGCAAGCCTTATAATATCATTTGTCCCGCTGTAACACCTGAGAAGCGGATAGTTGCCTGTCCTTGAAGCAAGAAGGAGTTTTTCAAAATCTTCTTTGCTCCTGACAGGGACTCCCCCCGCTCCATCCTGCTGCGGATTCATTTTTTCCGGGTGGAAAAAAAATTCCTGGGTATTCTGGTCAGGTCCTATGGATATTACATCAAGCACTCCGCTTTCTGATATTTTTTTTATACCCTTTATGGTATCTCCAAGCTCAGGTTGCCCGAAGTGGTGCCTTAAAACCGGGAATGGTTTTTTATAGCCTATCCTTTCAATGATATTTTGCGGCGGGATCTCACTTGAAGTCTTTACTATTTTTTTGTTTAAATAACTCTCGACTTCTTCTATTGTCTCTCCGCCGGTAAAAATTTTATCAAATATCCCGAGTTTTTCTGCTACCTCCCCTACCGGCCCGGTTGTGCCCAGTATAAATTCTATTTTCTTTTTTTCAGGTCTATCGATTATCTTTTCCTTTAATTCCATAAATACCGGCAAAATGCTTTCAGGTGAAAGGCGGTAACTTATGGCCACAATATCTGGCCTGGTCTTTTCTATCCCTTTTATTACTTCATCTATTGATACTGCAGAGCCCAGAAATTCAGTGGAATATCCCTGCCTGCCGGCAAGGTTCAAGAAATTTAACATCCCGGCTATGTGAACACAACTTCCAATACAGGCACCCATTATTTTTTTCATGATCTTTATTTCTTCCCCTTTATGAATATATTCCTTATCTCGTTCACATCCAGCCCTTCCAGGCCCAATCTCTTCAAGTTTCTTCCATTTTTCCTGAAGTCTGTTTTAAATATTGATTCAGCAATATTTATAAGCGAATCAATCACATCAGTTTCCACATCCAGGATCTTGCCTGTTTCAGAAATGGGGACAAGGCTCATCGGCACATCTTCAGTGATATACCTGACATGCGTGGTCCGGGGAGCCATTATACCGACATAGCCCGGATTGCTGTGTATGGCATCAAACAGGCTGTCTTCTACCACATTATAAGCCATGGACAGCCAGTCTATTGCAGAATAAACATTTTTACACCTCAGCTTATGTGCAACACGGACCCTTTCCTCATCAACTGATTCGAGGACCCTTGCTACAGATTGTGTGACACCCTCAATATAGAATTGAAAATTTCCAAGGGTAGATTCTATCCTGCTGGCATTTAATATTGTTATGGCAGGATGGAAAACAGCACCCATATTATTAAAACTGGTCTCGATCACGCTTGATGCAGGTATAAACTCGGGAAAAGCTTCATTTAATATTTTTACCACCCTATCAGTTTTCTTGGCAGGAATGGCTGCAACCGGTATGGCCTGTTTTATTCTAAAGATCTTGGCTGTAGCAGGGCCCATACCCCTGCTTGCATAAATAAATGTCTGGGTCTCTGCTATGGTCACATCTTTATGGTTACCGTTTTCCCGTAAAACATTCAGAAATTCAAGGGCTCCGCAAGTCCTCCCGGGATTTAGGACCAGTATCTGTTTTTCAGTCAAAAATGGCGCACAGCTCCTGGCAATTGATACATGCCCATTTGCAGGGACCACCACAAGGATCGCATCCACACCGTCTATGGCTTCCTCAATATTATTGGTCACTATATTCAATTTGCCAAATCCCTTTATCTCTCCTTCTAGCTCTATCCCTTCAAGTTTTTTAATAGGTTGTATTTTTGATATCGTACGGTTATACAGATTGACAGTAAATCCTTTAATGGCAAGATGGGCAGCAATAGCTTTGCCGCCATGGCCCGCTCCGACTACTGTGAATTTTAGATCACGCATGATCTTACCCCTTTCAATATTTTAAAGTTTAATTTTTACTCAAGATGATTTTACCTGAAAAATTTTTCTTTAGATCTCTTAAAAAGATCTCATCCAGATTTATTTTATAATCTGGCGGCAGCCTGTAACTCTTTCCCATATCCATTCCATTTTTGTCTACTACTTTTATCTCTATTTCAAAGGTCCCGGGATTTAGTTTGATGATCTCGTAAAACCTGTTGATAAGATCTTTATCCATATCATCTTTTCTAATAGTAAACACTACTTTTCTATTCTTGTCATCCCCGGATTTTTTGGCAGATCCTTTTTCTTCCGGGCCCCTCCCGGAATTTTTATCTTTCTTCAGTTCCTCGACATCATTTGCCAGGATCTTGATCTGGTCCTCTTTCTTGTCAATCTTGCCATTTATCTTTATTATCTTTTCTTCATGTAGAAAGCTTTTGGATTTTTCCATTACAGAAGGAAAGATTATTACTTCCACATTTCCGCTTATATCTTCGAGGTTTATAAAACACATCTGCTGATCCCTCTTGGTAAAAATAGTCTTGATCCTGGTAATGATCCCCCCGATATCTACGGTGGTCCTGTCATTTAAACCGGATAATTCCTTCAGTGGTACCATTCTGGTAAAAGCTTCTTCATATTCAAATAAAGGGTGGCCGGAAATATAAAGGCCGAGCATCTCTTTTTCAAAACCCAGAAGTTCTTTTTTGGAAAACTCACTTTCCTGCTCCCTGCCTGTGCCTCCGCCTGATAAGTCGCCTACCCCGTCTTCACCGCTGACGTCAAATAATGAAAATTGCCCCATATCCCTGTCTCTTCTGATCTTTAATGTTTTTTCAATAATGTTCTCGTAATTGGAAAAAAGATATTTCCGGCCCTGTCCCAGTGAATCAAAAGTCCCGCTTTTAATAAGGCTTTCAATAGTTTTTTTATTTAATATATTACTATTGACTCTCTCACAGAAATCAACAAAATCCTTGAATTTTCCATTTTTCTTTCTTTCGTCTTCTATTTCCCCTATGACATTGGACCCGACATTTTTTACTGCAGACAGGCCGAACCTTATAGACTCTCCGACCACTGTAAAATCCAGGTGACTTTCATTGATATCGGGAGGAAGCACTACCATGCCCATTCTCCTGGCCTCACTGACATACTGGGCAACTTTTTCCTGGCTGCCCATTCTTATTGTAAGCAGCGCCGCCATGAATTCAACAGGGTAATTAGCCTTAAGGTATGCAGTTTGATAGGAGATCATTGCATATGCTGCGCTGTGTGATTTATTAAAACCATATTCAGCAAAATGATTGACCAGCTCAAATATCCGGGAAGAGATATCTTCCCCGATATTATTATTTTTTGCCCCTTCGGTAAATTTAGTTTTTTGCTTTGCCAGTAATTTTCTTTTCTTTTTACTTATGGCACTCCGCAGAATATCTGCTTCAGACATGCTGAATCCAGCCAGTTGGGAAGCTATCCCCATTACCTGCTCCTGATACAGGATTATTCCATAAGTGCTCTCAAGTATAGGTTTAAGACTGGGATGCAAGTATGTTATCTCCTTTTTCCCATTTTTATTATCTACAAAGTCCTTGACCATGCCGCTCTGCAGCGGGCCAGGCCTGTACAATGCCAGAATCGCTATCAGGTCCTCAAACTTGTCTGGCTTCATGCTTATTACCAGTTCCCTCATACCGGAACTCTCAAGCTGGAATACGCCCGGGCAGTCGCCTTCGCTTAACATTTCAAAGGTTTTTTTGTCATCATTTTTAATCTTGTTTATATCTATTTCTATACCCTTGGTCTTCTTGACCAAAAATAATGTTTTATCGATCAGAGACAGAGTCCTGAGTCCAAGAAAGTCCATTTTCAGGAGCCCTATTTTTTCTATGTCCTCCATCTTGTATTGAGTTACGATATCGCTATCTCCTTCTCTCTGGATGGGGGTATAATTAAAGAGGTCCTCCGAGGCGATGACAACTCCTGCAGCATGAATAGAGTCCTGCCGGACCAGGCCCTCAAGTGATATTGCTGTATCTATCATTTCACTGAATTTAGTGTCATTTTCATATATCCCGGCCAGCTCCGGTACTTTATTAAGTGAGTCCTTAATAGTCGTATTTAGTTCCATCGGTATCATCTTTGCAATACGGTCGACTTCCGCATAGGAGACTTCCAGCACCCTCCCGGCATCTCTTATGGCCTGCCTGGCAGCCATGGTCCCTAAAGTGCGAAGTGCTGAGACACGTCGTTCTCCATATCTTTTTGTCACATATTTGATCATGTGGTCTCTGTTTGCATAAGAGAATTCAATATCTATTTCCGGCAGACTTCTTCTTTCTACATTTAAAAACCTTTCAAAAAGAAGCCCGTATTTTAAGGGGTCAATATCAGTTATGTCCAGGCAGTAAGAAACAACACTGCCTGCTGCGGAGCCCCTCCCGGGTCCCACGCGGATATCATGGGTTTTTGCATAGCTGACAAAATCCCAGACAATAAGGAAATATTCCGCAAAGCCCATTTTCTGTATTACTTTCAGTTCTTCCTGGATCCTGCTTTCCACCTTTTCAGTTAATGATGGATATCTTTTTTTTGCACCCCTGTAACATAATTCTTTTAGATAATCATCCGGGCTTGAATTTCCCGGAACTTTAAAAGCTGGTATCAGGTTCAAATCGAATTTCAGGTCCAGGTCACATCTTTCCGCAATAGCCAGGGTATTTTTCAGGGAATCCGGATGCTCTGAAAATATTTCCTTCATTTCCTGGAAGTCTTTAAAATAAAATTGATCTGTTGGAAATCTCAATCTCTTTGTCTCATTGATGGTGGAACCGGTCTGGATACATAACAGGACATCATGGGCCTTGCTGTCCCCCTGGTTTAAATAATGCACGTCATTTGTTGCAACCAGCGGTACTGAATATTCCCTGGAAAGATCTGCAAGCACTTTATTTACCTCTATCTGCTCGGGAATACCTGAATCCTGGAGTTCAAGGTAAAAGTTTCCACTGCCAAAAATATTAATATATTCTTCAAGGGCTTTTTTTGCGGATCCTGCTTTTCCTGCAATAATATGCTTCGGTATTTCTCCTCCTATGCAGCCGCTTAAAGCAATGATGCCCTTGCTGTATCCCTGCAGTAATTCTTTGTCTACCCTTGGTTTATAATAGAATCCCTCAATAAAGCCAAGACTTACCAGTTTCATCAGGTTTTGGTAACCTTCATTATTTTCTGCCAGCAGGGTCAGGTGATAAGAAGTGCCTTCCCTTTTATTTCTTTCGGTCTGTTTGTCCCACCGGCTTTTAGGGGCAAGGTATACCTCACATCCGATGATAGGTTTTATGCCGGCCTTCACTGCAGCAAAATAAAATTCAACGGCGCCGTACATCACTCCATGGTCCGTAAGGGCGATTGCCGGCATATTATAATCACATGCTTTTTGGATTAATCCATTTATGCGCGCAGCACCATCAAGCAGTGAATATTCACTATGAACATGTAGATGGACGAAATTGTCTTTTTCCATATCTGTATCAGAAGCCAGGTTATTATCTGTTTAATGCTGGTCTAGATCATTGCTACCCTGAACATTTCTTCAATTGAGGTTATTCCTGCGGCTACCTTTTCTGCAGCACTCTCTAAAAGTGTCTTCATGCCTTCCTGGCGGGCTACATCGTTTATTTCGTCTGTACTTTTTCTAAGTAGAAGCATTTCCCTGATCTTCTGTGTGACAACCAGTACTGAATATATGCCGATCCGCCCGAGATAGCCGGATTTATTGCATCTGCTGCAGCCGACTTTTGTGTATATTTTTTCTCCCTTAAATATTTTCTTTATCTCACTACTGATCTGTAAATTTGAAATATCCACTTCTTTTTTACAATTTTTACATAATTTCCTTATAAGTCTCTGGGCTACTATGCCTCTTACAGCAGAAGATATCATATATGACTCGATCCCCATCTCAAGCAATCTTGTCAGGCTTGATGGGGCATCATTTGTATGCAGGGTCGTAAGGACCAGATGTCCGGTAATGGAAGCTTCCATAGCTATTCTGGCTGTCTCCAGGTCCCTTATTTCACCTACCATTATTATGTCCGGGTCACTTCGCAGCATGGCCCGGAGGCCCCTGGAAAAATCCATATGTATCTTTGGGTTGACCTGGACCTGTATTATGCCTGGAAATCTATATTCAACAGGATCTTCTATTGTGAATATCTTTTTCTCGACATCTGCGATCTGGTTGAGAGTCGCATATAAAGTAGTAGTTTTTCCTGAACCTGTGGGACCGGTTATAATGATCGACCCATGAGGCAGCTTGACCATTTTTTTATATATCGGAACATCTTCCGGAGACATGCCGGATGTCTCAATATTGAATGCAGACTCATCCTTGTCCAGTATCCTCATGGTAATATTTTCACCAAAAACTGCAGGTATGGACGCGAATCTAAGGTCGATACCCCTGGCCTGGAATTTTATGGAACCCCTGCCATCCTGGGGCAATCTATTTTCAGTTATATCCATTCCCCCCATTATTTTATACCTGGAAATAAGGAGCCTTTGAACTGTTTTCGGGACATCCTTTATTTTCTGGAGGACCCCATCTATCCTGAATCTAATGGTACAGACCTTTTCCTGGGGTTCAATATGGATATCACTTGCCCTGAGTGATATTGCTTTCAGTATTATCTGGTTCGCCAGGCGCACCAGAGGATTCTTTTCTACCAGGTCCTCTTCATATTTTTGTGATATGGTCAGGTCCTCATCTTCGATGATCTCCTGGACTTCTTTGAGGCTGTAGTCATCGGAAGTATATAATTTGATTATATCAGTGATATCTTTTTCAGTTGTTATATAGGGTTTTACATTATAGCCCGTGAGGAGCCTTATCTCGTCGATCACGCTGATATCCCGCGGATCCGTCATTGCCACGTGCAGCGTAGTATCGTCCAGTTCAAATGGAAAGGCTTTTCTTTTAAAGGCAAAATCTTTAGATATAAGATTTGAAACAGTTGGATCGATGCTGTCCTGTATCTCACTCAAAGAAACCGTATCAAAGCCTCTTTGATAGGATATCAACTCGACCAGGGTACTGTCATCCAGGAAACCTTTTTTGATCAAGACCTCGCCCAATTTTTCACCGGTCTTCTTCTGGGAATCCAGCGCATCCTCTAATTGAACCTCAGTTATAAGCTTTTTGGTCAGGAGTATCTGGCCTATTTTTTGGTCCTTAATGTCTATTTTATCCATCTATACCTATTTTTTAACCATTGATTCTTCTAAATAATATAAACCAACAATACTATTCGCAATTATAATCTATCTTTAATCTTATTACACTCTTTGCAATCTATAACATTAAATTATAACTTATATTGAAAATTTATTAAAGATAACTAATTAATATTTAAAGCTATATTTTATTAATACTTCTATTAATCATACCAGCAGTATAGCCTGCACCGAATCCATTGTCAATATTGACCACTACAACTCCCGGACTGCAGGAATTCAGCATTGTCAGCAGCGGGGAAAGTCCTTTGAAGCTGGCTCCATATCCAATACTTGTAGGGACTCCGATCACAGGGCAGTCGACCATTGCACTTACCACTCCGGGCAGGGCGCCTTCCATCCCTGCAACGGCTATTATCACATTTGACCTGGTCAGGTCATCTTTATAATTTAGCAGCCTGTGCATTCCCGCGATTCCTACATCATAGATCCTTTTAACTTTATTCTTCATAAGGGAACATGTTATTGCTGCTTCATCTGCAATATGACAATCCGATGTACCCGCACATATTACCGTGACTCCTTCTTTTAGCTCTTCTTCGGGGACCTCCGGCTTAGTGTAGATCATGCCCGAGTCAAAATGCAGGTCAATGCCTTTCAGGCCCTTCTTCAGGAGCTCATAAGTCTTTAGGTCTGTTCTTGTGACAAGCAGTATGGTGGAATATTTAAGGATTCTTTTTGCTATTTCCAGGGTCTGTTCGGGTGTCTTATTGATCCCAAATATTACTTCCGGAAAATCCCTGCGGAGCATCCTGTGGTGGTCCACTTTAGCAAATCCAATATCTTCAAAATATAATCCTTTTATTCTTTCTATAAATTCCTGGTCCCCGATATTTTTATTCCTGTATTCACCAAGAAGTTCCTCTATTATTTTGCTTATTATATTATTAGTCATTGGAAATGGCCCTGCTATCTAGTAGTGAGATAATATATATTATAAACCCGGCCTATTTACATCAAAACAGGACCCCTAAACTTATTATAGCTAAAAATGGATGATCTTTCCTGAAAGATCTGCGATCAGGACAGCAGTTTCAATTGACACCACGCTTATTAATTTGATCAGGATATTCATTGAGGGCCCGGCGGTATCCTTCAGGGGATCCCCGACAGTATCCCCGACTACAGCGGCTGCATGCTCGGGTGTTCCGCTTTTTCCTTCTTCTTCAATTTTTTTCTTGGCATTATCCATGGCTCCGCCTGCATTGGCCATAAATATAGCCTGGGCAAAACCTGACAGCAGGGTCCCTATGATCAGTGCAATGACTCCTCCCGGCCCGAGCAATATCCCTATTACTACAGGGATCACAAAAATTAAAATACCCGGAGCTATTATTCCTCTCTGGGCCGCCCTGGTGACAATAGTAATAAATGTTTTAGGATCTCCCTTGGTCTTTCCAGAAAGTATGCCTTTTATCTGTTTTCTGGCCTCTATAATCACTTTATCAGCAGCGCTTCCGACTGCCCTGAGTAAAAGGGAGGTAAATAAAAACGGCAAGACTACGCCTACGAAGAGCCCCGCAAGTATTTTAGGGTCCTTCATGAAATCCAGGGTCACTACGCCTGCCTGAAGAATCTCTACTTTTGAAAAGTATGCCTGTCCGAGGGCCAGGGCAGTAATAGCGGCACTACCGATGAGAAGCCCTTTTCCTATTGCTGCAGTGGTATTCCCAACAGCATCTAATTTATCTGTGGTCTTCCTGACATGTGCCGGCTGTTCCGACATCTCTGCAATGCCTCCGGCATTATCTGCAATCGGGCCGTATACATCAATAGCTATGGCAAAAGGGGAAGTCGATAACATGGCTACAGCAGCTATTGCTACTCCGTAAAGCCCCATTTTAAAATCAGTAGATCCCCCTGATATATAGAATGAAAACAGCATTACTGCAATTACTGTAAGGGCCGGAAGAATTGAACTTTCCATGCCGTAAGCAAGGCCATTTACTACGAGGGTAGCCGGCCCTGACCTGGCGCTTTTCTTGATCTCCCTGGTCGGCCTGTATCTTGAATCAGTATAAAGCAGGGTAAACAGCCCGATCAAGAATCCAGCCGTTAATCCTCCGGCAGCAGAATAAAACAGGAAGTTATATCCGCTTCCTACAATATATTTGATTATAAAATATGACATCGCCATTATTGCAATAACTGTGACCAGAAGCCCGGAAAGAGTGGTACCTGTGAGCAGGCTGACTGTTGCGCTTTCCTTGTATCTTGCCACCACTATTTTTATTATAAAAATGGCCAGGATAGATGCCAGGGCTCCAGAAGTAGCGATTATCATCGGGATAATGACACTATTAAGCATCAATGGTGAATTCTGGAAGGCAAGAAAACCTAAAAACTCTGCAGCAATAATAGAGCCTACCCAGGATTCCAGGGCATCTGCCTTCATCCCACCTACATCACCAACATTATCACCGACATTATCAGCTATTGTTGCAGGATTCCTGTAATCATCTTCTTTTAACCCTAATTCTACCTTGCCCACATAATCTGCACCCATATCTGCTGCCTTTGTAAAGATCCCTCCGCCAGTTCTCATAAAGAATGCTGCAAAACTGGCTCCGATAGTAAAGGTTATTAAAATATTTACAATAAAATGCATTATTTCTACAGGGTCCCCTCCAGTCCGGCCGTACCACCAGTAAAGGACATTAAACCATAGTGCTGTATCAAAAAGCGCTACAGCAGCCAGGAGAAGTCCTGAAGCAGAAGCTGCAGTAAATGCTATATTCATAGCTTCGCCAAGCCCCTTTTCCTTTGCGGCAAAAGTAACCCTGGAATTAGCAGTAGTAGAGATCCACATTCCGATATAACCTATCAGCAAACTAAATATCATGCCAGTTGCAAAAGCAGGAATGGATGCAAATTCAAGGTAGTCAAACTGTACCATCACAAACAGCAGGGCCACGATTACCACAAAGAAAATACCTATGACCTTCAGCTGTTGATTAAGGTAAGCCCTGCTCCCAATAAATATGGCATCAGAAATTTCCTTCATGCGGTCCGTTCCCCTGCTTTTTTTTCTTACCATGACTACAAACACAATAGCCAGTGCAAGAGAAATTGCCGCCCCTATGAAAGGAATGATCCTTATTAATAATAAACCTGACACAAATACCTCCCGGTCTCACCTGAAAATAACAAATTGATATTAATTAAAAATACAGTGAAATATTTTATTAGAAATGGTGGTATTTAGCAATAATTTTATAGATGTCCAATCTGTACGGAATATTTAATACCGACTATTTTTTAAAACCACTGGGATCCCTACCAGGGCCATTCACCTGAAGTGCACGCCTGAAAGGCATGGATCGATGCCCCTGTTATTTCTTTTTATTTTTTTCCACATGCATGAGGCCGAAAACAACACTGTCTTCAAGGGCCTGCCAGCTTGCTTCTATAATATTCTCTGACACCCCTATTGTACCCCAGCTTTTCTCGCCATCTGAAGATTCTAATAAGACTCTTACCACAGCCGCGGTACCTTTTTTCTCATTAAGGACCCTCACTTTAAAGTCTGTAAGCTCGATCCTGGAAAGATCCGGATAACAACTTTCAATAGCTTTTCTTAATGCTTTATCCAGGGCATTGACAGGGCCGTTCCCTTCAGCAGTCTCAATGATCCTCATATCCCCTATATTGACTTTTACTGTAGCCTCCGACATCATCTCGCCATCGGCCCTTTTTTCATTTAGGACCCTGAAGCTTTCAAGGGTAAAATATTCTTTCTTGACTGATGTGATATCTCTTACCAGGAGCTCGAAGCTTCCATCTGCGGCCTCAAATTGATAACCTTTATGCTCCAGATCCTGTATCCTGGCCAATATCTCGCTCACAGTCTTAATATCTTTTTCCAGGTCGATACCAAACTCCCTGGCTTTAAGTATTATTGACTTTTTACCCGACAATTCTGAGATCAATATTTTTCTTGTATTTCCCACTTCCCCGGGCCGGACATGTTCAAAAGCAGCCGGTATTTTACTGACCCCGCTTGCATGCATGCCTCCCTTATGGGCAAAAGCATTATATCCGACAAAAGGCTGATGGGCATTAGCGATCTGGTTTGCAGTCTCACTGATAAACCTGGATAAGCTGGTCATTGCTTTAAGGCTATTTTCTTTGAGACATTTTTTTTGAAGCTTTATTTCCAGGATAGGGATTATTGTACATAGATCTGCATTGCCGCACCTCTCTCCATAACCGTTCATTGTACCCTGGACAAGGCTGGCTCCCTTTTCGACTGAGATCACGGAATTGGCATCGGCACATCCGATATCATTATGGAAATGCCCGCCAAGCGGTGTTTTGATCATATCTCCCACCTTACCTGTTATATCCATTACTTCTACCGGTAAAACTCCGCCATTTGTATCACAGAGGGATATATTATCGGCGCCGGCTTCTTCGGCAGCCTTCAGTGCCTTTATTGCATAATCTGGATCCTCCCGGTAGCCGTCAAAAAAATGTTCTGCATCAAATATCACCAGAGGGAAGTATTTTTTCAAATACTCTATGGATTCATGGATCATGGCGAGATTATTTTCAAGTGTCGTCTCCAGCACTTTTTTTACATGCAGTGAAGATGATTTACCGACCACGGTAATACCATCGGCACCAGACTCAATAAGTAATTTTAAATTGCTGTCTTTTTCTACTGAAGTATCTTTATACCTGGTCATCCCAAAAGCAATGATCTTTGAATGGCTGTATTTCCTGGATTTTATCTTATGGAACAGTTCCATTTCTTTGGGATTAGATGCCGGGAATCCGATTTCTATATAGTCGATCCCGATTTCATCAAATCTTTCAATCAGCTGCAGTTTATCATTTACAGAAAATGATATATCTGCTCTCTGGGTCCCGTCCCTTAATGTTGTGTCAAGTATCTGGATCTTATTTTCCATTTTTTAGTCTGCCGTGGTCAATTAATAATAATTGCATCGCCTATCTATTTTAAGTTTTCCCTGGTATATTTTATATATCCGCCGCTCTTGACCAGTTTTTGAATAAATTCAGGGATGGGATTGATCTTAAAAGTCTTTTTTGTATTAATATCTTTTATCTCACCGCTGTTTAAGTCTACCCTGAGCTGGTCCCCGTCCATTATGCTGTTGCTGGCTTCAATGGATACGACTACAGGAAGGCCGATATTTATCGAATTCCTGAAAAATATCCTTGCAAAAGATTTTGCGATCACGATTTTGATCCCACTGGCTTTTATTGACAGGGGAGCATGTTCTCTCGAAGATCCACACCCAAAATTATTGCCGGCGACTATTATCTTCCTGTCTTTTATTTTTTCTTTAAAATCTTTATCCAGATCCTCAAAACAATGAGCTGCCAGTTCCTTTTCCCCGGTTGTACTAAGGTATCTTGCTGGAATGATCACATCGGTATACTCTTCACTGTACGAAGGCGTACCAGTCCTCACCTTGCCCCGCCTTCTATGTTACCGCTCATGGGTCCTCTTCGTTTCTCAACCATCCCTCCCCGTGGCAAGTGGGGCATTTCTGCATGTTCTCAAGTTCGCTGATGACGCCAGACCCGTGACACGTTAGACATTCCGTTAATGGTTGCTTGTCCTGCGGTGGTGTGGTGAGCCGCTTGATCTCGTCGGCCTGCCAATCGGCATACTCATTGACTTCTCTTAGCCGAACTTCGACGTTGAGCCAATATCCAATGCGTGCTCTGTTAACTGTCCTCGGCGGCCTCGTTGGTCTCTCTGTGTTACTGCTCATGGGTCTATCTCCTTGCGTATCGAGTCGATATCATTGAGTAGGTCGTCGGATGCTGATGTAGCTACCGCGATCCGCTCATCTGTTTGCGTCCACAACTTCCCACCATCCCATGCGCCGGGATACCCAGGTAGCTCCCCAGATTCAACGCCAAGTCTCGAACGCTTGTTCGGCATATCCGTTGTTGGGCACGGGCTTGCCAGATAGTCGATAATGCTTTGCATGTCCTGCAGCACCGTCGCTATCCGCTTGCGTAGGTCGTCGTGATCGGTGGCCTCCTGCTCTCGCGCCTTCTGCTCGTGCTCCCATTGCACCTCAAGGTATGCTTGTTGCTCCTCTTGCTCGTCATTCATGGCCTGGGCATATTCCTCGTCGCTGTAGTAGTCAACTCTCTCTACCATCGGTGGTCTCCTTTGCCGCCTCTACGATGGCCTTGGCAGTCTCATACGTTGCCCGTGTTTCGCTAAGCGTACCTGTTGGCACGGCCCCGAACTCAGTTACGGAATTCCCTAATTCTGGCCAAAGTTTATCAACCGCCGTGGCCAACTCCTGCACGGCCTCGCGTAGTACGGTGGCGAACTCTTCCCACTCGTCGGCGAAATTCACCACGTCATCCTTGTCGTACCACTCGCTGTAGTCGTCGGGGTTGGTTCGGAGGTCGTAGTTGCTCTGTAGCTCCGGTCGCGTCGGCTTGGTTGGTTGGTCACTCATGGCATTTCTGTTTGGTTGGAATTCATGTTGATAGCTCGCGACCATGCTTGTGTCTCCTCGCAGTTAGCGCATTCGGTTTCGGCGTCCTCCTCGCCGCCGCTGGTGGTAACACCCTCCCAAGAGGCCCCCTGTTTGTGTCAGCAGTAGGGACAGAC
>SDBS01000761.1_pt1 | contig 32043 bp, 25 predicted proteins | sample 2277091 | NCBI WGS metagenome assembly SDBS01 (sample SAMN10404972, study PRJNA504765) | marine sediment metagenome | isolation source: marine sediment core GS10_PC15, 163 cmbsf | place: Arctic Ocean: Southern Knipovich Ridge | collected 2010 | reverse complement strand
TGTTAAAATATAAAAATGGGGAAACGATAGATTTATATAAATGTGAAAACCATCTTGATATTACATTTACTCCCCTTGTACCTGATACATCATTCCTAAATTTATTTGTTTTACATTTTTATAAACCAGGTTTTGTATTGAGATTTCCGCGCTCTGCAAAACCTAACAAAATGTCTTCTTTTCGTGACCAGAAGAAACTCTTCAATGTCTTCCAAGAATACGAACGGTGGGGAGAAATACTGGGGGTTGCCGACATCATTTCATTAAATAGAAAAATAGAAGAAGGTAATACCTCTGATTTGATCAAGATTTCAGAAGCGCTGCATGAGAAGAAGATTGCTCAGATAGCAGATGAGATAAAAGAGAAGCGTTCAAATATAAAACTTGTCCTAATTGCAGGTCCATCTGCTTCAGGTAAAACCACATTTTCAAAAAGGCTTGCCATTCAGTTGCGTGTGAACTGCTTAAATCCTATAACTATCTCTATTGATAACTACTTTTATACAAGAGATAATACACCATTTTTACCAGATGGATCATTTGATTTTGAATCTATAAAAGCTATCGATGTGAAATTGCTGAACAAGCATCTTATTGCACTTCTTAAAGGTAAAGAGGCTAATATTCCAAAATTCGAATTTACTACAGGTAAAAGACTTATAGGAAAAAAGCTGCGAATGGACAAAAATCAGATTATTATACTCGAAGGTATACATGGTTTGAATGAAGAACTCACACACCAAATTCCCAGAATAAACAAGTTTAAAATATATATAAGTGCTCTCACTCAACTTAATATTGATAACGACCACAGGATTTCGACAAGGGATACAAGAATTATCAGAAGGATGGTACGGGACAATCTTTTCAGAAAACACACTGCTCGAGAAACTTTCAGATTGTGGAGAAACGTGGAAAAGGGGGAGGACAAGAATATTTTTCCATTCCAGGAAGAAGCAGATGTGATGTTTAATTCCGCTCTCATATATGAACTTTCCGTACTGAAAAACTATGCTCTATTTTTGCTTAGCAGAGTCACACCTAAACATGAAGAGTTTAGTAAGAGTGAAAGATTAACAAAGTTTCTATCCTTCTTCAAAGAAATCTCTCCACAAGAGGTTCCACCAACCTCCATCCTCAGGGAATTCATAGGAGGAAGTAGTTTTCTCTATTGAGATATTGATAGATTCTCAAAATCGGAACGTAACAAATTTCTATTCGTTTAAATCGTTAGTAATACAGAGTTCATTGGACGTGATTTAGGTAGCTAAAAACCAATCTGACACCTTGACGACACAATAACTATATGTAATATCTACACTTATTTACATCAGGATTATGACTTTATTTTTATTGACACAGTACTATATTTATGATAATTTTGAACTTGTGAAAACCTTAGTTAGATACAACCTCATTTTCATCCTCTGTCTATTCTTGTGTTCTTGTATGAAAAGACAAGAGATCTCTCTTTATAAAGATAAAGGTGAAATAATACCTGTTGTCGACTCACTTTATAATTACTCTAGGGACCTCTACAAGAGTGCCAGATACACTGAAGCAGGTATTCCATTAAAAGAAATTATTGAAAAATACCCAACAAGTGAGAAAATCGATGATGCCCTTTATCTCCTTCTCCTCACAAAGTACAGATTGAAAGATTACAGAGGAGTAATATCTACTGTTAGGGGCAAGGAACAGCTTTACAAAAATAGACCAACCGAGTCAGAAATTCGATATGTTGTTGCACAGTCATACTACAATATCAATGAGTACCATGAGGCAGCAAAAAATTACTTTGAAATTCTGGTTAAACCTTCGAGTGCATCTCTAAAGAGCAAATCTGAAGAGAAACTTATGAAGCTGATCGAAACAAATCTGAATTTTCAAGAACTCAAGGAGCTTGCTGGTAAGTATGAAAAAACAACCCTGAGCTGCTATACACTTTACACTGCTGCTAGAAGGGGCTTTGAACAGGGGAAGAAGTACGAAGTTCGAAAAATACATGACCACATGAAACGTATTTATCCAAACAATAAATATACCATTAAAATCGGCAATCTCTTAGAAATAGATGCGAAGGTTAGACTGAGTGGAAATATTGGTTTCCTCGCACCTCTATCAGGTAAATATAGTATCTTTGGAAAAAGGGTAAGAAATGGGTTTGAACTTGCATTGAAAGGTAAAAAGTTTAGAATTCTGGAAAGAGATACAAAAGGTGACCCAATAGAAGCAATTAGACTTGTAATTGACCTTATAGAAAAAGAGGATGTTTTTGTCATCATCGGACCGGTTATGAGCATGCCAATGATTGCAGCTTCTGGAATTGCAAATTTCTTAAAAGTACCTATAATATCACCTACAGCAACTGAGGATGACATCCCTTCTATTGGTCCGCATGTTTTTCAATTAAATGTGGGGCTTGGAGCACAAGCAAGAGAAATGGCAAAGTATGCTACAGGTAAGCTTGGATATTACAGAATTGCAATCCTAAATCCTGATGATGCTTATGGAAACAGTCTTGCAGAAATATTCGCTCAGGAGGCAATGAAATATCATGTTCAAATTGTAGCAAGACAGAGTTATCCAGAGGGAACAACAGATTTCAAGACTCAGATGTTGTTCATAAAAGACAAGAAACCTGATGCAATATATATCCCTTGCTATCCAAATGAGGCCGTTATGATTGCACCTGAGTTAAGATACTATAAAATAAAAGCGAGAATTTTGGGAGCAGATGGATGGAATGATGAGAATGTTCCTCTTAAAGGCGAGAAATATGTAGAGGGAGTTATATTCACTGGCAATCCAACAATGGTCTTTAAGAACACTGAAATATACAAAGATTTTAGAAGACTCTATTTCTCCCAGTATCGGGTAGAGCCTTCAAGAGAATCAGCACTTGGATACGATGCAGGCATTTTCCTCTCTAAAGCAATTGCAAAAGTAGGGGAAGGTACAAAATCATTAACAAGTATTTTGCAGGATATTAAACCTTTTGCAGGTGCATCGGGAGTAATAAATCCTCATGGAGTTTTCGAAGGAAATGTACCCTTTTATACAATAAAAAAAGGAGAAATTGTTAAATTGAAATAAAGAATGAGGGGTCAATCCCCCAAATATAGACAGACATCCAGGGGTCTGACCCCATCGAATGAAAAGGAGAGAAAATGGGAAAGAAAAAGAAAAAGAAAAAAATAATCGAAACAAAGAAACAGATGAAAAAACCTGCATTACCTCAGGAGACAGTGAGTTTCAATAAGAAAAATTACTCTTTATTCGCAGCAGGAATCTTAAGTATAATTCTCGGTTATATCTTTCTTTCAAAGGGTTCAATCACTACAGCCCCTATCCTTCTTGTGCTTGGCTATGTAATCCTCATCCCTATTTCCATAGTAATAAAATAACAGAACAGGTAACAAAATAAACTGGTCAGGCAAAAGGGAGTCAAACCCTAAATTTAGGCTTACATACGGGATCTGACCCCACTAAACCTTTGACTCTACTGAACCTGCCCTCTCTAATTTATTTTACAGATACTGAATTTTTTCCTTGACAAAATTTGAATATTTTTATATGTTAAACCATCTTTAATATTTGAGATATATTAGACATAAAGAAAGGAGGTTGATGTAAATGAAATTGGTTCCAAAGATAGATCTTGAAAAATGTATTGGAGATGCAGTTTGTGAGGCAATGTGTCCTGATGTCTTTGAAATGACTGACGATGAGAAGGTTCGTGTGATTAACACGGATGGCTGCGGTGAGTTATGTGACTGTGAAGAAGCAGTGGAAGCATGCCCCACAGAGGCAATTATACTGGAAGAAGTCGAGGAGGAATAAACTACAATCAAGATTTTTCTTGCATCTCAGTTGTATACTAAAATATCTTGTGACATCTAGTGTTTGAGAAAAGAAATAACTTGACAAATCAAGTATTACGTGATAAATTTATCTTTTAGTAGCATGCAATGGTAAGATTCAACAGGAGATTTTTCAAGAAGAAAACTTACAAACCATACAGTAAGTCTCTCTGGTGGCTTATTTTGCTATTAATTATTATATTTTCTCTCATCAGGTTTCTTCAAAGATATGTAAAATAATAATATGGCTTACAGGATTCTAAGCGGTTTCAGACCTACAGGAAGAGTGCATCTTGGAAATCTTTTTGGAGCATTAAAGAATTGGATTGAGTTGCAGGAAGAGAATGAATGTTTCTTTGAAGCTGCAGATTACCATGCCCTTACAACGAGTTACGACAAAACTGAAAATCTCAGAATGAACATCTTAGAGATGGTAACTGATTGGTTGGCATGTGGACTTGATCCTGAAAAATGTGTAATTTTTGTTCAATCAGATGTCAAAGAACACATAGAGCTTTTTACCTTATTTGCTATGATAACTCCCCTTCCCTGGCTGGAAAGAAATCCTACACTAAAAGAGCAGTTAAAGGAGCTTGATCTGAAAACAATCCATTTCGGACATCTTGGGTATCCTGTTTTACAGGCAGCAGATATTCTCATATACAAAGCAACTGCTGTTCCAGTTGGGGAGGACCAACTCCCCCATATTGAACTAACAAGGGAAATAGCGCGAAGGTTCAAAAACTTATATGGGGAAGTCTTTCCAGAACCTGTCTCGCTTCTAACTGAGTTTCCAAGAGTTCCAGGTCCAGATGGAAAGAGAATGCAAAAATCTCTTAATAATACTATCTTTGTAAGTGATAAACCTGAAGAAATTAGAAAGAGAGTAACGGAGGCATTTACAGATCCAGAAAAAATTCGTAAGAACGATAAGGGTCATCCTGAAAACTGCGTAGTTTTCGCATATCACAATATCTTCAACTCACAGGATATCAAAGATTGGGAAAAGAACTGTAAAGAAGGTAAAATAGGGTGTGTGCAATGCAAAAATGATTGTTCATCACAGATGATAGAATACCTCTCTCCTTACCGTGAAAAAAGAGAGGATCTAAAAAAAGACGAAAGTTATGTTAGGAATATTCTTAGGGAAGGTGCAAAAAAAGCCCGCGAGGTAACGAAGAAGACAATCTCTGAGGTTCAAGATCACATGAAATTATGGGTGAATAACTAAAAGGAGGTGTTTGAATGATTAAACTAAGATTCAATTTTATGGATGTCTTTTTAGCTGCGCGACTGGGGTTCAATGGGAAAAAGATCCAGATTGGAACAATAGGAGTATTCTTTGGTTTCATAACTTACAGCTTTTTTACCTATTTGGCATTCTGGGCAAGTAAATGGAACTGGCTTGAAATCTGGAGGACATTTAAGTACTGCCCCATTCCATACCCACTTAACACAATTCATTTTAGTATCTGGGGATGGCTCATCTGGGCAGTTGGTCTTGTGGCTGTCTTCTTCATCCTCACAATTACTCTAACAGCAATCTCAAAAACAACCTATGAGCAGTTGAAAGGAGATGAATTCTACGAGGCAAGGGAAGCATTCAAATTTGCCCGTAAACACTGGAAAGGTACTTTTCTTGCACCTATTACCCTAATAATATTCATTGCCATTATCATTATTATGGGAATGGTATGGGGAGTATCGATTGGAAGAATCCCTCATTTTGGTCAAGCCATAACAGGATTGTTCTCCCCTTTACTTTTTGCAGCCGCTCTCTTTACAGTCTACCTTACTGTAATTCTATGTGTCTCAGGAATTATCTCCCCTGCTGTGGTTGCAACAACAAAGAGTGATACCTTTGATACGCTTTTTGAGAATTTTAGCATAATAAACAGTCAAACATGGCGTTTTATTCTCTGGGAATCAATACTGAAAGTAACAACCTGCATAGGTGTTTTTATTTTTGCTCTCTTTTTAAAGAAATCAGTAACTGTAATGCACCTTGCTTTAGGTTTCATGCAGGGAAAAAGGTTTTGGCTTGAAGCTACGTGGAATAATGCAAGATGGTATCTACCTCCCGTACCTGCATTTCCCTTTACTCATGTAGACGATTTATTTGCGAGATTTCTACCTGTAATGCTTCAACGAACAGTTTACATTTCAGGAGATGTAGCTACAAATATCGGAGCCTTCTTCCTTGGATTATTCTTCTACATTCTTGCTTTTCTTGTCATCGGTTTCGCGCTCTCTATGTGGTCAGCAGGACAGACAATAATCTATACTGTTCTTGTCAAGATGAAGGATGAAAAGAATCTTCTTGAACAAAAAGAGGAGCTTTTTGAAGAAGAATTAGAGAAAGAAAAACCAGAAGTTAAGGTTGCAAAACCCAAAGAGAAAAAAGAAGAAAAACCAAAAAAGAGGGAAAAGAAAGAATAAGTATTATTCTAATAAATTTTTAGGGGAGGCGAATTGCCTCCCCTTTTTTAACTGACGAAATTAACCAGTAGATATGATTCAACCGTAACTCTATCTTGGTGGGAACCTTACAGGGTAAGTTTGGGTCATCTCTACTGGTTTTCCATTTTCAGTTCCTGGAATCCATAATGTTGCCTTTGCAGCAGCAAGCGCGGATGCGTCGCATGATGGATTACCAAAACTTTTAACAATTTTAGCTGTTTTTACCTTTCCATCTACTCCAATAACTACCTGTATAAATACATTTCCCTCAGCACCAACCAACCTTGCTGCCTCAGGATAATCAGGAACATAAAGTTTCTTCATCTTTGGTAGTGTTGGTGGAATCTCTGGCACTGGTTCTTCCACTACTACTGTTGTCTCTTCCACATCAGACACCGTTTCAGCTATAATCTCCCTTTTTTTCTCCTCCTCTGGTTCAGGCTCAGTTATTTTGGCAGCTTCCTCCTCCGCCTTCTTTTCCAGAAGGTCCTCAGGATTAACTACTGGTTTTTCCAGTTCTGATTTTTCTTCAGTAACCTCTTCTTCCAGACCAATCCCAAGAGATGCAACATCTATCGTTTTTCTCACGGAACTCGGAATCCAGTAATGTTCCAAATCAGCAAGTATAAACCTTGTGTCATCCTCTTTAATTCCATTCACTCGTCTACTTGCTGCTGATATCTCCTGCGGATAGAAAAGAAATGTATTGGGAATATCCTCTGTAATAATTTTCTGAAAACGCGCCCATATCTTTTTTGTTTCTCTCCTATCCAATGTTAAAAGCCCGATATCTATCATTGCATCAATCTCTGGATTCTTATAAGAGACGAGATTAAATCTACCTTTCTCAGGATCTGAATTCCAGACAATTGTTGGATCAATCTTCTCCTTGATACTCCAACCAAGAATAAATGCGTCAAAATCTCCTGAAACTAAACGATTTATAAAGGTCGGGGTATCAAGCAAATCAGTTTTAACATCTACCCCTACCTTAGCTAATTCAGCTGCAACAAAATTCGCAATTGCTACCCTTATTGGATTTTCTTCATTTGTGATAATGGTAAAGCTTAAGGGTATATTATCTTTTCTTCTAATATTTGATCTCCGTTGTAATTCCCATCCCATTTCATCAAGAAGTTTTACTGCCTCTTCTGGATTGTAGGATATACTCTTTAGCTCTTCATCATATGCCCAGGATGTGGGAGGTATAGGTCCCTTGGCAATGTCTGCAAGATTATGCAACACATCCCTTACCAAATCTTCTCTATTGATAGCATATGTTAGAGCAAGTCTCATCTGTTTCTCATTAAAAAGAGGCTTCACAAGATTCCAACCTATATAAGTATATGTGTGACCAGGTTTAATTACGAGATCAATATCTTTCTTCTCCTTAATTCTCTCATATAGTGATGGAGTAACATCAGTAACAATATCTACATTTCCCTCAAGAAGCTCGATCGCCAGTTCTTCCTCACCTGGAGCAATCCAGAAAATTACTTTATCAAGCGGTGGCCTTCCTTTATAGTATTTTTCATTTGCTCCAAGTTCCATGGATTTCCCTTTTTCCCATTTTCTAAGTACGTATGGACCATTTCCAACTGGTAAGGTATTGAAAGCTGCATTCCTAATATCCTTTACATCCTTGAGTAGATGCATTGGTAACGGGGTTATACCTGAATCAAGGAGCTCATCAGCATAGACTCTCCTGAAATAAAAACAGACCATATAAGGATTAAGCACCTTTACACTATCTATGAATCTTACTGATGAAGCAAGAGGAGAACCTACATTTGGGTTCTTTATTAAGTCAAATGTAAACTTGACATCCTCAGCTGTCACGGGTTTCCCATCTGACCATTTTACATCCTTCCTTAAATAGTAAGTAATAGATCTAAAATCTTCAGAATATTCCCAGCTGGTCGCAAGTTGTGGCACAATTTTTCCTTCTGCATTTCTTCCGTGCAGGGATAAAAAAAGAAGATTCTCCACTCCTATACTCTTCCCAAATGGAGGATAAATGGGATTAAGTGTTGTTGGTTCGTTTATGGTTCCTATAATTAATTCTCCACCTCTTTCACCTATAAAGACTTCCTTGTCCCCTTTCTGGCATGAAACAAGAAGTAAGAAAACTAAGAAAATAGCCAATATTAATTTGTTCATAAGAACCTCCCTGTTTTGTCTTCTTCAATAATAAGCACTTTCTTCTAAAAAGTCAAGATTTTTTTCTCTTCTTTTGAAAATAACACAATTACAGACAAATGTTCCATCATTTAAGATACTCAACTATATTCTTTTTATTCCATCCTTTTCTATGAAATCTCAGTGTGAACGGAAGAGGTCTGACCCCATATTCTTGCATCAAATTCGGAAAGACTCTTCTTTTTTGCTTGACAAAAAAATAAACATATGATATATATAATAAAATTCGAATATAAGGGCTCAAGGGAAACCGGTGTAAATCCGGTACGGCCCCCGCCACTGTTATCGGGAACAAAAGAAGCAGAGACCACTGTCCTGAGTTTATCAACGGATGGGAAGGTGCTTCGAGTAGGAAGATCCGAAAGTCAGGAGACCTAGCCAAGTATAAGTCCTTCGGGGTGCAAGGCTGTTTTTTTCTTGCCAGCCTTAGGCTGGCATTTTTTTTCTTATAAAAGAATGTGTGAGATTTTATATTAGAATTTTTCGAGAAGAAAGGGGGTACAGTGAATTCTTTATTATTTTTACTTATTAGTTTTGTTTCACTATCAACAGCAGAAGGAGAGGAGATTCCACATTACTGGTTACCAGAGATTGTTGTAACCGCAAAAAGGATAAAGGAACCTTTAAGTGAAGTGGCTGTCGATATGAGAGTAATCACCGAAGATGAAATTATAAAAAAGGGGATTCGAACACTCGCAGAACTCCTTGAAGAAGAGGGGTTTCTTGATACAAGACTGACAGGAATAGAAGGCGGTTTGTTGACAGTCGGGTTGAGAGGATTTTCAGCTGACCAGCTTCTTGTCCTTTATAATGGTATTGCCGTTAATTCACCAGCAAATGGATGTTTCGATTTTAGTGAGATCTCAATCTCACGCATAAAAAGAATAGAAATTGTAAAAAGCCCATCTTCAAGTCTTTATGGAGCAAATGCATCTTCAGGTGTTATAAACATTATAACAAAAGACGTACAGAAAGAGGGTGTAAATATTGAAGCTTACTCTGACATATCAGACAAAGGAGCTAAACACACCTTTGGTGATATTGGTTATGGAACGGGAACATTTCGGACAAACATGAATATTTCAAAAAGAACAAATGAAGGGATAAGACCAAACAGCGATTTTAATAGTATGTCAGGAAGCGGCAATATCTCGATGCTCAATCTCATAACCACAAGGTTTTCTCTGGGAGAAAGAACAGTGGAGGTTCCTGGACCCGTACCTTCACCTATCTCTATTCCTCTTTATGGAGATTCCAATGCTAATTCACTATATGACAATCAGAAGACAAGATACCTTACAGGTTCCGCAAGTTTAGAGAAAACAGTTGGTGATTTTTCACTTTCATCAAGTATAGGATATAGAAAGGAAAACTTGTGGTTTTCACAGGTTTACGAGGGTTATAATGAAGATTGGACAACATACAAGGCGAAAAACAACTCTTACTACATTACTGAACAGATAACAGGTTCTTTTCAATTTTCATACAGGGATATTTATGCTGGAGTGGATGTATCACAACAGGACTTCTGGGCATACGATTCCCTCTATGATAGCAACAAAGACAGCCTTGTTAGCGATAATTTCTGGAATCCTGATAGGTTAACCAAAGGTTTCTGGAGCACTATAAAACAGAAGTTTTTTGATAGCAAGATCATCGCATCTGTTTCAGTAAGATGGGATAAAAATAGTGATTACCCAGACTTTCTGAGTTACTCGGGTGGAATCCTTTTAAAACCAAAAAGCAATCTCAGAATGGGTGCATCCTTTGGAAAAGGATTTCGTCCCCCAACATTTAACGAACTCTACTGGCCTATCTACGGAAATGATTCACTGAAACCAGAGGACAGTTTTCAGACAAACACCTATATAGATTTTAGTAATAGAAAAATGTTCTTTGTGAGAATATCTGGTTTCTGGCGTGAAGTAAAAAATTCCATATCATGGGTTGACTTCAAACCACAGAACATTGACAGAATGACTGTTAAAGGAATTGAAATAAATCCAATGATTAATCCTTCAGATTTCCTGTCTCTTTCTCTCTCTTTCGTGCTTAAAAAAGCAGAAGAGCAAAGGATGGCAAATGATACAACCTACTATTGGTCTGTTGAAGGGAATTTAGTCAATGAACGCAGAGCACCCTACATACATGAGAAAAAAATTACAGGTTCTATTGAATTCAATCGAAGTGAAAATACTTTTATCACATTTACATCCATTTATACAGGAGAAAAGGTGGCCTATTTTTATGACTTTGCATCATCAGAATATAAGACAAAGAAAATTGATAACGTAACGCTCTGCAACCTAAGCATTCTGCAAAAACTTGGTGGAAATTTCTCTTTAGCTCTGAGGGTGGCTAATCTCTTTGATAAAAAATACAAATCAAATTTTGGTTATACACTTGATGACGGCGATTACCCAGCACCCGGCAGAAGCATTTCACTAAGCCTCAATTTCAAAGGAAATTTTCTAACCACTGAAAACACAGATTTACCCCGTTAGATGGTTACGATCTAACAGGGGTAAGTAGAGTTTTTACCTTCACAAAGTTTAGGAAATTTAGCTGTAGACTATCACAGATACTCTGAAGAAATCACATTAGCTTATGTTCACTCCAGAATATAGATGCTCTTCTTTTTACACATATCCTTAAGTATCTTTGGCCATACAGTGACACTGCACTCACCAAGGTGAGCCTTCTTGAGCAGTATCATGTAGGTACGGGACTGCCCAATACCACCACCAATGCTGAGTGGAATCTCACTGTTCATAATAGCCTTGTGGTATGGTAGTTCGAGGAAGTCGAGTTGCCCTGTTATCTCAAGTTGCTTCTTAAGAGTTTCGGCATTAACACGGATCCCCATGGATGTCAGTTCATGACGTCGTTTTGTTATAGGGTTCCAGACAAGAATATCACCATTGAGACCATGCATAGGTCTCCCATCCTCGGACTTTGTCTCTGTAACCCAATCGTCATAGTCTGCTGCTCTCATTTCATGTGGGTATCCATCCTTAAGTATCCAACCAATCCCGATGATGAATACCGCGGGGTATTCCTGTAAGATCGCCGTTTCACGCTGCTTACGTGGCATGTCAGGAAACTTACTAAGGATATCCTCAGCATGCAGGAATGTAAGTTTCTCAGGTAGATCAGGATACTTATCTGTCTTCAGCTGTGGAAAGAGTTCTTGAACATGGGTCTCTGCACCTTTTAGGACTTTCCAGAGCTTCTCAACAACCCCTTTCAGATACTGGAGGTTACGCTGCTCATCGGTTATCACCAACTCCCAATCCCACTGGTCCACATATGCGCTGTGATCATGGTCAAGGAAATAGTCCTTACGCACGGCTCGCATGTCAGTATAAATACCTTCTCCAACCTTCATATCGAACTCCTTCAACGCAACCCGTTTCCACTTGGTTGCAGCCTGTACAACCTGGGCGTCAATTGGATGTTTATCATAGTCGTTTGAAATATGGAACTGGATAGGTGTACGTGAACCATCACGATCTAACATGTCGTTCACACCACTCTCCACATCCACAATGAGTGGAACCTCAACCCGCATAAGATTCAATTCCTTACAGAGATTCTCCTCTATGTAGCTTTTCGCCGCAGTTATAGCCTTTTGTGTCTCCTTCGGGGTTAAGAGAGACCTGTAATCCTGTGGCAAGATTTTTTCTAACTCGTTATAGTCACCTATTCCTGGACCAGCCAGGTCAGCCTTTTTGTCTGCCATTTTTCTACCTCACTTTTTAGATTGTATATTTCTAACTGCATGATTACGAACAGCATTCAGTCTTTTATTCTATTTTATCAAATTTGTCAAGGGATTTTTTGAAGTTTTTCTCACCACAGAGACACTGAGACACAGAGGAACAAATAATGGGTAATCCCATCCCCACAACCAAATCTTTCTTTCGACACAGATTACACAGATAATCGCTGATAAGGATTCTATCTAAATTGCCCAACCTCACAACTCTCCAACATCATTTTCTTGCTGTTTCTGTTTACTGTCCAATGTCTTTTGCTCAGATGTTGTTTTATCCTTTATCCTTGACACTTTATCCTTTTACTTACAACCTACTCCTTACTATCTTTTCTTGGGTCTTTTTATACCAATCCTTAATATATCAGCGATATTTGCCGTCTTTTTAATAACTGGTTCGATGAGAGGAGTTGATGAAGAAATGAGTGTCGTGACACCTGGTCCGTGTCCTGCAAACCTGCAGTCTGAGTGGATTACTATACCGATTGTAATTGCGCCTTTTCTATAACTTCTTCCATAAACATTGTCGTGGTTTTCAATAGCAACGAAATCTCCAAATCTCAACTTATCAAGCCTGCGTTCCTTGACCAGATCTTCATCTGTAGTCATTATATCATAATCTCCAGTCCCAAGGGATATAGAACCAACTCCCGATCCCATAAGCCTACCAGGTACAATATGAGTAACAGGAACCCTGATTTTTCCCTTTTTCCTGTTCTCTGTTATTCCCATCTTAAAAAACAGATCAGGATCAAGGTTAAAAACATAGATTCCAGGATAATCAAGTAATTCAAATCCCTGACCGTACCCTTTTGTGAGAATTTTATCATCAATCGTCATTTTTTTAAGTGCATTGTCTGCAAAATCTATTAAAACATGCTCAATACCACCATGATGACCGGTTACAATGCCTTTTGTTCTTTTCGCATCGCCTGTAATGATAACAGCCTCATTTCCTACACAAGCATAGAAGTTGTAGCCCTTCGTTGGAGGATCATATCTTTTCTCCTCATTCAAGATTGTGGAAACCCCAGGTTCAACATGGTCTCCAGCCCATCCAAAAGCCGGGTCGCCAACCTTAACATTGTATGTAATCCCACCAGTCCCGGGTAAAAGAAATGGCACACCATTCCTGTCAACACTATATGAAACAATTCGTTTACAAGGATTTGCAACCTTTCCCTGAACAGATATCTTAACAACCTTACTCTTGTTAGTTCTAATCATAAACCCTCCCTCTAAATGATATTTTGGCAAAAGATGAAACAATAGATGAGGCTTCCTGAATAGGTGGAGGAGCTTCCAGTTCCATAGTTATTCTTTCTGTGAGTCCCGTTAGAAGCCTGCAGCATGCCACGATGATGAAACTCAAATTCACTCTATCTATATCGAATAAGAGTCCCATTACAATTTGTCACAGATATTCCTTATGCTTCTAACGGGGTGAGCCAAGATGCCTCACCTTTTATTTTCGTATTTTCGCAATTTCGGACTTTGAAAATTTCCAATTTCGTATTTCCGTCTGTTAAGTATGTTTTTATTATTTTCCTAATTTTGGATTCTCATCAACTCACTATCTTCTTTTAAATTTCTTCTCCAACTCTTCAAGTGAAAACTTTATCATTGTTGGTCTTCCATGTGGGCACGCATATGGGTCATCTGTTGCGAAGAGACTATCAAATAATCTATTCATCTCTTCCTGCTTCAGTTCTTTTCCTGCTTTTATTGCAGATTTACAGGCAATCTCTCTTGTTATCTCATTAAAAATCTCCTTCCCACTTATATTCTCAATCAAGGTTTGAAATAGATCATGAATTACTTCTTCATCTATTTCTTTCATAAATGGAGGTACACCCTCTATAATAATTGTTCTTCCACTGAATTTCTTAATCCTAAATCCTAACTCATAAAATTTTTCAATATTCTCCTCAAGAAACGCTTCCTCTTGAATGGTTAAGTCTATTCTTAAGGGAAAGAGAAGCATCTGAGGCGGGAGAGACTCCTTTCTTCTTATAATTTTATCGAATATGATTCGCTCATGTGCTGCATGCTGATCAACAATCATAAATCCTGTTTTTGTTGAAGCAAAGATGTAAGAATTGTGAAGTTGCCAAAATCCTTTAGGTATGGTCTTCTCCTCTTTATAAACTCTCTCTCTATTGATATCAGCTAAGAAAAAAGTTGGTTCCTCCTTTCCACCAAATTTCTTCTCTTCCTCTTTCAAGACAAATACCTTCTCCTTTTCAAGCACTGGTAATTCTTTCTTGTCGGTTAGAACCTCTTTAACAGATGTGTAAATTGACTCGAAGACCGCCCTTTCGTTACTAAACTTAACTTCCCTTTTTGTAGGATGAACATTTATGTCTACCTCCGTTCCTGGAATTGATATCTCCATTACAAAGATAGGATGTTTTCCCCAGAGGGTATTTTCATATGCTTTGTAAATTGCTTGTCTTACCAAGTTACTATTGACCCACCTCCTGTTTACAAAGATATATTGAAAATCCCTTGCTGATTGTGCTTTCTCTGGTTTTGAAAAAACACCCTTAATACCTATTCGTTTTTCATCATTTGAGTAAGATAAAATATCATAAATGGTCTCCATCTTAAGTATATGCTCAAGCCTTGATTTCAAACCTTTTGCAGGAGGTATCTCAAGGTTCACTGATCCGTTCTTAAAAAGTGTAAAATGAATATCTCTATTTACTATTGCAAGGGCTACAAACACTCTCCGTATATGCCTGAATTCAATAGATTCTGATTTTAGAAATTTCCGCCTTGCAGGAGTATTAAAAAAGAATTTTTTCACATCAACTGTTGTACCATCTTTTTTTGGCTGTGGTCTCTTCTCAAGAATTTTTTCACCTTGTACCCTGATTAAGAACCCAACTCCTTCTCCTCTAACCTTCGATTCAATGGCTAATTCAGAAACTGCCCTGATACTCGGGAGTGCCTCTCCCCTAAACCCAAGAGTATGCATATTTTCAAGGTCACTAATACTACTGAGTTTACTTGTTGCATACCTTTCGAGTGAAAGTTCCAGGTCGCGAGGACTCATACCTATTCCATTATCAGTAATTCTAATCCTGTCTAATCCACCTCGCTCAACTTCACAAATTATTCTTTTGCTTCCAGCATCTATTGAGTTTTCAATAAGTTCCTTTGCAGCAGAAGCTGGTCTTTCTACTACCTCTCCTGCTCTGATCTTTTCCCTTACTTCTCTTGGAAGTATAATAATATTATCTAACACTGACAAATTTGTTTAAGTTTTTTTGGAGAGAAATAGATCGGAGATATCTATGTGCCATTATTTTATTTCTTATTTCTCTCTTCCAGAAGGATCTCCTTTACCCTTGACATCAGGTCATCAGGAGCAAATGGTTTAGTAATGTAATCAACAGCACCTTCCTGGATTCCAAGAACCTTATCTCTTACTTCGGTCTTACAGGTAAGCATTGCAACAGGGATGTCTTTCGTCTCCTTTTCCTTCTTTAACATCCTCAGAACTTCCCAACCATCGATTTCTGGCATCATAATATCAAGAAGTATAAGGTCGGGTTTCCTCTCTTTCGCTATCTCTAAAGCACTACGACCATCTTCTGCTTTATAGACGGTGATATCGCCTTCAGACAGAATAATGGAGACTAATTCTAAAATATCTTTTTCATCATCAACGACAAGTATCTTTTTCTTCATTTGTTGTTTCCTCCATAAACAGGAAGTGTAAAACAGAAATTTGAACCCTTCCCTTTTTCGCTCTCCACAGTAATCTCTTCATTGTGTGCATCAAGAATTGATTTGACAATCGATAGTCCAAGCCCCAAACCTTTGTGTTTGCTCTGTGGACCAACCTGAAAAAACCTTTCAAATATTTTTTCCTTCATACCTTTTGGTATTCCTATCCCTGAATCTCTAACACAAACCTCAATTTTCTTCCCTTCCGAAGCATTTAGAGTATTACAAATAATAGTTATTGTGCCTCCAAGAGGAGTAAATTTTACAGCATTTGTTAACAAGTTTTCTAAAACCTGGACAATTCTTTCTTTATCAGCTATTATAGGGGGTACGTTTAAAGGAATATTTTCTTCTAACTTGATCTCTTTTTCAATGAACTTTGGGTCAAGATTTGCTACAACCTCTTTCACTACACCTTTTATGTGAAACGGTGTGGTCGAAAGCTCTATCTTACCAGATTCAAAACTTGAGAAGTCAAGCAAATTCGTCATCTGATTATGAAGTCTGCCAAGGTTCCTTTTGGCAACTTTAAGACCACTCTTCTGACCTGCAGTTAATGGACCGAGTTTCTCCTGGTAGATGTATTCCAAGTAACCTTTAAGAGATGTCAAAGGAGTCATTAATTCATGCGAAACACTGGCAAGAAACTGCGATTTCAAGTCATTTAGCCGTTTTAACTCTACGTTAGCTTCGGATAGTGTTCTTTTTTGAGACTCAAGGAGCTCTACATCCCTCTTAATTCTATTAATCATCTTTTTCATCGTTTTTGCCAGGATACCGATCTCATCCCTTCTATCAACTTTAATTTCTGTATCAAAATTACCGTCCGTTATTTCCTTTGCAGCATCTGTTAATTTCTCCAATGGTTTCGTAACAATCCTTGTTATAAAGAGTAAGATAAATGACGCCAGAAGAACGGAAATAAAGGTTACAGAGAAAGTCACAATACGGAGGAGAAGGAGCCTTTCCTTTATATACTGTTTCGTGAAAACATATCTAACTGAATATCTATGCCATCCCCATGGCTCAAGGTAAGGAAAAACCATATCAAAATATTCACCATTTTCTGCTTCTCTGAAAGTAGAATGAATAAGTCTTATTCTTCTTTCAATAGTCTCCTCCTCGTTAACCTCAATCTTCGCCATTCCCTTTTCCCCAAACTCACTGGATTCAAAAACCTTTTGACACTCAACTGTATAAATTGCCACACTTATCAAATTTCTATCGAGTTCAAGAAGGTTAAGTACATATTCCCTGAACTTAAAATACCCGGATTCATAATAATCCTCATATGCTTCACACAACGAACTTGTTGTGAGAGCTGCAAATGTTAACGCTTCCTTTTCCATCGCTGATCTTATCTCATTTGAACGTAGCTGAACAAGTATTACTGCAAGACTCATCATAAAGACGAGGATAAGAATATTTATGTAGATAATAATCTTTGTTCTAAAGCTCATCTTTGAGAATTCTTTATAGAAATATCACTAACAATAATATACCTATCTAATCTTGGTTTCCATTTTATATCCCTTCTCTTTGCGTAAAGGTCCTCAGATACAAAAAGTGGGATATTTGGAATTTCATCCATCACCAGAGCCATAATCTTCTGCATCATCTTTAATCTCTCACTTGGAGTATCGACCCTTTCCATACTCTCAATCATAATATCAATCTTTTCATTTTGGAAACCTTCGAGGTTTAACATTCCATAACCTTTTCTTGTATCCCTTGAATGTATCTTCTCACATAATATCTCCTCAGCATCTCCAGAGGTAGAAATAAAGGACGCCACATAGGCATCATAACCTCCCTTCTTCACCTCCTTGAATAAATTTCCTGCTGGTACTGGCACAAGAACAACATCTATTCCTATCTTCCTAAGGTCTTCCTTTATTGTCTCTCCGAGTTTCTTCCTTGCTTCAAAGAAGAGAAACCTCATTCTCACCCCGTCTTTTAACCCTTCTTTCCTAAGCATCTCTTTTGCTTTGAGTGTATCATATTGAATCAGTGGAATATCCGGGTTATACCCATAGACCATAGGATTCACAAGTTGGGTTGCCTCTTCTGCATATTTCTTCCTTACAACATCTATCAGCTTTTTTCTGTCGATGCCGTAGTATACTGCCCATCTTACTTCCTTTCTGCTAAAAACGGGGGATGCCATATTGAAGCCAATAAATCTCACAGAGAGCCCAGGAGTATAAACAAGTTCAATATCTTTATTCTCATTTATTTTTTCAATCTCATCACATGGGAAATTATTAAGAATACTAATTCTACTGTTTAAAAGGTCTTCGATAGCCCTTTCTAATTTTGTATAGAAATGAAATGTTACATCCTTTATTTCAACTGTCCTATCCCTGTAATCTTCAAATCTTTCTAACTTAATGTATTCACCTTTACTCCATTCAAGAAATCTATACGGTCCCGTTCCAATAGGATTCAAACTTAAATATTCACTGTCATTGCTTTCAGTATATTTCTTCGAAAGAATTGATACACTGGTAAGTTTGTTTAAAAGGCTAAAATCAGACTTGAATGTACATATCTCTATCACCTCTTTATTAACTATTTCAACACTTTTTACTTTTATAAGCTTCCCTTTAATTTCTGATAATGGATGATCCCTGGCTCTTAAAATAGAGAACCTAACATCCTCAGCAGACAGTGTATCACCATTATGAAAAAGAATACCTTTCCTTAGTTGAAAAATCCATGTTCTTGTATCAGGATTCGCCCAACTCTTTGCAATGGTTGGTTTAATAGCCATATTTTCATCAAATTCCACAAGCGATTCAAAGATGTTAGAACTAACCGAACTGGCTATAACCTCACTCTGCATGTGAGGGTCTAATGTGTTGAGACCTCCCATATAACCTATATTAATTGATCTTTCCTTCATCTCTCCCTTGCAGGAAGCTATTATAAGAACTATCAAAAAAAGTAATTTGCTCTTCATTTTTACCTCTCTTTCTTGTTTTCATATTACATAGTATTTTTTAAAAAGTCAAGCAAAAAACAGAATAAGAAAAAGAGTGCCTGGCATTGGGGTCAGACCCCTTCCGTCAATTAAATAAGTTCTTGTTTGTGAGTTAACTAAGGGAAAATAGTTTAGAAATTTCTCTTGAGGAATGATGCGATTGTATCTACAATAAACCCATCTTTTCTCAAGAGATATGTGGCAATACCAATACCTCGTCTTCTCTGAAAGGAGGAATTTACCAAAAAGACACCACAGGATGGGCTGCCGTCTTTAAAAATTACGTTTTGAACCTTCAGAAATTTTGCAAAAGAAAGTGTCTTTAGAGCCCCTTCTCTGAACTGTTTGGAGATATCTTTGCCAGTCTCTATAACGACAGGTATGTTCTCCTCCCAGAATCCACAACCATCCTTTCTTCTAATTGTCGCGGGTTCTCTTGGAATAGATAATCCACCCAAAACCTCAGGACATACCGGGATAAGAACATATCTGTTTTCTATCTCTTTTATTCTTACATCAAAAGCATCACTGCCATCATACCTTGTCCTTAATCCTATAAGGCATGAACTGATCAACAGATGTTTCATAGTATAATACACTGTCCTTTTCACCGCAGAGAACGCAAAGAACGCAGAGAAAAAAATATTAGGTAATCCCAACCCCCAACTCTCCAACATCATTTTCTTGCTGTTTACTGTTTACTCTTACAGGTTACGGGTTGCATATTGCGGTCCTGCAGTGTTGCTGTACTGCGGTTTTCTGCAAATTCCAGCCTTTGGCTCAATTCCATCCTGAGCTTGTTGTAGGATACATTCCATTGCGAATCAATCACTTCCAGCGTAGCTCACTTCCAGTCCTGAGCCTGCGAAGGGCCAACTTCCTTTATCCTTGACAGCATCCTCTGTCTACTGTTTACTGATTTTTTCGTCATTCAGATTTCGGGCTTCGTCATTCCTATACTTATCTTCTACCCTTTCTACCATATCCTTTAACCTTTATCTTTCTACTTACTATTTACTACTAACTATTTTCGCTTTACGCTCTACGCTCTACGATCCTCTTCTTACTCTTTCCCCTCTTCTTCTTTTTCAATCACATCTTTGTCTTCTTTCCGAACCACCTTCCCTTTTTCCTTCGGTATTTCAAGGATAAGCACAGTCCTTCTGTTCTTCTGCCTGTGTTCCTCTGTATCATTAGGGAAAATCGGACGATATTCTCCATATGCCACTGCTGATAGTCTCTCAGGTGGAATCCCTGTTTTTTCCTGAAGATATCTTACTACATTCACTGCCCTTGCAGCGGATAATTCCCAGTTAGTAGAAAACTGTTTTAATAGAGCACCACCTATTTTTGTATTATCTGTATGTCCTTCAACCTTTATTTCTCCAGAAGAAGCATTTTTTAGTATCTTACCGAGTTTTGAGAGCAGAAGTAACCCTTCTTCACTCAATTTTTCCTCTCCAGGATTGAATATTTTTAGTCCGGGCAGGCTAATTTCCACACCCTTCTCTGCCCTCCTTATCTCAAAGTCCTGTTCAGTTGAAATTTTACTCAATTCCTCTATGATATTTTTCTTGTAAGACGTTCCAGTCTCTCTATCCATCTTCTCTTCGACTTGCTTTTTCAACTTGGTTACAAGTTCTGTTAAAGTCCTATTCTCGTTCTTCAATCCCTCTATCTTCTGATCCATAGGTTTGTATTCCGTAATGAAGAAAAATGTGCTGTAACCTCCAAGCCCAATTATGATTAAGAAAAGAAAAAAGATTAAAAATTTCATCTCCACCTCCTGAATAACAAATTATTGATGTCAATCTGTGTAATCTGCATTCTAATCTGTGTAATCATAAAAATACCTTTTAAGGAATTTTTAACAACACAACTGCAAAACAGGCAATAGCTTCCTTTTCTCCAATGTGACCCAATCCCTCATTTGTTTTCGCTTTGACTGAAATTCTCTCTGTATCAGTACCAAGTACTGTTGCAATGCTTTCTTTCATCTTTTCCTTATATGGTGAGAGTTTCGGAACCTCTATGACAATTGTTGTATCCACATTAATTATTTCAAAGGATGCCATCTTTTTTACCTCTTCTATGAAATAAGTACTTCTCTTATTCTTTATCCTCTCATCGGTATCCGGGAAATGCTCTCCTATGTCACCATGTGAAATGGCTCCAAGAATCGCATCACATATTGCATGAAGAACAACATCTGCATCAGAATGACCTTCAAGACCAGCATTCGAAGGAATTTTCAATCCTCCAAGAAAAAGTTCTCTCCCTTTAACAAGTTGGTGAATGTCATAACCAAATCCAATCCTTAGGTTCATTACCTCTCCCTGTGAGATACTATCGCTCAATTTTCGTGAATATTACCCTTCCGGTAGGAAGGTCAAGAACACTAATAACTTCACATCTTACAACCTTTCCGATGGAAGTTGATGCCCCTTCAATGACAACTGTGCTATTATCATCAAGATACCCTACACCTTCTCCTGAATACTTCCCCCTCTTAAACGGCTTTACACTTAAAACATCACCCTTGAAAAAAGCTTTTTTCAATGACATTCCGAGCTTTTTTAGTTTGAGAACCTTCACTCCAAGCATCTTTGTGAAGGTTTCGAGTTCATCATCTACTGTTATAAGTCTGTAGTCTCTGGTAGCCGCAAGCCGAACAATCTTTCTATTGATACCATCTAAATCCCTCGGTTCTGTTCTCTCTATCTTCACATTATAGTCTTTCTCGTTCACAAGCGACTCTATCACCATATCACCCCTCTTGACAGAGACATCTGCATCGGAGGAAAAAGCTTTCTGTTTGATATGATCAATGACGAATTTAGGTAAAACCACGGTTCCTGTAAGAAAACCTGTTTTCAATACCTTTAATATTCTTCCATCAATAATAGCTTCGATTGATGGAAGGATGAAGTCTGAATTTCTTTTTAAACGAAAGTTCAAGTTATACTCCTTTTTTAGATTTCAAACATGCAGGATTGACTTCCCTATTGCCTCTTTTAGACTCTTTACACCAACTGGTTTTATTCTTTCTGTACTCAATCCTTTTTGATTGCTAAAAGGAATTATACATTGAGTGAATCCCAATCTTTCAGCTTCTTTAACCCTTTTCTCTATTTGAGTTACAGGCCTTACTTCACCTGCAAGACCTACCTCACCTATCACAATAGTCCCATTATTACAGGGACGATTTTCTATGTTGGAGGCAACTGCGACAAGAAGTCCGAGGTCACAGGAAGGGTCAATGAGCTTCAATCCTCCAACAACATTACAAAATACATCATAACCTCCAAGGTTGTATCCCGCTCTCCTTTCAAGAACTGCAAGTAGGATGGAGAATCTCTTGTAATCACTACCAACAATTACACGCTGTGGTACTGGGTACCTTGTTGAAGAAACAAGCGCTTGAACCTCAACAAGAATAGGTCTTGTTCCTTCAATTGTGGAAACCACAACTGAACCTGATATGTTGAATGTTCTTTCATCGAGAAAAATCATCGAGGGATTCTTAACCTCAACAAGTCCTTTATTTGCCATTTCAAAAACACCTATCTCATTGATCGATCCGAATCTGTTCTTGACTGCACGAAGTATTCTAAAGGTTCGAGTTCTATCTCCTTCTAAATAAAGGACTGTATCTACCATATGCTCCAGTGTCCTCGGTCCAGCAATCATTCCAACCTTTGTTACATGACCAACAAGAAATATGGCAATTTTCCCCTCTTTTGCAATCTTCGTAAGTCTTGAAGTGCATTCCCTTACTTGACTCACAGACCCAGGAGATGACTCTAGATCGATATCAAACATCGTCTGGATGGAATCAACTATTAGTATTGATGGCATAACCTTTTTCACAACCTCTATGATATTTTCAACAGAGGTTTCTGATAAAAGAAGAAGCTTTTCCGCTTTAATACCAAGTCTTTTCGCTCTTAAGCCAATCTGATAAGGTGATTCCTCACCCGAAACATAAAGAACTCTTTTTTCCTTTCTCGCAAGACTGGTCGCAATCTGTATAAGTAGAGTCGATTTACCTATACCCGGTTCTCCTCCGATTAGAATAATCGTTCCTGGAACGATCCCTCCTCCAAGAACTCTATCAAATTCTGTAATATCTGTAACCCACCTTTTATATTCACTACTTTCAATCTTGCTCAATTCGACAGGGTCCGTTGAAGCCACTTTCTTGAGCCTTTTATCAGCGACTCGTTCCTCTGTAAAACTGTTCCATGTACTACAGTTTGGACATTTCCCCATCCATTTAACCGATGAGTATCCGCATTCCTGACAGACAAATGTTATCTTACTTTTTTTCATCTTATTCCAAACCTAGGCTCATCGAAGGGCAAAATTCGATCCTGAGTTTTTACTAAGTATAAACCACAGTTTTCATCTTTCATACTGCTTTCAAGTTAGAAAATTCTAATATTGATATACCTCTTCGGATTCTCCCTTATATCCTTTATTAATTCCTTTGTTTCCTGCAGTGTTGCCTTCAGTTCATTGTAAAGTTTCTCATCCTTCATAAGCTTTCCCATTGTTCCCTTCTCTTTATTTATATCATCGAGCAATTGTGAAAGGGACTCAAGACTCTCGTATAGTTTGTCAGCAACTGCACTGAACTTCTTCAAATCACTCTCCGCACTCTTAATTGTTCTCTTTATACCCTTTCTGTTTTCTCTAATTACTGCGACAAGTTCTTCAGATGCAATGTCTATATTCTTCAGGATCTTATCTATGTTTTTCCCGCTAATTTTCTCTGCAATATTTCTTATTGGACCAAGAATATCTCCCAGTTCACTGAGCGAAAACGTAGGAGCACCCTTACCTTCAAGTGGTTTGGAAATATCGAAAAGTTTTTCATCTTCGCCTGTTCTAAGTTCGACAAATTTCGTCCCGCTTATTAATGCAATATCCTTTATTGCTGCTTTTGCATCCTTTTTTAATTTAACATCAGCATCAATATAGCAGAGTGTCGCAACCTTGTCCTGGTCAAGTCTAATAGAGAGTACTTTTCCTTTCTCAACACCAAGAACCCATATAGGGTCACCTCGTTTTAGACCGGTTGCATCATTGAAATTTATCGTAATCGTATAACCTTTGCCTTTCAGCTTTGCTTGCTTCATCCAGAGATAGCTAACCGTTAGAACAATAATAGAGAGTACAACGAAAACACCAACCTTTAACTCAACATTTCTTGATTTCATCACATTCCTCCAGAAATTGGACCTTCTCCCTCACCTTCAATAAACTGCTTCACAAAAGGATTTTCTGTGTTCTGAACCTCTTCAGGGGTTCCATCGAAAATAATCCTTCCATCATGGAGCATCGCAATTCTATCTGCAATCTTGTAGGCACTTGTCATATTATGCGTTACAGCAGCTGTTGTCGTTTTAAGTTTCTTTTGTAATTCTATTATTAGATTGTTTATTCTATCTGCTATTATTGGATCAAGACCAGTAGTGGGCTCGTCATAAAATACAAATTCAGGGTCCATAGCAATTGCTCGCGCAATCCCAACCCTCTTCTTCATGCCACCAGAGAGTTCTGCTGGAAACATATCCTCAACATCTGAGAGTCCGACAAGGTCAAGCTTCTCTCGCGCAATTTGCCGTATCTCTTCCCTCTTCATCCTGGAATGTTCAATTAAACCTAACCCGACATTTTCCCAGACACTGAGGGAATCAAAGAGAGCTGAGCTTTGAAAAACCATTCCAATCTTTTTCCTTATTTCATAGAGTTCCCGTTTTTTTATACGCTTTAACGAAACATTGTCTATTACTACATCTCCTTCATCGGGAATAAGAAGCCCTACAATGGTTTTAAGAAGCACACTTTTTCCACATCCACTCTGTCCTATTACAACAATGGTCTCACCTCGCTCTATATCCAGATCCAGTCCCTTAAGCACTTGATTATCTCCAAAACTCTGCCATAGACCTTTTAGTTTTATCATCTAAACACCACCCTCGCAATAATATAATCAAAGATCAGAACGAGAACCATTGATGAAACAACTGCTCTTGTTGTTGCCTGCCCAACACCTTCCGCACCCCCCCTTGCACGAAAACCATGGTAACAACCCATAAGACCTATAATTAGTCCAAATACAATAGATTTAATTAGTCCTCCCCATAGTTCAATCTGAATAAAGTTAGTTCTTACTCCTCTGAGGTAGACGTAAGAAGAGATATCTAATCCATATACTGAGACAAAAAGTCCTCCGAGTATCATAATAACTTCGGCAAAGATTGTAAGAATAGGAAGGGTGATAATTCCTGAGAAAATTCTTGGCATGATAAGGTACCTTTCTGGGTTAATACCCATAATCTCAAGTGCATCAATTTGCTCTGTAACCCTCATTGTTCCTAGTTCAGCTGCAATTGATGAACTTACCCTACCAGCGACTATAAGTCCTGTTAACAAGGGACCCAATTCTATCATTACTGCCTTGGCAACACCCATCCCTACATACAATTCAGGAACATAGCCTTTTGTCTGGAAAGCTGCCTGGAAACCGGTGACCATTCCCGCAAATATAGATACGAGTATAACGATTGGAAGGGAGCCTATACCCATTGAGAGAATCTGATTTAGAACTAATTTATAACTCCTGGGAATTTTGTAAAAACTCTTGAACCCTTCAACGAGAACAATTATGACCCCCCCAACATAGGAGAAGAAGGATTTTATTGCTCTTAATATCAAAAAGACTCTCCTCTTGTTTCCGGATTCTGAAAGGTTGCAGACTCTTCGAGAAATATTGCCTTTACTGAACCTGTGGGACCATTCCTTTGCTTTCTTATGATAATATCTGCATCTCGTCTTTCTTCCGGCATATCCGATTCATGTTTTCTGTATATAAAAATGACAACGTCTGCATCCTGTTCGATAGCACCTGATTCTCTGAGATCTGAAAGGAGTGGTTTCTGAAATGTACGAGTTTTATGGGCTCTTGAAAGCTGCGAGAGTGCAACTATGGGAATCTTGAGTTCTTTTGATAATGCTTTCAGGGAACGAGATATAACTGACACCTCCTGCTGCCTGTTCTCTGATCTTCTGTTTCCAGGAACATCTAAAAGCTGTAGATAATCAATAAAGATAATACCTGCATCAATCTTGGATTTCAACCTTCTTGCCTTAGCTCTTAGTTCAAGGTGTGTAAGGTGAGCAGAATCATCAATATACAGGGGGGCCTCGTGTAATTTACCCGCTGCACTTGTCAATTTAGCCCACTCCTCATTAGAAAGAAAACCCGTTCTCAGCCTATTAAGATCAACACGTGCTTTCATTGCAAGTGTCCTCTGAACAAGTTGTTCCTGAGACATCTCGAGGCTGAAAAATCCAACAGGAATATTCATGTCAATAGAAGCATGGAGGGCGATATCAAGGGCAAACGCAGTTTTACCCATCGACGGTCTTCCAGCAATTATTATGAAATCTGATTTCTGGAATCCTCCTGTCAGGACATCAAGTTTTCTTATACCCGATTCAATGCCAGAAACCATAGTCTTGTGTTTGGTTAAATCATCTATCTTTTCAATAGTATCACTAAGGATATCCTTGACCTGAATAAGATCCTTTTTCTTACCTGCATAATGAATATTAAAAATTAGTTGTTCAGCTTTATCAAGTAGTTCATCAACCTCGCTTGATTCTTCATAACATTGTTGTATAACCTGATTTGAAATACTGATAAGCTTTCTAAGTACATATTTTTCGAGAACAATCCTTGCATAATATTCCACATTTGCTGTTGTTACAACAGATTCAATAAGTCTCTGAAGATAATCAAGACCACCAACTTCGTTAAGTTGCTCTATTTTCCTCAGCTCTTCCGAGAGCGTCAATATGTCAACGGGAAAATTGCTTTGCTCCAGAACAACAATTGCATTAAAAATCTTCCTGTGAATATTCGAATAAAAGACCTCATCATTACTTATTAATGAAAGAACTGTATCGCAGGCTTCTCTCTCAGAAAGCATGGAACCTAATACAGCTGCCTCTGCTTCAAGCGACTGAGGTGGGGCTTTCAATATCTCTTTTTTCTCATCCATTCTTCTCAATCTCCTTTCCAAGAATTCTACATATCATTTGCATATCCTCCCATGTCTCTTTTTTATGTTGAGGATTCCTAAGTAAAAAACTTGGATGGAATACAGGAATAAGCTTTCTCCTTTTATAACTGAAAATCCTTCCCCTGAGATTGGAAATAGTAACATCAGTTCCTATTAATGTCTGTGCTGCAAACCTGCCAAGAGTACATATAATCTCAGGATTTATTAACTCTATTTGCCGTTTTAGATAAGGGAGACAGCTTTCTATTTCTTCTTGCAAAGGATCTCTATTGTTCGGGGGCCGACATTTTAATATATTCGAAATGTAAACGTTGTCTCTTTCGAACCCCATTGCTTTAATTATCTTTGTTAATAGTTTTCCTGCTTTACCTACAAATGGCTTCCCATCTACATCTTCATAATAACCTGGTGCTTCACCAACAAACATAAGGGAAGCATCTGTGTCACCTTCTCCAAAAACATAATTCTTCTTTCCTTTATATAATGGGCACTTGCGACAATTAAAAACCTCATTCATGAGTGAAGTAAGTAAGTGCTTTTTTGACTTATGTTTGTTTGGCTTGTGTTTCTCAAACTCAACCTCATTAATACCAAGGTTTAGATACCCAATGAGTGTGTTTCTTAATACCTTTAAGGTCTCTGCTCTATTTATTACAGGATTCATTGCCATAATAGCTCTTTATAAAAACCCCTATGTACGCCGCCAGGGAATCGAACCCCGAACCTACGGATTAAGAGTCCGTTGCTCTGCCAATTGAGCTAGCGGCGCATCTCAATCACCTTATCACAAAATTTTATAGCTGTCAATATTTTTTTGATTTTGGAGTGCAACAAGTCCTCTTGTTGCTGTATTAATGGTGTTTCTCAAAAAACTACAGTGTTTAAATCTGTGATCTAAAATCCTATGTCTGGATTTAGATTGCACTCTATCTATGATGATAATGGCAAATTGAGGTTATCCTAAATATTATGCAAATTTATATACTTTTTGTGCTTTGAAAGTTTTATGGCAGGATTTCTAAAAAAGAGGAATTCTTAGATTATTACTTGCCTAAATTTAATGCCAACAGCAGTTAGTTCATAGTAATATAATTTATGAATATTAAGATCCTTTATTAATTGTCTGGCTTCTAATTCCTTGCATCTTGGAACTATTAAATTAAATGGGTACCCGAGTCCAGAATAGTACAGCCAATGATTATTCCTTTTGTTATCCGTTACCGAGCTCTCAGACTCAACTTCCTCAATAAACACTACATTGTTCTTTCTATCGATAACTATTATGTCAGGATAAACATCATGAGAGTATGTACTTCTTATAACATCAGGATCTGCAAGCACTCTATAGAACGTTCCAAGCTGTTTAGAACGAGCTACTATAACTTGCTCATGTTCAGTCTGCTCATAGGCATTCATGCCATGTGTAATTAACGAAATTGTAAGTCTTTGTGAAATAGCAGGGCAACCCGGATTTTTCCAGGTTGCCCTTTATTAATAGTTACCGTACAAACAACATTTTGCCAGTCTTACTCCCCCAAGGTGACTTCAAGGAATAGAAATAAACACCATTTGTACTCGGAGTCCAGGTTATTGTGTGATTGCCTGCAGACTTATTACCAGTTGCAGGTGTAGCAACAAGCCTTCCAGAAGCATCATAAATCTCTAAGTTTACCGAAGCACTCCTGGGAAGCGATAAGTTAAAGGTAGCTTTTCCTTTAATCAGGTTGCTTTTTATATTAAACAAGAAGACATTGGGTATTTCTGGATTCTCCTCTACAATGGTAGTTGAGTTTCCAATAAACCAGTAATAATCTGTGGCTGGCACTTGTGTCTCATACTCTGCGTTATCCATTGCATAGTAGTAATATTTTATTGTGTCATTGTCGACAGTTCCTGCTGGTATCTGACCAAGATACCAGTCACCTGCTCCTTCTGACATGGGAATGGAGAACCAGGCAGGATCCTCCATACGTTTGTAGTACAAAAGAACTTCGTCAAAACCCCACATGTCTATAACCTTGGCATAACAATTAAAAGGACCACAGAAAGATGTTTCCTCCCATACGGTCTCGGAGTCAATCACGGGTGGCGTTATGTCGATTGTAAAGAATTCTGTACCTGAATAAGAACTCTCATTCCCTGCAAGGTCATAGGCTTTAACCCGCCAGTAATAGCGCATATCGCCTGCAATATTATAACTGGTTGTTGATTGTGTCATTGTATCATCGACAATCGGCACTGGGAATTGATCATCAGTATCGATCTGGATCACATAATGTATTAAAGTAGGCAAATCCCTGAACGTAACATCGCCCCAGTCAAAGGTTACCGAGGTATCGGGCACAAACTCTTCATCTATAGGGCTAACAAGCACAGGGGTACTAGGTGGTGTAAGATCAAATGCAAATGACCAGACATCAGACCAATCGCCACAATACTGTTGTCCAAATCTTAGCAAGGCTTTTACTCTCCAGTAATGCAGGGTATCGGGAAAAGTATCTGTATAAGTAGTATCCGAAATACCTGTACGAATAACAGTATCTGGACTGGAAAACCCTGGATCTGTGTCAATCTCTATCATATACCTGAATCGACCAGTTAAACCGTCTGGATTCTCAGATTGATTCCAGGTTAGGGTAACATCTGCTGTGTCACTTAAGAACGCAGAATCAACAGGAGAGATTAATTCGGGAATCGTTGGAGGAAAGTCTTCTGGTAACCCTATCGCGGTAAATCTACCATATGAGGCACCACCACCGACATACACATCTCCGTCCCAGGGTACATGAATTGAGTTAGCTTGATACACACCACCTATAGTGATCTTATATATCCAGTATGGAAATCCCATATCTAAGTAGCAAGCCCTATGTTTCATTACGACTAACCTTCTGCCACTGCCACTAATTGGAACGCAATATCCAGCTGAAAAATAAGCATCAGTCCAATCACCACTATAATCAAGAAAATCGATTGCCAATGCCTCGTCATCACCGTTTCCAGGACCATTATATGTATAGACAAATGCCTCATCTCCATAACTATCCAAACCTATAACTGCGTAATCCTTACCATTAGCAAGCGTGTCAGTGAGATATCCTGCTGCTGCAAAAAAGGCTCCATACGGACCAAGACACACTGCCTTGGCTTCGTCATCAACGTGTGCATTGCCATCTTTGATATAGGTCCATGCCAGACCCGTACTAGTATATTTCCTAACAGTGAAGTCTTTACCCGTGCCGATCCCTGTGTTATATCCGACGGCTATGACATCAGTATACCTATCCTTATTAAGTGCAAGGCATTCGTCATTTTCGTGTGCATCGCCATCAGTATAGAGATGCCACTGCTCTGACAGACTCGTATCAAGTTTTACAACTGCGAAATCTCTGCCATTTTCAGTCGTTTCAGTCACATATCCTGCTGCAAAGATCTCGAGAGCTCCACCAGACTTAGGCGCTTTTATTGCATTAGCCTGGTCGTGTTTATGTGCAAGACCATCAAACTGGTATTCACGTATCTTGGTTCCCAAAGTGTCAAGTTTCAAAACCAGGAAATCTTTGTTAAGATCGGAGACCGAAGTATATCCTGCCACATAGATATGTCTATCCCTTCCAATATCAATTGCCAATGCTTCATCAGCATAACCAGCAGATCCATTGTACCGATAGGTCCACATTGTATCGCCAGTAGCAGGATCGAGTTTTATAACCATTAGATCTTTCTTGTTGTTGGATGCCACGCTGAATCCTGCAGCATAGATGTATCCAGGAGAATAATCATTATCGATAACAAGAGCATTGGCGTTGTTATCCCTATTTGCAGGTCCATTGTATCTGTAGACCCAATTTGTATCGCCGGTATCGTATGTTAGGCTAATTACGGTGAAATCTTTATAAGAGCCAGTCCTTTTGAGTCCTCCTACAGCATAAATATTATAATCCCCCCACCAACTTGCTCTAATTTCTTTAACTTGGACTCCGGCTCCAGTTACGTCACCATATGTGTAGGTCCAGTTATGTCCGGTATTTTCATAGACAGGTTGGGCTTGTACGAATTCTGTAAATAGACAAAACATAAATATCTGCAGGATGAGAAGACACACCCATTTTTTAGTATTTGTTACCATTTTTATCTCCTTTAGCCCTTCCAGGCTCATATTTTATAACAATTAGACTAATATTCTATAACACTACATATCTTTATAAGAGATATATCCTGTAGCGAATCCATTCTGTTTCTTGTACAAACGAATTCAAATCTATTATTTAACAAAATCAACTCCTTTCTTTATGGATTCATAAAAAATTATGTTGAAGTCAGCGGAGTCTAATATCAGACAGTAGACACGAGTGAAAATCCCCACAAAACCATCAACAGAGTACTCTACAATATAAGGTTTTACCGCATTCTATCCTCCTTTGTACTATATTTCTATTGTGGAGGTGAAGGTTAATTAAGTAGAGAATAGCCCTTCACCTCCATACTTCATATAAGAAGGAGTGTAATGAAGAAAGGGCAAAAGTGAGAATCACCTTTCAACATTCACTGTTTAGTATTAGGGCAAGATTCGTGCCTGAAGTGTTAATCCTATGCAATAAGTATTGAAATTTGGTTAGATTTGATGATTAACTTCTGCAATATTGGAGGTTTACAAATAATAGTGAATTGTTCTTGAATTTAAAGGGAGATTTTTGCGGCTTTAGGAATTTAAAGAAAATGGTAAATCTTCTGTCAGCTACATCAATAATTTGTTAAAATTATTTTGTCTATTTTGTGTCAAAAGTCTTGAAATTTCTACGGTTTTAATTTTTATTCCAGTGAATTAAAAGATTCTAAAATCTGGTAAATTTCTTGTCCTTAATTTAGTAAATTGTGAAACATTATGATTTTTAGGGATCTTTGCTGGTAATTTTTTTGTCATCAATACAATAA
>SDBS01000760.1_pt1 | contig 32073 bp, 28 predicted proteins | sample 2277091 | NCBI WGS metagenome assembly SDBS01 (sample SAMN10404972, study PRJNA504765) | marine sediment metagenome | isolation source: marine sediment core GS10_PC15, 163 cmbsf | place: Arctic Ocean: Southern Knipovich Ridge | collected 2010 | reverse complement strand
GTATATGTTCCAAGCGAATGCCAGGAGGCGGCCTCGCAACCTAATTCTTCACGTAGTTCTCGTTTTGCTGAGGTGAGAACATCCTCGTCGGGTTCAAGAACCCCAGCAGGAGGTTGTATGTCGATTGCGCCCACGCCCTTTTTATAAGATCGTACAAGGCCAATCCGTCTCTCGTCATCGATGGGTACAACCATCACATAACCCCTCGATTCTAAACGAAGGTAACCATCTACGATGGTGCCATCCGGTAGTTGGACGTCATCAGAGAAAATGCGCATCCATGGAGAGCGATCGAGGAGAAGTTCTGATCTAGTGATGTGCCAGGGGAGCAGTTTTTCTTTAGCGTCCATGATGGGGAACTCTCGCGTGAAGTAGGATCAGCCTATTATCATTCGCTTGTGTAGTTGACCACGAAGGAATGTAGACCTTCATGTGGAATCTGAAACCGCAGGGTTCGTCACAACCATAAAAAGAGCAGGAATGCGTAAAGGGGCATTGATAGACAAAACTATCTCCCTCAAGCCGATCTTTGTTTGTAGAGCTCGGCTGGCAGTTAGGATCGCCCTCTCTAGTTTACGTCCAACCCCTTAGCGCGTAGTAAATCAGTGCCATGATCTCGCGCATGGCTGTTTTGCTTTGAGAGAGCGCATCTCCATCGGGGACTATGCGCTGACCGGGCGCAACCTGACTTTCAGACTGTTGGGTCGAGATTGCAGGGAGAGGATCCAACCCTACCTTCTGAAAAGCGAGCACTGATCTGCGCATGTGGGTGGGCGAGGTCACCAGGATAAAGCGCTCAACTCCAAGGCTTTCAAGCAGTGGGGGGATGTTCACGGCTTGTGCTTGAGTGGTCTGGGAATCTGATTCGAGGATGATCTTATCCCCGGGAATCCCCAGTTCCATAAGCGCTTCACGTAATGGTTCACTCTCGGGATCTAATAATCCTGAGTGCGGATTCGCCCCACCCGACACAATAACCCAGGGAGCATCGAGAAGTTTGTACAACCTTACAGCTTCCAACGCCCTTAGCGTACTTGCCTCACTCAGCGCGGTCGTTCGCTGATTTCCTGCCAGGTAGGTTGCTCCCCCGCCGCCCAGTACAACGATGGCCTCGGTTTCGCCTATTGCACTGACATCTTCAATAGGGGAGAACCCACGGCTCAATGTGTCGACCAACAAGTTCGAGATGAGCGGGAGACTCAACAGCAGGTATACCACAGTCAACAGGGTCAACCATCTCCGTCCCCATTTAGCCCAAGTCGAATTCCAATAGAGCAAGATCACGCCCGCTATTAGCCCGAACAACAAGAATGTGATCGATCCGGGGATAAACATGTCTTTGATGATTTCAACGACTGCTTCCATACCAATGTCCTCAATATCAATCTGGGGAAGGTGATTCTAACCGCAAATCGAAACGCGGGGGGACTCATCACCGGGCTGTGAGCGGTTAGCTAACTTAGGATGAGACTGTTTCTTTCTTCGCCAGTGGATGGTTTCTGCGCGCCAGGCCTTATCCCGTCTGAGGGTACTCAAGCAATTTCATAAGTCGCATGGGGGGCCCCGTCCTCCTCGACATCTCGCGCACACAGCAGGCGCGGGGCGGACCAGAGAGATGGCTCAAGCACTTCCCAGGGGGATTACCGCTCGTGGGACGTAGGGGATGTCATCGTCGGGAGAACCAAGGTAGAGATGAATTTTATTCACCGTGAAGGAGAAATGTGGTCCAGGTGGCAGACTGATCTTCTCAAGAACCCCTGGATCATCTGATTGCGCCAGCGTGAGATGAGGATGAAGTTCCCCACCGTGTTTATCTTCAGAAATGGAGTATTCAGGGAAGGCTTCCGCAAGTTTATGGAAGAGATTTAGAATGGGATCCGGGTTTTCGGGTTCGAGAAAAAGAACACCTTCGAATTGGCCGTACTTACTGAGCACGACCTCGAATGGGAGGGTGTCCGCGCAAATTTGCTCTAGCTGCGTCACAGCTTCATCGACGATTTCGGGGGGAACAAAGGGATAAAGAAGGGTGAGATGCGCAGGGACTCTGGTAAACGACTCTTGATCGTACTGTTCTCGCCACGGATAGCAAAACGCCTGCACGGGTGGAGGAGGGATGATGAGTAATGCTGTCTCGTACGTCATGATGGACCTATATTTTGCCAGGGACACAATCGTCGCTCGAAACTATCCACGATGAAATACAAGCCTAGTCTGAGCAAACTCATGGTAACAACGTCGGCAAACACACGCGGGTAGTCAAATGATGTGCTTCCCTTTAAATATATATATAGTAACCCAGACCTCGTTGTGTGGCGCCAAGATCGGTTATATATAACACGGCTACAGCCAGTTCGATAGATGGACGCAGTGCGGTCTGTATGGCGGGCGTGCTCGCGTGAAGGGGACAAACCACAATAGCGCTGACCGACCCGCACCTAGATGTAGTTGGGGTAGAACAAATAGATGGTCGGAGAAATTAGTTTTTTCCAGCGTTCCGATTGACCGATAGTTAACCCCAGGGGTGTGAGCTTCCTACAGGATGGCGTTATAGTCGAAAATCTTGTGTATGAATCCCTGTGGCACCATCGGGTCGGGATCTTCCCTGTTGGGGATCCTGGGATTGACCTGCGCCATCGAAGGTGCGTACACGAACTGTATGCGAGCCTGGGGCACCCTGCCAATCGTAGCGCCATTGGACCCATGTGAGAGGGCTCAGCGGAGGGATGCGAAGCTGTGCTTCAGCCCAGGGTTCATCATCGATTTGCACTTCCACTTTGCTGATCGTCTTTGCGCCTGAGTAAGCGATGCCGCCGATGGGAACCACACCCTTCGTCCCATAAAATTCCTTTGTTGAAACGTCGTCGATGACAGAGGTCATGCGTACAATGGCTTCCTCACTCCATCCCCGATCTACCCAGTATCCAGGACCGTCGTGATTAATCGCTTCAATGCTCTCGATCCACTTGGGTTGTTTCATCCCAAAACGATCGGGGATGTAGATGCGCAGCGGATACCCATGTTTGCGCTCGAGTGGCGCATCATTCATCTCATATACAAGCAGCGTGCGGTCGTCCAGCGCGTCTAAGCGACTTACACTCTCATAAAACCCATCGGCTGACTCGACGAACAACGAACGAGCCTCTGACATTAAACCAGCTTCTTCCAGGAGATCCCGTAGGCGCACACCTTTCCACAAAGCTGTGCCGATTAAACTGCCTCCAACTGAGTTGGAGATACAGGAGAGGGTAATGACCTGGCTCACTGCAGGTCGTGCACGAAGATCAGCGAGTGAAAGTGTCAAAGGACGTTCTACAAGTCCAACCAACGGTAGACTCCAAGTCTCTTCGTTGATGCTCGGTGGGAGAGAGTTGATATCTACGCTGTAGAACTTTCCGGGGGGAGTGATTTCTGCTCTTGTGCCAAGTGTGGGTTCAATCCTTGAGGTAAGCACATCGTTGGATGGTGAGGCCGCTGTCCCTGTCGTGGTGCTTAGATCAGGTGTGCCGGATACTTGTACTACTGGCGTGTCGGGTTCGGACCCGACCAGGCTTGCGACGCCAATGGCGCCAAGCGTGACCGCGGCGGTGCCGCCACCAAAGATGTACAGGAATCCCCGACGGGAAATCGGGGCATCCTCGGACATAGCGAGAATGCTGGGTAATCTTTTTATCACCCAACCAAGGAGGAGGCCCCAAGCGATCATGAGACTACCCAGCCAAATCAGAGCCGCCATAGGCGATACGGCGCCAAAGCCCAAGTAGGCCATTACGAGCATGAGAATTAGAGTCCAGAGCAATCCACCAAAAAAACCACCAAGGAGAAGGTTTTTCGGCTGTCTTCGACCAATGCTGCTCAAAATCGCACCAAATAGGCTTCCCCCAAGTATGAATATTATGATGGCTCCCAAACGTTCAGCAGTCTTCGCACTTCCTGAAACGGATCCAAGATTGATGAAATTCATAAGGGTAATCATGCTGTCGATGCCAAACGTGACAATCGGACCCGGGAGGATGCGTACAAAACCGTCAAACAGGGCGAACGCTGCAAAAGGCACTCCCGTTAAAACGAACCCAAGATAGCTCATCGCGAGGACGGGAATACTAGTGATCCCACCAATTATTGTTCCCTGAACTATGGAAACTTTCTTCATTCAAACTCCTTTATGACTACTGCACTTGAAATATTATTATATTGATTAAATCTTACACCCGGATTACTAAAATTCACCCATTGACATCCCTCATGGATTGATGTGAATTTACCGGGGTTTCTATAAATGAAGAAATGATTAATGAATATCGTGCAAACCTCGCGAAAATCACCGGCTGTTATAATGCCAAAATGCGTTCACGTGTGATGTGGTTTGTGTTGGGGATCTTGCTCACAGCGCTGATAATCGTTGGGGTGTACCAGATTCCTTTTGTGAAAGACCAGCTGGAATGGCGTCTTGATGCTGCCGGTGGCATTGTGCGCGGATTGATCTACCCGGGTAACACTTTGCCGGTTCCGTCGGGCGCGGAAGCTGCCGCGATTCCGCCGACGTCGGTTCCCTCTTCTACATTGGAGGGTGAGGAGACTAGCGTGGAAGTTTTACCCACGCTAACTCCGACCCCTCTGCCTTCTATCGTCAGCCTCGAATCCCCCGAATGGGAAAAGCAAGATTGGAACAACTGTGGACCCGCGACGCTTGCGATTGGTCTCAAGTATTTTGGGTGGGACGGAGACCAGTACTCGATCTCGGATTTGGTGAAACCTGATCGGGGTGATCGAAACGTTAATATCGATGAACTCGTGTACTTTGTGAACAATCGAGCCGGATGGTTGACTGCGGACTACAGGGTAAATGGCACGATAGACATCCTGAAGGGTTTTATCGCCGCGGGTTATCCTGTCGTTGTGGAAAAAGGGTACATCATCGAAAGCGATGGACCGGATGCGGGTTGGGCGGGCCATTACCTGCTTCTCACGGGTTATGATGATAATGAGGCGTTGTTTATCGCGCAAGATTCTTTCATCGGTCCCGACCAAGAGGTGACGTATGCGGCGCTCGATGAAGGGTGGCGAGCGTTTAATCGGGCTTATTTATACTTCTACCCGGCCGATCGCCCTCCTGACCTTGAGGGGATCCTTGGGGATGATTTAGACCCGGAGAAAAACCGCGAAAGGGCTCTCGAAGTTGCCCGAACTGAGATCGAAGCGGATGCAGACGACCCATTCGCGTGGTTCAACCTTGGCACAAACCTGCTTTTTTTTGAGCGATATCGCGAGGCCGCCAATGCATTTGACAGTGCTCTGGAGATCGGTCTTCCTTGGAGGTTCACGCGCTACCAGTTCGGTCCATATATCGCCTATTTCCATCAGGGTCGCGAGGAAGACGTGATTGAATTAGCAGATGCCACGCTCCATCGGACTTCAAAGGCGGAAGAATCTATGCTCTGGCGTGGCTGGGCGCGTTATCGATTGGGAGATATTAACGGCGCCATCGAGGATTTCCAAGCAGCATTGACCGTCAACCCGAACTACCTCGATGCGCAATATGCGCTGAGCTATCTTGGGGTGGGCGGTTGATGTGCAATCAAAATTGTCACCTACCCTCAGAATCCGCATCGAATCAAATAGATGTAATGATTTTCAGTCAGATAAAGTAAACATAAAAGAATGGAGAAAGTGACATGTTAATCAGCAGTGAGATGACAAAGAAAATGAACGCCCAAATCGGCAGTGAGCTCGGGGCGTCCAACCAATACCTGAGAATTGCGTCTTATTTCGATGGTGAAAACCTTCCTGAGCTGGCCACATTCTTCTTCCGTCAATCCGATGAAGAAAGAATGCACGCGTTGAAATTCGTTCATTACGTCCTCGAGGCCGGTGGTGAAATCGAAATTCCGGCCATCCCGGAGACCCCTGGTAAGATCCCTTCTGCGAAAGCGGCAGTGCAGATGGCGTTGGACTGGGAGCTGGAGGTTACGAATCAAATTAACGACATCATGGGGCTCGCGGTCGAACAGCATGATTTTATCGCTCAGCAATTCCTGCACTGGTTCGTGAGTGAACAATTGGAGGAAGTGTCCACAATGGACGAACTAGTTAGCGTCATCGATCGTGCCGGGGACCAGCTCCTGCTCGTCGAAGAATACATCTCCCGACGAGGGGACCCTCACGCTGCAGTAGTAGAGTAACTCGAGGATTTCCCATGAGTAGAAGGACCGCCCGGATCAGAATCATGGGCGGTCTTTTTAGTTCGCAATCTGAATTCGTACCTGGTAGTTGAGCTCAGACCTCCTTTTGCCACCCGAGAGCGTGGCGCTGGTGTTTTTCCGCGTCGAATTCAGTTTCGAGGAGGAGAGCATCGAGGTCTCTAACATCCAGGAATGGGCCATAACTCCGATACTCTCCACCGGAAGGTACCGTCAAGGTGCCATCCGGGAATACCATCACATAGAGCCGGTCGAGAGTCTCGTGTGTGAGCCAATTTATTGTAAAGGAGACAGAATCCGCTTCGATTTGGTCCCGAAGCGCCACAAACTCCTCAACGGAGACAACCAACTCATCCCATTCTCTTGAGGTCATGGATCTCGGGAACGTCTGGAAAACGTTGTAGAAGAAGCGATTCTTCATTTTCGAGGCGACTCGTTCAAGCAATGCTATGATCGCCGGAACATCATGAAGGTTGTGGCGCGTGACAGGGGTTGCGGCCTTTACGTCGATCTCGGGAAATTGCTCCAGTATGTCGAAGGCTGCGAGGACGGCAGAAAGGTGCCCTGCTTCCTTGGTCTTTGCTGATACCTTTTCGGTAGAACCGTCGATAGGGATTGAGATGAGATCAATCCATTTACCATATCCCCTCAGGAAACCGTAGGTCAGTCGATCGCCCGTGGTCGATAGTGCGACTTCAAGTCCTTCTTGTTTGGCAAGACGCACCAGGACGCCAATATCTTCTCTCAAGAGGGGATCGCCACCCGTGAACACGATGCGCTTTGCCCCGGTGGAGGAAATTTTTCGAACGATGGCTGCCGCAGCGGCGGTATCACACACGTTTTCAGTGATCTGAGGACCCCAACAATATGGGCACTCTTGTGTGCATTCCGAGGTGACATGGTAATCGATCGTCGCGATCATGGTTCGAGCCTTCCGGTGTTCGAAGAAGTGACCGGTGGTTTAATTTCAGTATAGAGCATCTAGAACGCTCAATTCAACTGTTTGAATTCGTTCAGTTCATATGAGACGGTTTTTACTTGGAGGATCGTTTTTTCTCTCATCCTCCCTCATCCCAATCCCTCTCCCTGAAAAAGGGAAAGGGGATATCAACTCACCGGTTTAGGAAGTTGCTCGCTGGGGAAAGGATCGAGGTGAGGGGTGGACCGATAGAATATACAGTTACTAGTGGGCTGTCCCAAACATCCGTAGCCAACCCTACGGAGTGTGACCTCTGCGGGGCTGTTCAAAAAAACCCCTACCAGTCCTGGGGAGCGTGACCATTGTTGGACTGTCCAAAAAACTCCTACCAATCTTGGGGAGCGTGACCCATACTGGACTTAAAAAGATCCAGATTGTATGCGGAGGGGCGAATGAACGTGAAAACCTGGTATGAGGTAGGTTACAGGGTTGGGAAATTATCCTTCAGTACGCCTGCATATTTACATCCGGCCCCGAGCATCAGATGGGGCTGACGACAGCAGGAATTGCTTAGAATAACTTCAGTTGTCGAGCGGGTCGTCGGCCTGCAAGTGTAATATAAGGTGCGGCACGCTCAGCCAGGACACCCAATCGTCGAAGCTGCCCGATATCGGATAGGCTTATTTTCCGTCTTGCCTGCAGCACTGCCGAGGCTGATCGAGGCCCAATCCCTGGGATCCGGAGAAGGACCTCCCGAGCGGCGCTGTTCACCTCCACTGGAGATTCGACATAGAGATGATCCGCAAGGATGGACTTGGGATCCTTGTGGATGGGGAGATCCCCAGCAGCGTTAAAAGGGAACTCCTCGAGTTCATATCCATAATCTCTCAACAGGAAGGATGCCTGATACAAACGGTGCTGGCGCGTCGGATCCGCCTGGGGAAAGTTTTCGAAAGGGGTTCCGGGTATGGGATTAAACGCTTCGAAGTAAGCCCTTTTAATGCCCATGTCTCGATTCAGCGCTGCGACGGTGGCGAGTAATTCAAGGTCCGTTTCACCTGCAGCGCCAACCACGAACTGCGTCGTGCTTGAGGGCCAGCGCCCTCGCCATCCGAGATGAGGGGGTTCCGTCCTGCGGATCCTCTCGATCCACTTCAATGGCTGCAGAAGTTCCTGGTCGAATTCCTTCTGGGGCGCCAGCGAGGTTAGCCTCGAGGCGTTGGGGGCTTCAAGGTTTGTAGAGACCCGGTCCGCAAGCTGCATGGCGCGATAGACCTGATCATACTCGGACCCCGGCATGATTTTAAGATGTAGATAGCCGGGGAAGTGTAGTTTTAGACGCAGTATTTCGGCCGTGTCGATCAACCTATCTTGGGTTTGGGCGCCGCCTGCGAATATCCCGGTGGAGAGAAAGAGACCGTCTACGAGACCTTTCTCATATGCAGCGTGGAACGTTCGGGCCAGCTCATCGGCTTGAAATGACACCCTTTTGTAATTGCGTCCTGCGCGAAATGGACAGTAGAAGCAGTTGCGCTCGCAGGCGGTTGTCAGCATCGCTTTTAATAGAGGGACTCTACGTCCTCCGGGGGCTGCGGCAAGATGGATGGGAATCTCGTGCCCATCGGCTTCTACGCTCAAGTTGGAGGAACTGCTTCCATACTTCTGGCGAATTTGTGCGGGCGTATAGCCACATCGTCCACCTGATGGAGCCTGGACGTGTCCATCTGATTCGAATGAAGATGCGTGGGCTGAGAGCGCCAGTTTGTGCAGTGGGTCCATGGCTGTTTAACGATAGCACAAACGTTCTATTCCTGCAAGTTGACAACAGGCTTTCGGATGTGTCACATAATTACCAAGAAGGGCAATAAAGGAGTCGGCTGGCCTGGGCAACCGGTTTATTACCCGATGTGAGCCATGCTAGTTGCCATCATCTAAAGGGCGGTAACCCTCACACCAATCCCTCCCCCTCAGGGAGAGGGGCTTTGATTCACATACTTGATATTTGGAGATGAGAGGCATGAATCGAACCAGGCATGATCATCGTATTTCCTCCGCGACGATTATGAGACACCTGGCATTATTCTTAAGAGTTGCTCCTCCCGACTTTAAGCCCGGGTCTACCCGGCGTGTGTGGATCGGTGGATCAGATGAGCATCTAGCGAGTAAAGTAAAAGCCCCACGTATCTGTCGAGAGTCTACACCACGCATTCAGAGAATGATGTTGTAGAGCGTTATGGCGCTACTTCTAATAGTGCTAACTGTACCATTACCGCATGTTCCACTTTTTCCATATCACGCCCGGAAAGCCTACCCATCTGATCGATCAATCGGAGCTTGCTCACGGTAGTTAGTTGATCCGCCATCGCCTTTTTCTTGCGCCGTTTAACAGTCACGACTGCTTCGCTTGGATAAACCCGATCTACCCGCGAGGTTAAAGGCACTACCTGGACGCGATTTAGATGTCGGTTAGCCGCGTCATTACTGATAATGATTGCAGGTCGCCTCTTTCTAATCTCGCCCCCAACTGACGGATCAAAGCTTACCCACCAGACATCACCGCGCCTCATCGCTTACATCTCCGATAGTGGCTTCTGCCCATTCCAGCGCATCGGCTTCCCGCGCTTCATCTTGTGCCATCTCGACGTATGCAGCCTCAAGATCAAGCGAAAGGACATGCGGGCGTACCAGATCCTCGATAAAACGACTGATTCGGCCTTGCCCAATAACCTCATGTAGACCTTCATACACTTGCTCTTCAATCGTGATCGTAAGTTTCTTTCGCATCAGATAACTCCATCGTATACGTATACTATACGTATAGTATACACATCCCCTTCCATTGTCAATACCAACCAGGGACACAATCAAAGGAGGTGGACTCGCAAACGGTTTTGAGTTCATCCGCCTTTGCAAGACTTGGTCTTGCTGTTATCGAGCGAACGCGAGGCAGTCGTCGACTGGAGTGAATGGTTGATGACCAGGGGCGAGGAACGTATGAGTCTCAAGGGGGAAATTACGATGGCTCTACGCTGCGGCAGATTTTACTCGCCGAACAGTGTATCCGCACCTTTTTGGGCTCGGTCTTTGAGAGCTTCACCCTCCAGGTTGCCCAGCGAGGCATAGAATGTTTCATCATAATCACGTGTGCGGATGACAACAGGCATCGGGACCGCATGACCCAAGATGAGGGCTTGCTGCCTTGTATCAAGACGCGCGAGCACCTCGCGTAATGCGCTGGATCCACTCACACCGGAAAAAACAGCTCTGATATCTGCTTCGTTGTCGAGGAGACATGTCACCCGAGTGCCAATCTGACTCATGACCTCGTCTTCGATGCCGCTTGGACGCTGGTCAACGATGAGAAGTGTGACGTTGTATTTTCGGAGCTCGCGTGCGATGTTGCCGAAGATGGTATGCCCGGCGATTTGTGGATCTAGGAATTTGTGAGCTTCCTCGATGACGATGACAAGCGGTCTCGGGTCGTCCGCGCGGCCTCCCGCTGCAAGGTTCTTCTGATGGACGTAGCGGTCATGTATTCGTCTTGTGAGATAGTTCGCCACGAGAACATAGGCCGAGAGCGTATTACCGTACTTCCCGAATTCGAGCACGACACTCGTGCCTTGATTGAGACGGTTGAATATGTCATCGACGGTGTCATCTCCCTCCCCCGGTATGAGAAAGCCCAGGCGTGGGAACACGGATTCAAACTTCCTCCGGATCGCACCCAGCGTTCCGGGCACGATTCTGCCGCTATCGATAATTACCTGGATATCCCCGTCATCATCTGCGTCGGATAAAAGTTTCGAAATCCAATCCTTTCCCAAGCGTCGGTGAAGGTAGTACAGCGCCCCGGTCTGGATATCGGAAAGCCCGAGGAGCGAGGAGAGCATTTCCACGTCCTCGGGCTGGATTTCCTCATAACCAATTCTCAAAACCCGATCATACTTGCTCCCCCGCGCTCTGGAGGTGTCCTCATCGAGTGTGACGACGCTCACCCGACCGTCTTGAAACAACTGTCGAAGCCCCTTGTATTCCCGTCCAGTATCGTCCTTCACGGCCCATCCGTAGTCGTTATGCATGTCGAAGATGAGCGCCGATGCAAGACCGGATTGGATGATCCCAGCCAGGAGGGTCCTGGTAATGAATGATTTTCCTGTACCTGTCTTTCCGAAGACACCCGATGAGCGCTCAACGAAGCGTTCCAGGTTGATGTTGACTTGGACGGTCTCCATATCGAGCGGCGTGCCGAGATAAAAGTGAAATCTGTCTTCCTCGCCAAAAACCCGATCGACATCACCAGCCGAAGCCTCATAAACCGCGGAGAAGTGTGTGGGCACTGTTTTTATCGGCCGGGGTTGGTCGTCGTCATCGAGCATGAGCATCGGTGTGATGTCGAGAAGCACGTAGGCTATCTCGCCGCCAACCACATCCAGCGAGAACGGATCGGAGACTTCTGGGGGGTGGTGGATAAATCCCGGGTTGGTCGCATCGAGACGGATGTCTGTGATCATGCCGAAGAACGTCCTACCGGTCTGTCGTCCATGGATAACTACATACCGCCCAACGGCAAGCTTCTCGACTGTGAACCTTGGATCGAGCTTCATAAGCAATCCAGATGAAAGCGATCCACCGACGATGAGACCCAGTGGATTTTCACCTTGTTTTTTCCCAAGAACGGCATCTAGTTCTGAATCATTCGGCATGCGTCTTCCTCATATTGATACGTGATTTAGTCCATCAAAAAAACCCTTACGGTTTGATCCTCTGGATGAGCGTTTCAAGCCGAACGAAGTCTTCGTTGAGCAGCCGGGCACACGCTCGTCCACCGCTTTGAAGGTAGTTGTGCTGTTCAGATTCGGGTCTGCATTGCGCGGCGGTGCGTAAAACCGCTGCAGTGAGTTCATCATTACGGAAATTTATTAAAGTGGGTATGAATTCGAACCCAGCGGTAAAGGCGATGACCTCAGCATCCGTAAGCGGGATGATTTGAGCCATGGTTAGAGGGGGCTGTGGGGGGAGCGAGAAGAAGTATTTATCGCCTTTTATATAGCCGAGTGCAATTGCGCTGATCTCGATAGGTGTTTGGCGATTGACAACGTGGTCCGTAATCTGTTCTGAATTCGCACGCTCTGATGACGCCACATAGCGTGCGAAGGGATCGTCCTCGATGCTGATATCGTAAACTGCACCCACGACGTAGGTGTTTCCTTGTTGGGCTTCGGCTTTGCATAATGTGCCAAAAGTTGGCATTTGTGGATCAAGCTGCCGAACTGCGCCAACAAAACCCTGGGTGCTGCAACGTGTAACTCGTCCGATCGGTTCTCCCATATCGATAGAAGCCCTTTCCTTATAAACGATGCCGGCGATTTGCACTTGTCCAGCGTTTGGTCTGAGATTTGACGGAGATCTTGGCATCGACGCCCCGTCCTTCAATTTCCTGCTGGATCATATTATTTAAGGCATCCCGTTCACGATGGGTCACCACGGCTAACTCATGCGCACGAATGAGCGCATATGGGAAACCCTCTGAGGTGCGGCACTGCTGTAGGATACCTGCGTGGACCAGGTCGAGCAGCACGTCATCATCCTTGACCCAGACAGGCACCTCCACACGGACAATCTGCTCATCAGGACCGGTATGTAAATAAAAGAAAAATACTTCGTGGCCGGCTGTTCGAAAGTCGTTGTTGAGCGGTGAGGGGTGTCGAAACACAGCGCTGCGGCATCCAGTTGGGAGGATGTGCGCAAAGAGTCTCCGATCCTCAACGCCCTCGAATAAGCTTGCGCCACCTTTATCTCCCTCGACGATCCCAAGCCCATCGAGGAGCGTAAGTACATTGGTGCTTCTTGGGCGATCGATGAATCCTGCCAGCGCTGCTTCGGTGAGTCGTATTCGTTCCAGATGACTCAAGTATTCATGAAGAAGATTATCGATCAACTTCTTGCGGGAGGCGCCTAACCGGAGCGCCAACCACAGCAGCAAGCTGTTGTCGAGAAGCAACAGCGTTTTTTCCTGGCTGTGCGTCTCCCCCAAACTGGCCAGTGCTTCCATCTCGGCAACATCGCGACGACCATTGATGATGGCGGCACTCTCAATATTGAGGTCATCGTTTGGATAGACATCAGTTGTCAGTGTCCCCTCCTGGCGTATCAAGGGTGCTTCACCGGAGCCATACCGGATGAGGATGCTGCCGATGTTGATGAGAGCATAGCGAGCGATCTCGTGCCTATCAGGGTAGATTTGTGATCCATCGGCACCCACCACATTGTAAATCTCAGGATCGCTGGGGGCAGGATGGATGAAATTGATAGGTTCATCGGTAGGTATAGCGCCGGTCCAACGATGGCCAATGCCTTTGATTTGCGTCTTGATATCCTCCGCTGGCATCTTGGCGGCAGCCTCAAAGGCTTCCAGGATTCTGGGCACGATCTGGGAAATACGGTCGTTTTCTGCTGCGACCGCATGGCCCAGTTGTTGCACCTGAGGAAATAAGATGCGCAGGTCGAGGCTCATGAAATGATCCTTTCGAACAACTGTTCCATATTATATGCAAAGCGAATGACCTCGCAATATCGAGTTCTTGACCGGCATCCATGCAGAGTCTACAATCAGCTTCAGAAACCGCGGAGCCTCTGCCCAATCGTTGTGCTCATCACATAGCGAACCCCCATGGGTGGGGGTAAGTGGTGACCGCGCGCGCATTATGCTATACTGCGCGGCGAGGGTCTGAATGGACGATTTTACACTAGATTACGCAAGGAAAATTCAACGCCTGGGTCTGGGCGATCTTACCATCGCACTCATTGATGCCTTCAAACCTCTGGCTATTATTGGCGCGCAGGTGGTGTACTTGCTTGACCCCTTTGTCGGTGCTTCGGACGGCCGGTTGGTCACGCTCGGCCGAATTCTTGAAGACCCGGAACAAACCGCGATTTTGTTGGATCACCTGCGAGAGGAGGATACTTCGTGAGCGGGATCGACATCCTTGGGCTTGCAGTGCTGGGTCTTTTCCTCGGTTTGCTGATTTTCTACCTCGGCTTTGGTATGCGTTGGCCTGCGGTATTCCGACCTATCAGGGGATATGAGGTTTTGGGCACATCCATCGAACGTGCAGTGGAAGCCGGGGAACGAGTGCATTTATCCCTGGGCACAGGGTCGATCATCGGAACAGATAGTGCGCCTGCTTTTGCGGGGCTGGTGATGCTCAAGCGTATCGGTCGTGTGACCACATTGAGCGACAAACCCGCAGTTGTAACGACGGGTGACGGAGCGATGATGATTCTCGCCCAAGACTCCCTGCGCAACAGATATGCCTCTGCAGGCGCGCTCGACCGGTTTCATCCTACGTCGGGTCGATTTCTGGGACCTACGCCATTTTCATATTTTGCCACCTTGCCGACTCTACTCGCGACTGAGGATGTATCCGTAAATGTTCTGGCGGGTTCCTTTGGAGCCGAAGGTGCTTTAGCTGCGGATGCAGGTGAGCGAGGACAATCTTTTATCCTGGCAGGGACAGATGATGTTCAATCACAAGCGCTTCTTTACGCGAGTGCCAACCATCCTCTCATCGGTGAGGAGATATATGCTGGAGGGGCCTATCTGAATGTTGGCGAGGCGCATCGAGCCAGTCTCCGAGTCCAGGATGCAGTTCGCATTGTAGTTATTGGCGCCATTCTTCTGGGAACACTGCTTCGTGTGATTGGGGTTAGCTGGTGAAAATCGGTTCGTACATGATCTGGGCTACCACTGCAGTTGTGAGTGGGGTTCTGGTCCTCTTGGGTTATTTTGTACGGCTTGATCAAATTCCCACCGATGGATTGGTCAAGATATTATTCGACTTGCGTCTTTTACTCATGCGATGGGCCGTGGTACTCGCAGCAGTCGCGCTGTTCCTTGGATTGTTCAACCTTTTCTTGGTGCACTGGTCGAAAATCGGTGCACAAGAAAATGGATACCCTTACAGCATTGTCCTAGTGTCCTCGTTTCTTGCGACGCTTGTTCTCGGTCTCTTTTACCGCCCTGATAGTGACATCGTTCTGTGGCTCTTCGAGAACATTCAATTGCCAGTTGAAGCGACATTGAGCGGGTTGCTCGCGGTCACGCTGACCGTGGCAGGGTTCCGCATTGTTTCCCGTCGTCGGGATCTTTTTAGTGTTGTATTTTTACTCACAGCACTCCTGATCTTGCTGGGCACCGGCCCGTGGTTGCTTGGGAGTGACAGCGCTTTTTCTCAATTATTCAGTGGTATTCGTAATACGCTTGCCCAGGTTGCTGCTGCTGGAGGTGCGCGCGGCATCATACTGGGAGTTGCCCTGGGCGCCATTGTTACGGGATTGAGAATCTTAATGGCGATAGATCGACCGTATGGGGAGTAACTGATGTCCGAAGCGCGCTGCCCGATGTGCAGCTCCCCAAATCCTGAAACTGCTGAGGAATGTGCCGTTTGCGGTGCACGGCTCACGCCTTTGGTCGCAGATTCCTCACCCCCCGAATCTTCCCCGAGCGATGTTGAGCGAAAACCTCCCATGGAGGGCGAGGGGGAGGAATTGGGCGCCGATTGGTTGGATCGGATACGTGCAGAAGTTGTTTCCGATCCGGAACCTGATGAGGCAGAGAAGGCACCTCCAAGGGCCGAGGACGGCAGTCCCGAATGGTTGGATCAGTTGAGAGAAGCCGATTTGGGTGCGGATGAAGGACCTCCGGGAGGCGAAATTCCTGACTGGATGGAGGATTTTGCCGCCGCAGGCGACCCTGATGAAGCCGAAGACGTACCCGACTGGCTCGCCCGCATCCGAGCTCGCAAAGCCGCCGCCCCTGGTTCTGCTGTTTCCGATCAGGGAGGAGAGGATTGGCTGGCCGATCTTCGGGCTGATGAAGATCCCGAGGGAACTCCACGTCGTCTGGATGGACTAGCGCCATCCAAGGAAGCCGACGAAGAAATCCCTGAAGAAGAACCAGCACCACCCCTCGATCTTGGGGCGCTTTCCGGTCTTCCTGCAGTGCCTGGCTCTCCGGATCCCCAGCCAGAACTTGCGGGCGCTGAGTTAAGCGCGGATCAAAGAGCTGCTCCTCCGGAGTCGCCGCCGGGTGAAGAGGGGATTGAGCCATCCGAAGTGCCTGATTCACAAGTTCCCCCACTTGTCTTGGGAGAGGGTGGGGAGAAGCCCGTCGTCGAGATCGATGACATTACCCTCGAATCGATAGAACTTCCAGATTGGATCGGCGAGATGAAGCCTGATTCTGAGGAGGGTGAGGGAGCCAGTGACCTTGCGCCGGCGACACTCCCGACATGGCTTGAGGCTATGCGTCCAGTGGACACCTTTCGATCTGATATCGAGATCGAGCCCGAGGAGGTCCAACCCGTCGAAGCGGCCGGACCGCTAGCGGGATTGCGTGGGGTGCTCATGGCCGAGCCCGTCGTTGCTATACCGCGCACATCCACAGCGAGCGCTTCAAGGCTCGAGGTTACCGAGAGGCAGTATGCCCAGGCAGAGCTTTTGCATCGCTTGGTTGAAGAGGAGCAGCGTGAAGTGGGCGTTCGAGGTGCGCAGCGCGTCCGCGTGCCCCTCGTTCGTTGGGTGATTGCCCTCGTCCTCTGTCTTGCAGTGGTCACACCCTTCCTTTTTGAGCGATTAGGAATTGAGGGGTTCTCACTTCCCTCCGTCGTTCCGCGAGATCTTGGGCCGCTCATAGCCCTGGTTGAGGCGCTTCCGACCGATCGCCCAATGTTGGTCGTGCTCGACTATGCACCCGGATACAGCGGGGAACTTGCGACCGTGGCCAGCCCGCTTCTTAATCATGCCGCGCAGCGCGCCATCCCTATCGTTACCGTTTCAACACGTCCGACCGGTCCACCCTTGGCAGAGTTGATAGTACAGAACATTGATGCTGGACGGGAATTGATCAACGGAACCGATTATGTCCATCTCGGCTATTTATCTGGTGGATCAACTGCTGTTCAGTTATTTGCGATAGCACCTCGCATCGCTATCCCGCGCGGTTTTCGGCTTCCGGAGGACTTCGTGGGCAGCTCCGGTTGGGATTCGCCCATATTAGGAGGCGTGGATCGGCTCTCTGATTTTGGATCCGTCGTCGTGATCACAGCAGGGACAGAAACTGCAAGGACCTGGGCTGAGCAAACGAATCCATGGATTGGCGAGACGCCGCTCATCATGATCCTGAGTGCTGGGGCTGAACCGCTGGTAAGACCTTACTTTGAATCCCCCGATAGGCAGGTCGATGGCATTCTCACCGGACTCCCCTCCGCCGTGACTTATGAACAGTTCATTGGCACGTCTGAGGTTGCACGTCTCGGTTGGGACGCCTTCGGAATGGGCATGATCGCGATAGAGGTCATTCTCCTGGTTGGAGCTGGATACGGAATCGTGAGCTGGCTGGCAGGAACAGAGCGACTCGGGCGGAGGCAGGATAGCGCATGAGTCTATTCTCGCCCGAAACACTCGGAACTATTCTGGCAGCATTATTGACCATCATGGTCTTAAGCTATCTGATCAGTGACAACGTCTTATTCCGAATTGCCACGTACTTATTCGTCGGCGTAGCCTCTGGCTACGCAGGGGCCATTGCCTATTTCTACGTGATTCGACCGTACTTAATCGACCCTCTCTTTGAGAGCGGTATCTCTGGTCTCCTCGAACCCGCCGCTGTGGGTACCATCATCATTCCATGGATCCTGACCGTTTTGCTGCTTTTCAAGGCGTCGCCGAGGCTTTCTCGTTTTGGCAGTCTACCGATGGCTCTCATGGTTGGTGTGGGTGCAGGTGTGATTGTTGGGGGAGGGATTATGGGGACTCTCTTACCACAAACTCGTGCGGCGACAGCGACGCTGACGAGTGAAATCTTAATTCCTGAAGCTGGCGAGGATGCCGGCATCTGGATGGAAGGAATCGTCAGTGGATTCATTCTCATACTGGCGACAATCAGTTCCCTGCTTTACTTCCGATTCAGTGCAAAACAAGGAGTAACTGGCGTGACAAGCCGGACGAAGTTTAACGCTGCGATGGCTGTCATCGGTAAAGTATTTATCGCGCTGACATTTGGCGTGATGTATGCTGGCGCTCTGGCAGCGAGCATCATCGTGCTGGCTGAACGCTTTCAATTTTTAGGCGATACGTTATCTTCTCTCTTTGGGGGATTGTGATCGAAACATGAGTGCGCTTATCGATGCCGAGACGCTGCTTGCTGTAGATGTGGGTACGGTGAACACACGTGCCAGCATCTTCGACGTTGTTGATGGTCGCTATCGCCTGGTCGCCACGGCAAAAGCGCCTTCGACTGCGGCTGCTCCACTTTTCGACATCGGTGAAGGTGTCAGGATGGCTCTGGATCGAGTGCAAACGATCACGGGTCGACGGTTGGTGGACGAATCTGATCTACTCATCATGCCCGTGACTCCGAGTGGTTCGGGGGTCGATATCTTCGTGGCAACGGCTTCCGCGGGGCCTCAGGTCAGGGCCGTTCTGGTGGGGCTCATGCCGGGTGTCTCTGCGGAAAGTGCAAAACATCTTGCCGCTTCGACGTATATCGACGTAGTCGGTGAGATCGGGCTCATGGATAAACGTAGCGACTCGGAAAAAATTGACGTGATTCTGTCTGCGAACCCGGATTTAATCCTGGTGACAGGTGGAACAGACGGTGGTGCAACCGAGTCGGTCCTGCAGTTGATCGATCTGGTTGGGGTAGCTGCTGATCAGATACCACCCTCGGATAGACCACGCATTGTGTATGCAGGAAATCGAAGTCTAAGCGCATCAGTCGTCGAGCGGTTCGGCGATCGTTTTCACGTGGATCTCTCTCCCAATGTGCGGCCATCCCTGGGAATTGAAGATTTAAGTCAAGCGCGACTTCACATCAGTGATGCCATCTCCGAGGTCCGTGCAACTAGAGTCTCAGGTTTTGAGGAATTGGATCGCTGGTCGGGTGGAAACCTTCTTCTAAGTGCAGACGCTTTCGGGCGGGTAATCAAATACTTGAGCCGAATATACGAACCCGAGAAAGGGGTTCTGGGTGTGGATGTGGGTGCAAATCAAACCACCATCGCCGCCGCATTTGAAGGGGACTTGCGGTTGACGGTAAATACCGATCTTGGACTTGGCGCGCCGTTGCCCTTTCTGTTAGAGGGCGGTGGTCTCTCCCGAATATTACGTTGGATGCCGACCGAAATCTCGCCGACGAAGGTCCAGGATTACGTATTCAATAAATCACTGAATCCAAGTGTTATACCCGCAGAAATAGAAGATCTGCATATCGAGTTCGCTCTGACACGTGAGCTCATTCGCACAGCACTCCGACGAGCTCGGACGGGGTGGCCCAGGGGGAAAAATCTCAAGTCGACATGGCTGCTTCCAGCTATTGAGCCCATTATCATTAGTGGTGAGGTCCTCGCGCGAGCACCGCGCCCCGGATATGCTGCCCTGACGCTCCTGGATGCGCTGGAACCTACGGGTATCTCAACTCTGGTGTTGGATCCCCACAGTCTCACACCCGCATTGGGAGCGACGGCAGGCCCGTTGCCGATGGTTACGGTTCATTTGCTTGAATCGGGTAGTTTTGTGAGCCTCGGCACCATTGTGTCCCCTGTTGGGCGCGCACGTACCGGGCGAAAGATTCTACGTGTGCAGCTTGAGCGTGATCAGGTTGGAGAGGACATCGTCGGCGATATCCGCATGGGTCAATTGGTCACACTGCCTCTGAAGCAGGGGGAAAATGCCCGTCTGACTCTGCGACCTGAGCGCGGCATCGATGTGGGTTTTGGAGGACCGGGGAAAGCCGGCGCGTTGCGCGTGGCAGGAGGGGCGCTCGGGCTCATTATCGATGCGCGCGGACGACCACTGAATTTACAAAAAGATCCAGAACGGCGTCGTGAATCGAATGAAAAATGGCTGTGGGACATAGGGGCATTGGTATGAATCTTGATTTCGGCATTATTCTTGCAACATTCGGGATGGAGTTGCTATGAGCGAGATGATATTGCCATCCCGAACTCATGTCATTCCGTTGACGACGATCAGACGTGAACGAATATTGCCCGTTCCTGGCGCTGCTACGGTTCGGGTGAACGAGAAGGTACAGGCTGCCGACGTGATTGCACAAGCAGAGGTTTCCCCGAAGCACTACTACCTTGATATCGCGCGTGGTCTGGGGATCGCTGAATCACAGGCCATGCGTCAGATCGTGGTGAATGTCGGGGAGAAGGTCGATGAAGGAGATGTGATCGCGGGACCCGTAGGGGTTGCACGGAAAACAGTCCGTGCCCCGGAGGAAGGGAGAATTACTGCGATCTCCAAAGCTCGAGTTCTTCTCCAGGCGCGAGGCCGCTTGATCGAGATGCGCGCCGGATTCCCGGGCGTGGTTGTGGGGTCTGACGGAACGCGGGTTGTCACAGTTGAAACGACGGGTAGCCTGATACAGGCAGTTTGGGGAAACGGTCGTCAGGACTTCGGAGTCATGCGTATCGTAGGGGAAGGTCCTGGAGCACGGCTGCAGACAAGCCAGTTGGATATCAAGCTGCGAGGCGCGGTTTTGATTTCGGGGATCTGCGATCACCCGGCCCCTCTGCACCAGGCGACCGAATTATCCGTGCGTGGTGTGATACTGGGAGGTATGTCTTCCGATCTCATCCCAGTTGCACGTCGTCTTCATTATCCAATTCTCCTAACCGAGGGGTTTGGGCCCCGACCAATAAATATCCCTGCGTTTAATCTTTTGTCGAATAATGTGGGTCGTGAGGTTGCCTTATTTGGTCAAATGGACGCGCTTCAAAAGGGTCAGCGGCCCGAAGCCGTCATACCTCTTCCTACTAGCAGAGCTGTAGGTTTACCGGAGGAGGTCGTCTTGCTCAAACCGGGCGTTCGGGTGAGGGTGATTCAAGCCCCTTTCCTTGGCGAGGTCGGTATTGTGCGTTCCATACTCCCGAATATCATCCAATATCCAAGCGGCATACGCGCCCGCAGCGCCTCGATCGAGGTTGAGGGGATGGGTTCAGTCACCGTGCCGCTTGCAAATATCGAGATATTGCAATAATTTGATCTGATGGAATACGCTCATTGGAACGATCCATGGTCGGCCAAGAAGCGGAGGAGATGATACGATGGCAGAAGATTTTGATGTAGGTGGTCCACTCCCAGAAGAATCCGGCAACAGGACGTTTGTGATCGCTGCCGCTGGTTTGGGCGGTCTCCTGATCGTGAGCATGATCTGCTTGCTCGTCTATGCGCTCGTACTGGCGCCCTTACAACGAGAAGCACGTGCCACACAAGCTGTGGAGATCAATTTTCAGAATACCCAGGAGGCGCAAACCCAGACGGCTGAAGCGATCCAATTGACTCCTTCCCGGACACCGACGGCTAGCTGGACGCCAGCTCCCTCGGCTACGGTTACGCCGACGCTGGTGATCGTACTCCCAACGGATACGCCAACCCCGTTCCTGACATTGCCAACCCTGGCGCCTGAAACAGCCACGGCGGCTGCACTGGAGACACTTGCTGCGATCGAGGGAGGTGGGGGTGCAACACCAACTGCAACGGCATTGCCCGCAACAGGTTTTGCCGATGAGGTTGGTCTCCCCGTTCTTGTGATCATGGGTGGGTTGCTGCTGGCAGTGGTCTTTATTGCCAGAAGTTTGCGTTCTCGCGCCACCGTATAAAGCCGAATCGCCGCTTCTGCTGTAAAATTGAGGTATCCAAGGCAGGGTCAGCCTGGTGTTGGCCCTGCCGGCGTATCCAGGAATGTTATGACGAAAAACTATCTCCCCTTTTCTTCCCTGGCTCAAAAACTTCTAGCCGATCTTGCTGATGGGAACTGTGTCTCGATCACTGGGCTAAGCAACAGTGGAAAATCCATGCTCATGCGCTCGCTTGCGAGTGAAGCAGCCGAAGAAATTTATGCGAAGGAAGCCGACCGTGCGGGTTTTCTTGTGTATATTGATTGCAATCGTGCCGTTGCAAACACCGCACAGGCATTCTATGAAGTTGTACTCCGTTCGATTATAGAGCGACTGACAAAGAATGTTCCCGCAAAACTACTTGCAGATATCCAGGAATATCACCTTTCGATCACCGAAGCTGAAACATCCTTTAGAGCGTCCCTTTCGTTTAACCTTGCTCTGTCGGATCTCTGTGAGCAGTTGGATCAAAACCTTTGTCTATTCTTTGACGAGTTTGATGAAATATACGCGGCGTTGGATGATCGTGCGTTATTAAACCTGCGAGCCTTACGGGATCGCTTCCACTCACGGCTGGTGTATGCCACGGCCACGCTGCACAGCCTCCCACAATTACGCAGTCAAAATATCGAAGACGAGTTTGCAGAAATGTTCTCACGGTTCACCTATAACATGCCTTTGCTGATAGGCCCAGAGGCTGCTGAAATATTGAAAAAGTTGAACTTTCCGGGTCTTACAGGAAAACGGAGAGAGCTATGTATGGAGTTGTCGGGTGGACACCCGGGACTACTCGTCGCAGTAGCCCAGGCGCTGTCGGGGCTTTCAAAAAATTATGAAGGGGATATGGAGGAAGCCGTTCTCCTTGAGCCGCAGCCGCGAGCGGAGTGTTTGAAAATCTGGAGTCAACTTGATGAGGACGATCGCGCCATCATGATTTCGCTCGTCATCGACGCAGATGCAGGAATACCCCAGCAGCAGTTAAGGCACGTAAAGGCGATTGGGCTTGTGGTAGACGGAAAACCTTTCTCACCAATCTTTTCTGACTTCGTCGGACGGAAAGGCAGAGGGTCCCATGTCAAAACCGAAGGAGTCTATCTCGACTCTGATTCTGGGGACGTTTGGGTCGATGGCATTCGTATTCCTGTCCTCACAGATCTCGAATTCAGGCTTCTCGAACTTCTCTACCTGCGCCGGGACAAGTTGACGGATAAATATCGCATCGTCACCTCGGTTTGGGGAGAGGACTACCTTGGTCAGGTAGATGATGCCAGGGTTGAGAAGTTGATCAGTCGATTGCGAAGTAAGATCGAGCCGGATCCGTCAAACCCCCGCTATTTAATCACCAGACGAGGGAGAGGATATAAGTTGCTGACGGCTCCGAAGGCAACATAATTATTTGCTTCCCGATTAGCTTCGCAGAGAGACTTGATGAAAGCATTTAATATCTCGGACACGCGTGAGCTTCCATCGTCAGGCAGGGAGAGATATGAATGACCAGGACGGTTGGGACGGTTTCTCGTGGTACTATGGCGTGCAATATAGGATGATGATCCTCGCGCTGAAGAGCTGACAGATGGCAAGTCACAACGCAGGTTTACTGCTCAAAAATATGGAGGATTCCTGGGGATGGCAGAAGCCAAAATCCTGATTGTGGAAGACAACATTCCATTGCTCGAAGGTATCCGTGAGCTGCTTGAGTTTTCCGAGTACGATGTTCTCGCAGCAGAGAACGGGCGCGAGGCCTTAAGTATTCTCGAAAATGACACGCCTGACCTAATAGTCTCCGACATCATGATGCCTGAAATGGACGGTTATGAATTCCATGCAGCTGTGAGAGAGCGCCCCGAGTTCGTGGAGATCCCGTTCATTTTCCTGACGGCGAAGGGTGAGAAAGCCGACGTCCGTAGGGGAAAGGAGATCGGCGCGGACGATTACATCACGAAACCCTTTGAAGATGAAGACCTGCTCGTCGCCATCCAGGCCAAGCTAGCGCGGTGGAGAGGCGTTCGCAAGCATCAGGATGAAGAAATCGCAGATTTAAAACATAAGATTCTGCTCAGCCTCAGTCACGAATTTCGAACACCTCTCACATATATCATTAATTATGCTGACATGATCGAGATGGAGGAGGATACCGCTTCCTCAGAAGAGTTTCATGAATTTATGCAAGGCATTCGTAAAGGGGCGACGCGTCTGAATCAACTTGTGGAGGATTTTCTTGTACTTGTCGAACTGGAGACAGGCGAAGCCGTTGAAGCTTATATCTATAGAAAAAGGAGATTCGACGATTTCAGCACCTGGCTCCGGGTTACTGCCCGAAGATTTGAACCAAAAGCTGAAGAGGCCGGTGTCGATCTGATCATCGATGTCCCCGATGGGTTGCCCCCTATTATCGCGGATGAAGCTTATCTTGCGGATGCTATTGGTCGTCTCCTTGATAATGCCATTAAATTTTCTACAGAAAACAGTGAGCATGTGCGGTTATCAACCGAGGTACGGGATGTAATGATATACATCCGTATCGAGGATCAGGGCATCGGGATAGAAGAATCTGAATTGAACGAGCTATTTGATGTATTCCATCAGATCGACCGGGCCAAACAAGAGCAGCAAGGCACCGGTTCTGGTTTGGCGATTTGTTCAGGGCTGGTTAAAATCCACGGGGGATCTCTACATGTTGAAAGCCAATTAGGAAAGGGCAGCGCGTTTACAATTGAACTACCCATTGCCGAGGAAGATTAACCACACGGCGGATTTTGGGAGCTTCGAAACCATACGTTTTGAAACGCACAGTGATCTCTCGAGAATATTGTTGAATATACTAAAAAAATCGCGGGCCCGTAATCCGGCCTGCGATTGTGGTATCAGACAAGCGCTTATGGTTGGAGGGTGAGATCTAGCTTTCTTCTGCGAGGGAGCGACCGTAGTCGAGCAGCGCCTCGACCATGGCGGTTTCCCGAGCTTCAGCATAAATACGTAGAACTGGTTCGGTACCCGATGGTCGAATGAGCAGCCAGGAGTCGTCTGCGAGAATGTACTTGGCGCCGTCCATTGTACTCACCTCATCGATCTTCACGCCGCCAATTGAATCAGGCGCAGAATCTGCCAGACGTTCTACCATACGGTCTTTTGAGATGGGTTTTGTAAGCCTCAGGTCCACCCGCTGATAATGAGCTGGGCCTACCTCGTTCAGAAGCTCGGTGATCATCTCATCCAGGGGAACATCGTTGGCTGCGATCATTTCTGTGAGAAGCAGCCCCATCAGCACACCGTCGCCTTCAGGGATGTGACCTTTAAAGGAGATCCCGCCCGACTCTTCTCCGCCAATGAGGACATCATCACGAAGCATCCAATCGGCGATGTGATTGAATCCCACGGGCGTCTCGATCACTTCAAGATCATATTTCTCTGCAAGGCGGTTAATCATCTGAGTCGTGGAGACGGTTTTGAGGACTTTGCCGCGCAAATTGCGCTGTTCTACGAGGTACTTTAGTGACAGCGCCATGATGCGGTGGGGGTCGACGTAGTTGCCGCGCCCATCCATTGCCCCGATGCGATCACCATCCCCATCTAAGGCGAGCCCCACCTGCCCCTGTCCCGATGCTATTGCACCTGCGAGAGCGCCCAGATTGGCATAGATTGGTTCAGGATGGATGCCGCCGAAGCCCGGATTCATCTCGCCTCTGATTTCAGCAACTTCACATCCCGTGCCCTGCAGGATCCCCTTGATCTGACCTCTTCCTGACCCGAACATTGAATCGACAACCATGATTTGGGGGTTATCCGCAATAATGTCGAAATCAATGAGTGAACGTACATGATCGTAATAGGCTGGGGTTGGATTGAAACGTTCGATAAGACCGGAAGCGCGTGCCTGATCGAAGTCCATCAAATTGGGCCCGCGGCCCCGAGATTCATTATCGTTGAGATAAACTTCGACCCTGCGGCACTGCTCTCCAATCGCAGATCCTCCATAAGTGGCTTTTAGCTTTACACCGTTGTAGCGAGGGGCGTTGTGAGAAGCTGTGATCATGATCCCGGCGATCGCACCAAGATGCCGGACAGAATATGAGACTGCCGGGGTGGGAACATCCGCCGTGGTGAGATAGACCTTGAAGCCATTTGCCGCCAATACACGCGCCGCCTCCGCGGCATATCGATCGGAGAGAAAACGGGTGTCGAAACCAACGACCATCTTGGTGCTGTCTGGTTTTGGGCCGCTGTAGGCACCGTTTAACCATTCCTCTGAGGCAACGGCATCCGCGATGGCCTGGGTGATCAGACGTAAATTATGAAATGTGAAGGTGTCGGAAATGACACCCCGCCAACCATCCGTACCGAAATGTATGGGCATTGCTTCTCCTCGAGTAGCGGCGGGATTGTATCAGCCGACTTTCTGGTGGTCAATCAACGATAAGCCCTATCCCGGTTGACGAAAATTGCAGCTGGGAGGCGATTCAACGTTATCAGCCCGGAATCATGCATACACCAACCCCACAACGAGATCATTCAAGTTGGTGCCGGTCGAGCCAGTCCGTATTAAGCCCCCTACTGCGTCGAGGATGGGGTACGAATTGTTGTCCTCGAGGGCTCTCCTCGGCTCGAGATTGAATGCACGGGCTGTACTGGTGGTCCTGCCTGTGATGATCCCCCCGGCAGAGTCAGTGGGACCATCGACCCCATCGGTGGCGAAGCTCATCAACGCGACGTTTTCGGTATCTTCTAATGCTAACGATGCGGACAGGGCGATTTCCTGATTCCTCCCACCTCTTCCATCCCCGCGAATTGTCACGGTCGTCTCTCCCCCCATGAGCAGGCACTGAGGTTTTGATTTTTCGCTCTTTGAGGCGAGATGCATAAGCCGGTGTGCAATTCGCTGTCCGATTTCGCGAGCTTCTCCGGACATATGCGCGTGGATGATGCGAGGTTCAAACCCCAGCGCAGCCGCCTCAGATGCCGCAGCTCCAAGAATCATGCGGTTGCTCCCAATAATGATGTTCTTCGGCCATGGGACAGAGGGCCTCAGGGTTCGCGTAGTCCTTATTGCGGATTGGACATCCCCGGGCATGCGGTCCCAAATGCCATGTCTTACCATGAGGTTTTTTGCTCGACCGGGTCGATCGCTTCGCAGAACGGTTGGACCTGATGCAATTGAAGTCAACTGGTTCCCGACGACGTCTGAGAGAATAAGCGCAAGTACTTTCGCGGGCGCCGCCATGCGGGCAAGACCACCGGCTTTGGTTTGAGATAATGTACGACGAATGACATTGATCTCCTGGATGGGCGCGCCACAATCCAGAAGGGCCTGGTTCACCAGAATGAGATCTCCGATCGATAATCCTGGGATGGGAAGTTCAAACATCGCTGAGCCACCCCCAGAGATCAGCACGATCACAAGATCTTCTGGTCGGGTCTCTCGAAGCAAAGCCTGAGCTGCGCTTCCGGCAGAGATGCTTCCAGCGTCGGGAAGGGGATGACCCGTCTTAATTGTGTTCAGTTGTGGTGGGAAATCCTCAGTAGGTTCGTCGAGGAATGTGACCACACCCGCATGAATTTGGGAACCCAGAATATCGAGCACCGCGCCGGCCATCGCACCAGCGGCTTTTCCGATGGCGATTAGATAGATCCGTCCAGAATCAACCGGACCGTATGAGAATGATCTGGTAGTGAGAATGCTCTCTGAAAATTCGAGATGGCGATGAACAGCTCGATGTGGATCGCCTGCTGAAAGGACGGCGGTTCGAATTTGCGAAAAGTGTGCAGGATGATCGGCAAACTCAGGAGGTTTCATACGAACGCCCAGAATTGAGCGAGGTGAGGGTCATTGGCTCTGAAGATTATCCACGGCTTGCAGCGCCGCGTTGGCGGGAGTCTCGATCCCCTGCAGGACCGCTGAGACCGCCTCCCAAATTGGAGGGCCGATTTTTAGGTAGATGGTATCGGCTGGCCTGGGTTGTGCCAGGGTCACCAGGCTGCTTGCAAGTGCGGAGTCGTCCCCATCCGGCCATGCATCCAGTGAGGCGGATGTTGGTGGGAGCATGCCGAGAGCCCTGGTCCATGCACCTAGAAAATCTGGATCAGCCAGCCACTCCATGAGCGAGGCGACGAGCGCTTGCCTGTCCGGGTCCCGCGTGACCACGCCCCACGACCAAGTTTCCGTAAGGCTGATTCCAGGTTTATCCGGAGCAGGCGCAGGTAATGCTGCAATACCCTCACGCGCCTCAAGTGTGAGGTAGCTGTTGAGGGGCGTGATGGAGCTGGCAGCCCGACCCGAGTTGAGTTCCTCAAAGGTCTGTTTTGAATCACTGAAATCGAGCGAGCGGAGTGGAACGACGCCAGCCTCGCGAGCGGCCTCATAAAGTGAAAGAACTTCCATCAGCACAGCCTGATCAAGGAAAGGTTGTCCGTTCTCGTCTACGAGCTGACCTCCCTTTGAGAGATATTGACCCACGGTGAACGCGGCATTCGGATCACCAGCCGGGAAAAGAAATATCTCTTCCTCGCGGATAAGTTCTTCCCACGTCGTGGGAGGCGCCTCGTAAAGCTCTGTGCGATAAGCCAGGATTTCTGTATTGCTGGCAAAAGGATAGCCTACAAATTCACCGTCTATCCTGGAGGCTGCGCCGGCGAACTCATACCACGCTGGTGATTCGGGAGCCTTGATCAGACCGTCGATTGGGGTGATCAAGTCGTTGATGAAGGAGAAATGGATCCCTGTTGGATCTAGCGTAATAAGGTCTGGAAGTGCACTGGGCGCTGCAGAGCTTGTCGCAGACAGTGCGTCGAGAAGTCCTCCCTGCCCTCTCGAGTTTTTCACTCGCACACTTACGTCAACTCGAGGGTATTGCGCTTCAAAATCGCGCAGTCGATTCGACAGTAGGGCACCTGCAGGTGTATCTGGGTCCGGAGCGAATTCCGGTGCTACCCAGAGGGTGAGGTCGACATTCTCAAGCGGCGGGATTTCAGTGGACTCTGCTGTGGGTGTGGCGCTTTCTCCTGTATGTTGCGGAGTTCCTTGTGGTTCAGAATCCGATACTACCCCGCAAGCATTCAATGCAGTAAAGAGTGTGAGGATGCTCAACAGCTTGATGTAGGCAGATTTCATGATGGAGTGATTATACTTCTCCCATTTCGGAATGTGAACCGCACCTTTCTTCTATAGTATGGATCAAAAAATTACCGATGAGATGAAGGTGCAAGGGGTTCGGCTGAGCGATCATCCTGCCACTGAAAGGCGAGACTGTGATAGAAGCGACTGTCACCCTCACCCCAATCAGCTTTGAGCCACATCCTTGAAATGATATGCGCTATAGGAATGGAAATAAAGCGGGCAAGGGGTGATGACCTGCTCCCTATTTTTCTCCGCGGTAATTATGAGCTTCTACTCTCCTCTAATCTTTAGGGCGAGTAGCTCAGTTTTAGTGAAGAGTGCTTAGGGTGGAGGAAAGTGATTCACAGTTGTGCTAGAATCCCCCAAGTTATGGCGGCGACAAAAAGAATTCAACTTCAACTCGAAGGAATTCCGGATAAACCAGGCTGCTACCTGATGAAGGATGAGGCGGATAGCGTCCTTTATGTTGGGAAGGCCGTCAACCTTCGCAACCGGGTACGGTCCTACTTCCACGACTCAGCACAACACAGCAAAAAAACCATCGAGATGGTATCTAGAATCGAGACCATCGATTGGATGGTCGTAGATTCGGAACTTGAAGCGCTCATCCTCGAGATGAATCTCATCAAGCGGTACCGTCCGAAGTACAACGTGCGCTTGAAGGACGACAAACGCTATCCGTATATTAAGATCCACTGGCAGGAACCATTTCCAAAAGTCACCGTGACACGATATGTAAAAAATGACGGTTCACGCTACTTTGGACCCTATACGAGTATGTGGGCTGTGCATCAGACGCTGGATGTACTACGAAAGATTTTCCCCTATCTCACATGTGATCGGGTTATTACGGGGGAAGATTTACGTGCATGTTTGTACTACGACATCAAACTATGCCTGGCTCCTTGTATCGGTTATGTCGATCAGGAGGAGTATCGTGCGATGATCAATGATCTGTGCCGGTTCCTGCGAGGTCAGTCCGAGCCGATTATTGATCGACTGAAGACTGAGATGGCGCTCGCATCTGAAGCGCTTGAATATGAACGTGCCGGTACCATACGTGATCAATTACTTGCGATTGAGACCGTGGTGGCGAATCAGAAGGTTGTGTCCCAGGAAAAAATTGATTCTGATGTGATCGCGTTTGCCAGGGATGATCATGATGCATGTGTGGAGGTCTTTTTTATACGATCCGGTAAGCTTATTGGTCATGAGTACTTCATCCTTGATGGGACCGTGGAAGCAAAGGATGCCGAGCTCGTCGAGGCTTTCGTAAAACAGTTCTACAGCGAAGCAACATATGTCCCAGAGAGACTGCTTCTCCCAACCGAGATTGAGGAGATGGAAATTATCGAATCCTGGCTTAAGAGCCGCCGTGGAGGACGCAAAGTAAAGATTGCGGTCCCACGCAAAGGACCAAAGAAAAAACTTGTTCAGATGGCAGCGGAAAATGCCGCTGAGACCCTCTCATCCTTGCGGGCTAGATGGGAAGCAGATTGGAGCAAGCATGTCGAAGCTTTGGCTGAGCTCCAAGTGGCACTCGACCTTGCCGAACCTCCCAATCGCATCGAATGCTACGATATTTCAAATACACAGGGTGACGCCGCAGCGGGCTCGATGGTCGTATTTGAGCAAGGTGCGCCCAATAAAAACCTCTATCGAAAATTCAATATAAAATCCGTTCAAGGACAGGATGATTTCGCCAGCATGGAAGAAGTGCTGGAGCGCAGATTTCGTAGGTGGCAAATCGCGAATGAGCAGGCTGGAAAGCCAGGGGGAAAGAGGGATAAGAGTTTCGGATTTCTTCCAGATTTACTCATCGTCGATGGAGGGAAGGGACAGTTAAATCGAGCGATTGAGGTGCTCAAGCGGTACGAGCTCGAGGACCGCATCCCGGCCGTAGGTCTTGCCAAGGAGAACGAAGAGTTGTATATGATGGGGAGAATGGATCCCGTCATCCTGCCCAGGCGATCACAAGGCCTATTCCTGATCCAACGAATCCGAGATGAGGCACACAGATTTGCACTTCGACAGCATCGGAAAAAGCGACAGATGAAGGGTTTAGCATCTCGTTTGGATGGTATTCAGGGCATCGGACCCGCGAGGCGGAAAGCTCTTTTGCAAACATTTGGCAGCCTTGAGGGCCTTCGAAAAGCGGATGTCGAGGAATTGACAGATGTCCGGGGCATCACACGTGAACTAGCAGAGAGGCTTAAAGAGGAGCTATAGGATCATCATGGAAGCAAGCATGCGAAAAGTTTGGATTGTCGATGATGATGATGAGATGAGTCATGCGGTAACACTGATGCTCCAACTGCTCGATTGCTCGGTCGAGACTTTCCGCGATGCAAGGAGTTCGGCGCAAGCGCTGCTTGCTGGGGGACGCCCTGAACTCATAGTCCTCGATATTAATATGCCCGAAGTGACCGGAATAGATTTGCTGGAATTCTTGAAGATGCGACCTGACCTAAAGCACATCCCAGTGGTTATGCTCTCTTCAGAAACCACTGATGCGCAAGTAGATGAAGCGATGAAGTTAGGGGCAAATGCATTTGTATTCAAACCCGTCACTCTTGACGAATTAGAAGCCGCAATAAACAAAGCGCTGGCATCATAGCAGCGTACGTAGAGCGCCGAGGTATTTTGCCTAATCCTCCGGCGGATCGATCAAAATACCAAGCCGTGCGGCTGCATCGCGTAATCGCATCCAATTCGCCTCCCGTACGACGAAAATCCCCGAACCGATCCTTTCTTGGATGAAGCGAGCTGTGGTCTTGTTCGCTCGAAGTCTTTCGAGGAGTTTCTCTTCCTTCACCCTAACTACGAGCAACCGTTCGAATCTGGCTTCGGTCCCGTGGTCGGACCATCGCTTTAAGGCGGCATCAATCGAAGGCGGAAGAGGGGCTTGGCTGGATCTCTCGAGGATAATGCGGACATGGTCTGGTTTTAATCCCTGATTGAGAGAGTTATCCAGCGCTTTCGGTGTTAAGCGATACTCATAATTTACCCCGTCCATCTTCTCCCAGCTGGAAAAACGTCCAATTTGATAGCGTTCATTGCGCGCGGTCCCAATCGGGGCGATGATCAGTCCGTCCGCGCGAATGGACACTTTCTCATCCAACTCTGAGCCCACCTCTGAGGCGGGTTGCGATTCCAAAACGG
>SDBS01000759.1_pt1 | contig 32076 bp, 31 predicted proteins | sample 2277091 | NCBI WGS metagenome assembly SDBS01 (sample SAMN10404972, study PRJNA504765) | marine sediment metagenome | isolation source: marine sediment core GS10_PC15, 163 cmbsf | place: Arctic Ocean: Southern Knipovich Ridge | collected 2010 | reverse complement strand
CAGGCGCCGGTGGCGGTGTCGACATGGGTAGAGACAACGGCCGTGTAGTCACGGCCGGCCAGCTGCTCTTCCAGCTGCTCCGGGGGGACCACTTCTCCCCAGGGGCTCTGCAGGATATCACTGTCGATCCCAAAACATTGGCCGATATCCGACATCCGCTGCCCGAAATATCCCTGAGAAAGCACCAGGAACCTCTCTCCCTGTTTGACGGTATTGAGCAGGGCCATCTCCATGGCCAGGGTCCCGGCCCCGGCCACGATGATGGCCTCGCCCCGCTCACAGAAAACAATCTGTTTGAGCATGACGAGTGCTTCCTTCAGCTCCTGAACCATAGTCGGGCTGACATGAGAGACGGTGGGCTGAGAAAGGCTGTGGATGATGCGGGGATGGACAGGCGTGGGCCCGGGAATCAGCAGAAGTTTTTCTTGCGGCATGTGTTGAGTTCTCCTCTTGAATTCGGACTTATCATTTTCATCCATCTAACCACCCAAATCAAGTGCTTTACTGGAAAGCCTTTCCTGCAGAGCGGGAATGGAGTCAAATACCTCGGCCCCCGTGCCCTCGAAACGTGCCCTGTCCCGGTTGGTGTTGATGATCAGGACCCGGCGAATACCAGCCGCCTCCGCGGCCTGGACATCGAAAAGGGCATCCCCCACAACACCGCATCCATCCCTGGCCATTCCCCATTGACTCAGGACATGCAGGAAGGGTCCTGCGGACGGCTTCCATAGACCGTCTTCCCGGGAGAGGACGATATCGAACTCGAGACGGAATTTCTCCAGCAGGAAACGCACGTTTTTCCCTGAATTGTTGGAGACCAGCGCGATACGGACAGCGCGGCTGGAAATGAAATCCATCAACTGCGGGATGCCCGGCATCAGGACCGCATTCTCCATCGCCGTTTTTTCATAGGCCTCCAGCACCGCCCACTTCCGGGACCGCTCCGGCTCAACGAGACGCTCCAGATACTTGAGGATGGGCTGCCCCCCCGTGTCCAGCTCAGCCTTGATGCGAGGCCAGTCATAGGGGGCATCCACGATGGTCCCATCCAGGTCGAAGATCAGGCCCTTGAGCTTCACTTCTGCACGCGCCCCACCTCGAACAGGGGCTCTCCCGCGTTGGCCGGAGGCGTGCCCAGGATTGCCATTCCGGACCGAGTTGATCGCATCGCCACCTCCTCCTGTGAACTCTCAAACATTCTACTGGAATATATCCGCACGGTCCAGGGTTTTGCACGCATCCTCACGGAACCAAGGATCCATACCGGGGTTTTACACAGCAGGTTTTTTTTATTATAATTGAGCCATCGCACGTGGTTCATAAATCTGAATTCAGGAGGAATGTTATGGGAAAAGTAATGGCGATTCTTATGGGGTTGGCGGCCATGGCCGGCGGGGTGCTCCTGATCCTTTTCTTCTGGGGTCCCCTGGTCATCGACCTGATTCTCGCGTGCATCCCGCTCATCCTCCTCTTCGGAGGGCTGATCGCCTTCATCGCGGGTGTCAGCAGCATGAAGGATGCCGCCAGGGCTAAAAGACTGGAAGAGGAGACGGAAGAAGGATTCCAGGCCGCCCAAGAGGATGAGACATCTGAGGCGGACGTAGACAAGGCTACCGAGTAGACGGTACCCTTTCCGATCCCACCGACCACCTGGCTGAATCACAGATTCTCTTGACAAATTGCGCATTTTTCTGTAATTTGTAACTGAATTACACGTTACGGAGAATCGCTATGATGAAAGACAACCCGGATAAAAACCCAGAAACCGAAGAAACAAAGGAAAAAGAACGTCACAATCCCCTGGACGGATTGAGCAACCAGGTCGAAAAATTCGCGGTCAGGACAGCGGAATCCATAAAAAAAGTCATCGACAAGGCCCTGGCCGCGCGCAACACGGTCTTGACCATCCGCGTCAACGATGAATCCAGCCAGAAGATGAACATGCTGGTCGACGCCGGGCTGTTCAAGAGCCGGTCCGAGAGTGCCGCGTTCCTGATCCAGGAAGGGATCCGGAGCCGGGAAGACCTCTTCGGCAAGATCGAAGGCAAGCTCAAGAAGATGGAAAAGATCAAAGACGAGCTGAAATCCATCGTCTCCGAGGAGATGGACGAGACGCCCTGACTCCGGAAGCACGATTTACCCGGCCTGGAGTTTGTGCTAGAATCCGGGTGTGGGAAACGCGCTTGTCCTCCTGCTGCTGCTGGCGACTCTCTCCCCTTCCTCTACGGCCCGGAGCATTGAGCGAGCCTTCCTGCAGAACAACGCCCGGATCCTCCTGGAGTTCCTGCCGGCAGGGGGACGCATCAACCTTTCTTTCCCGGAACCCATATCTTTTTCTGATCAACTCTCCGATCAACAGACCTATCTGCTGCTGAAAAAGATCTTTACCACCTTCACCACCCAGGAATTCTTTTCTGAGCTGCGGGAGGCGCCGCAAGGGGAAAAACGCTATTTTTTCAAGGCCCGGTGGTCCTTCCAGGATAAAAACAAGAACCTCTATGCCTTGGATGTTTTCTTCCAGCTCGGCCTGGTCTCGGATGGATCGGAGGCCTCCCCGGACTGGAAGATAACGGATATCAGAGCGGAAAAGATTTGAGCCAAAAAACCGGATCCGGTCGCAGAGACCTGCTGCACATCGGGCTGTGGACCGCCCTGGTCCTGGCGTTTGTCTTCCTACTCCTTTCCCGGATCGCCCCCCCGCTTCTCTCCTCCAGCGATGAACAGAAGATCATCAACCGGCTGCGCGACCAGAAAACCGCCATCCTCGATGAGTTCGAAGAAGCGGGCAGTAGGCTCCTGGCCAAACACGAGGCCCTCTCCGGCTCCGAATGGCCCGAGAGCACTCAGGAGCGATTCCTTTTTTTGAAGAGCCTGTGTGCCGATCCGGAACTGGAGGGCGTCGCCTTCTACGATCACTACATCGGTGACATCGGACTGTGGTATGGGACAGTCATCGACATCAATCCCATCTTCATGGAGGCTCAGTCCCTCGATCCGGAGACCGTCACGCTGCGGTCGACACTCCTCATCCGGCACAAGTCTTCGGTCTATCTCATCACCTATAATGAAATGCCCTCCGGAGACTATGTGGTCTTTTACAGGCTCCTCGCCTTCCTCCCGGAATTCAAGGCGCGCTATCTTCAGGAAAAGCATTTCCTGAAAAAGTCACTCCTGGCTCACTGCACGATCGATTATCATGATTTCCGCGAAGACATCTCAGGAATAAGTGAGTTCTTTTCACGGAACGCTGATGAATTCATAGGCCAGCCGGACCTCCAGGGCCAGATCCAGAACATCTATTTTCCCTTCCGAAACGAGAAAGGCCGGCTCATGGCCAGCGTCGAACTGGCATCCCCTTCGCTGTCTTCGCGTCAGACCAGTCAAAAAGAGACCCTGCTGAGCATCGGCTATCTGTTGCTTATCACGACATTGATACTGCTGCTCCTGATCCAGACCAGACGTTTGGCATCTCCACCGGAACCACGCGTGTGGGTCCCTTTGACCATCCTGATCCTTCTGGGAGGCTTACGGGCCTTGTTCTTCCCCCTGAGCCGGCTGGTTAAATTCCGCGACCTGGACGTGTTTTCCCCTGCCGAGGCCGGTTTGATTTCCATAGGAGATTTGACGAGATCGCCGGCCGATCTTTTCCTGAGCGGTCTGTGTCTTTTCCTCATGAGTGGCTTTATCTTCCATTTTCTGCGGACAGGGGGTGGTTCCCGTGCTCCTTTGGGGAACGCTGCCACAAGGATACTGGCCGCGGTGGGATTCTGCCTGGCCGCCTTCGCTTCCCTCTGGATCTTCCACGTGTTCCTGCAGCACATGGTCCTGAACTCCAGCTTCAGCCTGTTGCGCGTTTCCGCGCGTCCCGCGCACGTCCTGGTCCAGCTCGCTGTTTTTTTCTTTTTCAGCGCGTTTATACTCTTGATATACACAACATTCCGGCTCTCCACCTCGCTCATCGACGGCTATCGGACGATGGCCATCGCGTTGGGTGGAACCTACGGGATCTATCTGACGGCCTTCTGGCAGGATATCCCCCTCCCGGTGCTTTTCCTGCACGGGCTCCTGGGTTCGATCCTTTATCTGGCAGCCATTACGTCCAGCCTCTCCCGGCGCAGGCAGATCCAGTTCCTGGTATTTTTTGCGGCGGTCCTTATGACCTATTTCACGATCGACTACGCCGAGGACCAGAAAAATCGCTCCATCCTGCAGAACTCTATAAAGAACACGGTCCTCTCACAGGAGGAATGGGGAAGGTTCTATATCCGGCAGTCCCTGCCCTCCATCGACAAGGAGATCGGCCGGGTCATAGAGACACTCAAAAGCACACGGAGGCATGAATTCGCTCGAGAGCTGTGGAGAGGCACCCTGCTGGCCAAGTCGAACTGGTACTCCAGCCTGGAGCTGATCGCATCCGACGGGACGATCGTATCACGTTTCTCCCTGAACATACCGGAGATGTACCGACCTGACTTTCCCCTCCCGGAAGCGCAAGACTGGCGGATCATCTCAGCGAAGCTGTCATACTGGGGAAAGGACAAGGATTTCCTCATCGCCTACAAAGACTGGTTCGAGGAGGAAACGCGGGTGGGGCGGACCATGATCATGCTGTCCGTCGATTATGAGATGCTGCCCTTCCTATACTCCTCCAACCCCTATTCCGAGCTGCTCAGGAGCGCCTCCTACCCGTCCCTCGACCGGTTGGATCTGGGGTTCGCGGTGTTCGACCTCGAGGGCAGGCTGCTCTTCAATCCCCACAACCTGTCCTCAGGGCTCCCTGAACCCCTGCTTCAGGACGCCCTGGCTGCCGAGGATTCTATCTGGACGGAATTCGTGGATAAGGACAGGTCCTTCCACACGCTGATGTTTCCTCACAAAGACAGGGTCTATGCTATCTTCCTTCCCCAAAAGACCTGGCTGAAATATGCAGTGGATTTCCTCAAGCTGTTTTTCATGTACTCCGCGTGCCTGGCCTTACCGGCACTGCTTGTTTATGCCGGGACTTCCCGCAAGAACAGGACCGGCCTGCTGTGGTCGTTCTCAAACCGGGTCTACATAGCTTTTATAGTCATTGCCCTCATACCCCTCCTCCTCTTCACGATGTCGACTCAGAACTTCTTCGCCCGGGTCTACGCACAGAAGGTCACTGAGGAAGCGGAGTCTCACGCCAATTACGCGCACCGGGTCTTAGAGGACTACGTCTTTCAGCAGCAGGAAGGCCAAATCTCGCTCACCATCCCTCCGGAAGAGCTGCTCATCTGGATCAGCAACGCCATAGCGCACGATGTCCACCTCTACCTGGACGGCAATATCTACGGGACCAGCCTAAGGGAGTTTTTCGAGTACGGCCTGCTCCCGGATCTCATCGACGGGGAGATATTCTACAAGATCCAGTACGAGAACAATCCCCTCTACACCCAGACCCAGAAGATCGGGGATTATTCCTTCCACACCCTCACGATCCCCTACTATTTCCAGGACAACTTTCTCCTCATCTCACTCCCATTTCCCTTGGAAGAGCAGCAGGTTTCCCGGGCCCGGGCCGATTTTCTCGAGTTTCTCTTTTTGCTCTCCGTGCTCTTCATCCTCATCGTTCTGCTGTTCGGCCGTGCCGCCGGCGCCACCATCACTTCCCCCATCCGCAAGCTGCTGGCCGGGACCAAAGAGGTCAGCCTGGGAAATCTGGAAATATCGATCCCCTACGAGCATGAAGATGAGATGAAAACCCTGGTCAGCGGCTTCAACGACATGGTCCTCAGCCTCCAGAGGCACCAGCAGGAGCTGGCCGACCTGGGCAAAAAGGTGGCCTGGGCCGAGATGGCCCGCAAGGTGGCGCACGAGATCAAGAATCCCCTGACTCCCATCCAGCTGTCTGCGGAGCACCTCCTCCGCGTCTATGCGGAACGACCCGGAGAATTCGAGGACGCTCTGAAGGAATCCACGAGCTACATCGTCACCGAGGTGGAGCACCTGCGGAAGATCGCACAGGAATTCCTGGAGACCTCCAAGGAGGCGGTGCTCCAGAAAGAAGATCTGGACCTGAAAGCCATACTGGAGGAAACCCTGGAACCCTACCGGAAGATCTTGACGGACCGGATCCAGTTCAGCGTTTCCTTCTCAGGAGAGAGATTCACTTTCTTGGGCGATCAGGCCAAGATCAAGATCGTCCTCCGCAACATCCTCACCAACGCCATCGAATCCATCCAGGACCGCGGCCTTATCAACATCAGCCTTTCGTCTTCAGAGTCAGGCCTGCAGCTGGACATCGCCGACACCGGGCCCGGCCTGGAGCCGGACATCTTGGAGCGTATCTTCGAGCCCTACTTTTCCACCAAAGACGTGGGCACAGGCCTAGGGCTCCCGATAGCCAAGAAGATCATAAAAGATCACGGTGGGACCATCCTGGCCCGGCCCAATGAACCCCAGGGATTGAAGATCCGGATCAGCCTGCCAGGAACTTGACCCGTGAATAATCCAGGCTAATTGAGCTCGGCTCTCACGACTAAATGGGCGCATACCGGCATACATCAAGAAAAACTGGAATTTTTCAAAGAAATATGGAAAAATACGTTGCGATGAAATTCCCAACCATTCGACTGATCACAGCCATGGTCGTGCTCCTGGCTGCCGTTTCCGTGCCGGCCCGGAGCGAGCGCGTGAGCCTCAAGTTCAGCTACAGCACCAACGGGATAACCGGGAACGATATCAACAACTGGATCGATTCCTTCAATCTCCTGTGGCAGGACTGGCGGAATGTCAACGGAGGCGACCTGCAGGGGCAGTTCGTGCCCATCAATTTTTCCAACAGCCTGGAGATCGAGCTTCGCATACCCTTATTCAAGGGCCTGGCCATCAACCTGGCCGGCAGTTGGCTAACCAGCTCCCAAGAAGGGACTGTCAGCTTCCTGCATGCCGGCGGTGCCCAAAGTGAGGAGCAGTACATCCAGAACAAGGTCAGGGCCGTGCCCCTAAAGATCGGGTTCAGCTATGCCTTCGCGCTCCCGCCCTTTCCCAGGCTATCCCTGTTGGCGGGGGTGGGGCAGCACATCGTGCTGGTTTCCTACGACAGCATCAACAACTACAAATCGACCATCACGGACTTTGGCAGGGAGTTCACGTACCAGATCAACAAGGACAACAAATACTCCTCCGAGTCGCTTGGGATCTACGCCAATCTGGGAGCCGAACTGGAACTCCTAGAGTTCATGGCCGTGGTGGTGGAAGGCGAGAAAGTCTGGAATCAAACCGACGGTTTCAAGGGTTCGTATCGTCATGAAGCGCTGGGATTTCCCGGTGGTGATTACGTACAGGCCGGCAATGCCTCCCTCTACTTCTACGAGAGCGATCACATCGGCACCGGGACTTACTACAGCGTCCTGGCCGGGCATGATGAGAAACCCGAAGGCTGGCTGGAGTACCCTCTGGACGGGGGACCCATACCCGGGCCGGCGGTCAAAAACGTCCGTCAGGGAGAGCTGGATTTCAATACCATCTCCTTCAAGATCGGGATCCGATTTAAATTCTGACAGGACATAAGGTACCCAGGATGTCAAATATTCTCGTGACCTATTACAGCAGGACCGGCAACACAAAACAGGTCGCCGAAGCGATCTACGATGCCTTGGAAGGGGAAAAGAGTATAAAACCCTTACAGGAGCTGGCAGACCGGGAGATCGATGCTTTCAACCTGGTGTTTGCAGGCTTCCCCGTGCATTCTCACAGCGTCCCCTATGCCGTGGAGGAGTTCCTGAAATCCATACCTGAGGGCAAGAAGATCGCCTTTTTCTCGACCCACGGCTCCCTCACCGGCAGCCGGCTGTCCAGAGAAGCCCTGGAAAACGCGACGGTGCTTTCTGCGAGAGCCCATATGCTGGGCACGTTCTCCTGCCGGGGCAGGGTATCTCCTCAGGCTCTTGATGTCCTGATGAAATCCCCGGAGCACAGGGCGTGGGCCGAGATGGCGGCCTCAGCCGCAACCAATCCGGATGCGAGCGACCTGGCGGATGCCAGAGACTTCGCCGCCTGGATCCTCACCCTCGCCTCCCAAGACTGAGGCAACGCGGGAGCCAGGCCTTATCCCTGCCCTACTCTTTTTGCTTGAGCTCGATCAGCACCCCGTTGAAACTCTGAGGATGGACAAAGGCGACGCGGCTTCCCCCGGCTCCGGCTACGGGGCTCTCATGGATCAAGTCGGCCTCCCCGCTCTTCAACTCCTCCAGGGCCAGTTCGATATCGTCGACCTCAAAGCAAAAATGATGGATCCCTTCACCGCTTTTTGCCAGGAAACGGGCGACAGGAGAGTCTTCGCCCAGCGGGGATATCAGCTCCAGGGCCGGGCTGCCCGGGGCTCTCAGCTTGCACAGACGAACGCCTCTTTCCGGAAGCTCTTCGATCCCGCCTGCTTGCATCCCCAAGGAAGAGACCCACCGTGCCACGCTGTCTTCGATGTCTTCGACCGCGATCGCGACGTGGTCCATTTTCGTGATCCCCATCTCACACCTCCCGGTTCTCCCGCAGGACCCGATCGGCCAGTGTATAGGGGTCGACTTCCCTTCGGCAGATCCTGTCTACCAGGGTCTCGAATTCGGCCGCGAGCAGCGCGTCGGTCAATCTTTCGGCGATCTTCTCACGCAGAATCGTCTTGAACATCCAGCTGATCCTGCGTCTCTGCCTCTGTTCCCGTTCCTCAGGCGATTGTGATCGGAGGCTGCGCTGCATCTCTTCCCAGAGGGCCTCGATCCCCTCTCCGCTGGGAGCGACGGTCTTCATGACCGGCGGTGGGATCGCGCCCCTCGGCCCTCCTGAATCCAGCAGGGCATTGAGCCTCCGTTCCATGGTATCGCTGTCAGGTGAATCGGCTTTGTTGAGGACAAAAATATCGGCAATCTCCATGATCCCGGCTTTGAAGATCTGGACGTCGTCACCGGCATCCGGTGTCAGGATCACGAGGACCAGCTCCGCCAGCCGGACCACCTCCACCTCATCCTGGCCCACACCCACCGTCTCCACCAGGACCAGGTCCTTCCCCGCCGCCTCCAGCAGCGCGACCACATCGCCCGTGGCCTTGGCCAGCCCACCCAAGTAGCCGCGTGTGGCCATGCTGCGGATGAAGACACGGGGATCGGCGCTGTGCCGCATCATGCGGATCCGGTCTCCCAGCACCGCTCCTCCTGTGAATGGACTGGAGGGATCCACTGCCACGATGCCGAGGTTCTTGCCGGATTGAACGATCAGGCCGGCCAGCCCATCCACCAGGGTGCTCTTCCCCGAGCCGGGCGCTCCGGTTATTCCCACCACCACTGACCCACCGGTGTGGGAAAATACAGCCCGCAACAGATCCTGGGATGTCGGATGGCGGTTTTCCACGAGGGTTATGGCCCGTGCGAGCGCCCGTGTATCTCCCCGTAAGAGCTCTTGTGCGATCTTCATCGAAACAACCATCCGGGGCCGGGAAAAGGGCTCGGGCTGTGAATCAGGACTTCAGAACCTGCTGAGCGATGATCCACCGCTGGATCTCCGAGGTTCCCTCACCAAGGGTAGCCAGTTTGGAGTCCCGGTACAGCTTTTCGACCGGATATTCCTTGATGAAGCCATAGCCTCCGTGGATCTGGACCGCCACCGATGAGACTTTGACCGCCAGTTCACTGGCGAACAGCTTGGCCATGGCCGACTCTTTCGGGATCCTTTTGCCCTGGTCCTCCAGGAACGCGGCGCGGAAGGTGAGCAGGCGGGCGGCATCCAGCTCGGTGTAACCATCGGCCAGCATCCACTGGATAGCCTGGAAATTGGCAATGGGCTGACCGAACTGCTCCCTTTCCTTGGCGTACTGCAACGATGCATCCAGCGCTCCGGCGGCGATGCCCAGGGAAAAGCCGGCGATGCTGACGCGGCCCCCATCCAGGACGGCCATGGCCTGGCGGTATCCCTGGCCCTCTTCTCCCAGGAGGGACTCTTCCGGCAGCTCAAGGTCCTCGAACACGAGCTCGGATGTGTCCGCCGCACGGACGCCGAGTTTGTCTTCCTTTTTCCCCACCTTGAATCCAGGCATGCCCTTTTCCACGATAAAGGTGGATATGCCCTTGCGGCCCTGTTCCGGGTCGGTGATCGCCATGATCACCTGGATCTCTGCCAGGGACCCGTTGGTGATGAACACCTTGCTTCCGTTCATCACCCAGCCGTCTCCTTTTTTTACCGCGCGGGTCTTCATGGCGGCCGCATCCGAGCCGGCCGCGGCCTCTGTGAGCGCCCAGGCCCCGAGCGTCTCCCCTGTGGCCAACCGGGGAAGATATTTTTTCTTTTGCTCCTCTGAACCGAAGAGGTTGATGTGGTTGGAACAGAGGGAGTTGTGGGCGGCTACCACCAGCCCCACAGAAGGATCGACCTTGGAGAGTTCTTCCAGGATGATGACATAATCGACGTTGGAATAGCCGGCCCCTTCGAATTCAGGAGGGATGATGATCCCCAGCAGCCCCATATCCGCCAGCTTGCGCGTGAATTCCGCGGGCCATTCTCCCCGGTCGTCGCAGTCCTTGACATAGGGCTGAATCTCTTTCTGGGCGAACTTCCGGATGGAGTCCTTCAGGAGCCCTTGTTCCTCGGTCAGCAGAAAATCCATGATCGCTCCTTCCCTGAGTTTTATGCATGCCCATCTTACCCACCACAACAAGAATTATCAAGCACATTTTCCCACTCTCATTCAAGGGCCGAAAGGTTTCGAAAATGCCTCCTCAATTGACAACCCGGAGCATTTCCTCTACAGTTGGAAACATGCTGATGAAGCTCTTTGCCTACGCTCTATTGGCCTACATCATCTATCTGATCGGCCGTTTCTTTTCCGCGATCTCCAGAGGGCGCAAACAAGTCGCCCCCCGGCAGGAGATATCGGGCACCATGGTCAAGGATGAGACCTGCAACACCTATCTGCCAAAGGATGAAGCGATCAGGGAAATGTATCAGGGACAGGAGTTCTTTTTCTGTTCTGAGGAGTGCCGTCAAAAATTCCTCCAGACTAAAAAGCCCCATTGATCCGCAATAATTATCAGATTTGGCTTATCCTGGATAATTCACGAGTCGAGGTTGCCGTAGCAGGTTATGTGAGATTGAAGGTTTACGGGGCGATGCTCCAGGCATCGATGGTCACCGCAGCCTCCAGAGTGATCTGTTCATGCGTGAAGTTGGAGGGCACGATATAGGAGTCGCCCGCCTCGATGATGATCTCCTCCCGTTCTCCCTCGTGTTCGATGATGATCTTCTGTTTTCCTGAGAGGATGGTTGTCACCTGCTCGTAGGAGTGTTTGTGAGCGGGGACCGTTGCCCCAATCGTATATTCAAAACGGGCCATCAACACATCTTTCCCGCCGGCCAGCGTATGCCGCATGACACCTTCGAACATCTCCACTTCCGGCTGATCTTCTTTGTTTATCTTGAACATATTTGTCCTCCCATCCCGCCGCCCGGCCTACCAGGTGATCTTGAAATCCTCGAACTCACCTTCGATTTCCAGCCACTCGACATCGGCATCCTCCACATAAGCCTGAGGCGGCCCCTGCTTGACGGCTGCGATCAGGCGTTCCACCTGCTCTTTCTCACCTTCCGCCATGATCTCGACCCGGCCGTCGAAGAGGTTCTTCACCCAGCCCGTCACTCCTAGAAGGACGGCTTCTCGCTGGGAATAAGCCCGGAAGAACACACCCTGGACACGGCCGGATACCACGATATGTGCTCTTGCCATCCTCTCGATCGCAAGCCATGTTATCACAATCTATTTTCCAGGTACAGCCTGGTTAGGATCAGATCCAGCGTCCAGGCGGCCGATCCTTCATCTATTTTAGTCGAGATTCACAGCCATAATACGCGATTCCCGGATCGGACCCCGCCTCGACATCACAATCCGTTTACGCTCCCTCCTGGATCTGATAGGATGTAGAATCATGGCGACCGGAGTCCTCATATCGCTGGCAGGCTTTGATCCCACTGCCGGAGCCGGAGTGATCCTGGATCTTAAAGTCTTCGCGAGTCACGGCTTTCATGGGATGGGTTTATGTACCTCGATCACGGTACAGAACACCCAAGCCGTCAAGCGCCTGCACTGTCTCCCCTTTGAACTGGTGCTGGAGCAGTACCGGGCCCTGGCGGAAGATGTCCCTATCCGGGGTATCAAGGTCGGAATGCTGGGCTGCCGAGAACACATCCGGACCGTCACCGGGATCCTGGAACGAAGTGCCGACATACCTGCGGTCATCGACCCGGTCCTGCGCTCCAGCTCGGGGACATGGCTCCTGGGACAGGATGCAGTGGGTGATTATATGGCCGCCCTGGCGGGGCGCATCACGCTTCTCACACCGAACCTGGCGGAGGCCTCCTGGATCACCGGATCAGAGGTATCCGGCCTGGAGGATATGCATGCGGCGGCCCGGCAGATCTATCAGGATCACCGCATCCCGAGCCTGATAAAGGGAGGCCACCTTGCGGGGGACGCGGCAGATCTCCTTTACGATGGGTCTTCGTTTCATGTCTTTGAAAAGGAAAAGGTCCCGGGGAATGTGCACGGGACAGGGTGTTTTTTCTCCTCTTCCGTCTTGTGTCTCCTGGTTCAGGGACAGACCCTGGGTGACGCCTGCCGCCTGGCGGGAGACCAGACCCTGGAAGCCATACGCAGCGCGGTCCCCGTGGGAAAGGGACAGAGGCTTATCCTCCCGAAATGACCCCGCCCCGGATCAATCCGCATATTTTCGTTTGAAGGCATCTAACGTGAATAATCCAGGTTAGAACAAGGACGGTTCCGAATCAATGACCTTATCCGCATTGTTCAAAACCTCCTCAGGAAAAACGATACCCTGCTTTTCCGCCATTTTCAGGTTGATGTGCAGCATGACCCTGTCCATGTGCTGAAAAGGAATATTTTCAGGGCTTTCGCTGTTCTTGATCCTCAGGGCGATCTTCCCCGCCCTGTGACCGATGTCATAGAAATCCCACCCCAATGCGGCGCACGCACCCAACTCTGTGTGGAACAGGGCTCCCCCGAACAATGGGATCTCGTTGTCCACGGCCACACGGCCCACGGCCTGAAATGCCTGGTTGATCGTGTTGTCGGAGATCTGATAGATAACGTCGATCTTCTTGTTGATCAAGATCTGCGCGGATAACAGCACGTCACTGGCATTCGCTATCGGGACGGCGATCAACTCAAGCCCCAGCGCACCCGCTTCCTCCCTGGCTTTGTCCTTATAAAAAAGGGAGTTGAGCTCGGATGGCGTCCAAAGTGTACCGACACGTTTGATACCGGGCATCAGGGACTTAATGAAGGCCAGGCTCTGGGCTATCGGCCCCTCGGAAGACACGCCGCTGACATTCCGCAGATGGTCTTCCGCCGACACGCCGGCGCCTGCCAGATAGGGGTTAGCGACCGAGGCAAAAACGATCGGGATATCACTCGTGGCGTGAAGGGCTGCCTGGAGACTGGGTGTGGAAAGGGGCACGATCATATCCACCCTGCGGGCCACGAAGCTCTCCGCGATCCGCCAGATTTCTGGGATCTGCCCGCGTGCGTTTTCGACCAGGATCCGTATTTCCCGACCGTCCACAAGCCCCTCTTCGGCCAGCGAATCCACAAAACCCCTGCGTGTCTCCGTCATCGTGGAAGCATCATTCACCTGCAGGATACCGATGGTGTAGAGTTCAGGCTGCGGGCTTTGGCAGCCGTGTAGAAGAAGAAGCGAGAGGGCGACGAAGCCCCAGATCGATTTACGCATGAAACGTGTTGGCAACAAGTCTTGAATATCATAAAGAAAAAAGCCCTCGCTGACAAGGCCTTCCCACCAGCCCATGGCTGTCTTGGGGGCCGGTGTGTGGTACAATGAAAAAGGCAATGGCGCAATTTCACATCGGCACAGCGGGGTGGAGCTACCAGGACTGGGAAGGGATCGTCTATCCCGCCCAGAAGAGCGCTGGCTTTCACGCCCTGGTGTTTCTGGCCGACTACATCAACCTGGTGGAGATCAACAGCACCTTCTACCGCCCGCCGGTCATGCGTGTGGCCTTGGCCTGGGTAAAAAAAGTCCAGCATCGACCGGATTTTCTGTTCGCCGTGAAGCTTCACCAGAACTTCACCCATGGGGACCGACGATTCACACAGAAAGATACTGACGAATTCAAACTCGGGATCGAGCCGCTCCAGTCTCACTCCCGGCTGGGTGCAATACTCATCCAGTTTCCCTGGTCATTCAAGGATTCGGGGATGAACCGCGAGCATCTCGAGCGCATATTTCAAGCATTCCGCGACTATCCCCTGGCCCTGGAGGTCAGGCACGGCTCCTGGAACCGGCCCGATTTTTTCCTGTGGCTTCAATCCAACAAGGTCGGATTCTGCAATATCGATCAACCGGTCATCAACGATTCCCTCTCCCCGACTTCGATCCAGACCCACCCGGATTTCACGTATGTGCGCCTCCACGGGCGCAACTATCAAAACTGGTTCAGCCAGAGCGCAGGCCGGGACGCCCGCTACAACTATCTGTACGGCGGGAAAGAACTCGACGAATGGGTAGAGCGCATCAAGGGGCTGGGAGAAAATAGCCGCAACGTGTTCGTCGTCACCAACAATCACTATCAGGGACAGGCGCTGGCCAACGCACTTCAGATCAAGAACAAGCTCACCGGAGAAAAGGTCGATATCCCGTTGGACCTGATAAAGCGTTATCCGCTGCTGCGCGAAATCGTCAAGAAGATCGAAAAGGGACAGATCGATCTGTTCGAGTAGGCCATCCTCCGATCCTCAGCCCTTGAGGCCGAAGCAGTCGATGGAGATGAATTCGTCGAGGGATTTTCGTTCCGGCCACGATGCCTCCCAGTCAGATCCTGAGGAATTGAATGATATCTGCGATATCCGGAAGCACCGGGATATCATAGGTCTTCACGAAAACCACCTGTCCGTTCTCGTCGAGGATGACCTTGGCCCGTTGCGAGAATCCATGCTCTTCGCGAAACAGCCCGTAAGACCTCGCCACTTCTCCGTGCTGCCAAAAATCCGACAGCAGTTTGGTGTCCGCAATGCCAAGCTCCTTGGCCCAGGCATTCTTGCAGGGGACACTGTCTACACTCAGCCCGAAGGCGACGGTGTTCAGCTCGTCCCAAACCGCCTTGTGCTCCTCCAAGGCCTTCATCTGGTCGGCACAGACCGAAGTCCAGGCCAGGGGGTGCCAGGAAAGCAGGACTCTCTTTCCCTTATAGTCCGCCAGACGCACCTCGTTGCCACGGTTGTCCTTCAGGGTAAATTCGGGGGCCGTGTCTCCGACTTGTATCATTCTGCCTATCCTCCTCTATAATGTGCCCGGGTATTGTAATGATTTTCCCCACCTCCGGTCAACCAACAGCATCCCCGTTTATGAATGACTCAAAAAGGTGCAGTTGATGGCTTTGAGTTCCCCCCTCCCCCCGCTGCGGATCTCGGCGCGCAGGAAACAGGCCGGCGGCGTGCCAGACGTCAGGCACCTGGTCTCGCCCACCCCTTCCAGCAGCCCGGTCTCATCCTCGAACAGGAAAAAATACTTGCGGCCGCCGGTGACACCCTTGAGCCGGGCGTCGACCACCCGGACCACCAGCTCTACCTCGCGACCGGCATATCTTTTCAGGTCCTTGATCCGGAGCTCCGGACGCTTCCCCTCGAACAGCACGAGCGAATCGCCCTCCGGGTCAAAGCCCAGGGATTCCACCAGCATCCGCTTTTTCTGCCTGGCGTTGAGGTCGGCGACCTCGCCTAAGCCCTCGAGCCCGTGGAAATAGCGCAGGATCTGCTGGGTGCGCGTCGGTTCCAGCGAATCGAACGCGCCGGCTTTGATCAAAGCGAACAGTTCGGCTTTGGTCAGCGACACCCGCAGCAGTAAATCCTCGATGGAGCGGTAGGGCACGTTCCTGCGCTCCTCGAAGATCTTGTCCGCGGTCCGGACGGCCAGCCCCTTGATGGACAGCAGGCCCACCCGGATGCTTTTGCCCGCCACCTCGAAATGATAGCCGCTGCGCTGGACATCCGGACCCAGGATCCGGATCCCGCACCGTTTGGCCTCCTCGATGTATTCGGGCAGGCCGTAATAGCCGCCGCCGGCGTTGAGCACCGCCGTGAGGTACGGCAGCGTGTGATGAGTCTTGAGATACACCGCCTGGTAGGCCATGTGGGCGTAGGAAGCGCTGTGGGCCTTGTTGAAGGAGTAGGAGGAAAATTTGTCCATGATGGCCCAGAGCCTTTTGACCTCTCCCGGAGTGTACCCGCGCGCGCCCGCCTCCTGGAAAAACTTCTCCTTGAAAGGCGTGTCCGCCCGTTTTTTCTTGAGGCCGCGTCGGAGCAGGTCACCCTCCTCCGGCGGCATCCCGGCCACGCGGTCCGCGACCTGCATCACCTGCTCCTCGTACAGCAGCAGCCCCCCGGTCTCGGGCAGGACCCGGGACAGAAGAGGGTCGTGGGACACCTGCTTCCCTTCCCGGCCGCGGAGCAGCGTCTGCTTCATCCCGCTTTCGGTCGGCCCCGGCCTGATTAAGGCCAGGGCCTGGATCAGGTCATAAATGGTCTCCGGCCGCATGCGGCGGAGCAGGTTCATCATAGCCGGGCTCTCCACCTGAAAGCAGCCGATGGTCTCCGCCTTCTGCAGCCGCCGGAAGGTGGGGCCGTCCCGCGGTGGGATGCTCCGGAGGTCGAGTGTTTTTCGCGTGCTCGAGATGGCGGCCAGCCCCCGCACGGACAGGAGATCGAGCTTGATGAGCTTGAGATCCTCAACCGCGTCCCGGTCAAAGTGTGACATGCGCAGGCCCTTGGCGGACTCCTGCAGCGGAAGGTACCGGCGGGCCGGAGCGGGCGTGAGCAGCACGCCTCCCACATGCAGGGAAATCTCGCAGTATACCGAAGTCAGTTCCGAAGCGGCGGCCCAGATCTCTCCACATCCGGGCAGCGGCCGGTCCTTCTTCAGGTATTCGGGCTCCTCGAACATGGGGATCCGCCTGCTCATAGAACGGCCCTCGGACGGCGGCAGCCCGAAGGCGCGGGCCGTTTCGTACAGGGCCGACCGGGCCCGGTAGTTCTTCAGGCTGCACACGAAGGCAGCCCCGGTTCGGCCCCGGCCGTACGTGTCCAGGACATACTTCAGCACCCGGTCCCGCAGGCGCGAGTCGAAGTCCAAATCAAAATCCGGAGGGGCGTCCCGCCCCGAGTTGAGGAAGCGGGCGAAGTAGAGGTCGAAGGTGATGGGGCTGATGTGGGAGATCCCCAGGAGATAGGCTAGGAAGGAGGAGGCTCCCGAGCCCTTGAGGTTGTGAAGGATACCCTGCCGGCGAGCGAACTGCACCACGTCGTGCACCACTAGGAAATAGGGCGCAAACCCCGATCTCTCCACCACCTCCAGTTCCATCTGGGCCCGCTTCCTCTCCTTCCAACTGAGATCCCTCCGCCCCCGAAGCTTCTCCATCACCACGTCCCGCAGTGGCGTGGGGAAAAGGCCTCCGGGGAGCTTGGGGACGATGTCGTCGAAGGTGAACCGGCACTTCTCGGCCACCTCGAAGGTCGCGCGGAAGAGCGGCTTGATACCGGAGCCGAACTTTTTCACTGCCAGATGCGCCTGGTCAGGCCCTAAAAGCGGCATCCGGCGGCCTAAGCGGTCACGCTCCGGAGGGAAGGGGATCTTTTTATGGATGGCATGCAGCAGGATGAGCCGCTCGGGATGGCGGAGAAACTTCAGGGGATGGGCCCAGACCGCAGGCAGGCCGTGTCTTTTGGACCAGGCCTTGACCGTTTTCAGGTTGAAGAAACCGCTCCCCAGATACAGATCCTCACCCAGGAGCGGCACCAGCTCCTCGGGGAAGTCACGATCCTCCGGCCGGGGGATAAAGACGGTCACCAGCCCCCGGGTGCTGTTAACAGCACGCCCGTTGAGGGTTTCCATGAGGGTCCAGTATCCTTCCCGCTCCTTGACCAGGAACAGGAACGTCCGCCCTCCGAGTTCCAGCTCACATCCGAAAACGGGCCGGAGCCCATTTTCCTGTGCAGCCCTCTTCCAGCGTGCCCAGCCGTAGAGGTTCTCAAGATCAGAGAGCGCCGCTGCCGGGAGCTTCTCCCGGACGGCCCAGGCGGCCAGCTCTCGCAGCAGCACCCCTCCCCTCCCCTTGCTGTAGACGGAGTGCACCCGCAGCGGTATAAACATCATCTCTCTATCTGCATCGACATTTTTTTGTCACTACCAATACCTGGGTCATTTGGTGAGGGAGGCGGTCTTGAGAACAAACCCCTGCCGCTTCTCCAAGCTGTAGATCTCGTCCAGCATCTTCTCGCGCGCCGTGAGCAGCGAGCCGAAACCGTACTTCTCCCGCACCCGGTCCATGGCCGACCCCAGGCGCTCCTGACGTGGCGAATAGGGCTCGAACAGGGAGAGGGGCCGACCCCGGACCAGGTCGGAGGCCTTGACCCCCACCAGGCGCAGCGAGAGGCGCGACCCGGTGTACAGCTCGTCGAACAGCTCCCGGGCGATGCGGAAAATCTCGCCCATATCCTGCAGGGGTGAGACCAGGAGCCGGCGGCGGCCCTCGGTCTTGAAATCGGAATACCGGACCTTGACCTCCACGATGTGGGCGAAAAGGCGGTCCTTGCGCAGGGCCAGGGTCATCCGGTCACAGAGGTAGGCCAGATGGGCCAGGAACAGTCGCTGCTCCCAGATATCCTCCAGGAAGGTGGTCTCCCGGGACACGGACTTGGGCACGGCGGGGGCGGCCAGGGGCCGGCTGTCCACGCCCCGGGACTGGAGGTAGATCTCCTCGCCGTTGAGGCCGAACAGCGAACGCAGGGTGGCGCGCGGCAGGCCCCACAGGTCGCCGATCCGCTGGATGTTCAGCATGCCCAGGATGACCTGGGCCTTGGGCCCGATCCCCGGCAGCTGCTCGATCCCCAGGTCCTTGAGAAATTCCTCTTCCCCGCAGGGCGGGATCTCGAACAGCCCCCCCGGTATTGCCCGGTTGGTGGCCAGCTTGGCCAGGGTCTTGTTGGGTCCCACCCCCACCGAGACCGTCAGTCCCAGTTCCCGCTCCACCCGCCGCTTGATATCCTGCACGGCCCGGGAAAAGGACGGATAGAGCGCCCGGCAGCGGGTGAGGTCGAGATAGGCCTCGTCCAGGGAGGCGGACTCCACATCCGGGGTGTATTGGGAAAGGATCCGGAGAAAATTCTCCGAAAACGCACTGTAGACCTGGTAGTTCCCCCTTATGAACACCCCGTGGGGGCACAGCTGGTGCGCCTGGCGGAGGGACATACCGGAGTGGACCCCGTATTTACGGGCCGCGTAAGACGCCGTGGAGGCCACGCCCCGCTCATGGGGGAGGCCGCCCACGATCACCGGTTTTCCCTTGAGGGAGGGGTCGAGCAGTTCTTCCACCGCGGCAAAAAAAGCATCGATATCGATGTGGACGATACACCTTCGCATCAGGCTGAGGTCAGTATTTCCGCATCACCCCGATCACCCGCCCCAGGATCCGCAGCTGCGAGACCTCGATGGGTTCAAACTCCGGGTTCTCGGGCATGAGGGCGATCCGCCCCGCCTCAAGCCTCAACCTCTTCAGGGTGACGGACCCGTCCTCCAGGAAAGCGATCACCATCTCGCCGGAGCTGGCGGTGTTGGTGCGCTCCACCAGCACGCGGTCGCCGTCATCGATATAGGCGTCCACCATGCTTTTTCCCTCGACCTGCACGCAGAAGACATTGTCTCGCTTACGGCCCAGCATCCATTCCGGCACCTCCACGGCCTCGTGGGAAAGGTCGACCGCCTCCCGAGGGTGGCCCGCCGGGACAAACCCCAGCAGGGGTACCTTGACATGCGCTTCCACGGCGGTAGGAAAACCGGTGGGGCTCAACTCTCCGCTCTGTTTCCGGACATACCCCTTTTTTTCCAAGCTCCGGACATGCTTGAAAACGGCCGAAGGGTTGCTGATGTGCAGGATCTCCCCCAACTGCCGGATGGTGGGGGAATACCCTCGCTCCAGGATGAAGTCCTTGATGGCCTGCAGGACCTCTTCCTGCCTCTCCGTCAGTTCGACACGCATCATGTTTACCATTTTGTTCACCTTTTATACAATAGGACCCGCCCCGGGGTTTGTCAAGTGTTTTTTCCGTGTTTTTCTGCTATAGTAATTCACCTGGCCTGGATTATTCACGAGTCGAGGTTGGATTATTCACGTTTATGACGGGTTCAGGTTCACTCACGGAGAACACAGAATGAGCGAGAGAGTCGTCCTGGTCACCGGCAGCAGCCGCGGGCTGGGGAGGGACATCGCCTTGACCCTGGCGGGAACGGCTTCAGGCGTGGCCGTGCATTATCGTCGGGACAGGGCCGCCGCCGAGGAAACGGTCCGGGATATCGAAAAAAAGGGCAGGCAGGCCGCAGCCCTGGCCGCCGACCTGACCGTCGAAGAGGAGGCGGCCAAGCTGATCCGGAAGACGGAAGACCGCTTCGGCCGCCTCGACATCCTGGTCAACAACTACGGCCCTATCCTGGAAAAGGGCTGGACCGAGCTCACCCGGGTCGACTGGGACCGCATCCTGCAGGCGAACCTCTACAGCGCCTGGTTCTGCATGAAGGCCGCGCTGCCCGGCATGCGCCGGCGGGAATGGGGGCGCATCATCAACATCGGGTACAGCCGGGTTGAGCAGCTGACCGCGTTCCAGAAGATCCTACCCTATGCCGTGGCCAAGACCGGCCTCCTGCTCCTGACCCGTTCGGCCGCGGCTTCGGAGGCGGCCGCCAACATCACCGTGAACATGGTCTCGCCCGGTCTCCTGGAAGGTGGGGTGCGGCCCAAGGATCCGGACATCCCGGCCGGGCGGCTGGGGCGGTTAGAGGACGTGGCGCATGCGGTGCGCTACCTCTCTTCCCCGGAGGCCGCCTACGTCACCGGGATCAACCTGACGGTGGCCGGCGGCTGGAAGCTGTGACATTGACTTTAACAGGCGCAGAATATATAACCTGGATTATTCACGAAGGGTAATAAATGTCGATTATGAATAGAAAGCACATTGAAAACGGAAATGTCCTGGTGACCGGGGCCGGTGGACAGATCGGCTCCGCGCTGACCCCCCTGCTCCGCTCCCGCTTCGGCGCCGCCAACGTGCTCGCCACGGACATCCGGGACGACATCAGCCCGGCCCTGCGTGAGGCCGGCCCCTACCTGGAGCTGGATGTCACGAGCCAGGAAGACATCCGCCGCACCCTGGAGGAACACGATATCGACATCGTCTACCACATGTCGGCCATCCTCTCCGCCAAGGGCGAAAATCATCCCCAGCTCGCCTGGACCGTGAACATGAACGGCACCTTCAACATCCTGGAGGCCGCACGGGAAATGGGGCTGGAGCGGATCTTCGTTCCCAGCTCCATCGCCGCCTTCGGGCCCGAGACGCCGCGCGACCGCACACCCCAGGAAACGGTGCTCCGCCCCAAGACCATGTACGGCGTCACCAAGGTGGCTGGGGAGCTGCTGTGCGACTACTATGTACTGCGGTACGGCCTGGACGTGCGCGGATGCCGCTACCCCGGTATCATAAGCCACGAGACCCTTCCGGGCGGGGGAACGACCGACTACGCCGTGGAAATCTTCTACGCGGCCGTCAAAGACGGGAAATTCACCTGTTTCCTTAAACCGGACACACGCCTCCCCATGATGTACATGCCGGACTGCCTCAAGGCCACCCGGGAGCTCATGGAGGCGGACTCAGGCCGCCTTGAACACCACTCGGATTTCAATATCGGCGGGATGAGTTTTACGCCTGAGGAGCTGGCCGCCGAGATCCGCAGGCACGTTCCGGATTTCCAGATCGACTACAAACCGGATTTTCGCCAGCAGATCGCCGACTCCTGGCCCCACAGCATCGACGACTCCGCCGCACGGGAAGAATGGGATTGGAAGCCCGATTTTAACCTGGCCACGATGACCGAAGACATGCTGCGCGTCCTCGGTGAACGCCACGATCGCGGCGCGCTCGGCTACTGACCTTACATCCCGTACCGGGCAATGATCTCCTGCTTGGTCTTGCCCAGGATGTCGTACTTCTTGCCCACCTTGATGAAGGCATCCAGGGCCTTTTCCAGGTGATGCTGCTCGTGTCCGGCCGAGATCTGGGTCCGGATGCGGGCCTGGCCCTGCGGGACGACCGGGAAGAAGAAGCCGATGGCGTAGATCCCCTCCTCGTAGAGGTCGCGGGAAACATCCTGCGAGAGCTTGGCGTTGAACAGCATGACCGGTACGATGGGTGTGTCTCCTTCCTTGAGGACAAAACCGGCATCGGTGAGGCCCTGCCGCCAGAATGCCGCGTTCTTCTCGAGTTTGTCCCGCCGGTCCGTGCTCTGGAAGAGTATGTCCAGCACCTTGAGCACTCCCGAGACCACGACCGGGGCGATGGTGTTCGAAAACAGGTAGGGGCGCGCCTTCTGGCGGCACATCTCCACGATCTCCCTGCGGCCGGAAACACATCCCCCGGAGGCCCCGCCCAGCGCTTTGCCGAAGGTGGTGGTGATGATGTCCACCCGGCCCATGAGTCCGCATTTTTCATGGGTCCCGCGGCCGGTCTTCCCGATAAAACCAGTGGAATGGGAATCGTCCACGAACAGCATGGCATCGTACTTATCGCACAGGTCGGCCATCTCATCCAGCTTGGCGGTGTCGCCGTCCATGGAAAACACGCCGTCGGTGATGACCATCTTGAGCCGTTTGTCCGCGTGCAGCTGGAGCTTCTTCTCCAGATGGTCCATGTTCGAGTGCTTGAAAGTGTCGTGCTGGGCCGGCGCCAGCCGGATGCCGTCGATAATGGAGGCGTGCACCAGGCGGTCGGAGATCATGACATCCTGATCGGTCAGTACGGCCTCGAACATCCCGGTGTTGGCGTCCATGCAGGAGGGGAACAGAATCGTGTCCTCTGTCCCCAGGAATTCTGTGACCTTGCGCTCCAGCTCGTGATGGATGTCCTGCGTCCCGCAGATGAAGCGCACCGAAGACATGCCGTATCCCCTGTGATCCAGCCCCTCATGGGCGGCCTTCAGCACCTCGGGATGGCTGGACAGGCCCAGGTAGTTGTTGGAGCACATGTTGATGACACGCTTCAGGCTCGCGCCCTCGGGGAACTCCACATCTATGTCCGCCGCCTGGCTGGAATGGATGAAGCGCTCCTGCTTGAAGATCCCTGTGTCCCGAATCTGCCGCAGCTGATCCTGGTACAATTCACGGATATTGTCGCTGAAACTCATGGTTCTGGCTCCTTTCGCCGTGCCTAACCCACGAACTCCTTGACCAGGTCGGCGATCTTGTTGACCGAATCAAAGGCCTCGGGCGTGGCTTTCTCGTCAGGGATAGAGATGCTGTATTTCGTCTCCAGGAAACGCTTGAGCGATACCATGGAAAAGGAATCCACGATCCCGCCGGAAATGAGCGGCGTCTCGTAGGTGATCTCCTCGTCTTCGTCTTCCAGATACTCTTCCTTCACATACTCCAGGACGGCGGCCTTTATGTCTTCCATCTCTCTGTCTCCTTTTTTGGATTATTTCTTGTTTACGCACCACTGAGATGCGCATTTGTTACCGTCCAGTTTACACTAAACCGCTAAAAAATTCAGGCATTTTCGAGCGGACCTGGTTCGCTACTCATCCTCCAAGGTAGACGTATCCCCGATCTCCTCACCCCATTCCTGCGCGTGCAGCAGCCGGCGCATGATCTTCCCGCTGCGGGTCCTGGGCAGTGATTCCACATACTCGATCTCCTGGGGCATCGCCAGGGGGGACAGCTTCTTGCGGATGAAGTTCATGATCTTCAGCTCCAGCTCGGCATCGGGCTCAAAGCCCGGATTGAGCATCACGAAAGCCTTGACCACCTCCATGTTGACCTCGTCCGGCTTGGACACCACGGCGGATTCGGCCACGGCCTCGTGCTCCAGGAGGGCGGATTCCACCTCGAACGGGCTGACCAGGTGCCCTCCGGTGTTGATGACATCGTCGTCCCGGCCCACGAACCAGAAATATCCCTCGTTGTCGATGCTGGCCCGGTCGCCGGAGAGGTACCAGTTGTTGACGAACTTGGCCTGATAGGTGGCCTCGTTGTTCCAGTAGGTCCGCATCATGGACGGCCACCCCGGCTTGAAGGCGATCAGCCCGATCTTGCCCGCCTCTGCGATGGGCTCGTGGGAGACAGGATCGAGGATCACACCCGTGATCCCGGGGAAGGGCTTGCCCATGGATCCGGGTTTGACCTTCATCCCCGGATAGTTGGCGATCATTATGACGCCGGTCTCGGTCTGCCAGTAGGTGTCATGAAAGGGCTTCCCGAAGACCTTTTCCGACCAGATGACCGCCTCGGAGTTGAGCGGCTCCCCCACGCTGGCCAGGTGGCGCAGGCCGGAGAGGTCGTGATCTTTCACAACCTCCTCCCCCGCCCTCATCAGCGAGCGGATAGCCGTAGGGGCGGAATACCACACCGTCACACGGTGCTTTTCGATGAAGCGGTACCAGGCCGCGGCCGAGAAGCCGCAGTCCAGCACACACTGGGTGATGCCGAGGCTCCAGGGCCCGATGATGCCGTAGGAGGTGCCGGTCACCCAGCCGGGGTCAGCCGTGCACCAGTATATGTCATCGTCCTGAAGGTCCAGCACCCATTTGGCCGTCAGGTACTGGGCGATCAGGGAATAGTGGACGTGCTTGACCCCCTTGGGCATACCTGTGGTGCCGGATGTGTAATGGAGGACCGAGGGCGATTCCGCTTCCGTGGGGAAGACCTCGAGCTCCTCCACGGGGTCGGCATCATCCAGGGAGAACGCCCGTTCCCGCTCCTGGAGCGGCTTGCGGCCGTCATAATCGACGATGATGATGTGCTTGAGATGAGGGAGCCGGTCGCGGATCTTCCGCACCTTGCTCACATGTTTTCTCTGCGTGATGATGGCGGACGTCTCCGCGTTCTCCAGCCGGACCAGCAGGGACTCGTCCCCGAAGGCGGAGAACAGCGGCTGGGCTATGGCCCCGATCTTGAGGATGCCCAGGAATCCCAGATACAGCTCGGGTATCTTGTCCATGAACAGGCAGACCCGGTCCTGATCCGCGATTCCCAAGTCGCGGAGGAACCGGCCGATGGTGTTGGCGGCCAGCCGGATGTCATTGAAGGTGTAGGTTCGGCTGGCGCCTCCCAGGCCTTCCCATATCAAGGCCGTCTTGTCGGCCTTGCCCATCCGGCAGATCCGGTCCGTGCAGTACCAGCCGATGTTTATCCGGTCGCCCGGGGTGTACTCCAGCTCTTTTTCAGACAGGGACCAGTCGAATCCCTCTATGCGTTCCTCGTATGAACCGATGTTTGACATGAGCTTCTCCTCTAGATTTCCAGTGTAACGATCGAACTCGCGATGTCCCTGAGGTGCGTCAAGGAAACACAGATGTTTGTGATGCCTTTTTCCTCGATCAGCTTTTCGGCTTGGCCGTGCAGCCGGATCTCCGGTTTGCCCAGATCGTCGTTCAGAATCTCGACCTGGTTAAAGGCCAGGCCACCGCGCCAGCCCGTTCCCAGGGCCTTGAAAAACGCCTCCTTGGCCGCGAAACGGGCCGCATAGTTCTGGGCCTTGTTCTTCTTGGATTCGCAGTACGCAATCTCATCCGGAGTGAAGATCCTGTTCTGGAATCGCTCGCCCTGCGTGAGCTGCTTGCGGATCCGTTCCACCTCGATGAGGTCGATTCCGATGCCGTATATCATGCGTTTTCCCCCAGGTCTTCCGCAGGCAGTTTTTCCATGGTGATGCCGGTGTAGCCGTAGAAGATGGAGATAGCCGGAACCAGGAGGTTGAGAAAGGCGTAGGGAAGGTAGACCAGCGGGTTGACTCCCAGAGTAGCGCCCATGAAGGCTCCACAGCTGTTCCAGGGGATGAGCGGGGAGGTCATGGTGCCGGAGTTCTCCAGCACCCGGGACAGGTTCTTGGGATGCAGGCCCTTGGCGTCGAACGCACTCTTGAACATGCGGCCGGGCACGACGATCGCGATGTACTGGTCCGCCGCGATGATGTTCATGCCGATGCAACTGAAGACGGTGGTGGTGACAAGGGCCCCGGTGCTCTTGACGAACCTCAGGAGCGAACCCGCCAGGACCTGGAGCATGCCGGCGCGTTCCATGATCCCCCCGAAGGAGAGGGCACAGATGATGAGGGCTACGGTTTCCATCATGCTCAGCAGCCCCCCCCGGGTGAGCAGCTCGTCCACCATGGCCACGCCGGTCTCGGACACATGTCCGGCGTGTGCGGCCGTCAGCACATCACCCAGGGAACGGGATTGGGCCACCAGGGCGAACACACCTCCCAGCAGCGTGCCTCCCAGCAGGGCCGGCAGCGGTGGGACTTTCAGGATCACCATCGCGATGACCAGCAGGGGCGGGAGCAGCAGCACGGGATGGATGAAGAAGTGCTCCTTCATAGTGGACATGATGATCTCGATGTTCTGCGATTCCATGACCCTGCCCGAGAAGCGCATACCCAGAAATCCGTAAAGCGCAAGGGCGATGACGTACGCCGGCACCACGGTGTACACCATGTGCCGGATGTGTGAAAAAAGGTCTGTTCCCGCGACCGCGGGCGCCAGGTTGGTGGTGTCGGAGAGAGGGGACATCTTGTCGCCGAAATAGGCGCCGGATATGATGGCCCCGGCCACCATGCTCACGGGGATACCCAGCCCCTGTCCCACACCGATCAGGGCCACACCCACGGTGCCGGCCGTCGACCAGGACGATCCTGTTCCCAGGGACACCACCGAGCAGATAACCATGGTGGCTCCCAGGAAAATCCCGGGGGACAGCGCTTTGAGGCCGTAGAAGATCATCGCCGGGACGATCCCACCGGAGATCCAGGTCCCGATCAGCGTCCCAACCACCATCAGGATGAGGATGGCCCCCATGGCCAGGTTGATCCCCTGCACCATGCCTTCCTGGATCTCTTTCCAGGCGTAGCCCAGGCGGGAGGCCACGGCCGCAGCCACGGCCGCAGCCAAGATCAGGGGGATGTGCGCCGACTGCCCCAGGATCACGATCGTGATGAACAGGGAGGAGACCAGAAAAATAACCGGGATCAGGGCCAGCCACACGCCGGCTTCTTTCTTCTCTTTCTCCATTCGGTCTCCCGGAAATTATAGACCTGATATTCTATGTTAAACCAGGGGAAAAAGCAAAGAAACTAGTGGGGGATGGGGGGCGTTCCCTAGTTGAGTTTATCCAGGGTGATGCCGCGGTAGTACTTCTTCAGGATTTCCTGGAAATCCGCACCCGCCTGGGCCATACCGAAGGCCCCGACCTGACAGAGGCCCACTCCGTGCCCCCAGCCCTTGCCGGTGAAGACGAAATGAGCCACATGCCCGTCCGCATCGTACTCTTTGTCCATCACAAAGAGCGTCTCACGCAGGCCGAGGACGGTCCGGATGCGGAAACCGCGGACCACGGCGTCGGTCTCGCTGCCCTTGATGTGCAGCTCAATAACCCGCTGGGAGCGGCCGCGCTTCCCCGGCACCAGGTCCAGCAGCTCGCCTATCGGATAGAACCTATTGATCCGATCCTCCAGTTCCTCACGAGATGTTCTCACACTCCAGGAATGGTATTTCGAGCTGCGGTCCAGGAGGTTGGAATAGGCCGAGTACAGGACCTCGAGGTAGACGATCTGACCGTCCCGGCTGATCCAGCGCAGGTTCTCGCCTCCCAGCAGGTCCAGGTTCCGGGCAAAGGTGTAGTGTCCGCTCTGGTTCCTCACCAGGAAGGCCTCGGGAGCCAGGCTGAACCTGCGCCCTGCTCCGTTCACGCGCAGCTCGAGTTCCTGCCCCTCCACTCCCTGGAATACACCGGCATCACGAAAGTCGCGGTAGCTGTTCAGAACCCCGGCCAGGTAGGAGGCGGCCTCCCCGCGCGAGAGCGCGCGGTCATGCAGCCCTACGCTTTCCGGTGACGGAAGGATCCCGGCCTGGATGAAATACGCGACCATGGACCGTGACCGTTCAGACCAGCCGTTGTCGCTGTTGAAGACAAACTCGGCTTCCTTGTCCTGAAGAAGGCGTGAGATACGCTCCTCCCACCCGAACGCCTGGACCAGGTGCGAGAGGAAGCCTTCTATCGTGACATCTTCCACCAGTATTCCAGGCGCCTCAGCCCCCGGCTTGCCCAACAGGCTGCGGGCCCTGGCCACCCACTCCTGCATCTCTTTCCCGCCTACCGGTTCCCTGAAATATGCGGGGTCGGTCTCTCTCGGGATCACTCCCAGGCTGATCATGAGCGCGATATCCGCACTCACGTTCCGGCCCTTGGCATAGACCGGGGCGAGAAACGTCCGCGTGGCCACCGGCCACTGCCTCTGCTTCTCGTACACGCATTCCGTGCCGCGCAGATACTTGAGGGCAGGCCCCAGGAAGACGTTTTCCACATCCTCGGTGGCTCCCCCACAGGTGCTGGTGTAAAGCGCGTCGATCAAGCGGCCCCTATATTTGGCCACGACCCCGGCCGTCTCATCCACCGCCTGCGTGCTCAAGGGATGCTCGGCATTCATCCCGCGGTAGAACTGGGAAAGCGGTGTGTCCACCAGGTCGAATCCCAGGTCCCGGTAACGGCCGAGGTTCTTCAAGGCATAGGTCCGGGCGGCCACGGCCTGGGCCTTGAGCGCTTCGATCTGAGGATACGTATAGGGCGACAGCTCGCTCGGCACCACTGACCTGAGATAGTCTTCCAGGTTGAGCGTGTTGATGAGCACGATCCCTCTAGGGCTGGCTCTCAGGGTGAAGATGCCGCGGTAATCGCGCCCCTTGTAGGACAGGTAGCTCTGTGGGGTGCTGGGGATGAAATACAGGACCGTGGCGTCCCGCAGGCTCTTCAGTTCGTCGTTGATGAGGATCCAGAGCGGCCGGGATTCCTTTTCCGTGACCTCTTCCCGGACGATCCAGGTATCCTTTACACCCAAACGGTTGAGTTTGATGATGTAGCTGAGCGCATCATCCCGGGTGAGAAAGTCTCCGATATGGACCTTGAAGCTTCCCGCTACGCCCGTTTCATCGCCGGTTGTCACAAAGATCTTTCTATCGATGCTGAGCCTGAGCTGCTGGGCAGTGCGCTCGGCCTTCTCCCGATCGCGCGACTGAGCCACCTGGACTAGGTATTTCTCGGTGATCTGCTCCTTGTTGCCCTTTATAAGCGCCTCATCGGCATTTTCGGCAATGAGGTGGTAGTTGTTCTTTACCTCATATACCTTCATCCCCGAAGACGCCGCGATCTGGATCTGGCTGAGGTTGACGCCCAGCCCGATTTGGATCACCGGCTTGGGGATCAGGTAGTCTTGGAAAAAAGTCTTTTCTTTTCCGAACTCCACCGGTTCCCCCCCCAGCAGAAAAAAAGACAGCAGCGCCGCAAAGGCATATTTGAGGTAGGGAATGGGGGGTTTTCGCATTTTTGCTGACCGAAGTTAAGGGTATTTTATCCGGATCTAAACTCGGATGTCAAGGAAAAATCGCTATATATGCAACCTCTTTATTTTCTAATACTATATCTAGTGTTCTTATTATAACGTAAAAGTCACCCTAATATAGCGGAAAATCCCCCTGGTGTCAAGTCAATTAAATTGGGGGTCAGACTTTGATAACTTTGATAATTTATTACGAATTGGATGGATACGTGCTGAAATACAACTGGAGGAAGGTGATTCAGGAAATTATCAAAGTTATCAAAGTCTGACCCCCACCCATTGACTTGGGACGAATTCCGCATAACAATGGACACACCCCAATTCCCGAGAGCGAGGACATGGCATGAAAAAAACCGGCCTCATTTTTTGGCTTCTGTTATGGGTGTGGTTTTCATCCGGGGCAGCCCTGCATGCGGAGCGGCTCGACTGTCTTTCCCAGGTCTTTCTCACAGGAAAAGGCCTGCAGGATACGGACAAGGATGGATACGCCGACACGCCCGCTCTGCTGATCATTGTTCCGGACAACCCCAACGCCCATGAATCTGCTGTGGCCGGAGACCTGGCCGCACGCCTCAACCTGGAGTCCCTGGCTGTGGATTTTTCCTGTGTCCGGCAGGAGTCCGGATTCGAAGAGTCAGATCTCAAGAAAATCCCTGTCCTCATAGGGTCTCGCCTGGAACGGATCGCGGAACAGCACAGGCGCGGGGAGCGTTCCGAGCTTCTGAGCTATGCCGGATGCGGCCGCATCGCCTTTGTCCTGGAATGGGAGGGGCGGCAGGCGCTCGACCTCCTGAGGCAGCATCTCACAGGGCTGGATAAGGCTGCGGGCCCTGTTTCCGTTAGCCTGGGACTCAGCGAATCTCCTGAGGTCCGATCCCGCCTCGCAGCGGAGGTAAACACCCTCCTGCAGGAATTATCGCTCACGCCGGGGACCATCGAAGTGCTTTCCGCCTACAAGCAGGGCTTTTTCTGGCTCAAGGAGCGCGTCCTGCCCCGGATCGCCCGGCTCGACGGGCTGCACGGCATCACCGTCCGGTTCGCGGCTGCGGAGGATGACCTCACGTCGCCCAAGCGCTTCTACAGCGATCCCTACCGCTGGCTGCAGGAGCTTTATCCTGTGGACGAGTTCATCGCCCAGGACACATCCCTCCCTATGGAGAGGATAGTGTTCGAGATCAAGGACGATCCGGGCCGGAGACCAAACAGTGGCGGACACGGATATCCGCAGCGATCTGGAACGATTCTGGGCCTTCTACCAGGAGGACGTCCTCAAGGAGGTCTACACCCATATACTGGAAAAGACCGGCAACCGTCCCTCGTTCGACCAGCAGCCCTATTTCAAGCGGCTTTCTGTCGAGCTGTGGCTGAGCGAGCCGGACTACCGGCTGGGCCTGGACGAGGAGGTCGTGAGCAGCCTGGAGGCGCTCCATGACGAACTCTATTTCGACACGCTGGATTTCCTGCGCGGGATAACGGAGATCGATCCGGCGGAGGGTGACATGATCCCGGAAGATTCCTCACGCTACTCGGCCCCGGGCAACATCCTCCCCATTTTCCACCCCTCGCTCGAGGGGGAGGCCGCGGCGGCTCAAGCTGAGGGAGCCGGAGCCAGGAGCGTCCCCACGGACGAGATCATCTCACCCGAGATGTGCCTCGAGATCGTCCGCAGGCTGTCCTCGAATCCCGGGATCAAGAGTTATATCGCGGGGAGTTTCTATGAAGGACGCGACATCCCGGTACTGGAAATATTTGCACCCCTCGGCCCCTACACATCTCTCCCACGCCTGGTGACAGCCAAACCGACCCTCTACATGAGCGGCCGGCAGCATGCCAACGAGGTGAGCTCCACCAACTACATCCTGCGCTTCGCGGAACTGCTCGCCCAGGATCCCGAGTACCGGTCGTACGCCACCAAGGTGAACTTCGTGCTCCATCCCCTGGAAAACCCGGACGGCGCGGCCCTGGCCTATGAACTTCAAAAGCTCACGCCCTTCCACAGCCTGCATGCCGGGCGCTACTCCTCGCTCGGCATGGACATCGGATCCCAGACCGGCGCCGCCCGGCCTCTCCTGCCTGAGGCCAAGGTGCGGGGCAAGCTCAACCGGAAATGGCTTCCGGACATCTATCTCAACCTGCACGGCTACCCCTCGCACGAATGGGTCCAGCCCTTTTCCGGATACGCCCCCTATCTTTTCAGGGATTACTGGATCCCGCGGGGGTGGTTTGCCTATTTCCGGGCCTTGTCACTCCCCCTGTACCCTGATCTGGCAGAGGCGGGGCAGGACCTCCAGGGCTTCATCATCCGCGGCATGCAGGCAAGGCCGGACATCCATGAATCCAACCGCAGCTTCTATGACCGATATTACCGCTGGGCCGCCCGCTGGCAGCCCCACATGAACTATCTGGAGCGCTATGGCGGGGTCAACCTGTATACCAAGCGCCGGTCCTCGCGGGAGGAAAGGCTGTCCGAACGGCGCCGCATCACCTTCGCCGAGGAGACGCCCGAGCTCATGGACGAAACCGCGCAGGGTGAATGGCTGGTATTCCTGGTTGAGCAGCGACCCGGACCTTCCGCATGATTCCATAAAAATCGGTTTACTCCGCATGAGGAACCG
>SDBS01000758.1_pt1 | contig 32107 bp, 35 predicted proteins | sample 2277091 | NCBI WGS metagenome assembly SDBS01 (sample SAMN10404972, study PRJNA504765) | marine sediment metagenome | isolation source: marine sediment core GS10_PC15, 163 cmbsf | place: Arctic Ocean: Southern Knipovich Ridge | collected 2010 | reverse complement strand
AATAAATCCTTTGGACCAGAAATGACAATATCTGATCTAAAAAAAGATGGGTATGACGCGACATTTATTGCAACAGGCCAATATAAACCTAAAACTTTAAAGCTAGAAGGTGAGGATTTGCCTAATGTTCATGTAGCAATTGATTTCCTAATTGATAGAAAATATCGCTACTGTGATAACACAGAAGAATTTGAGGGTAAAACAATCGGAATCATTGGAGGTGGACCAGTTGCGGTTGATGTTGCTCAAACAGCTCTAAGATTAGGAGCTGTGAAAATTAATTTAGTAGATATCGCAACAGAAAAACAACTTGAGTTAGCATTAAAAGAAATTCCAGAAAAGGAATTTAAATTTATGGAATATCATTTTACTACTTCAACTTCAAAAATTACACAGGGAGAAGCTGATAAATTAATTCTTGATTGTTATAAGGTAGAATGGGGTGAAGCTGATGAAAATGGGAGACGTCCTTTAAATAAAGTTGATAGATCTGACTATAATATACCAGTAGATGCAATTATTATTGCTATAGGACAAGATGTAGATTTCGGTCTAATTGATACTGCCACTGATAATAAACTAACAAAAGAACGAAATAAGATTACTATTAATGAAATAACTTTCGAGACAAATATTCCTGGTGTTTTTGCCGGGGGTGATATTATTGTAAATTCCAAAGCAGTTGCAATAGCAGCAATAGCTCATGGAAAAGAAGCAGCAATTTCTATAGATAGATATCTTAAAGGAGAAGACCTTGAAGCCGGGAGATATTTACAAAATAGAATGTTCTTTACGGGTCCAAAAGCGCCACCAAAAGACTATTCATTAAAAGCATGTACTGATGATGAAATTGAACAAGAAAAAGTGTGGGATTTTGAAGAGGTTGAAACACTGTTTAATGAAGAAATGGCTTTACAAGAAGCACGGCGATGTTTAAGTTGTAATAAGTATTGTGCTCACTGTCAAGATTTCCCTGCAATTTATTCAGATTTTACTGCGGGTGAAGTAGGCTCAGAAAAGGGATTTACAACCGTGGTCGCGTGGACTGATCGAGGAAAAGAAATTGTTGAAAGCGCAATTCAAGAAGGATTGTTTGAAGAAGGGAAAGTTAATGAAGAAGAACTTAAAAAAGCGATAAACTTAAAATCTCATCGAGAGTTATTAGAATTTAGGAAAACTCCAAGACAAATGATACTTGATTATATAACATTACAAGGTCCAAATACGATTTCAAAAGTATCTAAAGATCTTGATATGGAGCCTAAAAAAGTGAGATATGAAGCCTTAAGATTAGTTCAACAACATAAACTTGAAATGAAAATTGAACCAGATTATGAAGAACCTTTATTTACAGTTATGTGTGAATAATAAATAAGGAGGAATAAAAAATGAAATTTGATATGGAATTGAATGTATGTGGTCTCGTGTGTCCTGTACCCGCTTTAAAAACCAAAAAGCAATTAATGAAAATGAGACCTGGTACGGTTTTGAAGGTAATTACCGATTATAGACCCGCAAGTGAATCAGTCCCAAGAGACCTTGCTAAAACAAAGCATAAACATTTGGGAACGGATTTTCTTGATAGTGACGAAGTGTGGCATATCTTTTTTGAATGTGTTAAATAGATGGAATATTAATACTAAATAATAATAAAAGATTTTTTCTTCTAATTTTCTTTTAATTTTATACATGGTATATTTAAGAAATTAACATTTTTGAGGTAATTCTAATAATATATTACAAAAAAAAACATCTTTAAAAGTAAAATCATGTATTATTTTACTAGAAAAACACTAAATTTGGAGAAAAAATGATTAATAATAATATCTTAAACTCAACAATCCTCAAGAGTATCGGAGATGCTGTAATTACAACAGACATAGGAGGAAATATCACTTTCATAAATTATATTGCCGAAAAACTTACTAAATGGCAAAATTCAGAAGCCGTTGGGAAACCTATAGAGGAGATTTTTAAAATTATTAACGAACATAGTAGAGAGCCTGTGGATAATCCTGTTCAAAAAGTAATCCAAGAAGGAACAATTGTTGGATTGGCAAACCATACTATTTTAATCGCAAAAGATGGCTCGGAAATCCCCATTGATGATAGTGGATCCCCGGTAAGAGATGAAGGAGATAAAATAATTGGAGTAGTTCTTATCTTTCGAGATATCACTGAACGTAAGCGCCTTCAAGAAGAGCAGAATAAGTTTTTTAATTTACCCTTACATTTGTTAATAATTTCTGATCTGGATGGAATCATCAAGCGTGTGAATCCAGGTTGGAGAGAAAAATTGGGATATGATCCAGAGGAATTAGTTGGAACTTCTTTTATGCAACTAGTCCATCCCGATGATGTTGAGCCTACTATGGTAGAACTGGAAAAATTATCCAAGGGAATTACTACGCTTAATTTTGAAAATCGGTACAAGTCTAAAAGTGGAACTTATCACACCCTAGCATGGTCTGCTATACCCCGTCCAAAAGAAAATCTTCTATATGCAATTGCTCATGATATTACGGATCGAACAAAAGCAGAGCAAGAATTATTAAAAGAAAAAAATCTCAGTCAATATATAATTGATAGTAATAGGGATGGTATTTTTGCCTTTGACTTAAATTATCATTTTACTATATGGAATCCTGGTATGGAAAAGATCTCCGGAGTTAAGAAGAACGAGGTCTTAAATAAACATTGCTTTGATGTTTTTCCCCATTTTAAGGAAACAAGGGAAGATAGGTATTTTTATGAGGCTCTTGATGGTAATTATGGCGTAATTGAAGAGTTGCAATATACCTGGCCTGGAACTGGGAAAAAAGGGTATATTGAAGGACATTATTCTCCCCTAAAAAATGAAAAGGGAGAAATATTAGGGGGAATTTTTATTGTTCGGAATATTACTGAACGTAAAATGGCAGAAAATATGTTAAGAGAAGCAGAAAAGGAGACTCGTCTTGCCTACAATCGGGCAGAATTCTATAAAGATCTATTTGCTCACGATATCAATAACATTCTTCAAAATTTATTATCTGCAATTGAAATCAATCAAGAAAGATTACAAAAACTAAAGGATGTTAAAGAAATTCAGGAAATTAATTTTTTGATGAAGGAACAAGTAAATAGGGGAGCAAAACTTGTTTCTAACATCCGTAAGCTTACTCAAATTGAAGAACAAAAATTCGAATTTCAAGAGGTTGAAGGATTGAGTATTTTAAAAAATTCGATATCATTTGTTGAAAAAAGCTTTCGTCATAGAGAACTCAACATTCATATTGATACTCACCTTGAAAAATTTCATTTGTATGCTAATGAACTCTTACAAGAGATATATGATAATATTCTTATAAATGCGGTAAAATACACGCAAGATGATCTCGTGGAGATTCAAATAAAAATTGGCAAAGAGCGCAAAAATGGCAAAACCTTTATTAAATTGGAATTCATTGATAACGGCATCGGAATTCAGGATGATATTAAAGGAAAAATCTTTCAAAGATCCTTTACAGAAGTCAGAAGTGTAAGCGGAATGGGTTTAGGATTATCGCTAGTAAAAATGATTGTTAATACGTTCAAGGGGGAAATCTGGGTAGAGAATAGTATAGAAGACGATTACACAAAAGGAAGTAATTTCATAGTTCTATTACCAGAGGTGGTAAAAAAATAGCAACATCTGTCTTTCTTGTTGATGATGATAGATCTTTATTAACGCTTTATTCTATATACTTAAAGATGAAAGGATTTACTGTATGTACCGCAGTAGATGGTAATGATGCAGTATTGAAATTTAAATCATTAACAAAAAAGCCAGATATAATTGTAATGGATCATCGCATGCCTATAAGAGATGGAATCGAAGCAACAAAAGATATCTTGAGTATTAATCATGATATATTAATAATTTTTGCCAGTGCGGATGTGGAAGTAAAGGATCTAGCCTTAGAAATGGGTGCCATATCTTTTATTAAAAAACCATTCGAAATGGGAGATTTAATAGATGAAATTAATAATTTTGTAAATAATTGATGTTTAACTCTCTTTATTTTAATTGCAGTTTCCTACAAATTATTATTTCTATAGCCAAGAAATGATTTTGTGTGTTTCTGCTAAAATATCTACAAGGTCTTCATAATCAATGAGTTGGACTTTGTCATGAATTGAATCAAGGTTGATTCCTCGAGCTTTAAGATCAGGAATTATTGCATAAATCGATAGAGGTAAATTGATTAGTTCCATTAAACTTTCATGTATTTCTCCTTTTTTTGAGATGCCAATTACTCCATCATGGATTAAAATCACCTTGATTTTTGTCCCAATGTTAACTTGCTTTTTACTAATAGCTAAAAAATTTTTCAGTTTGGTATGCTTTTGACCACTGAAGCCATACAGATAGACTAAATTATTTTCATTTTTCACGATTTTTCACTTGAATATTAATATTTAAAACTCATATCAGCTTCTAAGATGAGTTGAGAAATTTTCTCTAAATTAACTATGTTTAAATTTTCATACGCAATTAATTCTGAACTATCTAAGCCTGCTGTCTTAAGAGCCTCATCATGAACAAAAACTTCCAAATCAGAGAGTTCCATTAATCTCATTATATTTGAAAAGGGATCCATATTTAAAGCCTCAGGATTTAAACTTTTATTTAAAAAATAGACGGAATCTCCCATAAAAATGACTTGACAATTATCTAAATCCCCGATAGCTAACAATCCCGCTGCCATTCGAATCATTTCAATTACTGAATTTTTTCCAAATGGAGAATCTTCACAAACTATTACGATTGATTTTATCATAAATCTAACCTCCTGGACCAAAAAAGATAACTCTATCTGAACGGGCGATTAAATCTGAAAGCCCTCCTAACCCTTCCCTACATGCTCCTTCAATAAACTCTGAAGTTTGAATTCCCGTGAAACTTATCCAGGTACTGCAAGCGGCAAGCTTTGCATTATGTTTTATACAGAATTTATTGAGTCTATCTGGTAAATTTCGAGTGGAATCATCTACATGGATATCTCCTTTAATATTATAAACACCACTTCCGTATAGAAATATACCTAAAATTTGATGCCCTTTTTTTATGATTGCTTCCCCTAAATTAATTAGAGTATCTATGGCTTCAAATTTATAAGGTTCTGAGCACACGACAAAAGTAAAGATTACCATTTTGCTGAAAATTTTGTTTTACTAATTAATTAATTTTTAGATATTGATTATTTTTAAGCCTTTTTCTTATATATTACAATTTTATATTTGCGTATGAAATATTAAAGAAAAATATATATTTTTTGGACTCCGTTTTGGAATTAAGGTTAGAATTAGTATGGAAAGTAACGATATTAATAGTTCATTTACAGATCATTTGTTTGCTTATCGCTCAGTAACGAAGAAAAGACTATTTCTTTCCCTCACAATAACGATTATTTTTATGGTAGTGGAAATTATTGGAGGCCTTTTGACTAATAGTATAGCCCTTTTAAGTGATGCGGGTCATATGTTTACTCACTCTTTTGCTATTGGAATAAGTTTAATAGCAATTTATATTGCGTGTAAACCACCTTGCCATCATAAAACATTTGGAATGTATCGAGCGGAAGTATTAGCCGCATTCATTAATGGTTTATTTCTTATTCCTATTGTAGCGATAATAATATATGAAGCAATCATGAGAATTTTATATCCACAAGAGATTCTAAGTTTTTACATGCTTATTGTAGCAATTATAGGATTAACGGTAAATATGATAAGTATACTCCTTCTAAAAGGAAGTAAAGAATCTAATATAAATGTTAAAGGGGTTGTTTCTCATATGTTCGCAGATGCCGTATCGTCAATAGGAATAGTAGCAGTGGCAATTATTATATATTATACTGGATGGACAGTTCTCGATCCTATTGTAAGTATAGGAATATCCATAATAATACTTTATTGGGCGATCGGGATCTTAAAAGAATCTACTACGGTCTTGTTAGAAATGGCGCCTAAAGGATTGAATATTCATATTGTTAGTGAGGACCTAAAATCTAATTTTAAAGAAATTATGGAACTGTTTAATGTTCATCTCTGGACAATAACTCCAGAAATGTTGGTTTTTTCAGCCCATATTCAAGTGTCTGATAATGTTGATATGTTTTCCAATCAAGATTCTTTATTAAAAAGAATTAATGACTTTCTTCAAGAGAAATACAAAGTAATTGAATCTACGATCCAAATAATTTCAGAAAATGGTTCCATAGCATGTGAAACCGAAAGGATTTAACACTGCAGTTTAAAGATTAACATAAATTTGATAAGTTATTTATAATTATCGTGAATAATTTCTTGATTAGTAATATATGATATATTAGATTTCAGGGAAAAATAAATGGTAAGCAAGAAAGAAAATACTTTTTTTTTTATAACAAATTTAGGGAATATTCCTATCATGACACTTATAGGAGCCTTTCTTTTAATATTCTATACGGATGTAGTTGGACTTAATCCTGCTGCTGTGGCAATTCTATTTATTTTTGCAAGAGTATTAGATGGATTTAATGACCCTTTAATCGGATATATTGTAGACCATCTCCCTCGCACAAAATGGGGAAAATTTCGTCCTTATATTGTGCTAGGTAGCTTATTTTGCTCATTAAACTACATGTTGCTATGGTTAGGGCCAAGTTTAGTGCCCAATGGGAAATTATTAGTCGCTTACATATCCTATATACTATTTGGAATCACCTTTGATTTGATGGATGTGCCTCTAAATTCCTTAATTCCTGTTATGTCTGAAACTGAAAGGGAGCGCAATACTCTGAGCTTGACAAAAAGTTTAGGGTATATGACGGGTGGAATTCTTTTTACTCTTCTTACCATTCCGTTTATATCAAGTTTTCCAAGTGCTCGAGAAGGTTACCATGTTTGGATTATTGTTGTAAGTATTTTTGTCTTTGCATTCTCTTCAATAGGTGCGTTAGGGGTAAAGGAAAAGGTCCAACCTATAGCGAAAGAAAAATATAATATTAAATATTTGGGAAAAATAATTGGAAACCGGGCTATTCTCACACATTTTAGCGCAAATTCGTTATTAGCAATCGCAATTGGCTCAAATACCGCGACTGCAATCTATTTCTGGACTTATGTAGTTAAAAAACCCGAATTAATTGGAATCGCAGTAATTTTTGGTGTTCTGGGAATACTTATAGGCTTTATAATAGGAACCCCTTTTACCAATCGATTTGGTAAGAAATACACAATGGTTTTTGGGCTATTCATTGCGACTATCTCAGCATTTTTGATATTGATAACAGATCCCAACAATTTTCCAATTATGTTTTCAATATTCGTTTTGTTTGGAGTAGGTCAAGGTTTTGCCGCGATGGTGTCATATGGCATCCAAGCAGATAATACTGATTATATTGAATGGAAGCATGGCTTTAGAGCAGAAGGGGCCATCGCTTCTCTTAATTCATTCATCCAAAAAGCAGGTTTGGGAATAGGTGCGGCAATAACAGGTTTTACTTTAGCAGCAACTAGTTACACTCCTAATGCAGAACAGACTTCTCAAACCATCCAAGGGATATACTTTGCTTATATACTAATTCCTGGTATATTAGCGTTTATAGCCGCGTTTGTAATCCTCCTTGCGTATCCACTTACTAAAGAAAAGAATAATATCATTGCTAAGGATTTGAGAGAACGTCGAAAAATTGCTCTTGGAAATTAAAGTTCATTTCAAACGATTCTACTACATTATTTAGTTCAGTTAGTGTTAAAGTTAACATAAATTTGATAAATTATTTAAAATTATCTTGAGTAATCTTATTTTCTAAGATAAATAGATAACTAATACAGATGAATTTATGAAAAAACAAGCTATTCAAGAAAGTAATCCGGAATATGTTAGCAATTGTTTTGGCTGTGGAAGAAATAACCAGCATGGGTTGCAAATAAAGAGTTATTGGGAGGGAGATGAGGTTGTTTGTAAATGGATGCCAAAGGATTATCACCTAGGAGGAAATGGGTTTTTAAATGGTGGCATCATGGCAACTTTAATCGATTGTCATTGCATGAACACTGCGGGCGCTTTTCTTTCCCAAGTCGAGTCTAGTGAGAAAATCAGAACAGGTTCTTTTGCTACTGGAACTTTAACTGTGAAATATTTACGCCCAACACCAATGGATCATCCAGTATTATTACGAGCAAGAGTTACTGATATGAAAGAGAAAAAAGTTATTGTTACTTGCTCGCTTTTTTCTGGTGAGGTTGAATGCGCTCGTGGAGAGGTTATTGCTGTGCGAATTCCAGATGGGTTTTGGAAAAAATAATATTTTTAATGAAAAATATCAATGGTTATGAATAGTTGAATAAATTAAAGGGAATAGTATGGAATTAAAACATCTTTTTAGTCCGGGAAAAATTGGAAATGTAGAAATTAAAAATCGTATTGTACGCTCTGCTACTTATGAGGGAATGGCAAATCATGGGTATGTGAGTGAAGAGCTTATAAGCCTCTATACCGAACTTGCTCGAGGCGGTACTGGCTTAATAATAACGGGAGCACTTGCCGTTGATGAAACCGGCGCGGCCTCCCAAACTCAGCCGTTTATATACAGTGATGACTTTATTGAAGGCCAAAAAAGACTTGTTAAAATGGTTCATGATGCATCAGATGTTAAAATATCGGCCCAAATTGTTCATCCCGGTCGCGGAGGATTCCATCCAAAATATCCAAATGTAGCACCTAGTCCTATCAAAGAACCGTTGCTCAAAAAAGTACCAAAAGAATTATCAACAGAAGAAATCAATGTAATAATTAAAAAGTTTGTTGATGCATCTCGAAGAGTTTATGAAGCTGAATATGATATGGTGCAGTTGCATGGAGGTCATGGGTATTTACTAAGTAATTTCCTCAGTCCATATACAAATAGGCGCTCAGATGAATATGGAGGAGATACTCAGCGAAGAACTAAGATATTAGTTGATATTTACAACCTCATTCGGGATGAAATTGGTAAAAACTTTCCTATAACGATTAAATTACAGACTCAAGATGATGTCCCTGGAGGATTAACCTTAGAGGAAGGATTAGAAGTTGCTAAGATCGTAGTTAATGCAGGTTATGACTCCATTGAGCCGACGGGAGGCATGGCCGAATCAAGATTAACAACTAGAAATCCACTCCCTGGGAAATTTATTAAAACACCAGATGATGAAAATTATCTATTTTCAACTGCTAAAACGCTCAAACCTTTCATGAAAAATTGTTCTTTAATGCTTATGGGAGGTATTAGAAATCCAGAATCTGCCGAGAAATTTCTCCAAGAGAATATAGCAGATTTTATATCGATGTGTAGACCACTTATTTATGAGCCAGATCTTCCAAATCGATGGGAAAGGGGCGACCATACCCCTGCCTATTGCATTAGCTGTAATGCTTGTGGAGCAAACGTTTTTAGAAGTCCCTTATATTGTATAACTAAAAAGAAATTAGAGACTGAGAAGATAAAATAACAATATGTCCGATTTAAAGGAGAAATTTATATTACCGAAAGGTATTATGTTTGATCTTGATGACACTATTACAACTTTCAACTCAGTAGTCGTGCCTACTTGGAAAGAAGTCTGTCAAATTTATGCGAATCGATATGATATGCTTGATGAAGAAGAATTATTTAAAAATATACGTGAAACGGCAAATTGGTTTTGGAGCGATAAAATTCGGCACAAAGAAGGGCGTTTAGATATAGAAAATACGAGAAGAATGATTTTAGAAATAACTTTTAAGAAAATGGAAATTAGTGATAATTCATTAGCTCATGAAATCGCTGATATGTATTCAAAAAAGAGAGTAGAAGCAATAGATTTTTACCCAGGAGCCGAAGATACGTTAAAGTATCTCTATGAGCAGAATATTGCATTAGCTCTTGTTACAAATGGGCAATCTCAAAAACAGCGAGCTAAAATAAAACGATTCCGATTAGAACGGTTTTTTAGTTGTATTCTTATTGAGGGTGAATTGGGATACGGTAAACCTAATGAAGCTGTTTTTCTTCGAGCTTTAGACGAACTGAACTTGAGACCTGAATCTGTTTGGTTTGTCGGGGATAATCTTGAATGGGATGTAGAAGGACCTCAAAAATTGGGAATTTTTGGTATTTGGAATGATTATGGAAAGAAAGGACTTCCTCCCTCATCAAAAATCATTCCCGACAGAATAATAACTAATATTTCAGAGCTTGTTGAATAAGTTTAGGTGGATTTAAGTATTTACTTAATAGAAGAGATATATCCAAAAAATAAGAAGAATATCATAAATCAAGTCAAAAAACTATATTTTGATAGTTTTCCCCCAGAGGAGATACTCCCATGGAGTGACATTTTGGATGCGCTTGAACATTATGATATAACTAAATTACATGATACCTCCCTTCTTTACATCCTTCTGGGAATATATAAAAAAATGGATACTTCAAAATTACTAGGATTTATACTTATAATATACCCGATTAAGGAAAATTTTGCATTCTTTCACTATTTAGCCATCACTCCTCAAGATAGGAATTTAGGCATAGGAGCGATACTATGGAAGGAAGCGAAAGACTATCTACAAAACTTGTCATTAAAACTCAAGTTGAATAGTTTACTCGGAGTTTTTTATGAGATTGAAAGAATCGATTTACCACAGTATGATCATCAACAAAAGAGTGATATTATTAAACGATATAAGTTCTATCAACGATTAAATCAAAAAATTGTAGATTTACCATATTATTTCCCACCGCTTCAATCTGAGGGAAATGAATTGCCTTTGTTGTTAATGTTTTACCCTTTTAAAGAAGTAGAGGAACTGTCTAAAGACTTAATGACAAATGTTTATACTTTTATATATCGGCGAGTTTATGGACTAAAAAAGCGCAAATTCAACAAAATAAAAAAAAATTTAGAATACAAAAAATGGCCAGAAATTATCACTTTAAAGACATTAGACACGGAAATTTAGTTAGAATTATTTTTTATTTGTTTTTTCTTAAAAATAGTTAAAAATTATATGCAGTAGCTATTTATACGCACTTCTTTTGTAGAGATTGGACTATGGATCATTTTAGTATTATCGATTATAGTTTTTAATTAAACTACTTAAATATTTTAAAAAATAAATTAGAGTGATAAAAAAATGTTATGTTGGCTACTTGGTTTAGTAGGACTTATGAAAAGCAAAAAAAGGAGAACTAATAGTGATGATGGAGATCAAAACACAAGTGTTCAGACTGTAAATGTTGAATCACCCCAAACAAAACAAACTATTAGTGATAATCCGGGTGTTTGTCCAAATTGTGGAACATCATTAAATGAAAGAGAACCTGTTCAATATTGTCCATACTGTGGTATTACAATAGGAAAGGTTACCGCAATTCAGGTCTAGTTTAATCGGTTTTTAATTTTTTTGCGATAATTGGAAGATCTATAAAGGAAACGTCCCATCTATATCTTTAATTTTTGGCGTTTTAGAATAGAACATTCTTAATGATACCATAATAGTTAATCCTATTTTATTTAATTTAAAGATTTAACTTCCTATAACAATATTCAAGTAAGTTGATAATTTATTGAAATGACGTAATCATTAGAAATTGCAGCGCTTTTTCTGTCAGTTAAGTAGTATCTTTGACTCTTTTCTCTAAATAGTCTATATTTTCTCGAAGAGTTTTAGCAATCGCATGATCACTAAGATCAAGTTCAGTTAGTATCCCATGGGCGTCCTTAAATCGTTTCAAGGCTTCTGGGTATTGCCTTTTTCTATAATATACACCAGCAATATTGAAAAATTTGAATTCCATTACAAATATAATCGTTGCTAGAACCCAGATCATTATAAGAAGGTATAATATCCATTCTGCGAGCGATGAACCTGTAATAAAATAAACAATAAGCGGAATATTAACGCAAAAGCCAAAATATGCTAAAATTTTTTTAAAGTTTGGACCAGTATATAGTCTACTCTTGGGTCCCCGATGCATTAAAATGCTATAAAGAGTAATATAAAGGCAGGAACCTGTAAAGGCTACAGAGGCAACTAATCCATGAAAAATAATAAAGATATCATGGTATGTCTCATCGGGAATTATTCCAGATAATGAAATGCATACCGCAGTAAAAATTGAAACCCCTGTAGCAAGTCTTCTTATGTTTTCTTTAATGTTTACTAATTCTCTTTCGAGATATATAAAAAAAGGGATATTCAATGCCCCTCCTATTACAAGACCAATACTAAATAATGATTTTGCTTGACCATATCCCAATGAACTTATCGTATGAATCCTAGGATCATATCCGGGAGTTAAAAAAGCGGCAGCAATTACACAAGTAGCAGAAATGATCGTGCCAAATAAACCAAATAACATTTCCATTCTATGATTTAATTTTGCTGGCATTCTTTAATCTCAAAATTTACTATTTTTTCCTTATTTTTTATATTCACTTTATTATTTTTATAGTATTATATTATATATAATATATAAAATAGCAAGAATAGAACTTAAAAAGTGATATATTGACCGAATTCAAAACGCATAATAAGCATTATAAATATAAAATTCCGGTTATCGGTGATCCTGCAGTGGGAAAAACATCTTTAATTCAGAAATATACGAAGGGCAGTTTCCAAAATGACTATCTTCCAACTATCGGTGCACAGTTTTCAAAATATGATGAGGATATAGAGGGGGACAGAGTTTCTCTATTTATTTGGGATATAGCCGGTCAAGATACGTATCATTTCTTGCGCCCTGCGTTCTATGAAGGAAGTAAAGGTGCGATTGTTGTATATTCTCTTGAAGACTCTGAGCAGGGAAAATTAAGCTACGATCATATAGATGAGTGGCATGATGAGATTAAGGAATATTGTAGTACAATCCCTGTTATCTTAATCGGCAATAAAGTTGATTTAGTTGATGAGCAAGAGTTAAATGAGAAGAAAATTCAAAAATTAGTTAAAAAACGAGGATTTATTGGACATTACAGAACGTCAGCAAAAAATGGAACTGGTGTTCTTTCAGCATTTCAAACGCTAGTTAACGAATTAATTAATAGATATCAAATATAATGTATCACGGTAGAAAACTCCCTCAACAAATTTTTACTCCTCAAAATACATAAAGGTCTCAAAACTTCTATTTTACATCGCTCGGGTCTATTTCTTCCCAATGACGACAAATAAAACACTGCAAAATCTTTTGTCCTTTTTTTTCTAGGTTAATTATTGTTCTTAAGGCCATAACATTTCCACATTTTTTACATATTTTAAGTGATTTCATGGAAGAATTGGGAAATTTTTTGTTTAATATCAAATAGACCTGAATGACGTTTTAGTCAAATATTATATAAAAGATTTTGTATATATTATTATTCATTTGATTAAAATGAACAGAAATATTCGAATTTCTATTACAAAAGAAGATTTCTTTCCATGAGCTTGATTGAAATATTTTCATTTAATCATAATTCTTATTCGTATTTATTGAACAGTTCAGACGTAGTGAGTACACTATAGATATCTTTCCAATTAAAAACTCTGATTATATTATTGGTATTCTCAATTTTCTGATTCCAAGGTTGGTCATACAAAAGTAAGAATTTATCATCAGCTTTTTGAATAGCATTTGCAAGATTAGGATTATCATCTACATATACTTCGAATGGCTCATTAATCTTTAGATCGTAAGGTTTATGGTGTACCAATATAAGGTCGTTATAATGAGAATCTTTTTTAATATTATGAAAATTTAGCTTTTCAATAATTTGAGTTCTATATTGAGATGCTCTTGCGGAAAGAATATATAGTTCATGAAGCTGATGTAATTTATTCATGAATTTAGGAGCTTCTTCGTCAATAAAAGGAACAGACATTGTGTTTTCGTATATTTCATAAAAAATTTCGAAAGCTTCATCCTCAGTTATATTCCATTCCTTATAAAAATCCCAATTAGTGACGTCTTTTTTTTTGTATTTGGTGTTATGCCTTTGGTTAAACTTTTCAATAAAAGGGATAATGATATCGAGCAATACGCCATCAATATCAATCGCGAGTTTCATTATATTAACCTATATTCAGTGGAATATTTTTAGTTACTCAATAAATCTAACTTTATTCATTGGTCTCGGAGGAATGCGATGATAATCTGCATCAGGATAGCCTATTGTAAAAGCAACAAAAGCTTTTCCCCTGATTTTAGCTATTTTTTTAATTTTAGGATTAAAATGAAGTGCTATTTGAGTCCAACCACTCCAACAGGTTCCCAACCCTAAGGCTTGAGCCGCCAATCTCCCATATGTGACTATTATTCCCATATTATTTCCTTCCATCATCATACTAAGTTGAGAAGAAACAATTATTACATGCGGCGCATCATAATAGACAGGACTTTCATATAAATTTCCTAACTTTTCCATATCTTCACTCATATCCGCTCCTAGAGAGGGATCACTTTTAAATGCTTCTACCACAGCATCAGATAACTCTTTTATTTTTTGTGGATTTGATACTACTGTAAAAGTCTCAGACCGCATGTTGGCACCGGTGGGTGCTCGAGACATAGCTAAAATAACCTTATTTAAAATCTCTTTTGGTACTTTCTCCTTTTTATAACGACGTACTGAACGATTTGCGACAAGAAAATTAAAAAAAGTTTCATAAGGTATTATTTTTTCAGGATTTTCAATATGCTCAAAGGTGAATGACTCCCCCATATCATAGAGAATAGCATCCTCCGGACATTGGGCAATGCATTGGCCACATTGGTTACATCCATATTCGGAATCCTCGAAAATTATTTTGTCTTGCTCCTCATCCCTTTTATAATGAGCTTCTGGAGTGCCACATGCTAATAGGCACGTCCCGCAATTAATACATTTTTCATAATCTATTCCAAGTATTGGCATTGTTCTTAAAAAGTACAAATTATAGATGGTTAATTCTATATAGATCAATCTTCCTAATCATAAATATTTTTCTTAGGATTATATAGTGGATATAAAACAAGAAATGGCTGAAACTTAGGGGAGTAGTCCATTGCTATTTTGAAGAAATTGTTTTCAATAATGATGTTAAGAATTTCCAAGTTTTTTCAACACTTTGAATCTCTAATCTCTCCTCTGGAGAATGAGCGTCTTTTGCATTAGTTCCTATAGCGATGCATTCAAGATTAGAATTATGAGAGGTGAAAAGTCCGCATTCAAGAGCACCATGTTCTGCAGTGACATTGGGTTCTTTATTAAATAGTTCAAAATATACTTCTTTTGATATTGCTAACAATTGAGAGTCAAAATTAGGAGTCCATTCTCCCACTCCTCCCACTTGTCTTAACTTAACTTTCAGATTTGGCAGTTTAAATAATGCTACTATTTTATCTGAGATTTCATCGTAATATTTTTTTTCAAAACTTCTTTGAAAAGAGGTAATTTTGATCTTGGTTGGTCTGGTAATTATAGAAGCTAAATTCGTAGACGTATGAACGATATTTTTAATTTTTGGATGCATTCCCATTGGACCATTTGGTATTGAATTTAGTATGGTTAATAGTTTACTTTGGAGTTCACTACTAAAAACCACATTATTTGAAAAATCATTTAATTTCTGGACCGAGATGGTGATATCATTCTCAATTCCAGCGAATTTTTTTTTTATTTCGGAGATTTGAGAGTTTATCAAATCGAATATTTCTGCAAATTGATTTTTTTTCACATAAAGTATTGAAGTAGCCTCTCTAGGTATCGCATTAGGTTTATTTCCCCCATTTATCGAGTGGATATAAATTGTGTATTTTTCGTTGAGGTTTCTCAATATCTCTGATATTAATTTTATTGAATTTGCTCGACCAAGATGGATTTTTCCTGCTGAATGTCCTCCCTTTAATCCTGTTATAAAAATCTTTAAAGGAATTAGCAAATCTTCTTGATTTATTTTATTATTTTTTTCCAATTTAACCTCACAAAATGTATATATTCCACCCGCACACCCAATAATGAATGTATCATCTAACCCCGAATCTGTATTTATTAAGTAGGTCCCTTGTAAAAAGTCTTTGTCAATCTGGAGAGCACCTGGAAGTCCTTCCTCCTCCCCTACAGTAAATAACAAATCCAAGCCAATATTACCAAAATCTAATTGACCAGAGTGAATTTTTTTCATAAGTGCGAGTGAGTAAGCGAGGCCGACACCATTATCTGCGCCTAAAGTTGTTCCTTCAGCGGTTATCCACTTATTATTATCAATCTCAACAATTTTTAATTTAAGCGGATCTTTTAAAAAATCATGGATTATGTTTTCATTTTTTTCGCAGACCATATCCAGGTGACTTTGAACTATTACCATTGGTCTACCATCTTTTTTAAGGGAGGCACTCACTAATAAATTTCCCGCTGTATCAGTTTTAGATATTAGATTAAATTTATCGGCTTCCTTTTTAATATATTCTCTAATAAGATGTTCTCTTCCTGAGCAACGAGGAATTTGTGAGATTTTATCAAAATACTCCCAAAACTCTGAGGGCGTTCCTAATTGTTTAAAATTAATACTCATTTTTTCCACCAATACGGAAAATCTATTGAGACTGATTTATCGATATCAATATTAAATACTAAGATATTATCCTCATTAAAAACTAATGCAATTCCACCAATATATGACATCCATTTATTTCTAAGGGGAAATCCAAACCATCCAAATCTAAGAGCCAAGACATGAAGATCATGCGAAATATGGATATCAATTCCTCTTTCAGGAGCACTATCGAGTTTATTCCAAATAAGATGAGCCGCATTCTGGCAATATTCTTGTAAAGGAGTTATTTTATCTGGAGGGTAAAGTCCTGCCATCCAACGATAAAAAAAATTAAATGGATTATAATGTGTGATTTCTTTTAACATAAATTCTGGAGTTACACCTATATCAAATAATGGACTAAATTCTCCAATTAATTCACCTTTTCCACCAATACCTTTAAATCCAGCTAATATTTTTTCTGCTGTTTCTTGGCATCGATGAACACTACTATGAAATAATCGTATGGGTCTCTTTGTAGGCAATTTTTCGCCAAATTTTATTGCTATTTCACGCCCTATTGTTGTTAATTTATAATCTAAATCTTTTAGCTTTTTAGGTTTAACATGAGAATGTCGAACTACTAAAATGATTTTTGAGGTTTCTGGAAAATTTTGAATTGCAGAAAGCATTTGACGTGCTTGACCTGTATAACTAGGTTTTCCCCATATTTTTTCAATATCCATTGATAAGTAAATATTATAAATAAATTAAAATTTTCAATTCTCCACGAATATTAAAGTAGTTTTTAAGCGAAAAAATATTTCCAATAGTGTGATACCTGCTTGGATTGCCTTTCTCATTGTAATTAGTCTCATTATGATCTTTTCAAAAAAGGAATTAGGCATCATATTGAGTATTGCAACGCTAATTTTTGCGATATTAACACAAGTAAATCTTCTAGATTCACTTATAACTGTATTTTCTAATCCATCAAATATTATTTTAATAATTATAGTGGCGCTTATCCCAATTCTGGGGGGAATCATGGATGATTCGGGATTAATGATGGAACTCGTTCAAAAAATGGATGTTTCAAAAAAGGTATCTTTTATCGTTGGTCCTGCCTTCTTTGGATTGTTACCGGTTCCCGGAGGTGCTTTAATGTCTGCTCCAATTGTTGATCAGATAGACAAGGATTTACATCCAAATAAAAAAATAGCAATAAATGTGTGGTATCGTCATGCGTTACTACTAATTTATCCTATCTCACCTATATTGATAATTGGTAGTTTGTTGACAGGAATATCAATATACCTTATCATAGTTGCTATGATAATCCCGTTTATTATAATGTCTCTTATTGGATACCTAACTCTTCTCCGCTCCGTAGATAAGGAAAGAGAGTCTCATGAGCGAGACCTCAAAAGAGTAGTCCGCAATTTTTCTCCCATTTTAATCGCACCAGTTATAGATTTCTTAGGGAGAACATTTTTTAATCTTGACTCTCCGGAAATTTTTTTACTAATCGGGCTTTTCATCAGTGTCTGGGTTTCAATTATGATTTCAAAAATGCCATTGTCCAGAGTAAAAGAGGTGGCGAAAAAAATGAAAATCTGGAGATTTCCCCTGGTAATGTTTGCAATCCTTTGGTTTTTAACCGTCTTCGTAGATTCAGGACTACCTGAGGATATAGGTGCTTTGAAACTGCCATTCATAGTCTTTATTTGCTTAGGTTTCGTCCTTGGATTCACAACTGGACGTGTTCAGATTCCTTTTTCGATATTGATACCAATCTATTTAATCCAAAATGGGATAACAACTATGATTCTCATGGAATTTGTATTTCTTTATTGTGCTACCTTTTTAGGATATTTAATCACCCCAATCCATCCCTGCTTGGCTTATAGTATAAACTATTTCAAAACGGATTATAAAGGGGCTTTAAAATATCTGCTACCTCCTGTGTCCATATGTTTCGGATTATTATTGAGTCTCTATTTATTATATCTTTTACTTTAATCATTTTTAATATCAAAATGCACAATATTAAAGAAAAGCTATTAAAATCTTATGATTCCCACTAGAATTATTTATGGCAAAGATTAAATATTCAAACAAGTTCTAATTTTCTAGATCAATTTATAAACAAGACTAATTACAAGTTGTTAAAAAATGATTAAAGGTAAATACATCAGATTAATTGCTGGGATTATAACGCTTGTTGGCACTTTTGCTTTAACTTTGTTTACATTTAAGTTGGGGGGTAACATCTTTTACGTTTATGGAATGGGAGGATTTAAAAGGATTAATAATATTTTCGCGAAACCATATTCAATATATTATTATTATGGAGCTATTTTTATTGCAATTTACTTAGCTTCGGGATTTATTCAGTTAGGGGGGATAAAGTTTCGTAGATTACCTATGATTGGATCAATTTTACCACTATTTTTTGCGCTAATAATAATTTTAAATTCTTTTGATTTATTGCCTCCATCTTTTATAGCAATGATTTATCTGTTAGGGGATTCAGAACCACTTATGAAAGGAATTATTCCTTTCGATTTTGTGATTCTTGAAAGAACCGAGTCTATTGGAACCTATTGTTTAATAGCAGGTGGCGTCTTAGGTATTATAAGTAGTTTTATTAAATCAGAATTTTAATAATTAAAAATAATAAAATATCTATAGGGTAAATTTATGAAATTGTCAAAAAAATTAAATGTTTTATTATTGGTACTACTATTTTTATTCCCTCTAATCAACTTTGTTGCGGCTAGCAAAACTCCAGGGTATGTTGGAATTAATAAAGACGATACTTATGTGTGGTTACTTAAAGCTAACTCAAAACCTCTAGAAGGCTATTACGAGGATTTAGGTTTTCCAGAAGATGTTGCTGAAGACCTAGCTGAACATGTTGATGATATGGAGGACATAGAAGCAATAAGATACACAATTACTGAATTTGAAGAAGAAGATGAATATGGCCATTTTGATGGTGTAGAAGTTTCCTATGAGTATTATGAATCAAAGAATTATATAGGAAATAAATGGAAACTAAAAGAACAAGATGAAGAGACAATAATTTTTCAATATGATGAAGATTTGTACGAGGAACTTGTTTCAAATATTAGTGGTATAAGTGCCGTATTTGTAGCGACAAATGTCAATTGGTATTATGTAGCTAAAGAAACTAAAAATGAGTGGGAGGATGATTACGACGATGACGCAGATTATAAAGTAAGTGAAGAAGAGAATGGTTTATCAACCGAATTTGAGTGGGATGATGATGATGTAGACAAACATGAATCTATAACTTTGTATACAAGTACTGGGGTTCTTGAATATTATGAATGGAAATATGATGGCAAGATGATAATAGAAATGAATTTAGAAATGTCATTTTTCACTGAATACTGGTTTGTAGTTCTTGCTCTAGCTGTTGCTGCAGTAGTTCTCGTCGTGGTCATGGTCGTAATAGTGATGCATGGTCGAAAAAATATGTCTCCGATTTAAAATAAATCTGAAGAAAAATATTCTTTTTTTTCTCTATAATTAGCTTTTTTTAGATTAAATCATCTATTTTAACAAGTAATTGTTAGGAGGTTTTGAACCAATTAAAAAAGTGCTTGATTATGGTTTTATCAAAACGTGAGCGTGTATTTAGAACACTCGAACTTGATGGGGAACCTGATATAGTTCCCATATTTACTTTCGGTTTTGAACAGACTGGAACATCTTTTCAGGATTTCAAGAACTCTAGAGAGAGAGAAAAGTATTTTTCATTTGTTAAAAGTAAATTATTACAATAGTACTGTTAATCAAATCTTTTTATATCAGACCATCTAGTTACTTCTTATAAGTTAATTTTAATTATTTAGAAATCTAAAAAACCTAAAATTAGGGATTAAGTTGGGAAATATAGAATTAGGATCAGTTTTTACTTCAGCAAAAATAGGCATTATTGAAATACCCAATCGTCTTGTTAGATCGGCAACTTATCAAAATAAAGGAACAGATGATGGTTTTGTTACAGACAAAGTAATAAAAACTTACAATGAATTAGCAAGGGGAGGAGTGGGTTTGACAATTACAGGCTTTACTCTTGTTAGAAAAGATGGGAGAGTATTACCCAATATGTTAGGTATTTATTCTGACGAATATATTGACGGATTATCTAGGTTAGCCGGTAATTACCATGATAGTGCAAGGGAAATAGGAGTTAATTCAAAGATCTTCCTTCAAATAGGTCATGCGGGAGTTGAAATATCTCATTGGGGTTGGGAGGGAGATATTATCTCATCTTCTGCTGTTGAAAGTGATATTCTCCAGAAAACTGCAATCTCACTATCGCCCGATGAAATTCTACAGTTAGCAGAAATTTTTGGTGAAGCAACGAATCGTGCCAAAAAGGCAGGATTTGATGGTGTTCAGTATCATGGGGCTCATGGTTATTTAATTACCCAATTTTACTCGCCATATATGAACCATAGAGATGATAGTTATGGAGGCTCTACAGAAAATAGAGCTAGATTTGTTCTTGATATTTTAAAAGCAAGTAGAAAAAAAGTAGGTAATAGTTTTCCTATTAGTATGAAAATGAATGGCTCAGATCGAATAGAAGGCGGTCTTGATGTAAAGGAGGCTGCTAAATTAGCTTCCATTTTTGCAAAATCCGGTTTTGATATGCTTGAAATATCCTCTTACATTTGGGAAGCTGGAAGGCAAGAAACACCAATTTCTTTACCTCCTGAATCTCAAAAGGATATCCGCCAAAGAGGTTTAGAAGCTTTTAATTTAAGTCTTGCTAAGGAGATTAAAGAAAATTTGAAAATCGATCCATCAACAAATATTCCAATAACGCTGGTTGGAGGATTATATCGATTTGAAACAATTATCAATATCATCGATAATGAAGATATCGACTTTTGTGCAATGAGTCGTCCATTAATACGCCAACCAGATTTACCTTCAATATGGAAAAATGGACCTCCCTTCCCTGAAGCTGAGTGTGTACATTGCAATCTTTGTACTAAGGACTTTTTAGTAAGGGGTCCCAAATCTAAAGGAGTTAGATGTATTAAAAAGGAAAAAGAAGATCGAAAGAAGAAAAGCTAAAAGGGGTAAATAAAGCTCATAATTTCGTTTTATTAATATATTACTTATCTTTATTCTTTATAAAAAGCTATTTAAACTATCTATCCAAATCCTTATTATGGTATTGTCTAAGCGTGAACGAGTATTTAAAACTCTCGAGCTTGATGGTGAGCCTGATATATTACCCATATTTACTTTCGGATTTGAACAAACTGGAATATCCTTTCAGCATTTCAAGAACTCTAGAGAGAGAGAAAAGTATTTTTCATTTGTTAAAAGTAAATCGTCTAAAGTTAAATATTATATTACAGAGCAGAGATTTTGGAATGTTGATGCTTTCATTATGGATCCGTTTGGAGCAAGTAAAATAAAAATGAGGAATAAGCCCGCACCACCAGAATTCCCTGGTTGTCGAATCAATCCCTTGGATGGGAGAGTGTATAAGACAGTAGAGCAGGCTGAAACTGGCTTACAATATGACTGGTACGTTGGGGGATATTTTACCACTCCTGAAATTCTACATTCATATTGGGACAAATACGGAAAACCTACTGAATTAATTAATGATAGAATCAATTATTCTCCGCAGCTATGGGAAGGATTCGTAGAAGCTCTTGCACCATATTTTTATCCTATCGTTATTCTACCAGTAGATCCCGCTACATTCTTATACGGGGGAATAACATTTGCTAAATTAGCTTATTATATGCGAAAAAATCCTCAGTTTATACATGAGGTTATGGATGAATATACAAAAGTAAATGTAGAAATTGTAAAGCGTTTAGCAGAAGCCGGAGTAGATGTGATCCTCATGGGGGATGATTTAGGATATAAGGAAAATGTTTTTTTTCCATTAAAGCATTTTCGTGAATTTATCCTTCCCTACCATAAAAGAATTTACGACGAGTGCAAGAAACATGGCATTTTCTTTATTTTACATTCTGATGGAAAAATTGATGAATATTTACCTGACTTGATTAATGCAGGGATAAATGGTCTTCAGGCCCTTGAAGCGTCCGCTGGTGTTGATTTAGCAGAATTAAAGGAAAAATATGGAGATAAGTTATGTTTTCTTGGTGGTTTGGACTCTTCTGGGGATCTTATATTTGGAACACCCCAAAAAGTAGAAGAGAACGTGAAAGAATGTATGAAAGCGGCAGGTAAGGGAGGAGGATATTTCATTGGTCCAAGCCATGATATCCTAAATATGCCTTGGGAAAACATAATGGCAATGAGAGCCGCCATAGAAAAATATAGAAAATATCCATTAACTTTTTAAAAAAATCAGATTATTTAAGAATAGCGATAACAGGAGTCATTGGGGGGATTACTATTTCAAGGCTTAAGATATTGTTAGTTTTATGAAATTTAGAGTTTGCTTCGATTTCTTGATTAGTCCCTGAAAGAAGTTCTATTGAATTACAATCTATGTCATAAAGAGCGGCATCAATCCTAATATCAACTTTTTTATTACGACTGCCTAAATTAAACGCAAGAATTACACCACCCCCATTATCTTCAGCTACATGAAGGTGAATAGTGGGATCAATACCGTAAAAAGTACCTTTTGTCAGAATAGGTTTAATCTCCCTATAAAGTAAAAGTGCATTTTTTAATGCCTTATACTTCATGCTGTTTTTATCTTTCAATCCTCCAATCCCTATGTGCCTAGCAACAGAAGAATACCACCAAAACTGTAGCATTTTTTCATTATCACTATTTTCATTTATGTGCAAATAGAGCGGAATTGAATATGCTAAATTATATTCATAAAGTTGGAAAGCTCTATGAGAGATTAAATCTTGCATTGGATTCCACATGCATTCAAATCCCCAATTTTCATCGAAACTGTGCGGAAGATTATGTTGGTAATAAAGTTGGTTACCCACACCCCTATCATGAGTTTCAATAAGAATATGAGGGTACTTTTCCTTTATATTTTGGATCACTCGAAAAATATTTTGAGCATGAGTTTGTCTACTCATTGGTACTTCATGACCGTGGTCTTTGCTATAACATCCAGTAAGATCTTCTAAAAGATTACCTATGTCTTGAAAGTCAAACATTAAAAAGTCTATCCCTTCTTTTGCTAATTCTAATATTCTACGGCTCTTTTCTTGTACCCAGTTTTCATTAGCACACAAAGAATATATGTTTAAATAAGGATCTGAAATAACTTTCACTCCATTTTTATTTCTTAGATAGAATTCATCGGGCTCATTCAATCCTTCAAAATTCATCATGAGATGCAATCCTAGCTTTAATTGATATTTATCATGAATGGTTTTGGAAAAATCTTTTAAAGTGCCAAAACGAGCCTCATTCCAGATTTCACCCCCCATAAAAGTGTTCCAACCAGGGTCTAAATACAAACATTCTGCTCCGATATCTCGTGCTATCTCCGCTTCGTTATATAATTCATCTAAAGTATAGACTTCAAATTCGTCGTCATCTTTAAAGAACCCAGTTTTTTCGGCGGCCCATCCCAAATTGTATAATTCATTCCAATTAATAGGGGGATTATAATTTTTAGGAATGACATGTCCTTCTTCATCAAGATGGCTTCTATATAAGTAGTATCCATTTTTAAAATCTCCTTCATAAACACAGTATTTTGAGATGCCGAATTTATATGATTTTCCGCTTTCTAAAGTAGTAGCCAATTCGGGATTATTTTGACATAAGGAAGCTCCCCCAAATATAAGGTATACATCCTCACATCCACGACCAGGTAATAGATGCGCAAATCTGCTGAATCGAGAGAATTCTAATTCAGTAGGATTATATTTACATGTAAGTAATCCTCCCTCAGAATTTCCCCATAACCAACCTTCTGAACAAAATCCCGGCATTCGGTCTTCTCCAAAAAGCCAAGCATTGTGTAGAAGGTCGTGAGCTCTGAAACTCTCCTTTTTTCGATCCTTGCCATGTCCAATAAATCTGCGAATAGGAATAGCTGTTAATTCATATTCATCTAAATGATTTAACCATCCCTTATATTGGCTAAAGAAAGCTTTTTTAAACCCAAAATTGATCAACCCTAATCTAACTCTTTTAGGCCCTACATTTTTTAATGTTATACTTTCATTCAGCCATTTACTATTCTCCTTTAGCTCAAATTCATGGGTAATTTTAATTTCTGTATCACGAAAGATTCCTTCGATTATCAGTTTTTCTTTGTCTATTAATTGAATTTTTCGTTTCACCAGGTTTTTCGCTTTATACTCAGAGCCTAAATGATCTAAATAAAGATATCTCGATCCCCTCTTTTTTGATGTAATGATGCGATAATGATAATCTTGATCAGCATATATAACATCATTTTTTTTGCTACGCAACTCATATCTAAAATCTTCAGTATCCTTGTTTTGAATTTTGAGCTCCCACCATTGATTAGCTAAACTATAATCACTATTATTCATTTTTTCCCTCATTAGATTTGCTAAATTTTCAATAGATTATGTTATAAAAGTTATATATACATTAAAATAGATTTTGGCCAATAATTTTTTATTTGATCGAAAAAGTTTAGGAGGAAATATATGTAATATTTAAAAACTCTAAAAATAAAATACAAACCATTAAAGTATAATTAAAAAAAGTTGAAGATAGAATGAATGAAACATTTGTAGAAAGTACAGAGTCAAGACATCCTCAATGGAGATATGCTTCTAATGCCTCTTTTCAATTTCCGGTATCACTTTTAATGAGTACTCTTGCTGTGTTTTTATTCTTTTACTATGAGGCCGTACTCGGATTAAATGCATGGTATATTTTTCTCGCTGTTGCCCTTTGGACTATCTGGGATGCCGTGAACGATCCACTCATTGCGTTTCTAGTTGATAGAAATACAAGACTAACGAGAAGATTTGGAAGAAGATTCCCTTGGATTGTAATAGGAATAGCACCTTGGTGTCTATGCTTGTATCTTGTCTTCTCAGCCCCAGAAGTGGATGCTTCCTCAGGTCCATGGATCGTATTTTGGTGGCTTCTTATCTCATTAATCTTATTTGATACATTTGGGACACTTGTTTCAGTGAATCTTGGTGTACTTCGCCCAGATTTATTTCGCACAGAAGAAGAGCGACGACAAATGTCAAAATATTTCATGCCCATTGACATGGTGGCTATCGCACTTGCATTAATAATACCCCCTCTTTTCCTTGGGGCAGGAGCTGGAAGAGAGGGATTCGCATTTATGGGAGCCATGGTTGCTTTCATAGCTCTCATTGGTGGTATTTTATTTCTCCCTGGAGCTAGAGAAGATAAGATAGTTATTGATCGCTATTTTACTGGAGAATATGAAAAAATGAGCTTTTTTAAGGGAATGAAAGAAGTTGTTAAACTAAAGAGTTTCTTAGTTTTCTTTGTTTTTATAACAGCTTGGGTTGCCTCAACTAACTTGATGATGGGAAATACTATATTTTTAACAATTTATGTTGTGCGTGCTGGTCCCGACGGAATAACAATGTTATTTGCTACAATGATTCTAGGAGCCTTAATTTCTATTCCTTTTTGGCTTAAAGCTCTAAAAAAAATGAAAAACAATAAAAAGTTGGCAGCCATTGGGGGATTTTCAGTTTCTGCAGCTATGGTTCCAATATCATTTTTTCAAACAATGATAGATTTGTTAATTATATTGTTTATTCTCGGGTTTTGCTTGGGCTCACTATGGGCGTTTATATATACAATAATTGAAGCCAATGTTCAAGATGACTATGCCGTAAAGACTAGAAAGAACCAGAAGGCCATCCTTGTAGGAACTTCAGCATTCTTAGGTAGATTAGCGGCGGCTCTAGACGAGTTAATAATAGCAATTGTACACACTCTTACAGGATTTAAACCGGGATACGATACATATGAAGGATTGGCGGGGGCTGTTGCTGACATAGAATTAGTAATCTGGGGCATCCGCCTTCTATCGGGTGTCATCCCGGCAATCATTATGTTCATAGGAACTCTCGTCTTTTGGAAGTACTATCCATTAACACAGGATGTAGTGCTAAAAAATAAAAAAATACTCGAGGAATTGGGTTTCTAATAAATTTTTTCTCCCTTTTTTTTGTAATTTGAAATAATTTTCCAGTTTAAGAATTATAGGAAATAAAAAAAGGAATAAATAATCCAAAAAATAATTATTTTTTAATATTTTACATATTGCTACAGTGAATAGGTGGCTTTTTATCAATCCAAGGTCTTTCTTGCTCTAATTGAGCTGCTAAACGGAATAATGTTGCCTCATCTCCGAAAGGACTTGCGAATTCTACACCAATTGGTATATTTTCTGAGGTCCAATATAATGGAACAGACATAGCTGGTTGACCTGTGATATTATACACATATGTAAATGTCGTCATGTTATTCATCAGTTGTATTGTCCTACTTAGCTTTTTCAGTGAAAAAGAACCGAGTTTTGGCGGTGGAACTGCTAGTGTCGGAGTAAGAAGTATGTCATAACCTCCCTTATGAAACCATTGGGCCATTTTACGGGAAAAAAGCTGACATTCTTCTATGGAACTTAAATACTCTGCGCCAGTTCGATTTGCAGCATTATTAAAAACCATCCAAGTTATAGGCTCTACTTGATCTTCGGTTATCTTTTTACCTAACTTTTTTTCCCAATATTTAAACATTTGACCACAACCACATGACCAATTAATTCCAAAAGTCATGAAAAGATTAGGAAAACTAAGGTCAACTGGATTTATTTCCTCAACTTTGTGACCTAAATTTTCGCAAAGTTGAGCAGCATCTTTCACAGCGTTTTCACATTCTGGATCAATTTTAGGGCCAAAACTCCATCCTGAAGGAAGGGAAGTTAAAAAACCTATATTCAACTTCCTTACTTCTTGGCCAACCTCCTCAAGAAACGGACGCTTTTTGGGAGGCGCATAATATGGATCACCTATACTTGGCCCAGAAGTTGCGTCTAGAAGTGCTGCTGAATCTCTCACAGTACGAGTTAAAGCATGTTCAGCAACAATTCCACCGAAAAGATCCCCAAAAGATGGACCTAAGGGATTTCTTGCTCGAGTGGGTTTCATACCGAAGACCCCACAACAAGAAGCAGGAATTCGAATAGAACCTCCTCCATCGTTTCCATGGGCCATGGGAACAATACCAGTTGCTACAGCAATTGCAGAGCCGCCACTTGATCCTCCAGTACTCAATTCTTGGTTCCATGGATTTTTTGAAGAACCATGTAATGCAGGTTCTGTAGTAGGGACTAATCCAAATTCAGGAGTATTGGTTCTTCCAATAACTATCAGTCCAGCTGCTTTATGTCGTGTTACTAATTCTGTATCATGTTTCGCAATATATCCCTTAAGAGCAGCACTACCTTCATTATATGGTGCTCCTTCATATTCAGCTTGGAGATCTTTTAAAAGAAATGGTACTCCATACAATTTAGAACCTGATTTTTTGCCAGATGCAATCTCTTTATCCATTTGTTCCGCCTTTTTACGTGCCCCATCATACATCTTATGAATCACTGCATTGAGTTTCGGATTAATATACTCGATTCGCTCAATAGCCATCTCTACTAATTCGGACGGCTTAATTTCCCCATCTCTAACCATTTCTCCTAGGCCAATCGCATCATTTTCAATTAATTCAACTTTCATAGTTATTTCTCTCTTGATTTTTAATTGTAATATAATATCTTATTTTTACTTAAGTAAATAAGATACATATATTTAAATACATATTTGTAATAACTTCACTTGACAGTTAAGTAAGAAGGTTTAAATTAACAGTTAAACTAGTGATACTTACATTTTTTTAATAAAAAAATGAAATTCAATATTCTCAATAACAATCATAAAACTTCTAATAGGATAACAATAATGAGAGAGGATCAATAAAATGGCAGAGATGTCAAATCAATTTAGAATTGTTCTATTATTTAATATAATTGTAGCGTTTATCTATGGATTTATGTATTTAGTGATACCAGAAATAACTCGTGTTTTACGGGATGCTACTTTTTATGATCCCCAATTCTGGAGGCTTTGGGGTGGAACTTGTATATGCCTAGGAATTATGGGCATTATTGGACTCATGAGGAACGTATGGGAAGAAGTGAAAATTTTAATAGAACTTACAATCATCTGGCTCATTATGGCACTTATCATAGGGCTATGGTCTTTTAGTCTTATGCCTCGTACAGCCACCGGAATAGCTAGTCAATGGTTCGATAATATACTAATTATAATAATCATTGCTATTGATACCTATGCCTACATCCAAGAAGAAAAGTAATCTCATAAATAAAATCATTAAACTTTTTTTTTCTTTCTATGTTGAATTTTTTTAATAAGGATCAAGGGTTTATTACCATAGTTAACATTCTTTAAGTGTTAAAAATTAAGATTTACTATGCCTAAAAAATTCCCTACTGTTTCTAAAGGATTTAATCCCTTTTGTGATTTAATAGGGTTAAATTTTACAAAATTTCGAAAAGGATATACACAATGCACTTTAAATTTAACTAATGACTTATTAAATCCACATAAAACTGTGCACGGAGCAGTACTTTATGCGATGGCAGATACTGGTATGGGTGGAGCATTGTATAGCTTGTTAGAAGAAGAGGAACTGTGCGCAACTATAGAAATTAAGATTACCTATTTTAAAGCTGTGAAAACAGGAACACTAGTGTGCGATACAAATGTGATTAATAAGGGAAAAAAAGTTGCCGCCTTGGAATCCGAAATTAAGCAAGACGACCAATTAATTGCTAAAGCATCGGGTACTTTCTCCATATTTGAAATTAAATAATTTAACTAATTTCTTGCTCTTTAAGTGACTTCTTATGAGCCCATTCCATTAAGGGTATAATAGCATTTCTAGCCTCAATCCCATCTGGAGTAAGTGAGTATTCAACACGTGGGGGAATTTCAGGAAAAGCATCTCTTTTAAGTATTCCAGCTTTTTCTAATTCCTTCAATCGATCGGCTAAAGTTTTTGGACTAATTCCTTCTAAACTCTTTAGTATTTTATTAAACCTTATTTTGCCATGATTGCTGATGGTTCCAATTATTACAAGTGCCCATTTCTTACTTAAAACATTAATAATACCCTCAACAGGACAGAAACATATGCCAGTTTCCCCAATATCTCCACTACAAGATTCATTAGTAATTTTCATAATAACTTTCCTTTTTCGTACTTACTATACTGTTATATACTTGATCATTTAAATAGTTTACATTCTATATTAACTATGAAATATAAATTAATGGAGGAAAAGACATGACAAAAACAAATATACCTAAAAAGATCAAAAATTCTGAAGAAGAAAACTGCAATTGTTATTGTGGTTGTTTAAGTGGAAAGGAAATGGATGAAAATTTGGAAGAAAAATCTTTTAAAATTTCAAATCTGTTAGATAAGAGTTCATGAAAAGCTTTTTCTACCTTTCTCGTCTTAAAATAACTATTATTCGAAATTCCTAAATATAACTTTTTTTTTTATATTCATTCTGAAAGATAATTAAGAGTTGTAAGGGCAAAAATTTTTGTGGTCTCAATAAGCTCATCAATACTTACAAATTCATCTTCCGCATGTACATTATTTTCATGTGTTCCAGTACCCATTATAATGACCTCGATTCCTTTCTCATTAAACCAATGTGCATCATTACCGGATTGAAACATTTTAAATTCTCGCTCTTCATTAAAAACTGTGTTAACCGCCGATTGAACACTCTTGGAAAATTTAGTAGTAATATTTGATTCAAAAGGTTCAAAAGAAAAAGCGAAACTAACTTTTAGATCTAAATCAGGATCGCTCTTCTTTGATTCTTCAACAAAATTTAAAATTCGTTTCTTTATGCTCTCAATACTATGTTCAGGGATGGTATTTATTATACAGTATAACATGCAATTATCTGGTACAGAAGAAAGCTTATCACCCCCATCAATTTTGGCTAAATTTACTGTAGTTACTTTTGAAGGATGTCCTGGAAAATTAGGATGCTTAGTCTCTACTTTGAGAAATTCGTCTTGTAATTTAGTTAAAAAATTCAGGACTTTAACCATTTTCTGTATTGCATTAATTCCAGAGTATTCATTACGATATTTTGGAATATCTGGGAAACTTAAAACATGAGCTTGTTTTCCTTGGATCTGGAATGTAACGAATGCAAATCCCCCTGTATATGCTGCGGGATATCCGCCTCGGCCATCCCCTAACAAGCAAGCATCACCATCTATAAATTTTTTATCGAGTAAATATTTAACACCACTATATACCATAGATTCCTCATCTATTGCAGATACTACTGTTAATTTCCCGCTTAAATTAATTCCCAACTCGATAAGAGCCTTCGTAGCAAATAATTCTGCTGTCACGCATGCTTTATCATCGCACGCTCCTCTACCATAAATTTTTCCATCAATTATTTCTGCACCAAAAGGCTCCTTTGTCCACCCATCATAGATCGGAACTGTATCCATATGTCCATATAAAATTAATGAGGGAGTCTCAGAATTTCCTAAAGTTCCAACGATATTTTTTCTTTTATTTATTGTATCAAGTCCGATTTCCTTAAATTTATTTTCAACAAATTCAGAAACCTCTTTATATTTTCCAGGAGGATTTTCTGAAGGTATTTGCACTAATTTTTGATGGAATTCTATTATTTCCTCCCTTAATTCATCGATTTTATTAATAATTTTGGTTTCTAAATCATCCGTAATTTGCTACACTCTCTTTAATATAAATTAATTAATTTCTTCTTGTAATCCAAATACCTCTTTCATTCGTCGAGGAGCCACACGATAATATTTAGCATCAGGATAACCGATGGTAAAAGCACCTACTACACTACATCTAATATTTGCCATCTTCTTAATTTTAGGATTACTCTGGATTGCAAGTTGAGTCATACCATTCCAACATGTACCTAATCCTAATGCTTGTGCCGCCAATCTTCCGTAGGTAACTACATTACCGACATTAAAATGTCAGAATAGTTTGATCTTTAACAAAGTTAATAAAATTTCAAATTTGAAAGAGTTATTAACTCTAGTTTCATAGAAATATTATTCTTCCAGGCCAACTGTTTTCTTTTCAGCTCGAGGAGGGACACGGTAATATTTTAAATCAGGGTAACCTATTGTAAACGCTCCTACTATACTCCCTCTAATATTCGCTAGTTTTTTTATTTTAGGTTGGAACTCGATAGCTAACTGCATCATTCCTACCCAACAAGTCCCTAATCCTAATGCCTGAGCAGCCAATCTCCCATAAGTCACAATTATCCCAATATTACAACCTGCTAAGGCACCTTTGCCTGTATTTGTCACAAAAATAACATGGGGAGCATCAAAAAATACTGGGGCTTGATAGGTTTTTTTAAGGAGGTCAAGTTGGAGTCGAAGCTGTGGACCTTTTAATTCGTCATAAATTGCATCAGATATTGCTGTTAATTTATCCTTATTTGAAATAATTGAAAATCTCTCACTTCTTCTG